>Ga0207648_10004564_pt1 | contig 14198 bp, 11 predicted proteins | sample KBSMisM32_FD_184310 | JGI IMG/M metagenome (GOLD analysis project Ga0207648, IMG submission 184310) | Miscanthus rhizosphere microbial communities from Kellogg Biological Station, Michigan, USA - KBS Miscanthus M3-2 (SPAdes) (version 2) | ecosystem: Host-associated > Plants > Roots >...
AACATCGGCACGACCACCGAGGCGATCGCGCGGGAGCTGCTGCGCCACAAGGGCCTGCGCGTGATCACCAACAACCTGAACGTCGCGGCGATCCTGTCGGGCAACCCCGACTGCGAGGTCATCGTCGCCGGCGGCATCGTGCGCTCCCCCGACCGTGGCATCGTCGGCGAGATGACGGTCGACTTCATCAAGCAGTTTCGCGTCGACATCGGCCTGATCGGCATCTCGGGCATCGAGGCCGACGGCTCGCTGCGCGACTTCGACTACCGCGAGGTCAAGGTCGCGCGCGCGATCATCGAACACTCGCGCGAGGTCTGGGTCGCGGCGGACCACAGCAAGTTCAATCGCCCGGCGATGGTCGAACTGGCACGATTCGACCAGGTGGACATGCTGTTCACCGACGCCGCGCCGCCAGCGCCGTTCCCGCAGCTGCTCGCGGCGGCCGGCGTGAACTGCGTGACCTGCGACTGAAGGAGCCCCCGTGACGACCACCACCCACCTGCTCGCGCTCGACCAGGGCACCTCCAGCTCGCGCAGCATCGTGTTCGATGCGCACGGCCGCATCGAAGCGATGGCGCAGCGCGAGTTCCGCCAGATCTATCCCCAGCCCGGCTGGGTCGAGCACGACCCGAAAGAAATCTGGACGACGCAGCTCGCGACCGCGCGCGAGGCGCTGGCGCAGGCCGGCATCCGGGCCGGCGACGTCGCCTCGATCGGCATCACGAACCAGCGCGAGACGACGCTGGTGTGGAACCGCGCGACCGGCGAGCCCATCTACAACGCGATCGTCTGGCAAGACCGCCGAGCCGAGCCGACCTGCGCGGCGTTGCGCGAGCGCGGCCTCGAGGCGACGTTCCGTGCCAAGACCGGGTTGATCATCGATGCCTATTTTTCAGGCACCAAGCTGAAGTGGATCCTTGACAACGTGCCTGGCGCGCGCGCCGCGGCGCAGCGCGGCGAGCTCGCGTTCGGCACGGTCGACAGCTGGCTGATGTGGCAGCTGACGCAAGGCGAGGTGCACGCCACCGACGTCACCAATGCGTCGCGCACACTGCTGCTGAACGTGCACACGAACACCTGGGACGATGAACTGCTGGCGCTGCTCGACATCCCGCGCGAGCTGCTGCCGCAGGTGCATCCGTCGAGCCATTTGTTCGGCCACACGCGGCCGGCGATGCTCGGCGCGGTGCTGCCGATCGGCGGCGTCGCCGGCGACCAGCAGAGTGCGCTTTTCGGGCAGGCCTGCTTCAAGGCCGGTCTGGCGAAGAACACCTACGGCACCGGCTGCTTCATGCTGATGCACACCGGCACGCAGTTCCAGAGTTCGACCAACGGCCTGATCACGACCAGCGCCGCGCAGATGAACGTCCTGGAGTCCCCACGGCGCGACGCGCCGGCGACCCAAGGCGGCGCCACGCCGGCGTCGGGCGGCCGGGCGCCGGCGTGGACACCCGAGTTCGCCCTCGAGGGCAGCGTGTTCATCGGCGGCGCGGTCGTGCAGTGGCTGCGCGACGGGCTGCGCGCGATCCAGGGCAGCGGCGAGGTGCAGAGCCTGGCCGAGAGCGTGCCCGACAGCGGCGGCGTGATGTTCGTGCCGGCCTTCACCGGCCTGGGCGCGCCGTACTGGAAGCCGGAGGCGCGTGGCGCGATCGTCGGCCTGACGCGCGGCAGCACGGTCGCGCACATCGCGCGCGCCGCGCTCGAAAGCATCGCGTTCCAGAGCGCCGCGCTGCTGCAGGCGATGGGGCGCGACGCGATCGCCGCCGGCGGCACGCCGGTGACCGAGCTGCGCGTCGACGGCGGCGCCTGCGTCAACGATTTGCTGATGCAGTTCCAGGCCGATCTTCTCGGCATTCCGGTCGTGCGACCGCAGGTCATCGAGACGACCGCGCTCGGCGCCGCCTACCTGGCCGGCCTGTCGTGCGGCGTGTACCGCGGGCTCGACGAGTTGGCCGCGCAATGGCAGGCCGAGCGCACGTTCCATCCGACGATGCCGCGCGAGCGGGCCCAGGCGCTGATGGCAGCCTGGGAGCACGCGGTCGCGCAGGCCACGCTCTGAGGGCGCCACGCTGCTGACACCACGTTGTCAGCAGCCTGCGGCCACGATGACGGCTCCTCTTCAACCCATTCCAGGAGCATCCCCATGACCTCAGCCCGCCACGCCATCGACTGGTTCGAGATCCCCGTCAGCGACATGGACCGCGCCGCCGCGTTCTACGAAGCGCTGCTCGCGACGACGATCCGCCGCGAGCGCATCGAGCCGCACGCGCTCGGCGTCATCAAGTACGACGCCAGCGCGGTCGGCGGCTGCCTGATCCAGGGCGACGACGTGCCGGCGCCATCGACCGCCGGCACGCTGGTCTACCTGAACGCCGGGCCGTCGCTCGACACGGTGCTGGCGCGCGTCGAAGCAGCCGGCGGGCGCATCACCACGCCGAAGGTGACCCTGCCCGGCGAGATGGGCTGCTTCGCGCACATCACCGACAGCGAAGGCAACCGCGTCGGTCTGCACGCGCCGGCGTGAACAGCGTGTCGTCGGAGACCGGCGTGTCGAACTGGGTCGCCGTGGCGAGCGCCACGCATGTCGCGATCGGCCGTGCCGGCGGCTTCATGCAGGTCGGCCACGGCAAGGGCGCGCCGCTGAAGCGCCTGCATGCGGGCGACCGCATCGCCTACTACGCGCCTGTGCGCGTGCTCGGCGGCACGCAGAGGTGCCAGGCCTTCACGGCGATCGGCAGCGTGCGCGATGAACGCATCTACCAGGGCCGGATGCCCGACGGCTTCGAGCCGTTCCGCAGGGACGTCGACTGGTGGTGCGACGCCTGCGAGGCGCCGATCCGGCCGCTGCTCGATGCGCTGTCGTTTACCCAGGGCAAGTCGAGCTGGGGCGTTGCGTTTCGCTTCGGGCTGCTGAAGGTCACGGCCGACGACATGGCCCTGATCGCGCGGGCAATGCAGACCGGTCCGGAACGATGAGAAGGGCGCAGCGCCTGTTTCAGGTCGTGCAGCTGATCCGCGGCCGGCGCCTGAGCACCGCCGGCTTCCTGGCCGGGCGGCTCGAGGTCTCGGAGCGCACCGTCTACCGCGACATCGCCGAGCTGATGGCGCAGGGCGTGCCGATCGAAGGCGAGGCGGGTGTCGGCTACCGCATGAACGCGGGCTTCGATCTGCCGCCCTTGATGTTCACGCGCCAGGAAGCACAGGCGCTGGTCGCGTCGGTGCGGATCGCGCAGCCGCGGCTCGATGCCGCGCTGGCGCAGCAGGCCGACGGCGCTCTGTCGAAGATCCTGGCGGTGCTGCCGGCCGGAGCCCGGGCCGCGGCCGAGAGCCTCGCGGTGTACGCGCCGCCGGTCGGCCCCGACGAAGCGACGCGCGCACGGCTCGAGACCTTGCGCGTCGCGGCAGAGGCGCGGCATGCGGTGCGGCTGGTGTACCTGGATCTGAAGGCGCAACGCAGCGAACGCACGGTGCGCCCGCTGGGCTGCTTCTACTGGGGCGCAGTGTGGACGCTGGCGGCCTGGTGCGAATCGCGTGTCGCGTTTCGCAGCTTTCGCATCGACCGCATCGAGCGTCTGCAGGTGCAGGAGACGCGCTTTCGCGACGAACCGGGCAAGACACTTCCCGATCTGTTGCGGCAGGTCGAGAGCGCGCGTGCGCCTGGCGGCCGCGGCGACGACGCGTGAGTGCCGCGCCGGCGACAATGCCCGCCCCACCGGCCGAGACGACCCGCATGCTGCAGCTCCACCACTACCCCAGCACCGCCAGCATGGTGCCGCACCTGCTGCTCGAGGAGATCGGCGCGCCGTACGAGCTGGTGTTCGTCGACCGCACGCAAGGTGCGCACAAGTCGGCGGCCTATCTGGCGCTGAATCCGAACGGGCTGATCCCGGTGCTGGTCGATGGCGATCTGGTGCTGTACGAAACCGCGGCGATCTGCCTGCACCTGATCGACGCGCATCCGCAGGCCGGCCTCGCGCCGCTGTCCGGCACGCCGCAACGGGCGCAGTTCTACAAGTGGCTGGTGTGGCTGACCAACACGCTGCAGGCGACGCTGATCGTCTACTTCTATCCCGAGCGCTGGGGCGACACGGCGGACGCGATCGCGCAGGTCAAGGCGCACGCCGAGGCCAGGGTCGGTTCGCTGCTGGACCAGCTCGACGCCGAGCTCGCGCGTCATGGCGGCCCATGGTTGCTCGGCACATCGTTCAGCGCGGTCGACGCGTATGCGCTGACCCTGTGCCGCTGGACGCGCGGCTTTACACGGCCGGCGCGTTCGCTGCCGCAGCTCGGGCCGTACCTCACGCGCGCCCTGGCACGCCCGGCGTCGCAGCGCGTGTTCGAACGCGAAAGGCTGGCGCAGCCCTTCGTCTGAGCGGGACCCACCCCCCAGTTCGCAGGGGTTGACATTTGCGCCGGAACCGACAAAGTATGTAACTTGTTACAAAACCGGACTTATTGCCGGTTTTCTGCGTTTTCGGCCCACTTTCAAATCCCTTGGAGAGACTCATGCGACACGTGAAATCAGGCGCATTGCTGGCGATTGCGATGGCGATGCTGGCAGGCACAGGCTCGGCGCTTGCCGCGAATGCCAGCTTCAACGTGGACGTCAAGAGCATCCCAACCACCGTGTCGGTGAGCCGTCCCGGGTTGACCACCTACGCGGCCTTCACGGTCAGCATCCAAAACACTTCGGGTAACACGACCAACGCGATTCGGTTCAGCGGCTCGGCGGACGTGAGTGGAGACTTGACGGCGGCGAACGGCAACGCCGGGGCAACGGCGACTTACGTCGAGACGATCCCGACTTCGGCCTGCACGCCCACGACACCGGGGGGCACGACGATCACGTGCAACTTCGGGCAGATGAAGAACGGCGCCAAGAATTCGTTCGTGGTGATCTTCGCGGCGCCCACCCTCGTCGCCGCCGACCACTGGGCGAATGACGCGAAGATCAACTTCAGCTGGACCCTCGATTACTCGAGCGGCAACAGTTCGGGCACGCCGTCGTCTGTGCTCTGCACGATCGGCACAGCGGTGGTGCCGCCGCCTTGCGCCGCCACGAATTCGACCGCACTGGTCACGACTCAAACCGACGACATCCTCGCTGGGTTCCTCACCTACATTCCGAGCTTCGGCGGCACCTTCTTCACCGGCAATGGCTCGTCGGTGCTGGGCCCGATCGGAACCAACCTGCGTCCGACGGCGCTCGTCAAACTCACCGTGCCGACCGGACAGAAACTGACGACGGCGCAGGCGAACGTGACGGTGGCGGTCGGCGGTCTGACGGGCGATACCACGACGACGAACACCACGATCGTCGATGTGCCCAACAACGAGCAATTGTTCACCAGCTATGCGACCTTGGAACTGCGGCGCGATGCCAGCACGATCGCGAACGGGGCGAAGATCGCGAATGCAGTGGTCTCGTATTCCCACGACAACACGGGTACGCCGCAGCCCCTGGCGGCTTGTCCGTCGAATGGCGTTCCGACCACGTCCGCGCCGGTGTGCGTCTTCGACCGAATCGAATTCACCAAGAAGAACGCGCCGACGTCCGCCGATATCGGCGACTGGTTGTTCATCATTCACGCGCTGGAGAACGGCCGGTACATCAACTGAGGCTCGGCCGGGCGGCGCTTCTCAGGAGCGTCCGCCCAGGGCCGCCCGCCAAGCGCTCGCGCGGGCGACCGACACCCGGTCGCCCTTGGCCTGGTAGAGGGAGATGGCTGCGTCGATGGCCGCGTATGCCTCTGCATGCCGGCCTGCGAGATCGAGCACCGAAGCGAGTTCCGACAAGGTGTCGGCCTGGAGTGGCGGCGCGTCGGTCTGCCGCGAGAGATCGACCGCCGAACGTGCCAGACGCTCGGCCTCGACCAGATCCCCCGAGCGGGCCACGATCGGCGCCCGGATCGAACGCCACAAGGCCTGCGACTCGACATCGTCCGCCGCCGAGGCTTCCTCGGCCGCCTTCGACAACGCAAGGGCTTCGTCGATGCGGCCCTGGTCGCGCATCACGCGCGCCAACAGCGCGGCGAGCGTCGACAGCACATAGGTCTCGCCGGCACGGCCGAGAAACTCGTAGTCGGCCATGACTTCGCGCTCGGCGGTCGCCAGGTCGCCCGCCAGCAGCTCGACCGCGAGCAGATCGATGCCGGTCGACGCGGCGCTGACGCCATGGCCGAGTTCCCGCAGCATGCCGCGGCCGCGACGGTAGAGCATGCGGGCCTCGTCGAACTCGCCGTTCATCGCGCGCAGCTGCGCGAGCGTGCACAGGATCTTGCTTTGCGCCTGCCGATCGCTGAAGCCGTCGGCGATCATCTGCTCGCACTGCGCGATCGCTTCGGGCACCGGCGTCGGCCCCAGTAGCGAGCTGACGGACAGCCCCATCGCGTTGCGCGCCATCAAGCGCTCGTCGCCGGCCAGGCGCGCGTGCTTCATCGAGCGGCTGACCGCGTCGCTGGATTGCCCGTAGCGCCCGGCGATGCCGTGCACGAAGCCGACCAGGCGCCAGGCCCGGGCCAGCTCGGCGTCCGCGGCTTCGCGTTCGAGCAGTGGAATGGTCTCGTCGGCCAGGCGCAGCGTTTCTTCGGTCCAGTCGCCGGGCTCGGCGCTGAACAGGCGCACCCGCATTCGCAGCAGCTGGGCCGATGCCTTCACGCGCGCGTTGGACAGGCGCTCGGCGCTCTGCACGGCCTCGCCGAGGACAGTGCGTGCCTCGGTGAAGTCGCCGAGTTCGAGCAGGGTTTCGCCGAGCTCCGGCAGCAGCGCCAGCCGCAGCGGATCGTTCGGGCCGAGCAATGCGGTCGCGCGCCGGTACAGATTCGCCGCCGCGTGCATGTCGCCGCGCGCGAACACGCGCCGCGCGGCGCCCGACAGGCGGCTCGCCGCATCGGCGCCGATCGCCAGCCCCTGCTCGTCGAGCGGTCCGAGCTCGTTCAGGTAGCGGTGTGCCTGCTCGAGGTGGTAGCCCAGGATCTCCTGGAACTCGAGCGCGCGATCGCGGTCGGCGTTGACACGGTCGGCCCAGCGCACGAAGTCGATGTGCAGCCGCGCGCGCGTGCGCTTGAGCAGACCGCCGTAGACCGTCTCGCGCACCAGGTGATGGTGGAAACGATAGAGCAGATCCGCGTCTGCCGAGGGCGCCAGCTGGATGAACTGCCGCTGCGTCAGCGTCGCCAGGTGGCCAACGACCGCGTCGCGCGTCTGCTCCGGCGCCAGCGCCTGCACCGCCGGCAGCGCGAACTGCAGCCCGATCACCGCGGCCGGCTCGACGGTGAGCCGCTCGCCGCGCCCGAGGCGGTCGAGCCGGGCCTCGAGCAGCGCCTGGATCGTCGGCGGCACCGAGATCTCGGCGAAGCGGTCGGCGCGCACCCAGCGGCCGTCTTCCTGGCGCAAGACGCGGTTGTCGATCAGCATCGAGAGCATCTGCTCGACGAACAGCGGGTTGCCTTCGGCGCCGCCGACGATGCGCTCGAGCACGTCGCTGGGCAGATCGGCGTTGCCGAGCAGGTTGGCGACGACCTGCGCCGAGGCCTGGTCGCTCAGCGGCTGCAGCACCAGCCGGGTCGACCCCGGGCGCTCGCCCCATTGCGGCCGCTCCTCGAGCAGGTCGTGGCGTGAGGTCGCCAGCAGCAGCGCCGACGCGTTCGCGCCGGAATCGAGCAGGTTCTCGAGCAGGTCGAGGAAGGCCGGTTCGGCCCAGTGGATGTCGTCGACGATCGCCACGATCGGGGCGCTGACGGCCAGCACCTCGAGGAACTTGCGCGCCGCCCAGTACAGCTCGTGCAGCGGGAACGGCGCCTCGCTCAGGCCGGTCGCGGCCGCCAACCGGTCTGCCACATCGGCGTCGCCGACGACGCGCAGCACCTTGGCGCGCGCCTGTTCGGGCGGATCGTCGGCGCGGATGTCGGCCGCGGTGCCGACCATCTCGCGCAGCGGCCAGAACGTGATGCCGTCGCCGTAGGGCAGGCAGCGGCCGCGCAGCACACGGGCCCCCACAGCGATGCGCTCGACCACCTCGTGCACCAGGCGCGACTTGCCGACGCCGGCGTCGCCGACCACGGTCACGAGCCGGATCGAGCCGCTGCCGCACACCTCGCGGTACGCGGCCGACAACGCGAGCAGTTCGGCGTCGCGGCCGACGACCGGCGTGTCCTGGCGGCGCGCGCTGCCCATCAGCCCCTGCGCCGACACCAGCCGCCAGGCCGCCACGCGCTCGGACTTGCCCTTCAGCTCGAGCGGCTCGACCGACTCGACCTCGACCGCGTCGCGCACCAGCCGGTAGGTGGTCTCACCCAGCAGCACCTCGTTCTCGCCGGCGGCCTGCTCGAGCCGCGCCGCGACGTTGACCGCATCGCCGGTCACCAGCTTCTGCGCCGCCGCGGGATCGTCGTTCGCAACCACTTCGCCGGTGTTGACGCCCGTGCGATTGGCCAGCGCGATGCCGTAGCGCTGCAGCAGGTCGACGTTGACCTTGCCCAGCGCGGTGCGCATGCCCGCCGCGGCACGCACCGCGCGCAAGGCGTCGTCTTCGTGCGCGCGCGGCAGCCCGAACACCGCCATGATCGCGTCGCCGATGAACTTCTCGATCTTGCCGCCATGGCGCGTGATCTCGGCCGACATCGCCTTGAAGTAGCGGTCCATCACGTCGCGCAGCGTCTCGGGGTCGAGCCGTTCGCCGAGCGCGGTCGAGCCCTTCAGATCCGAGAACACCAGGGTCACGGTCTTGCGCACCTCGTGCGCCGGCAATGCGACCGGGGCGGCCGCGACCAACGCCACACCGCAGTAGCCGCACAGGCGGAATTTCGCCGGATTTTCCTCACCGCAACCGGGGCAGATCAGCATGGCCATGGCGGGCAGTCTAAGCGCCAGGGTCGGCGGGCTCGCGATTCATAGGCTGCCGGTGGTGCGCAGCTTTTCCAGCCTCAACGCGAGCTGCTGCTGCAATTCGGCCAGGCGAGCGCGCATCGGCCCGGCGCCGTCGGCGCCTGGATCCGCGGCGATCGCCTGGCGCAGGGCCGCGATGCGCTGCATCGTCTGCACCTCTGGCGGCACGAAGCCGGCTTCCTTCAGCGCCTTGAATGCCATGCGCAGTGACTCGGGCGTCTGGGCCCAGGCGTCGGCCAGATCCAGCGGCTTGCCCCACAGCGGCGACGATTGGAGCTCGCCGCTGCGTTCGCTGTCGCGCAGGTTCTGTGCGATGCGTTCGTCGAGCGTGGCCATCGGGCGTGCGGTTCGGGCCGCCTGGCTTCAGCGCAGCGTGCGGCGGCGCAGGCCCACGGCCCGGGCCCAATGAGCCGACAGCGGCGTCGCCGGTTTCGCCAGCAGCCGCTCGTTCATCAGCGCGCGCCCGACCGACTTGCTGCTCGCGCGCGTCGCCGCCTTCATCAGGGTCTGGTCGAGCAGATCGCGCTGCGCGTGGCTGCCGCCGAAATGGCGGACGCGCGAACGCACGGGATACAGCGTCTCGATCGCCTCGTCGAAACGGCGGCGCGCGAACGCCAGCATGCCGCGCATCAGCGGCGCGCCGATGTCGCGCGCCACCGCGCGGTTGCTGCCGCCGGCGCGGTCGGCACGCGTCGCGACGCGGCGCGCCCAGTCGTCGGCGCCGGCGATGTCGCCGCAGCCGATCAGCGCGAGCAGCGCATGCAGGTCGTTGAACGGATAGACACCGGCTGCATGGTCGGATCGGTCCCAGCCGGCCGCCAGCAGCTCCCAGCGCGCACCGACGTCGATGTCGAGGAGGTGCATGCGCCACAGCAGCGACGCGGCATCGAGCCGCTCCAGGGTGATCTGCGCCGGTTCGGCGCGCAGGTGCTTGTCGAAGCAGCGCAGCGCAGCGGGGCCGTCCAGTGCCTCGAGCGCGAACAGCGCGTGGTGCCAGCCCATGTGACCCGAGAAGCCATTGCCGTCGGCCCACTGCGCGCTGAGCTGCGCCATCCATTCGGCGCCCTCTTCGTAGCGCCCCTGCATCTCCATCACATGCGCGACCGCGTGGATCGCCCACGGCACCTTGGCGTCGCCAGCCAGCGCTTGGCGGCCGGTCGCCTCGGCCTGCGCGTAGAGCTGGTTCTCTTCGAGCCCGAAGGCATACAGGCCGAGCACGTAAGGGAGCAGCGGGTCGGACGGATCGTCCCATTCGGGCAGCACGCGGGCCACGCGCTGGCGCAGGTTGGCGCTGTCGCCACGGTAGAAGTCGAACAGGTGCGCCCACTGCAGCGCGAGCGCGTCGCGCGGGTGCTGCAGCAGCAGGGCCTCCCATTCGTTGCAGGCGCCGTGCCAGTCGCCGGCGAGCAGGGTATGCAGCGCGACCAGGTGGTCGCGCTCGCGGTGGTTCGAGTGCGCGATCATCGGCTCGGCGCGATCGAGCAGCGCGCGTGCGGCCGGCATCACCGACGGCTCGGTCAGGCTGAGCAGGAAGCCGGCGTGCATCAGCAGCGGCAGCGCCCACTGCGGGTCGGCCGCCTGCGCGATGGCGAAGTCGTCCAGCGGCGTGCCGTAGAACGACATCATTCGCCACAGCGCGCGTTCGGTGGCGTCGAGGGCTTCGCTCGAACGGGTGCTGACCGGGTTGCCGCGGGCGTCGAACATGGCCCGCCTATTATCGACAAGCCCGCGCCGGCGGTGAAGGCCAGGGCCGCGACGCCGGCCGCATCTGCTCCCAGGCGCGCGCGAGCTGCAGCACGCCGAGATCGTCGAAGCGCTGGCCGACGATCTGCAGCCCGATCGGCAGGCCGCCGGCGGTGTGGCCACAGTCGATGCTCGCCGCCGGCTGCTCGCTCATGTTGAACGCCACCGTGAACGCGATGTGCTCGAACGGCCGCGCCGGGTCGTCGGTCGGGCCGGCGAGTTCGGCCGCATACGCCGGGATCGGCGCCGTCGGCGTCAGCAGGTAGTCGAACGGCGCGCAGGCCGCAATCGCCGCGTCGCGCATTGCGCCCATCTGGCTGTAGCCGCGGAACACGCGCTCGCCCGACAGCCCTTCGCCGCCGCGCGCCCAGGCGCTGATGTAAGGCAGCACGAGCGCCGCGCGTGCCGGCGGCAGCGCGCGCAGGTCGAGCCAGGAGCGGCTGCGCCAGAAGTCGTCCAAGCCGTCGATCATCGCGCGCGTCATGAACGGGCCGATGGCCTCGACACGCGCGCCCGCCGCCTCGAAGGCGCGCGCCGCGGCGACGACCGCGTCGCGTACCTCGGCATCGACCGGCAGGCCCCAGCCGGCATCGAGCATCAGCCCGATCCGCAACCCCTTGATGTCGCGCTCGAGCCGGTCCCATTCGATCGCCTGATACGGCAGGCTCATCGTGTCGCGCGCATCGGGCAGGCTCAAGGTCGCCATCGCCAGCGCCGCATCGGCCACGGTGCGCGTCATCGGCCCGGCGACGCGGCCGGCATACGGCGGGAAGATCGGGATCCGCCCGAGGCTGGGCTTGAGCGTGAAGACGCCGCACCAGCCGGCCGGCAGCCGCACCGAGCCGCCGATGTCGGTGCCGACATGCAGCGGGCCGTAGCCGGCCGCGACGCCGGCCGCCGCGCCGGCGCTGCTGCCGCCGGGGTTCTTGCTCAGGTCCCAGGGGTTGCGCGTCAGTGGGTGAAAGGTCGACAGGCCCGACGACAGCATGCCGTAGTCGGGCATCGTCGTCTTGCCCAGGATCACCGCACCGGCTTCGCGCAGCCGCGCCGCCGGCGGCGCATCGCGCTCGGCCGGCACCAGCTCGGTCGCCGCAGTGCCCAGCGGCACCGGCACGCCGCGGGTCGCGATGTTCTCCTTGATCATCGACGGCACGCCGTCGAGAGGGCCCTGCGGCGCGCCTTTCAACCAGCGCGCTTCGGAGGCCTCGGCCTGCGCGAGCGCGGCTGCGGGATCGAGCGCATAGGTCGCGTGCAGCTGCGGTTCCCAGGTCGCGATGTGGTCGAGTACCGCCTGCGCGACCTCGCGCGGCGACAGCGCCTTGCGGCGGTACGCCGCGATCAGCTCGACCGCGCTCAGGTCATGCAGTGCAGCCATCGCCGGCGATCACTGCCACGCCAGCGCGGCCAGGTCGTTCGCAAAGATCGGCGAGCTGTTCCACAGGCCCTTCAGCTGCTTCTTGCCGACCGCGAACTGCGGCAGCTGGTACAGGTAGACGTTGACCGCATCGGTCGCGAGCTGGCGCTGGATGTCGCCGAGCAGCTTCATGCGTGTCTTCGCATCGGCGCTGCCGTTGTACTGCGCCAGCAGGTCGTTGAAGGCCTTCGAGTTGTAGCCCCAGTAGTAGTTGGGGTCGGCGTAGCGGTCGAAGTCCAGCGGTTCGACGTGGCTGATCATCGTCAGGTCGAAGTTGCCCTTGAACGGACCGGACAGCCACTGCGCCCACTCCATGTTCTCGATCTTCGCGTTGATGCCGACCTTCGCGAGCTGCGCCGCGACGATCTCGCCGCCCTTGCGCGCGTACTCCGGCGGCGGCAGGGTCAGGGTCACGTTCAGCGGCAGCGCCACGCCGGCTTCCTTCAGCAACGCCTTGGCCTTCTCGGGGTTGTACGGGTTCGCGCCGGTCATGTCGATGTAGCCGGCGTCGCTGGGCACCATGTGGCTGCCGATCGGCTTGCCGTAGCCCTCCTGCGAGCCGTCGATCACCGCCTTGCGGTCGATCGCGGCGGCCAGCGCGCGGCGCACGCGCACGTCGTCGAAGGGCTTGCGCTTGTTGTTGATGCTGACGATGGTCTTGCCCTCGGTGCCGCCGGGCACGACGCTGAAGCGCGGGTCGTCCTGGAACTGCTTCAGGTTCTGCAGCGCCTGGAAGCGCGGCATGGCGTCGATGTCGCCGGCCAGCAGCCCCGCGACCTGCGCGGCGGTGTCGCTGATGAAGCGGAAGGTCACCTTCTTCATCTTGACCGCTGCGGCATTGCGGAACGCGTCGTTCTTCGTCAGCGTGATCGAAGCGCCCTTGGCCCAATTCTCGAGCTTGAACGGCCCGGTGCCGACGGGCCGGGTTGCGGTGGTCGGCGCGCTCTTCGGGTCGAGGATCACCGCGGTGTTCTCGCCCATGCGGAACAGGAAGTTGCCGTCGGCCTGGTTCAGCACGACGATCACGGTGGCCGGGTCCGGCACGTCGATGCGGCTGATGTTGTCGAACACCGCCTTCTTCGCCTTGTTGGTCGAGCCCGGCGCCTTGGCCCGCTCGAAACTGAACTTCACGTCCGAGGCGTCGAAGGCTTCGCCGTCGGAGAACTTCACGCCCTTGCGCAGCCTGAAGGTGTAGCTCTTGCCGTCCGGATCGATCGACCAGCTCTCGGCGAGCAGCGGCGTGATGCTGCCGTCGAGGTTGATCTTGGTCAGGCCTTCGAGGATGTTGTAGTGCACGACCTCGCCGATCGCCGCCGCGGAGGCCGTCGTCGGGTCCAGCCCCGGCGCGGGCTCGAGCACCATCGCCAGGACCACGCTGTCCTTGCGCGCCTGCGCCTGCGCGACCGATGGCAGCGCCGCGAGCAGGGCCAGCGCCAGCGCTGCGGCGGTCTTCGCCGTGGTCGTGAAACGGGTCGGGATCGTCTTCTTCATCATCATTCTCCTGAGGATCGAGCGGCGTCGATCGATACCGATTCTGCGAAGTGACAGGCGACGCGCTGACCGCTGGCCAACGGCCGCAACGCCGGCAGTTCGATGTCGCAGCGCGCCTGGCGGTAGGCGCAGCGCGGCGCGAAGGCGCAAGCGCTTGCCGTCGACGTCGTCGCCACATCGGATGCGCTTGCGACTCTAGCGGAAGCCGGCGCAGCGGCGTCCGCGCCGACGGCATCGGCCGGCATCGCGCGCAGCAGCGCGCGCGTGTACGGGTGCGCGGCGGCGCGGAACAACAGCGCCGGCGTGCCCTGCTCGACGATGCGGCCGGCGTACATCACCGCGACCTCGGCGCAGACATGGTCGACCACCGCGAGGTCGTGGCTGATCAGCAGGTAGGTCACGCCGAACTGCTCGGCCAGGTCGGCGAGCAGGTTCAGCACCTGCGCCTGCACCGAGACATCGAGCGCGCTGACCGGCTCGTCGGCGACGATCAGCTTCGGCCGCGTGATCAGCGCGCGCGCAATCGCGATGCGCTGGCGCTGCCCGCCGGAAAACTCATGCGGGTATTTCTGCGCGTCGCTCGCGCGCAGGCCGACCGCATCGAGCGACGCGGCGACGCGCTGCCGCGTCTCGTCGGCGCTTGCGTCGATCAGCGGCTCGGCAA
>Ga0207648_10004566_pt1 | contig 14197 bp, 14 predicted proteins | sample KBSMisM32_FD_184310 | JGI IMG/M metagenome (GOLD analysis project Ga0207648, IMG submission 184310) | Miscanthus rhizosphere microbial communities from Kellogg Biological Station, Michigan, USA - KBS Miscanthus M3-2 (SPAdes) (version 2) | ecosystem: Host-associated > Plants > Roots >...
ACGGAAACGCCGCCGCCGGCAAGCGGCTGCAGGACACGCTCGCGATGGGCCAGTCGCGGCCGTGGCCGGACGCCCTGGACGCCCTGACCGGCCAGCGCCAGATGGACGCGACCGCCATCCGGGACTATTTCGCGCCGCTCCAGAAGTGGCTCGACGAGCAGAACAAGGGCAAGCCGGTCGGCTGGTAAGGGCGAACGTTCGCCCGGTTCATGCTGTTCTCGAAGCCCGGCTAGGCCGTCAGGACCTCAGTACCTCAGCCGGACGAGCGTCGCCTTCCCGCTCGTCGCGGGCACGACGATGAAGAGGTTGTCGTACTCGTCGGAGGCGATGGATACCTCCTCCGCGCAGCCGAGAGCGCGGAGGATCGGGGGAACGGAGTTGCTGTGGCCCACGACGAGGGCCACGCCGTCCGGGACCTCGGCGCGCAGGCGCTCGACGAACGGAGTGAAGTCGAAGCGTCCCTCGACCGGTTTCACCTCGTAGATCCGAATCTTCAGGCCGAGGCCGTCGGCGAGAGGCTGCGCGGTGCCGATCGTACGTTCGGTATCGGTCGAGTAGATCGCCGCGATGCCCGACTTCTTCAGCATCTCGGCGAGCCGGCCGGCGCGGGTACGCCCGGCCTCGGTCAGGCGCTCGTCCTCGTCGGAGATCTTCTCGGCGTGGCGGACGACGAGGACGGCCTTCTGCGCGAAGACCGGGTTCGCCGCGAACGAGGCCGCGACCGCGAGAAATACGGCGAAGAGGAACCGGCGGCGCTTCGTCACATTCATGACGAGAGCCTAACGAAACGCCCGCCCCCGACGTCCAAGTAGACGGGAATGGATCTTCTTGGGCTCCGGGAGGCAGGTGTAGGCTGGAATCGCTCGTCCCCATCACACAGACGGCAAAGGAGTTGGTCCTGTCAGGCACCCAGGCCCACCCCGGCGAAGGGGAGCAGCTCGAGGGTCTTCGGAAGGGACAACTCCCGGCCTTCGAACGGCTCTTCGCGGACCACGGAGAGAGGATGAAGTCCGTCGCGGCAAACATTCTGGGCAATCCGGCCGACGCCGAGGACGCCGTTCAGGAGGCGATGCTGAAAGCCTACCGCGGCGTTTCCCGCTTTCGGGGCGGCGCGAGCGTCTCGACGTGGCTCTACCGGATCCTCCTGAACACCTGCTACGACTTTTTGAGGCAGAGCCGGCGCCGTTCCCCCGTGGAGGCGCCGATGCCGTCGTCGGAGATCCTGGCGGCGTCGCTGCCCGCGGGCACCCGCGACCATCCCCTCCGGCTCTCGATCGAGAAGGCGCTGACGCAGCTCGAGCCGAGAGAGCGCACCGCGTTTCTCCTCTGCGAGGTCGAGGGGTTCTCCCACCGCGAGGCGGGAGAGATCCTCGAGGTCGGAGAGGGCGCTTCGCGCGCGCTTCTCTTTCGCGCCCGGCGGCATCTCCAGAAGGCGCTGGAATCTTCGGGAGCGTTCTCCGGAGGGGGCTCATGAAGGCGTCCTGCGCCGATCTCGAGCGCGCGCTCTCGGGCGGCGAGCCGGAGGTCCTGTCCGCGTTCGAAGCGCATGCGCAGGGCTGCAAGGCCTGCGCGAAGGAGCTCGCGGGCTGGCGCAAGGTTGCCGAAGCCGCGCCCTCCCTTCGCAAGACGTGGGATTCGCCCGAGCTGTGGCCCGCGATCCGCCAGCGGCTGGCCGAAGAATCGCAGACGCCGGCCGCGCGGCGGGCGGCGCGACCGTGGCTGCGCTTCCTTCCCGCGGCGGCCATGGCCGCCCTCTTCGGAGTCGCGGCGGCCGGATTCCTGGTCTTCCGCAACAGCGGCGGCCGCGACCCGCTGGTCTCACACTGGCAGACGACGAAGGATCCCATCCTCGCGGAATCGGCGGCCGACGAAGTCGAGGAGGCCGAGAAGAGCTACGTCGACTCGATCGAGAAGCTCTCCCGTCTCGCGGAGCCGCGCCTGATGGCCGCGTCTTCGCCCATCGCTCTCAACTACCGGGAGAGGCTCTCGGTGCTCGACACCGCGATCGCGGACCTGCGGTCCTCGATCGAACAGAACCGTTACAACACTCACCTGCGTCGGGAGCTCCTCGCGGTCTACCGCGAGAAGCAGAAGACCCTGCAGGATCTGATGAAAGAGGTCAAGTCATGAAACGTCACTCCCTCCGGGGCCCTCTGGCGGCGCTCCTGATGCTCGTTCTCGGTGCCACCGCAGCGCGTGCGGAGGTCAGTCGCGAAGCGCCGGACGGCTACGAGCGCGATTTCTTCAAGAACGTCCCGGTCAAGCCGGGCCAGCGGCTCAGTGTCGAACACAGCCAGGGCGCGCTCCGCATCACGACGCACGCCGCGTCCGAGGTCCGGATCCGGGCCCACATCGCGGTGTCCACCTCCGCGGTCGGAGAAGCGAAGACCTTCGGCGAAGCGATCGCGATCACGGTCGAAGAGTCCGGGGGCGCGATCACCGTCCGGAGCAAGTACCCCGAGAAGAAGTGGCACTTCGTCGACAAGGGCTTTGTCTCCTACTCGGTCGATTTCGACATCCTGATGCCCGCGACGATGCCTCTCTCCGCGCGCAACAAGTTCGGCGACGTCTCGGTCGAGAACCTCAAGGCCAACGGGAATCTTTGGAACGCCAACGGCAAGGTCGTCTTCCGCAGCGGCAGCGGGGAGCAGCACATCGAGAACTCTTTCGGCCCGATCGAGCTGACGGGCAATACCGGCTCGGTCGAGCTCAGCGGCGCGAACGGCGACGTCTCCGTGGCGGACGTGGTCGGCGCCGCGCAGATCCGCAACCGTTTCGGCAAGGTGACGGCCTCCCGGATCCAGGGAAACGTCACGATTGCCGGCTCGAACGGCGCGGCCGTCATCAGCGACGTCAAGGGTCCGGTCTCGGTGACGAATTCTTTCGGGAGCGTGGACGCCCGAAACCTCGCGTCCTCGCTCGAGGTCGAAAACAGCAACGGTGCCGTGAACGCTCAGGGCGTCAAGGGCTCGGCCACCGTGCGGTCCTCGTTCGGCGGCGTGCAGCTTTCCGCGATCGGCGGCGACGCCACCGTCACGTGCTCGAACGGCGCGATTACCGTGTCCGGGATCGAGGGCTCGGCGGACCTGCGGGGCTCGTTCGCCAGGGTCGCGGCGTCCAAGGTCAAGAAGGGCGTCAAGATCCTGGCGCAGAACGCTCCGGTGTCGGCGACCGACGTCGAAGGAGCGGCGTTTCTGAAGTCCAGCTTCGGCGCGGTCGAGGCCGAGCGCATCGGGGGCGATCTGACGGTCGAGAACTCGAACGGCGCCGTCAAGGGTTCCGTCATCAAGGGCGGAGCCAGTGTCCGGACGTCGTTCGGACCGGTGTGGCTCTCCGACGTCGGCGGGAAGATCGACGTCGACAACTCGAACGGTTCGATCGAAGTCCAGACGGCGCCGTCTCCCACGGCATGCGCGCCCATCTCTCTGGAGACGTCGTTCGGCGGCATCGTGGTGCGGCTGCCGGACAGCGCGGGCTACACGGTCGACGCGCGCACGTCCTTCGGCAAGATCAAGTCGGAGCTCCCCCTGACGATCGCGGGTTCCCCGTCGAGCGAGCTCCTCAACGGGCGCATCGGCAACGGCCAGTGTCCTCTGTCGCTCGCGAACTCCAACGGCGGGATCGAGCTCCTGAAGGCAAAGTAGCCAGGCGACTATCCCTTTCTTTCGCGGTGCCCGCAGGGCAGGTCTCCTCGCAAGCGAAGGCGACGGTCTAGTACTGCCCGGAGGCCCCGCCGCCGCCGAACTCGCCGCCTCCGCCGGTGAAGCCGGGGCGCTCCGGCTCGGGCGCGGCGGGGCCGGCGATGTGGGCGCCGAGCGCGCCCAGCGGAGATATGCCGGCGTCGTCGGCCGAATAGAGCGGCGAAGCCGTCAGGCCGCGCCAGGTTCCTCCAGCCGCGTCGCGGAGGCGACGGTGCGCCCAGAGGGCCGACGCGATGAGGACAACGCCGCACGCGGTGAGCCAGGCCCAGCGCGGGCCGATTGGCACGTAGTGGCGAAACGTCGCCGCGGTGAGGACGGCCGAAACGAGCCCGATGGCGATGAGCAGCCGCCGCCGCGAGCGGAGCCCCCACGCCAGAAAGAACACGGGGAACGCCGCCGTGGCGAGGGCGGCGGCGGCGCGCAGAGGCGTCGGGAGTGGAACCACCGTGATTCCCCTCAACCCGGGCACCCGGATCATTTCGATGAACCAACGGTCGTATGCGTAAAGATTCACGACCGTGTAGAGGGCGGCGGCCGAGACCACGAAGATCGCCGCGAGCGAACGGCGATGGGGCGGGGCGATCGAAGCGCGATCGAGGCGCGGATAGATCAGGACCAGGAGCATCACGGCCAGCACCATCCATGCGGGGCGGGCCCAGGGCATGCGTCCGACGAGCACGAAGGCAGAGACCGCCGCCGCCAGGGCGTAGAACCAGAAGCCCCAGCGCCAGGCCGCGAGGCCCGCGGCCGCGCAGGCGATGGCGATGAGCAAGGTCAGCGACGACTCGCTGCCGACGGTCAGAAAGAGCGCCACGGCGATGAGCAGGAAGACCAGCGCCTGGAAGGAGGTCGCCGCGTCGGCGCCCGTGCCCGACAGACGGGAGCCGCGCAGGATCTCGGTCGCAACGATGAGCGCCGCCGCGGAAACCGCGGCCGGCCAGCGGAAATCCTCGAAGGCGCCGGTGCTGTGGAAGATCCCGGCGAAAAGGGCCCCGACGGTCACCGAGCCGAGCAGGAAGATGAGCACTCGCCACGCCGGATGAAGGGTCATGCGGGTCTCGGGGTACGCGGCCTCGATCGCGGAAAGCGTGCCGGTGTCGATCGCCTTCGCGTGCGCCCAGCCGCGCGCCGCCGCCCGCACCTGCTCGGCGCGTGCCGCTTCGGCCCATGCTCGCTTCACGGCGTCCTCCGCATGCGCCGCGTGGCCCGGATGAGGACCACGAGCGCCGCGACGCTCCAGCCGGCCACGAGAAAGAACGTCGAGCGGTTCCCGGCCTCGCCGAGGAGACGCAGGCCCACGAGGTAGATGGCCGCGACGGCGATCCCGAAGTCGAGCGCGCGGCGGAGGCGATGGGACACGACGAGGACGATGGCCGCGCAGACGAGGACCGCGAGAAGCCATGCGATCCAGGCGTTTGTCCGCTCGTCCCACGCGCCGGTCAGCATCGCGCCGAAGAGCAGGACGAGGCCGCCCGTGACGTAGACGGGCTCGAAGTGAGGCTTCCGGCGGAGGCGCACGGACACGGCCCCGGCGGCGAGATACAGGACCGCGCAGCCGATCGCGTTGAGGCGCGTGAGGCCGGGATTTCCGTGGCCTTCGAAGCGCATGCCCACTTCGGCGCCGCGCCAGGCCGCGAAGCTCGTGAGAGCCAGCGTCAGCACGGCCCGCGAGTCGAACCGGTAGGCCGCGAGGAAGTAGAGGATCGACACGGCGAGCAGGTGGTACGTCCAGTTCGGACCGAGCCAGCGGAACTGCGACTCGACGTAGCCCAGGTCCGCCGCGATCAGGAGCATGGCGAGCACGAGCAGATAGTCGACGGCGATGTGCGGCGATTCGGTCGCCTGCCACGAGAACGGCGGGGCTCTGCGCACGACGTATGCGAGGCAGGCCGCGGCCGCCACGGCGACGACCGCCGCGATGACGACCGGGCCGAGCCGTTCGTGGTTCTCCTTCAGGAAGAGGCCGAGGCCTCCCGCCGCGAGCAGGACGCCGCCGTAAAGGACGAGGCGGAGCTCGGCACGGATCGACACGAGATCCCCGCGTGCTTCAGGCATGAGGGCGTGACTCTGCGCGTCCGTGAGGACGCCCTGCGCTCGAAGCTTCTCGATGCCGGCGACGACGTCGGGGTTCGTGCGGCGATCTTATCGCGCGGGGTCTTTGTAGCTCGTGTAGCGGGGATCGGCGGGCAGGGGATTGGCGGCGAAATACTCCCAGATCTCCGGGTTGATTTCGCCCATGACGGCCTTGTAGCTGTGGTCGTGGTCGGGGATCTCCTTGTAGAGCAGCGGGAAGCCCCGTTTCTTGAGGGCCTCGCTCGTCGCGCGCACGACGTCGATCGGGTAGAACTGATCGCGGGTGCCGATGTAGATCGCGAGCGGGATCTTTCGCGTCGCGGCGTCGAAGATCGAAAAGTAGTCCGAGCTCACGGCGCCTGCGTGGATGGCCGCCGCCGCGAAAAACTCGGATTCGAGGACCGCCATCTGGAGTGCGAAGTTGGCGCCCGCGGAGTGCCCGAAGAGGTAGATCCGGCGGCCGTCGATCGCGTAGCGCGTGGAGACGTCGTCGACGACGTCCTTCAGGAAGAGCGGTCCGTCCTCGGGCGAGGCCCAGCGGGAGTTGTCCGTCGCGTCCGGGCCGGCGATCCGCACGCCGTGCTTGTCCGCGATGTCCGTCCAGCGTTCGACCATGGCCTTTCCGTTCGACGTCGAACCATGGATCACGACGATCAGCGGCGCCTTCACGTCGGCCTTGACGGACGCGGGAGCGTAGAACGCATAGGTCCGCTTCTTGTCGCGCGAGACGACCGTCCGCTGCTCGATTGTGGCAGCGCTCGCCGTGGACGCGGCCAGCGGGAGAACGAAAAGGAGCGCCGCCGCGATGCGCCTCGCTCTCATCGGATGACGGATTACCACCGGTGGTAGGCGGGGTGGCCGGGCTTGACCGCGACGAACGTCCCGCGGCAGGTGGCCGTGACCTTCCCGTTGGCTTCGAGCGTGGCGTCGACGACGGCGCGGTCCTCCGTCGACTCCGCGACGCGCGCTGTCAATTTCAGGGGCGCATCCATCGGCGTCGGCCGCTTCAGCGTGACGTGAAAGTCGGCCGTCACGGTGCAGGGCGGCGCATCCGCGCCTGACTGCTTCATCAGGTGGTGCGCCGCGGTCCAGTTGCTGTGGCAGTCCAGGAGTGCTCCGCAGATGCCGCCGTTCAGGATGCCTTCGAAGGCGAGGTGATACGGCTCCGGTCGCCACTCGGCGACGACCGCGTCGCCCTCCACGAAGCTCTTGATCCGCAGCCCCTTCTCGTTCGCGGGGCCGCACCCGAAACATCGATTCCCGGGCGCGTACGTGTCCTGCAGGCTCGGCACGGCCGACAGTTTCTCATTTCGCGGCCGCGCCTTTTCCGCAATCCGTGTCGAAGGCGTGCGCCAGCGTGAACATGTGGGAAAAGTATTGGTCTTTCCAGCAGGGACGCACCCGATCGAGGACGAACGCTTCTCCCGCGCCAAAAGGATAGAACACGATGCGTCGGTCTTCCGGAAGCTTCAGGTTCGCGAGCTCGTCCAGGATCGTCTCCGCGAGGTCGCGGGCGAGCGTGGTGTACGTAATGTAGCCCGGCAGCGCCGCGAAAGCGGGGAGAGGGGCATACCGATCCGTCGCACCCGCGAAGCGGGCCACCTGGACCTGCGTGTAGCGGGCCACGCCCTCCTTCCAGAGCTGGAAGTCCAGGTACTTGAGGTCATCCCCGGCGACGGTTCGGCGAAAACGGGTCCGTGCCGCCAGAAACGCATCCGTGTCCCCGCCGCCGCGAGCGGCCCGAAGCGCTTGCGCCGCGTCGCCGTAGGCTTTCTCGACCGACGAAGCCTCGTAGGGGAACGGGTAGTTCAGCATCCACATGCCGGTCTGGTCGCCCCGCGACAGGCCGAGAGCGGCGACCTTCGCGTAGAAGTCGGGCTGCGCTTCCTGGAGCTGGTGAAAGTGCTCGTGGAGAAGGATCACGACCCAGTCCGTCGGAGACGAGGCCGATGTGTTCTCGGGCTGACCGACGACGACCGTGGAGATTCCCTCGATCGGGAAAGTGGCGAGGAGGCGGGGAGGAAAGGTGCGCGGCCGGGCGTAGACATCGGATCGCAGGAGGGTGTCCCAGCCGATCGTCCGGGCATCCGAGGGCGGTGCCCCGTGGCGGATGAAAAACTCCGTCTCCGGTGTCACGAGGACGACGGCGAACGGGACGCGGCTCCACCCTGGCCAGAGCCTGTCGCCGATGGCCTCGGCCAGACGGAATGCCTCCGCGAGGCGGATGCGGTCGGTCTCGGGAATCCGGGGAGCCGGGGCGGCTTCCGGGCTCGCCCCGAGGGCCGAAGCCGCGACGACAACGGCGGCCAGGGCGATCCCCGCGGAAACGGTACGCCAGTCGCGGGTTCTTCGGTTTCGCACGTCCTCTCCTCCGACGTTCGGGAGCTCCCGAGGTTTCTTTCGGGATTCGTTAGAGAATAGGCGCGGAGGTCTCCATGGGCACCGTGGAAACGGCAAAGGGCGAAGAAACGGCGGCCGGCGAGGGCGGCAAGCGCGACGCGCTGACGATCAAGGACGAGCGCACGGGGCGAGTCTACGAGGTCCCGATCGTCCACGGCACGGTCCGCGCGACGGACCTCCGCCAGATCAAGACCGGCCCCGAAGATTTCGGCCTGATGACCTACGACCCGGCCTTCCTCAACACGGCCTCCTGCACCAGCCGGATCACCTACATCGACGGCGAAAAGGGGATCCTCCGCTACCGCGGCTATCCCATCGAGGTGCTCGCGGAGAAATGCAACTACATGGAGGTGGCGTACCTCCTTCTCTATGGTGAGCTGCCCAACAAGAAGCAGTACGACGACTGGTGCCACGCGATCACCTACCACACCATGATTCACGAAAGCCTCAAGAAGGTCATGGACGCGTTCAACTACGACGCTCACCCGATGGGGATGCTCATCGCGACCGTCGCGGCCATGTCGACCTTCTATCCCGAGGCGCGCGAGGTCCACGACCGGGCCGTGCGGACCAAGCAGATCCACCGTTTGATCGCCAAGATGCCGACGGTCGCGGCGTTTGCCTACAAGCACTCGATGGGCATGCCGTACATGTACCCCTCGAACGACCTGGACTACACGGCGAACTTCCTGACGATGCTCTTCAAGACGCCGGCCGAGAACTACAAGCCGAACCCGACGCTCGTCCGCGCGCTCGACGTGCTCTTCATCCTCCACGCCGACCACGAGCAGAACTGCGGCACGAACGCGATGCGAGGCATCGGCTCCGCCCACACCGACCCGTACTCCGCGGTCGCCGGCGCGGCCGCCGCGCTCTACGGGCCGCTCCACGGCGGCGCGAACGAAGAAGTCCTCAAGATGCTCGAGGGGATCGGCTCGAAGGACCGCGTTCCTGCGTTCATCAAGGAAGTCAAGGAAGGCAAGGGCGAGAAGCGGCTCATGGGCTTCGGCCACCGCGTTTACAAGAACTTCGATCCGCGCGCCAAGATCATCAAGCGCATGGCGGAAGAAGTCTTCGAAGTCACGGGGCGCAACCCGCTCCTGGACATCGCTCTCGAGCTCGAGCGCATCGCGCTGCAGGACGAGTACTTCGTCAAGCGCAAGCTCTACCCGAACGTCGACTTCTACTCGGGATTGATCTACGAGGCGATCGGCATTCCCACGGCCGCGTTCACGGTCCTCTTCGCGATCCCGCGGACGTCCGGCTGGCTCGCGCAGTGGGAGGAGCTCCTCGAGGATCCCGAAGAGAAGATCGCCCGTCCGCGGCAGGTGTACCTCGGGGAGGGCGAGCGCCCGTTCCCGCCGATGGAGAAGCGTTAGGCGCCCGTCGCTGAGCGCTCTTTCCCGGGACCGGGTCCATTCTTTCCTTCGCGCTGGCGGCGTCTCTCCTGGCTTCGGCTTCCGTGAGCGGGCCCGGCGCGGCGGACGCGAACGCGCGCATCGAGGTTTCGGGCGGCGTGGTCGAGGTGTCTTTCGCCGGCGCCGTCGAGTCGCCGTCGCGGGCGGAGCTGCTCTCCTGGATCGAGAAGGCGGCACACGCCGTCGCGAGCTACTACGGAGGGTTCCCGGTCTCCCGCGTCGAGCTGACCGTCCGCACCGGACGGCCGGGCGGCATCGCGGGCGGCCGGACCTGGGGCGATCGGGCCGGGGCGCGCATCCTCATCACGGTCGGAGAAGACACCTCGGCCGGGGAGCTTCGCGAGAACTGGGTCCTGGTGCACGAGATGGTGCATCTGGCGTTTCCCTCGATGACCGGGCACGAGTGGATCGAGGAAGGCCTCGCGACTTACGTCGAGCCCCTGGTCCGCGCCCGCGCGGGACTGATCGCGCCGGAGGAGATCTGGCGGTGGCTGCTCTGGGGAGTGCCGCGCGGTCTCGACGGCCTCGGAGGTCGCGGCCTCGACGAGGCGAGCGGCTGGGCGGCCTCGTACTGGGGAGGCGCGGCGTTCTGTTTTCTCGCGGACGTCCGGATCCGCGAGCGCACCGGCAATCGGAAGTCGCTCGACGACGCGCTGCGCGGCATCGTCCGGGCCGGAGGAAACGTCACGGTCTCCTGGCCGATCGAGCGCGCCTTCGAGGCGGGCGATCGAGCCACGGGCGTGCCGGTGCTGGCCGAGCTCTACGCGACGATGGGAAAGGGCGGAACCAGGGTCGATCTCGCGGGCCTCTGGAAGCAGCTGGGCGTCTCGTCTTCCGGCGACCGGATCGTGTACGCCGACTCGGCGCCCCTGGCGACGGTGAGGAAGGGCATCACGAACGGTGATCGGGCGGCGCCCGCGGCTCGCCCTTCGGGCGAGGGCCCGCGATAGCATCGAGCCATGGCTGGAAAGCATGAAGCCCACCGCCGCGTGGTCGAAAAGCTCGAGGAGCAGGGCGCCGACATCCGCCGCCTCTGCGCGGGACTCGAAGAGGACGTGATCGCGAAACGCCCGGAATCCGGCAAGTGGTCCGTCAAGGAAGTGCTGGCCCACATCGCGCGCATCCAGGAGATCTTCGAGGGGCGGCTGGAAGCCCTGTTGACCCAGGAGAAGCCGCCGATCGTCTCCTATTCGCCGGAGCGGGACGCGGATTTCGTCGCGGTCGCCGCGAAACCCTCGGTCGAGCTTCTGAAGCTCTTCGCGGACGGCCGCGCCCGCATCGTCGCTCGGCTCATCGCCCTGTCACCCGAGGACTGGCACCGTCCCGGAACGCACCCGGACTATCCGACCTATGACGTGCACTTCTGCATGGAGTACATGGCCCACCACGAGGCGCATCACATCTACCAGATGTTCGAGCGCCGGGCGGCGTTCGCGCCAGTCCCTCACTGAGCGAGCGGCAGGAGCTCTTCCTCTTCGTCGGCCGGTGGTGAGGGCGACGACCCGAGCCCGTGCGTGGAGACGCCGAGCAGGCGGACCCGACGGCGGCCCGCTTCGGTCTTCTCGAGGAGCGCGACCGCGCGGGCGACCACGGCAGAGGCATCGCGCGTCGCGGGATCCTGGGTGTGGCTGCGGGTGATGGTCGTGAAGTCGGAGTAGCGGAGCTTCAGCGTCACGGTCCGGGCGAAGAGCCCTTTCCGTTCGAGGATGTCCGCGGTGTGGCGGGCCAGCGCCTCGACCTCGGTCCGGATCACGCCGAGGTCTTCGAGGTCCTTCGCGTAGGTTTCCTCGCAGCCCACGGACTTGCGCTCGCGGTTGGGCTCGACCGTCCGCTCGTCTTCGCCGAAGGAGAGACGTCGGAGCCCCTCGGCCCAGCTGCCCACGGCCTTCTGGAGCACCTCGGCCGGCGCCGCGCGCACGTCCACGAGCTTGTGAATTCCGGCTGCGCGGAGCTTGCCTGCGGTGACCGGGCCGACCCCCCAGAGCGCGTCGACCGGAAGATCCTGCAGGAAGGCTTCGACACGCTCGGGCGCAATGACGGTCAGGCCGTCCGGCTTTTTCCAGCCGGAGGCGATCTTCGCGAGGAACTTGTTGGGTGCGACCCCGGCCGAAGCCGTCAGCCGCGTCTCTTCCTGGATGCGGGCCTTGAGGTGGCGCGCCACTTCCATTCCGAGGCCGAGCCCGAGCGAGTTCTCGGTCACGTCGAGGTACGCCTCGTCGAGCGACAGGGGCTCCACGAGCGGCGTGACGGTCCGGAAAATCTCGAACACCTGCGAGGAAACCGCGGCGTACTTCTTGAAGTCCGGCCGGAGGATCACGAGCTCCGGGCAGAGTCGCACGGCGCGCGCCATCGGCAGGGCCGAGCGCACCCCGAACTTCCGGGCTTCGTAGCTCGCCGCCGCGACCACGCCTCGACTTTCGGGAGAGCCGCCGACGGCGACCGGCCTGCCCTTGAGCGACGGATCGTCGCGCTGCTCCACGGACGCGTAGAACGCGTCCATGTCGACGTGGAGAATGCGGCGGAGGGCTGAGGCCACGAGAGTTGAACGCTTAGGGTTGGAGGTTGAAGGTCAGGCGCATTCCTTTCAACCTATAACCTTCAACCTTCAACTTTGTCACTCAACCAGCCTGGTCCCCCTCGTAATAGTCCAGGCCCGAGTGGTCGATGACCTCTTCGCCGACCAGAATCCGGAGCGTATTCGAAAGCTTCATGTGCTGGACGAAGAGGTCGTGCTCGGGACGGAGGTCCGGCCGGGCCATCGGGGACTTGAAGTAGAAGGACAGCCACTCCTGGATGCCCGAGAGACCCGCGCGGCTGGCGAGATCGAGGAAGAGCAGGAGATCCAGAACGACCGGCGCCGCGAGGATCGAGTCGCGGCAGAGGAAGTCGATCTTGATCTGCATCGGCTGGCCGAGCCAGCCGACGATGTCGATGTTGTCCCAGCCCTCCTTGGCGTCGCCGCGGGGCGGGTAGTACTCGATGCGGACCTTGTGGAAGTAGTCGCCATAGAGCTCGGGATAGAGCTCGGGCTGCAGGATCGCGTCGAGGACGGAGGCCTTGGAGACCTCCTTGGAACGGAAGGAGCCCGGATCGTCGAGGACCTCACCGTCGCGGTTGCCGAGGATGTTGGTCGAGAACCAGCCCTGGAGCCCGAGCATCCGGGCCTTCAGTCCCGGCGCGATGATCGTCTTCATCAGGGTCTGGCCGGTCTTGAAATCCTTGCCGGCGATCGGCACGCCCTTCGCCCTGGCCATCTCCATCAGGGCCGGAACGTCGACCGAGAGGTTGGGAGCGCCGTTCGCATACGGCGTCCCGCTCGCGATCGCGGCGTAGGCGTAGATCATCGAGGGCGGAATGTCGGGCGAGTTCTCCTTCAGGCCTTTTTCGAAGGCCGCGAGGCTCTCGTGCACCGGTTTCTGCGTCGCATAGACCTCGGTCGAGCCGCACCAGACCATGACGGCGCGTGAGGCGCCGGAGCTCTTGCGGAAGCCCTCGATGTCCCGGATGAGGGCCTCGGCGAGGTCCATCTTCGAGTGGCCCTTCTTGACGTTCGGGCCGTCGAGGTTTTTGACCCACGTTCTCTCGAAGACCGCAGGCATCGGCCGGACGGACTCGAGCTCGGGCTTCACTGGCGCGAGCATCTCGGCGGAGAGCACGCCGGCCTTCGTCGCCGCCTCGTAGGTGTTGTCCGGAAAAATGTCCCAGCCGCCGAAAACGAGGTCCGAGAGGTCCGACAGCGGCACGAGCTCCTTCACCGGCGTGAAGCGTGGCTGGGTGCGCTTGCCGAGCCGGAGCTTCTGCATCTGGGTCACCGAGCCGAACGGCTTTGCGAGACCCTTGCGGATCAGGTGCACGCCGGCGATCAGCGTCGTGGACACGGCGCCGAGGCCGGGCAGCAGCACCGCCAGCTTGCCCTCCGCGGGCGCGATCTTCTTTTCCAGCTCGGGATAGAACGAGGTCCGGTCCGTCATGAAGCGCTCCTTCGAATCAGGCAGGGGGCGCGTACCCCCGGAGGCGTCGACGCCGTTCCGCGGACGCGATCGCCGTCAGCATGAGAAAGAAAACCGGGGCGCCGACGGCCGCGAGCACGAGGAACCAGCGGGCTTTGCCGAGGGCGGACAGTATCAGAACGAGATAGATGAAGTCCCGGCGCGATGCCGCGTCGGCGGCGCGGGAGAGCGCTGTTTCGCCCTCGGTCGCCACGGACGTGTAGAGCGGTCCCTCGCGCGGGCGGGTCATCGTCCGCCGGTACACGAAATACGCGGACGCGAATGTGCCCGCCACCGCGCTCGCGCCCAGAACCAGAGGCCAGGTCTGGCCGAGGCTCCGGCTCCATCCCACCGCCATGGCCGCGAAGACCGCGGCGTGCACCACGTTGTCGCTCCAGAAGTCGAGCAGGCCGCCCCAGCGCGACTCCTGGAACTTCAAGCGCGCAAGCTCGCCGTCGCACCCGTCGAGGATCGAGTGGAGAAGGAAGAGCAGAGCGCCGGTGGTCTCGCTTGCGGCCGTGGGCCTCAGGAAGAACGCGGCGCCGACGAGGCCGACCGCAAGGGACACCAGCGTCATCGCGTTGGGCGACACCGAAGTGCCGGCAAGCCGACGGCT
>Ga0207648_10004567_pt1 | contig 14192 bp, 8 predicted proteins | sample KBSMisM32_FD_184310 | JGI IMG/M metagenome (GOLD analysis project Ga0207648, IMG submission 184310) | Miscanthus rhizosphere microbial communities from Kellogg Biological Station, Michigan, USA - KBS Miscanthus M3-2 (SPAdes) (version 2) | ecosystem: Host-associated > Plants > Roots > Rhizosphere...
TCTACCGGCTGCAGCTCCCCGTCCGCGGCCACGATGGTGGTGCGCAGCGGGAGCGTGATCTGAAAGCGCGCGCCGCCGTCGGTCGCGTTCGTGGCGGTCACTGACCCGCCGTGGGCGTCGACGATCGCCTGGATGAAGTACAGCCCCAGGCCGAGGCCGCCGTAATTGCGGATCGACGCCGCCCGCTCGAACCGCTGGAAGATGCGTCCCAGCTCACCCGCCGGAATACCGGGGCCGTGGTCGCGCACCTCCAGCATGACGTCGTTCCCGTGGCGGCCAACGTTGACGACGATCGGGGCGCCGGCGCCGTACTTGATCGCGTTGGACAGCAGGTTCGTCAGCGCCTGTTCCAGGCGAAGCCGATCCCACGAGCCCACGACCGCGTCTTCGCCCTTCACGGTCAGCTCGCAGCGCGCGCGCTCGGCGGACGGCCGCAGGCTGTCGACGACGCGGTTCACGCTGTCGACCAGATCGAACTCCCGGATGTCCAGCGCGAAGCGTCCGGTGGCGATGCGCGAGACGTCGAGCAAGGACTCGACCAGCAGCGCGAGACGTTCGCTGCTCTGGGCGGCGCGCTGCAATTTCTTGGCGACGCGCTGGCCCGACTGATCCATGCGGTCGTGCAGCGTGTCCAGCTGCAGCTGGAGCACGGTCAGCGGCGTCTTCAGCTCGTGCGCCGCGAGCGAGAGGAACTCGTCGCGAAGCCGGATCGCCTCCTCCGCCCTGGCGAGGCTGAGGCGTTCCTCTTCCATGCGGCGGCGCTCGGTCAGATCGCGCGTCACCTTCGCGAAGCCGATCAGCTCGCCGTCCGCGGTCCGCAGAGCGGTGATGACGACGTTCGCCCAGAACTTCGTGCCGTCCTTGCGGAGGCGCCAGCCCTCGTCCTCGAAGCGCCCGTCACGAGCGGCTTCCTCCAGCTCACGCTCGCACTTGCCGGAACGGATCTCCGCCTCCTCGTAGAACTCCGAGAAATGGTGGCCGATGATCTCGCGCGCCTCGTAGCCCTTGATGCGCTGGGCGCCCGCGTTCCAGGTCATCACGCGCCCGGTTGGATCGAGCATGAAGATCGCGTAGTCCTTGACCGCCTCGACCAGCAGCTGGAAGCGGGCCTGGGTCTCGCGCAGCTGATCCTGCGCGAGCGCCGCGAGGTTGACGTTCTCGCGGGCGGGCCTTGGGCCCGGCGCAGGTGTGGCAAGTGCCGCCTGTTCTGGCGCACCCACGGCGAAGCGCGGAAGCGACAGCGTGAACGTCGTCCCTTCGGCTTCGCTGGACGACACCTCGACCCGGCCGCCGTGCGCTTCCGCGATCTGGCGGGTGATGAACAGACCCAGGCCCAGGCCCCGCGATCGGTCCCGCCGCCGCTGGCCGCCCGTGAGAGGATCGAAGATCTGCGCGAGCAGCGCCTGTGGGATCGCCCCCAGGTTGTGCACCTTCATGTACACGACATCGGGCTCCCAGCCGTCGATGAACACGCGAACGCCGGCGGCCGGCACACCGTGCTGGAGCGCGTTCGCGACCAGGTTGGAGACCACCTGGCTCAACCGATCGGCGTCCCACGATCCTCTGGTGTCGCCGACGTGGGTGACGTCGACGGTACAGTCGGGATAAGCGTCGTCGAGCTCCTCCACGACCTGCCGCGCCACCGTCACGAAGTCAGCGTCCTTGGGTTCGATGGCGATGCCGCCGCCGACGCGAAGGCGGGTGAAGTCGAGAAGTTGCTCGATCATCCGCGACATCCGTTCGCCGCTGGTCAGGACCCGCCCCAGCGCCTTGACATTTCGGCTGTCCGATTTTCCGGCGTCGCGCATCTTGATCAGCTGCGCGGCCGTCATGATCGCGGCGAGCGGCGCCCGCAGATCGTGAGCCAGAACCCCGATGAACAGCTCGTTGACCCGGATCGTCTCGCTCAGATCATCTGCAAGGCGGCGGGCCTCGCTGGCGCGCTCTTGCTCGGCGGCGACGGCCCGTCGGAGATCCTGGACCGTGTCTCGCAGGGCCAGCTCGACCTGCTTGCGGCGCGCGATCTCGGCCGCGAGCGCGCGGGTCTGCCGGGCGAGGTCGGCCGCGTCGGGCGACAGGGCCGCGACCGACACGTGCGCGTGCACGTCGCACACGTCATGAAGGCCGCCGGGCGCCGCCTGGAACGCCGCCATCTGGTAGCCACACAGCAGCTGGAACTCATGGGTTTCGCCCAGGTCGTTCCAGAGCTCCTCGAGCGCGACTGCGGCCCGACGATTGCCGTCGCGCCAGAGGATGTCGACCATCTCGCCGTAGGCCCGGACCCTCACCCGTCGATTGCCGCGCGTGCTGGCCGATTCGAGCACGCTGCCCACCACCCGCCTGAACAGATCCGGATCGGGCGCGCCGTCGACCATGAACTTCGCCAGGGTGGTCGCGGCGTCGAGGATGATGAGATCGCCGCGCGCGCGCGCCGCCTCGACGTCGACGCTCATCTTGTGGAGGCGCTGGATGATCAGATCGCGGTGAGTCTCCGCGGCAATGATGATGGCGGCCTCGCCCGCCAGCACACCTTTGCCCACGTACGCTGCGACGCCCTCCGCGAGATCGTCGTCGCGGTCATAGAAGTACACCGCGTGGCTGCTGTCGTCAGCCTGAGTTGGGCTCGTCGAACTATCTTGCTGAGCCGCAGTCATACGTGGTTGCCCTAATTTCACCGACTTCGAGCGAGCAGCATAGTCATCCCGCGCGGTGTTTGCCACGCACGGCGGCATGATCCGAGCTTCAGGGAACCTCGGCTGGGCCGTCGGAGCGGGTGCGGTACCGGTCCGTAACTGGGCGAATCAATACGTGAAGCGGCCGGTCGTGCGCAGCCGGATGTCTCGCGACGAGGCACCCACCTGCAATTCGACGGACCGGTCGTACTCGACCGCGAAGCGCGCCGCTCGGTCGTCCCAGTACGAAAGGTCCGTCGAGGCGAGCGGGAACGTGACGTGCTCCGTGCCTCCCGCCGCGACGGTCACGCGCCGGAAACCGCGCAGCTGCTGCAACGGGCGCTGCACCGCCGACTCCGGATAGCTGGCGTAAAGCTGGATGACTTCGTCTCCCGCGACGGCGCTGGTGTTGGTGACGTCGACGCCGATTTCGACCGAGCCGCAGGCGGGCAGCGCGGGCGCGCTCACCGTCAGGTTCGAATACTCGAACGTCGAGTACGAGAGCCCGAATCCGAACGGATACAGCGGCTTGCCCGTGAAGTACCAGTAGGTCGTCCCTTTCTTGATGTCGTAGTCGGTGATCTCGGTCGGGATGTCGGTCTCGCTCTGGTACCAGGTCGTCGTCGTGTGTCCGCCCGGGTTGTAGTCGCCGAACAGCACGTCGGCGACGGCGTTGCCCAGCTCCTGACCGGAGTTGGTCACGTGCACGATCGCCGGGACGTTTTCATCGATCCAGCCGATCGCCTGCGGAAAGCTGGAAACCAGGACGACGATCGTGCGCGGGTTCGCGCCCGCGATCGATTGCACCAGCGCGAGCTGCGCGGGCTCCAACCCGAGGTAGACGCGGTCGACCTGCTCGCGCCCTTCGTAAGGCGACGGGCAGGTGCCCCAGGGCGGGTAGGGCTCGCCGCAGGTTGGATGGTTGCCCACGAACACGACCGCGGCGTCCGAGTGCGCGGCGGCGAATGTCGCGGCGCCGCCGCGGTCGTCGGCGACGAAAGTCACCTCGACATCCGTCCCGACCTTGTTGACGATCCCCTGGCGTCCCGTCACGTACGGATAGGGAGGCGTACCGCCGTACCAGTCGCGCACCACCGAATCGGCGCGCGGGCCGATCACGGCGATGGACTTGATCGCCGTCCGGTCGAGCGGCAGCGTCGCGTTCGCGTTCTTCAACAGCACGATCGTCCGGCGGGTGACGTCCAGCGCGCGCGCCTTCGCCTCGTCGGTCGCCCACGGCGTCTCGGTGCTCTGGATCGCCTTGTAGGGGACGTCGGCGGGCGGATCGAAGTCGCCGGTGCGGAACCGGATGCGGAGCGCGGGGCCGATCGCGGCATCGACGTCGGCCTCGGTGATCAGACCCATCGAGTACGCCGCGTTGACGTTGGGCGCGACGTTGCTCTGCAGCAGCACGCCGCTGGTCTCCGCGATGGCGGCGCCGACCGCCTGGTCGAGGGTGGCGAAGTACTGTTGATCCTGCACCCAGTGCGTCGCCGCCTGTCCGTCCGTCGAGAAGAAGCCGTCGAACCCCCAGTCGCTGCGGACGAGCGACTTCAAGATCGGCGACGTGCCCGCCGGCACGCCGTTGATCTGGTTGTAGGCGGTCATGATGCCGTCGGCGCGCCCCTCGCGCACGGCGGTCCGGAACGTCGCCGTGTAGTACTCGCGCAGGTTGCGCGCGTCGAGGTTCGACGAGCTGGAGAGGCGCGTCGTCTCGTTCGAGTTGGCGGCGAAGTGCTTCAGCGTGCACGCCGCCAGCAAGTAGCGCGGGTCGTCGCCGTGCAGACCGGCGAGATAACCGTTCGCCATCTGGCCGACCAGGTAGGGATCCTCGCCGAATGACTCCTCGGTGCGGCCCCAGCGCGGATCGTGGACGAGATCGACGTTTGGTCCGCGCGTGATGATGCCGATGCCGCGTCCGCTGTCGGCGATGCCGCGGGCGTTGTAGACGCGCGCCTCGTAACCGACGGTCGCGCCGACCGTCTTCATGACGTCGGGATCCCAGCTCTCGCCCAGGCCGAACACCTGGGGGAACTGGGTCGACATCGGCATGAACGATCCGGAGGGCGCGTTCGGGTTCGCGGCGATCCCGAGGCCGTGCAACGCCTCCGTGCCCAGCGACGCGGCGGGCAGGCTGATGCGCGGGACAGCGTTGTGGCTGCCCGCGAGCAAGGTCAGCTTTTCGTCGATCGTCAGGACCGACAGCAGGTTCGCCAGCCGCGTCTCCAGCGGCTGGCACGGATCCCAGAACGGGTAGGGGTAGTCCGCCGGATTGCTCTCGCAGGCCGGCGCGGCCGCGGCCGGAGTCGCCTCCGCCGCCGGGACCGAAGCGCAAAGCGGTAGGCTGCCCGGTCCTGCGAGCGTCTCGTCGCCGCAACCGGACAGCAGCGCCGGCAGTATCACCGGCGCAAAAGCGAATCTAAGGGGCCACCTCACGACCCCCTAGTTGCGGCGACGCCCGCGGTTATGTCAACAACCTTAACCGCCCCCGCGCGAAGCGCGGGATCGCGGTTACCAGAAAAAGCGATAGTCGCACACCGCGCCTGCGGCGCGGAGCGACTAACGCGCGCGGATTCTGCGCTGCGGCTTGGTGGCCACAGCGACCGCGGCGGCGCGGCGGCGGCGGCTGGTCCGGCCGGCCTTGGCCGCGCCCACCATCAGCGCGGCGCGCTTCGTCCGGCGGGCCGCGCGGCGGCGCGTGCTGGCCAGCTTGACCGCGCCGACGATCACGGCCGCGCGCTTCGCCCGGCGAATCCTCCGGCCCGTCCGCACTGACTTGCCCACCGCGCGCTGCTCCATCTTCCTTGCTCTGCGACCACGCATCATTGTCAGCCTCCTGTTGTCGGGCGACGCCTTACACGCGTCACTCCAACAAAGAATCTAGTTCCGTGCTCAGTGCGAGTCAGAGCCGCCCGCAGAAAAACACAATAGTCAGAGTTTCGATTCGTCCCGCGACGAAGTCGTCGCACACCGGCCCGAACACTTGCACCGCCGTTCCCGCGGCGTCGGTAAAGTCCCACCCGTTCTGATGTTGCGGGTCGCGCGGGATCTCGGCGCCGTTCGCGCGCAGGCCGATCCGCGGTGGCCCGGAACCGGTGGGACGCTGGGGGAGGGCGAAGGTGCACGTGGCGGCGCGCGTGACCAGCTGAGGAAGCTCGGTGAGCAGCTGGCCGACGTTCGACAACGGGATGTACGCCGGCGCGTGGCCGCCCGCGGCGGCCAGGTTGTTCAGGACGGCGTCCGCCGGACCGCCGGGCGTCGCGGCGCCGACGACGATGGTCGAAAAGCCGAGCGTGCGCGCAGCGGCCGCTGCCTGGATCGCCGCGACGGAGTCGTCTGCCGAGGTTGGACCCGTGACCGGGCAGTTGAGGATGCCGTCGGTCACCAGCAACATGAACCGGGGACTGGCGTCGGTCAGCGTGGACAGTGTGGATAGATAAGTCGCACCATTGGTGATTGCGGCGCGTGTCGGCGTGCTGCTGCCGTTGGCCACGCCGCCGTTCGCGCTGGTGCGGTTCGCGATCGCCGTGGTTATCGCGGCGGCGTTCATCGTCGCCACCGGGACGGCGACACTCGCGTTGACCGAGCAGGTGCCCGCGTCCGCGAACGCCTTCAGGCCCCAGTTCACGGTCGACTCGGTCTGGGCGACGATCGATTCGAGCGCGGCCGTCGCGAGCGCCCACTTCGACGTCGGGCCGCAGCCGCCGGCGCAGGTGATGCCGTCGACGTCATCGTTCATCGATCCCGACGCATCCAGCAGGATGAGGACGTCGGGCAGAAGCTTGGTCGCGGACGACTTCTGGATCGCGGCGCACTCGACGTCGCCGCCGGCGCCCGGCGGGACCGAGCCAGCGGCGCCGCCCCGGCCCGCGCTGCCCGTGACGGCGGCGCCTCCCGCGCCACCGCCGGCGGCGCCACCGGCGATCGACGAAGGCGGGGGCTGGCACGCCGCCACGAACGCCGCGGCGACCGAGGCGACCAGGCTCTCACGGGCTCGACGCGTCATCCCACCCCCGTGCGGGATAGTGCCGCCGGCGGCGATTTTCCGGTCAAAGACGCGCGGTCAGCTTGCGCCAGACCAGCAACAGCGCCGGCAGCGCGAGCAGCGCGGCGAACAGGCAACTCACCTCGCCGATCACGGCGACGGCGCCGAACAGGAACAGCGCATGGTTCTTGGCCAGCAGCAGCGACGAGTACCCGATGACGGTCGTCAGCGAGCACAGCGTCACCGCGCCGCCGGTCGACAGCACGACCCGCTCGACCACGTGCGCCGGATCGGCCGGCAGCGCGTCGCGCGGGCGGCGAGCGCGTTCCTGGCGAAAGCGCGCCATGATGTTGACCGCGTAGTCGACGCCGATGCCGAACGTGATCGGGAACGCGGCGAAGTTCGCGTAGTTGACCTTGATGCCGAAGAGGAACGTGGCGCCGACCATCCAGATGATGCCCACCAGCAGCGATCCGATCACGACCAGCCCGGTGCGGCTGCCGCGGAAGATCACCGCCACCACGAGGGCGACCGACGCCAGCGCGGCCAGGCTGGCGCGCGGGGCGTCGTGCTTCAGCGACGCCGTGATGTCGGCCGAGACCGGCAGCGTTCCGGCCACGCGCCCCGGACGCGCGCCGGGCGGCACGCCGCACGCCGCGATCTCGCGCAGCTTGCCGATGAATCCCTCCAGCTGCGACGTCTGCCAGAGGCGCTTCGTCAGCCGCGGAAAGACCAGGACCACGCGCCCCAGCGAGCCGTCGCTCTCGCGCAGCCCCGCCGTCAGCGACGGCGGCAGCTCGGCGAGGCCAATCGGTCGCAGGCCGTCCGTTCCCAGCAGCCGATCGATCTCCGCGAGGCGTTCGGGCGGCAGGCTGGCGCGGACCGCCGGCGTGAGCGACCGCCGCAGGCGCGCCACCTCCTCGAGCTTGGCGGGCTGATCGGGCGGCACCGCGTCGTCCAGGCTGCGAACGTTCGCGACCAGGTTGGCCAGCGACGGGTGCGCCATCTCGGCGCGCAGTCGAGCCGCGACGGATCGCGCCTCGGCGGCGCTGTCGGTCAGGATCACCGTCGGTGACAGGTTGCCGCCGATGATGCGATCCATGTAGCGGCCCCAGTACCCTTCGCCCGACGTCCAGGTGTCGCGCCGGCGCAGCTTGGAGAAGTCGGACTCCAGATGCGTGCTGTTCAGCGTGATCAGCTGGGCGACGGTCACAAGCGTGACGAGGCCCGCGATGCCGACCACGGCGCGCGGGTGGTTGAACACCGCGCCCAGCACGCGCGCCGTCGTCTGCCCGCCCGGCGCATCCTCGCGCAGGAGCGGCGGCGGGCTGCGGCCGGTGAACCGTTCGATGGCCGCGCACAGGGACGGCGCCAGCAGGTAGGTCGCGGCCCAGCAGGCGATCATGCCGACCGCGCCGATCATCCCGAACTCGCGGAAGCCGCGGAAGCCGGTGATGGTCAGCGACGCGTAGGCGGTCGCGGCGGCGACGGCGGCGACCAGCGTGCCGGGCAGCGCGCCCCAGATCGCCTCGGCGAGGGCCGGCTCCAGCGGGACGGCGCGCCGGCGCGCCGCCACGTAGCGCGCCAGCCAGATCACGCCGAAGTTGATGCCGTTGCCGATGACGATCGAGCCGAGGAAGCCGGTGCTGGAGTTCAGGCGCTGGACGTTGAAGGGCGGCAGCGTCACCAGCCCGAACGCGATCACCGTCGCGATCGTCAGCGGGAGGAACAGCAGCGGCAGCGCCGCCCACCAGCGGAAGTAAAGCAGGATCACCACCAGCACCGCGACCACCACCAGCACCGAAGACTTTCCCAGATCGGCGGACAGCGCCGACAGCTCCTCGTGCGAGACGGCGATGTTTCCCGCGAACCCGACCCGCAAGCCGGGCGCGTAGCGCGACGGGCCGCCCAGCGCGTGGATGTCGTCCTTCACGCGCGCCAGCAGGCGGCCGGCGTTGTGCGCGCCCAGCGACGACTCCGTTCCCTCGATCAGCAGCAGCGTCGCGCCCACCTTTTCGTCGCTGTAGCGGGCCCGCTCGCGCAGGCCGTCGCGTGGGGCGGTGGTCGGCAACTTCACGCCCGGGAAGCGCGCCTGGTACTTCGCCTCGATATCGGAGAAGTCGAGCGGCGGCGGGCTGTCTTCCTCGTCGAAGGCGACGCCCAGCCGATTGCGCATGTCCCAGCTGCGGCGCGCTTCCACCCGCTGGCGGATCTCGACCAGATCGGACAGGTCGACGAACAGCGGCAGGTGAGCGGCCAGGAAGCGGCGCTCGGCGGCCGCCTCGGTGCCGGTCTTGACGGCGCGCACCAGCGCCGGCGGATAGTTGCGCACGCGCGCCGCGAGATCGTCGACCAGCCGTTCGGCGGCGGGCAGCTCGGCCGGGGACGACGTTGCGACCACCACCCCCAGCGTCGACAGTCCCGGGAGCCGCTGCCGCAGCTCGTCCACGGCGGTCACGCTGGCGGCCTTGCGTGGTAGCAGCTCTTCCACCTCGCTGGTGAGGTGGGCGTAGAGCCGCACCAGCGCGACCGCCGACGGCACCGCGCACACCACCGCCGCTATCCACAGCACGCGGCCGCGCGCGAGCGCCCAGCGGACGTACCGGTGCGTCCGTTCGCCGGGGCCGCCGTTCAGGTTGGACGAGCGCGCGCGCGCGCCGTCGCCGTGCTCGTCCATGGCCTCCGAAGATGGGTAGGAAAACGACGTACGGTAGGGTCGGGTGGTACGTCCAACCATCCGGCTGAGCCGTATTTGTCCGCGATGGAGTCCGTCGCCTGAGTCGCCGGGAGGTTTCTTCCGGGACCCTGGGAGGGTCCCGAGCCCCCCGCGAAGGGCTCGCACGAGCAAAGCTCGTGCTCCCCCGCGCGATGTACCTGTCGCTGGCGCTCGCGCTGCCCGGAATGGGCGCGCCGCACGCCGATGCGCCGCCGGCCTGGGCGGCCGCGCCGCACACCGTGGAGCCCCTGAGCGCCGCCGAGGAGATCGGTCCGGCGGCGCAGGAGATTGCCCGCCGCTTCAATCCGGCGATGGCGCTCCCCGACGGTGACGGGCCCTGGCCGGTCGCTGTCCGGTACAGCTGGAGCGGCGGCGCCGACCTGCAGGCGCGGACCGTGGGCGACGACGGCGCCGTGCTTCGCACCGAGCGCGCGGTGGCCAACGCCGATCTCGACCAGCGCGCCTGGGACGAGCTCCCTGCCCGCGACGCCGCGGGACACAAGATCGAATACTGGATCGATGGCCCCGGCGACGATCACACGCGCGACGGGATCTCCGACTGGCAACGCCGCTGGCGGGAAGCGCCGGGCAAGACGCCGACTCAGTACGCGCACATCTTCTGGCTGAACCGCGCGCGCGGCGAGCTGGTCGTCCAGTACTGGTTCTTCTATCCCTACAACGAGTGGATCAACCACCACGAGGGCGACTGGGAGCACATCAACGTCGTGCTGGCGGGGCCGTCGCATCTGGCGCGCGCGTCGGCGTACCGCGCCGTCGGGTACGAGTACTACTTTCACGGTCACCGCCTGGAGACGGAACAGCCCATCCGCGGCGGCGATCACCCGCTGGTGTTCGTCGGCGGCCGCGGCCGCGCGCTCTGGTGGTCGGGCGGGCACAGCGGCGGCAGCTATCCCTGGGCGGCGACGTACCCGGGCGCGGGCGGCGGTTTCGGTCCGTTCACCGTCGCTGACGACACGCGATCGCCGGCCCGGATCCTCGCCGCGGATCGCTTCGACGTCGTGATGTTGCCGGAGCCGGCGCGCCTCGACGCGCGCGTTCATCCGGATCTGTCGTGGCTCAAGCTGCCGTTCTTCGCAGGTCAGCCGCAGGTGTTCGGCAATCCGCCGCTGGTCGATCGGTTCGGCGGCGGCAAGCCGCCGCGGCAGCCGGCGCGCCGACCCGAATGGAACGCGATCGGATCGCGGCCGCGGTGGGCGGGAACGCCAGTCATCGACGGAGAACAGCCGACCCTGGCCCGTGCTGCGGATTGATCCCGATGGTGCTTTTGGTGTTCACCCCTAGCTTGAGCCTTGTTGCGGGTCTGCCGTTCGGGGCCCGGAAGGCACCAGGGCGATCAAGAGCCCTGCCAAGGGGACGAAGACCAATTGTCTCAACCGCTGCAGAAAGACGAGCGCGATGCCGGTCGCCGGGCCGATGCCCAGCGCGGCCGCGACCAGGGCCGTCGCGCCCTCCTGCAGCCCGATCTGGCCGGGAACGAAGGTACCGATCACCGACAGCCCGACGGGGATCGCGATGAAGATCAGCGTCTTCTCCATGTCGACGGGCACGCCCAGGATTCGCAGGCCGGCGTAGATCTCGGCGGCGAGCAAGAGCCGCGCGCCGACGTGCAGGGCGAGGCCGGCGACGATGGGGCCGCGCGCGCCGGTGAGCAGGGCGTGCAGGCCGCGATCGATGGGATCGATTCCGTCGCCGTTCGTTGGACTGGTGGGCGGCACGCCGAACAGAACCAGGACCCAGCGCAGCTTGCCGGCCAGGCGTCCGTTCGCGGCGCCCACGGCCACGACGGTGACCGCGACCGAGATGATGCCGGCGCTGGCCAGCACGGCCACGAAATAGCTGTGGGGCACGGCGGGAACGCGCGTCGCGGCCAGCGCCGCGCCCACGAGGATGGGCGTGCCCGCCGCGAGGAAGAGCAGGCGGTCCACCACCAGCGCGGCGAGGCCCGACGAGCGGTGACCGCGCGGCAGCCAGAGCAGGCGCGCGGCCTCGCCCAGGCCGAAGAACGGCAGCAGCGCGTTGACGCCCGAGGCGGCGAATCGGCTGGCGAGCGTCGCGCTCCAGGAAGGACGCAGCCACAGCGGCAGCAGCTGGCGCCACGGAACGGCGGCGACGGCGGTTCCCGCCGCATACGCGACGAACATCCAGGCGATGTTGACGCCGACCTGCGAAAGCGCCGCGCGAATGGCGCCGACGCCGGTCCACTTCACGCCGATCACGACGATGGCAAGACCGAGCGCGATTCCCGCGCCCCGGAAAATCAACTTTCGCGAGCGCGTGGAGAGGAGCCGGAGCATCACCATGCAAACTAGGCATGCGCCGCGAGGAAAGCGCGACGGGATGATGTCCGACGAGAAAGCACGTCTGCTCTACCTGCAACCATCGTCGACGTTCGGCGGCGCCGAGCGGCAGGCGTCCATCGCCGTTCCGCTGCTGTCGAAGCTGGGATTCGACGTCACGTGCATGGTCGGACCGAGCACGTCGGGAATCGACTGGCTGCGCGAGTACGGCGCCGACGATCTGATCCACACGCCGAGTTTTCCCGGCGGTTGGAGCAAGCCGCGCGGCCTCGGGCGGCTGGCGCTGCCCGGGCGCTACCTGCGCTGCGTGCGGCGCGTCGCCGCCGAGGTCCAGAGCGTCGCGCGCGCGCGTAAAGTCGACATCATCTACGCGGCGATGGCGTTCTCGTGGGTGGCGGCGACGCCGGTGGCGCGCCAGCTGGGGATTCCGATCGTCTGGCGCGCGGGTGGAACAGAGGGCGGTCCGCTGGAGCGCCTCGCGCTGCGCGCGTGGGCGGCGCTGAATCCGCCGGACCTGCTGATCTGTTGCGGCGAAGGCGTGCGGCGGATGTTCGCGCCGCTGATCCCGGCGCCCGCGGTGGTGGTGCCGAACGGCGTCGACACGGCGCGCTTCCGTCCCAGCGCCGGCGCGCCGGGCTCGTTGCGGCCGCCCGGCATGAAGACCGTGATCGGCTTCGGTGCGCGGCTGGCGCCGCAGAAGCGGCCGGAGGACGTCATTCGCGCGGCGGCGTTGCTGGCGCCCAGCTATCCCGATGTGGGCTACCTCATCGCGGGTGAGGGGAGCCGTCGTCCCGAGTACGAAGCGCTGGCGCGGTCGCTGGGCGTCGCGCACGCCGTGCGCTTCGTCGGCTTCATCCCGGACATGCGGGCGTTCTACGCGTCGGTCGACATCATGGTGCTGCCGTCGCGCTCGGAGGGCTGCCCCAACGTGGTGCTGGAGAGCATGGCGATGCGGCGCGCCTTGGTGGTGTCGGACAGCGCGGGCAGCCGCGAGGTGGTGACCGACGGCATCAACGGGCTGATGTTCCCGATCGGCGACGTCGAAGCGCTGGCGGGCGCGCTCCGTCGCCTGCTGGACAACCCGGTGATGTGCGCGACGCTGGCGCGGCACGGGTACGAACGCGCGGTCGGCAGCTTCGACGCGCAGGTCAGCGCCGCGCGACTGGCGGGCGTGTTGCGCCGCCAGCTGTTCCACGGCGGCGCCGCCGCTTCGGTCGTCGCCGTGCCGTCGCTGAAGGAGGCGGCGCGCACATGAGCGCGGACGCTGAACACTGGCTGCCGCTGGCGCCCGCCGCGGTCGTGACGCTCTACTGGTTCATCGGCCTGGCCGTGTTCGCGGTGCACAGCGCGATCTGGGGCGTCCGCCACGATCGTGAGCTGGAGGCGCGGGGCAAGTCGATCCTGATCGGGAATTTCCTGAAGAGCTACTTCAGCTGGATGGTGCGGCCGCTGTGGCGGCTGGTGCTGGCGAGCGGGATCTCGCCCAACGGTATAACGGTGGTGGCGATGCTGGCAGGCGGCGCCGCCGGGCTCTCGGTCGCCTGCGGGCGGTTCGCACTGGGCGGCTGGCTGTTCGTGCTGTCGGGCATTCTGGATACGTTCGACGGCCGGTTGGCGCGCGTGAAGCATCGCGTGACCACCATGGGAGCGGCGTTCGATTCGCTGCTCGATCGCTATGCGGACGGCGCGATGCTGATCGGGCTCGCCTATTACTTCCGCAGCAGCTGGGTGCTGATCCCGGCGCTGGCCGCGATCTTCGGGACGTCGATGGTCTCTTATGTTCGGGCCAAAGCGGAGAGCCTCGGCGTGGCGATGCAAGAGGGACTGATGCAGCGCCCGGAGCGGATCCTCACGCTGGGCCTCGCGGTCCTGCTCAGCCCCTGGGTCGAGGCGATGTGGCCGCCGGCAAGCGGACACCCGAGCCAGCGGCTGGCGGCGATCGGCGTCGTGATACTGGCCGTCACCAGCAACACGACCGCCATCGGCCGGATCACGCGGCTGCTGGCGGCCTTGCGCCACCAGGTTCCGGCCCCGGCGCCGACGACGACCGCGCCGGCCGCCGACAAGTCTCGGACCGCGCCTTCGCGACCGCGGCTGGTCAGGACCTAGCGCTAGAGCGACGGGCGGGGTGCGGGCGCGTCGTGCGCGAACGTGATGTTGACGCCGGCGTGGCCGCCGCGCCGCATGGTCAGCGCGACGTTCGTCGCCGTGCTCGGCATGACCAGCATCCAGACCGGATCGCTGATCCATCCGGCGTCGGTGCCCGGGGGGACCGTCGCGCACGGTCCGGAGAACGCGGCCGCCGAGAACGCGACGTTTCCGGTCGGAAGGTGGTCGAGCTGAAGGCGCGCCTCGTGGCCGGGGGTCACGTTGAAGCCGCGCTCGACTGTTCGAGCGCCGGTCGCCTGCACGCGGAGACAGCCGACGTCCGAGGGCACGGCCGCCAGCGCGATCTGCGCGGTGCCTGTCGGCTGAGCCAGCTCGTCATCGTCGTCCATGGC
>Ga0207648_10004569_pt1 | contig 14189 bp, 8 predicted proteins | sample KBSMisM32_FD_184310 | JGI IMG/M metagenome (GOLD analysis project Ga0207648, IMG submission 184310) | Miscanthus rhizosphere microbial communities from Kellogg Biological Station, Michigan, USA - KBS Miscanthus M3-2 (SPAdes) (version 2) | ecosystem: Host-associated > Plants > Roots > Rhizosphere...
ATCGGTGAAGATGTACGTGGTGCCGCTGCCGTCGGATCGGTGGACGACGAGAATGTCCTTCGCTGGCAGCGACACTCCCGGATTGAGCTTGGCGATCTTCCCGTCGTTCCACTTCCGCACCTTGCCGAGGAAGATGTCCGACAGGACGTTGCCATCCAGCTTCAGCGGCTCGGTCACGCCCGGCACGTTGTAGACGACGGCGACCGCGCCAATCACGGTCGGGAAGTGCAGGACACGTCCGCCCTTCGCCTTCTGCAGCTCACCGTCGGTCATCGGGGAGTCCGAGGCGCCGAAATCGACGGTGCCGTCGGAGAGTTGACGGATGCCCCCGCCGGAGCCGATCGCCTGATAGTTGATTCGCACGCTGGTCTGTGCAGCGTAGTCGGCAAACCACTTCGAGTAGATCGGGTAGGGGAACGTGGCGCCGGCGCCCGTCAGGTCGGCCTGAGCGGTGAGGGTAGCCGGTAGGGCGACGAGGCCCAACAGCTTGATGAGGGTGCGCATAGAATCTCGTTAGGGTGATGCGGGTAACGTCAGAACCCGGCAATGAGGTGAACGAAGAAGACCTTGGTGTCCGCTGCCGAACTGCCGCTCTTCGGCTCCTGGGTCTGGAAGTCGAACGTCACCGACGTGCGCTTGTTGAATTCCCATCCCAACCCGGCGATGTAATTGCGGGCGTAGGGGTCCGTGTCGGCGTCCGGCTTGATGTTGTCGGCGCGGAGCGTGACGGCGATGGGCCACGTCGGCGCGCTGTTGATGAAGGCGAGCGGTCTGAAGATCGTGTACAGTGACACGACCTGGCCCGTTCGCTCGACCGACTTCGGGACGATGTCGACCGTCGTGTCAGCGGACTCGAAGACGTCCCATCGCTCCGCGAATTGCGCGCCGATGGTCATCCGAGGGTCACGGAGCCCGAGGAACACGCCTCCGCGGTCCCTTCGGAGTGCATCGGGTACGGGATCCAGCGTGCCCGGGCCGCGCGCAAAGTCGCTCGCGCGGTCGCCCTTCGAGTACCACGGAGAAATGGTCAGCGTCTTGAAGAACCCGAACGTGTTCATCAACGGCGTGAGCGTGAGGCGCGCCTGGTATTCCTTGAAGCGATCCACCTCACGAGAGCCATAGCCGGAGCCGTTGACGATCGTGGCGTAGATCTCACCGTATTTCTTGGGGAACGTGATCGTGGTGGCTGCGCCAGCATCCGAGGACGAGAAGAACCCGTTCTGCTCGATGGCGACCTGCGAGAGGCCCCGCTGCCAGAACTGCTCTTCGTGGTCGATGATCACCGTCTGCAGCAGGCCGAGCCTAACGTTTGCTTTCAGCTCGTCGCCCACGCCGCGGATGAAGTCGTACTGCCCGTACGCGTACTTGGCGCGAAGCGCCCACCCGCGATAGTACTGATCCCGCGTCGTGTCGCGCTGCTGGTAGACGTCGGCGGTGATTCGAACAGCGAAGTGCTCGCCTGGCGTCGCGCGAAACGTGAGATAGGCGCGATCGACATCGAAGCGGTCGACGGTCCGATTGCCCTTGTTGCCGCCGTACTGATAATTCGCGTAGAGGATTCCCGAAAAGTCGAAGGGGAGTGCAGGGGCTGGAGCAGGCTGCGGCGGTGTCGGCTGTGTATCGACCGCAGCCTTCGTCGTGTCCGGACGGGCCTTGGTTGTGTCCTGTGCTGAAAGACGTGACGCGTGCAGGTCTGTCGCGGTGAGCGCGAACATCGAGAAGAGCAACCCGCGGAGTCGGCGCATGCGGTGTCCCTAGCAAGGGTGAGGGCGGCCAGCCCCCAGGTGGGCATGGCCAACGCGCCGTTACACTACCCGAGTTTCGTAACGGACCTGCAACGCGGCTGTAACGCACCGGTCCCACTAGGCCGGCGGTTCCGTCGCCTCGACGTCTCGCGTGGACGACAGAAGGGGGGCGGGTTGGTGACTGATCGAGGCCCGCTCAGAGCCCGTTGGTCAATGAGAGGAACTTGAACTGTCCTTCACGACCAATGATTGCGCCGAACATGTGGAGCCGCACACTATCGGTTTCGCTCGTCACCCGTTTCACCACGCAATCGGACCAGAGCGCATTTGTCCCCTGCCGGTCCACAGCGCGGGGACACGCGAAGCCAGCGTATCCCAGCGGCTTGCCGCCGAATCGGCCGAACAGGCGGCGCACGGCCTTGTCGGTGCTGGCGGACCGGAGGAGCCACACGAGATCCGGGGACTGCCGATAGGGCGGTGCGACGTTAGGCGACGTCGGATACACGAGGTACGCGAATTCGGCTCGGTCGACGACGAGACGCCGGAGCGCCGTCGTATCGTTAAGCTCCAATGCTCGGACGAACTGCGTCACGAGCTGGGATCGGCTGTGTGCCGCGTTGGAGAATGTGGTGGGCCGGACCGGGATGGTCGCCTGGAATCGACGGATTTCCTCCTCGACCGGCAGCAGGCTGTCGATGACATAGCCAGGGCGGGCGCGAACGATCGAGTCCTGGCGGGCGCGTTCCGCCTCGGCGCGGCGTGCGAGGGTCGCTGAATCCGGCGCCGAGGCCTCCGCGGCGCGAATCGCATTGCGGCCGTCGCACGCAAGCGTTGCGACGGCCGCAATGAGAACCATGGAGCGGTGAAGAATCACTAGTTCCGGTAGTAAACGGTCCAGCCCTGCCACCACTTCGCGCCACTCGGGTCTGCGGCGCCAAGGTACGCCGTTCCGGTAACCGTCGTGGCGGCGGCGGTGGAGAGCTTACCCGTGAACGTCGTTAGGCCGCCGGTGGTGATCGGTGCGGCGCTCACTGGTGTCCAATCGAACGCCGACGCCGTTGTCGTTTCGGTGATGGTCGCCGGGAATGCCGTGAACAGCGAAGCGGTAGCCGCGTTCCCGTCCACCAGCGCGTTTCCTGCGAGGTCGAGCGAATTCTGCACGTTCGTGCCGTTCGCGCCCTGGAAGATCACGGCGTTCTCGGTGAAGTACACGTTCTTCACTGCCAGGTCGGCCGTGTTCAGGTCTGTGGTGGGCGTGCCGCCTGCGCGGTTGGTATAGGTGGCCGCGTCACGGAGGCTGACACCCGCGCGGGGGTACCGGGCGACGACACCATTGACGTAGTAGCCGCCGGTGCCCCGGCGAAGCATCATGCCGATGCCACCCGAAGCGCCCGACGTGGCCGCGTCGCCGGTACCCACGAGTGTGAAGTTGGCGATTACCGGAATCGTAAATGGCGTCGAGTCGAATCCGAGATCGCACCCGCTGCCGTTACAGCCATCGTTCTCGATGCCTTCGGGATCGGTGGCAAGCGAGCCGGAACCGGTACGAGGCGTGAGCTGCGTGCTCTGCATGGCGATCAGATACTGCAGCTTGCCTCTGAAGCCCTCGGACATGTCGAAGTGGTCGTCGCCCGACTCGTACGACACGAGGTGGTCACCCACCAGACCGCCGCCGAAGAACTCGTACGAGTCGTCGAGGCCCGCCATCGCCTGGGTGTACGAGATTCTGGTCGCGCTTCCGACCGCGGCGAACGTAAAGGAGTTGAGCTCCTGGTCCTGGATCGGCGCGTAGCCCGCGAACTCGACGCGGACGTAGCTGAGCGTGCCGCTGTTGTCGTCGTCGGCGTTGCCACCACTGTAATTGACCCGATAGTTCTTCCCACTCACGATGTCGTCCCCATCCGTCGCGGTCCCTTCGACCGACACGGTACCACTGCGATTTATCGTTGCGTTCCCGACGAGGATGAGGCCTCCCCAGTCACCGGGCTGACGCTGGCCGGCTGCGCGCGACGATGTGAACACGATCGGATTCGCCGCCGTACCGACCGCCTGGATCTTCGCGCCACGAAGAATGAACAGCGAGGATCCGAGCGTGTTGAAGTCGCCCATGATCTTCGTGCCCGCCTGAATCGTTAGGGTGGCGCCGCTGGTGACGTGGATGAAGCCCTTGAGCGTGTACGTCTTGTCCGCCGTCCACGTCGTGTTCGCGGTGATGTCCTGCGTGACATCGGTATTGCCTCCGCTGCCCGACGCACCGGTCGTGACCGAGACCTCGGAGGACGGCCCGCTCGACTGGCTGCCGCGCACTGCCGTCACGCGATAGCGGTACGTGGTGTTGACCGCGAGGCCGTTGTCAGTAAAGGTCACTGTCCCGGGCGTGGCAGGTGCCTGGACAGTGCCTGCCGCTGCGAATGTACCGCCGCTCGCGCCTTCCGCGCGCTCGATGTTGAAGCTGTTGTCGCCGGCGCGGCTCTGGAAGGTGACAATGACACTCGAAGTCGTCGCGGCGGGATTCGGCGCAGCCTGCACGCCGACCACTACGGGAACGGTGTTGTCAGTCGGGTTGTCGTCGTTGCATGCAGCGACCGTGATCGCGGCCATGGCGAACGTCAGCGCTGAGAGCCTACGCTGTGGAAGGCGCATTGGTACCCTCGTGAATGTCATTGAATGTGCGAGCATCTCGCGCTCCGCCGATCGTGGCGAAGACAGCCGCTAAGTAACGGTGACCGTGTCCTTGCCGTGTCTCACGTGAGTCACGGCGATGTCACGGTGCGTGCGCCGATCATCGAGGCCTAACGGTCACGGACGGAACGTCAGACCGAACTGCAGGAGGCGGCCGGTCTGATATGACTCACGAACGACGGTGCCCTGAATCGTTTCGTACTTGTCGTCGAGCAGGTTCTTCGCATCGAAGCGGCCGCTGACCGACGCGTAGAGGGGGAAGCGGAGCGAGAAGTCGAGAACGGAGCGGGGCTGCACGACGACGTCGGGCAGCGGCTGGTCACCCGCGGCGTCGATGCGCTCGCCGATGCGGTTGAACAGCAAGGTGGCACTCGTCGAGCTGCTGCGAGAGGTGTAGGTCATTCCCGCGTTGATCACGTACGGTGCCTGACCAACCATTCTGCGGCTCTGGTTGGTCGCGCTGGCCTCTGTCTCGCCAAGATGAATCTGGCTTTCCATCAGCGTGACGTTCGTGAACGCCACAATCTGCCGCAGCGAGCTGGCAAGGAATCCCAGTCCCTTTCGCGCCTCCAGCTCGACGCCGTAGTTGTCCGCGGCGTCGGCGTTGATGAAGAACACGGTGCGTGCGCCGCTCCCGACGGGCCGATAAACGCGCTCGATCGGCAGGTCGAACTGCTTGGCAAACACCGCGACGCTGAGGACTTCACCGGCGGCCGGATACCATTCCCAGCGCACGTCCTCGTTCCAGATCCGTGTGCGCTCGAGACTCGGATCGCCCTGCACGTTGTCGCCGCCGATGACGTCGCGGCTGGTGATGGGCGAGAGCTCGCGGTATTCGGGACGTGCGAGGGTACGCGTTAGGGAGAAACGGAGGCTTTGCGCCTCGGTGAGCCGTAGATTGAGCGCTGCGGACGGAAGCACGTCGGGCCAATTCTTGTGCGTGGACACCGGTGCGCCGAGCGTCGACGCGGCGTCGACATCGAGTCGGTCCCGCTCGACGCGAGCGCCGCCGACGAATCGCACACGATCGCTGAGCGCGACCTCACCCATCGCGTACGCCGCGCCCAGCCGGTCGTGGGCGCTGTACGCGCCTCCCTGTCCCAGTGGCGCGATGTCGAACACCTTCGAGCCGGCCTGCGTGAATCGTCCGTCGAAAATCTGTTCCGCGGGCAGGTCGCGAATGGAATCCGCGGCGCCCGCTGCGCTCATGCTGAAGGCGCGCGTATCCGCGTCGCGGTCGGTCGCGCGGTAGAGCGCTCCGAGCTTGAGCGAGCTCTGTCGGCCTCGCCAGGGAAACGTCAAGAGGTAGTTCGCCCGCCCTTCGTTGTTTTTCTCGTACAGCCTCGAGAAGGTGCGAACCGCGCCCTGATTACCGGTGTTCAACCACAACTCGTCGTCAGTACCGCCCGGGTTGTCTTCGAGTACGGTAACAAACTCGGATCGATCCGGTTCATCTCGTCTGACCGCCGAGTTGGTGTACGACCAATCGAATCGGTGCCGCGCGCTCAACTCGTGTTCACCGGTGAGCTGGTTCGATCGCACGCTCCGCTCGACGTACTGCAGGCGATCGACCTTGGTGCGTATGCCCTCATTCTCGAGAGAACCGAATTCCTGCCGCGCATCGTTGTCGGCGGTTCGGTTGTAATTGTTGTTCAACATGAGATGCGTTTTCGTACCGAGGAGCGTGCTCACGTTGAACAGCCCGCCCCAGAGCACGGACGTGCTGCCAGTCGACCCCGTGAATTTGTTGATCTCGACGGTCGATCCCGGAGTCGAACCACGGTCAGCGAGCGCACGGATCTGGTTCGACTTCTGGTCCTCCGTGAGCGAGTAGGTCCCGGAGACCAGATAGCCGAAGCGATGACCGGCGATCGGGTCGTTGCCGCCAATGGAGATCGCGGTCTGAAGGTTCGGCGGCGCGTCCTGGTTCAGAGGCGTCCAGACGTTTCGGAACGTGCTGATCAGCGTATTCTTGTCGCCCTGGTTCAGGTTGTAGCCCTGAAAGTTGCCGAGCGACGCGACGAGCTGGGGCAGGTTTCGTTTGTCGTTCACCCACGCGACGCGTTCGCCGCCCACGCGAGGGGCCTCCAGCACATTCGATCCGGTGGCGTCGGAATTGAACCCCATCGTTAGGCTGTACGTGACCTGGCGGTGCGCCGGGAATTCCCGGGTCTTGATGTCCACCTGCGCGCCGCTGAAGTCTCCGGACTGATCTGGCGTGAACGTTTTGGACGTGGTGATGGTCTGGAGAAGTCCGGACGGGAACAGGTCGAGCGGGACGACGCGCTTTTCGGGCTCGGGGCTCGGAATCCGACTTCCATTCAGCGTCGCCGTCGTGTAACGCTCGCCGAGTCCGCGAACGAACACGTACCGGTTGTCCTGAACCGTCACGCCGCTCACACGCTGCACCGCCTGGGCAGCGTCACTGTCCGGGCTTCGGGTGATCTGCTCCGCCGTCACCGAGCTCACGATGCCGGTCGCCGTCCGCTGTTGATCGAGCGCTTCGTTGACGCTGCCACGTTCTGCGGCGGCTGTCGTCTGCACCGCCTGCAGCTGTACGGTGGCCGCTTGAATGGTGATGTTCAGCTCGAGCGTCTGCCCGGCGTTCAGGAGAATTCCAGTGACGGTCTTCGGTGCGTACCCGATGCGGCGTACCTGGATCGTGACCGTGCCGGCGGGAATGTTCGGCACCGCGTAGCGACCCTCGATGCCGGATTGCGTGCCTAACGACGTGCCGACGACCTGCACGCCGACGTCGGACACGCCCTGGCCCGTGGACGCATCGACGAGGCGGCCCACGATGCGGCCCGTACGCGCGGCAGGTGGCGCGTTGGTGGGTTGTTGCGCTCCCGCGCCCGAGATCGCCGCGGCGATCGCTGCCGATCCGGCAACGAGCAGGCACCTAACGAAACGAGCCCGCACCGCGAGCCCGGAAAACAACCACGTATTGTCCATTGTTCATGATGGGGTGAAGGGTCGTGTCAGGACCACTCGATCATCACGGTCAGGTCGTAAGCCTGCGTCGGGCGCGTCTCGAATCGCGCACGGAACTGCAACGAACGCGTCACGGGCCGTGAGACGCGGATACACGATCCGACTCACCCCACGGCGTTCGCTGCTCCACTCGAGCAGCAGTACCTCCAGCATCATGAGGGCATCGACGTCGCAGACCGTTACGCCGCGCAGGTCGGCGCGAACGCCGCGGACCTCTGGCGGCAGCGCGCGACACGCGAGGATCGTGCGGGCGGCGACGCTCGCGTTGAGCGGCCCACAGACGTACGCGGTGGCAGCGCACGCATGCGCTTCCATGGAAAGCTGAGACTTCAGAATCACCTGGGCTCCGGGAGTGGTCGGCGGGAAGATCCTCCTCCGCAGTCACGCCACCCCGCCCGGTCGGTCACGCCGTTGTAACAGACGGCGGGTCCGGCAGCTCGGCCCAGATCCTCGTTCCGCGCCCCACCGTGCTCTCGGCACGGACGCGGCCACCGTGTCCCTCGACGAGGTGCTTGACGATCGCGAGGCCCAGCCCCGTCCCGCCCTCCGATCGAGACCGTCCGGCATCCACGCGATAGAATCGCTCGAAGATGCGCGGCAGGTGGTCCGCGGGAATGCCGATGCCGGTGTCGCTGACGCCGATGGCGACGCCGCCCGGTGCGCGCCTCGAGAACACGGTTACGGATCCCTCGTTCGTGTGTCGCACGGCGTTGTCGACGAGATTCGTGAGCATCTGGCGCAGCGCCGTGGGATCCGCCCACACCGCCGTCGCGTCCGGCGCGATGTCCAGATCGAGCGTCACGGGTTTGTCCGGGCGACGTTCCCCGGCCGCCGCGAGCGCCTCGGAGGCAAGCGCACCGACGTCGACGCGCGCGGGGTTCGGTTTCCACCCGCCCGACTCGATGCGCGAGAGGTCCAGGAGGTCATCGACGATGCGCTGCATCCGCTGCGTGTTGGCGAACACCGTCCGCGCGAATTGCTGGCGCTGTTCGTTAGGCAGCGAGTCATCGAGCATCGTCTCCGTGAACCCGCCAATGACCGTGAGCGGCGTGCGCAGCTCATGCGAGGCGTTCGCCACGAAATCGCGCCGGACCGTCTCGAGCCGCCGCACCGGGGTGAGATCGAAGAAGGCGACGACCGCCCCACCGGCGGGCAGCGGCCGTGCCGTGAGGGCAAGCTCGCGTCCGCCGATCTGAACCTCGTGGGCATCGACGGCCTGCCCCGACAACGCGGCGCCGATCGACTCACGCAGACTCCGCTCTCTCGGGAGGTTCGACACCGGGAAGGGAACCGAGTCCTTGAGGCCGAGAAGATCGCGAGCGCGCTGATTGACTTGCGTCACCTGCTGTCGCGCGTCGATCGCGATCACGCCTTCGTTGAGCGACTCGGTGAGCGCGACGAGCCGGACTTCTTCGGCCTCGAGCGCCTCGAGCCGACTCGTCAACTGTTCCGCGAGGCGATGCACGGCGCTCGCGAGATCCCCGACCTCGCCGGGCGCCGTCAGCGACGGTCGCCGCTGCAGCTCACCGGCCGCGAGTGCCCGCGCCACGTCGCGCAGCTCCACGACGGGACGTGCGACCGACCGCGAGAACGCCCACACGAGCACGAACGCCAGCAGCAGCGCGAGCGCGGAGGCGAGCAGCACGTCGGCGCGTGCGCGTGCGAACAGGGTCTGAATAGCCGCCGCGCTGACGGATACCCGGGCGAAGCCACCGGCCGTCCGCACCGCCGCGTAGAGCTCCTCATCGCCGGCGGACGCGCTCACCCGGCGCGATTGCCCGGACCCGGTTCGAAGCGCCGCCTGCACCTCCGGCCGCGTTAGGTGATTCTCGAGGCTCTCGAGCGCGGGCGGGTCGAACTCCGAGTCGCCGATGACTTTCCCGGTCGAGTCGATGAGCGTCACCCGATGCCCGAGCGCGCTCCCGGCGGCATTGGCCAGTGAGTCCACCGCGAGCCCGGGGCGCCACTGCGCGGCCACCAGTCGTGCCTCGCGCAGCACTTCGGCGGAGCTCTCCTCGTAGAAGCGCTGGCGCAGGCGCCCGTCGAGTATCGCCACGAAGAGCACCACGAGGACGGCAACGATCAGCAGCGAGCCGATGAGGAGCCGCTGGGTGAGCCTCACGTGCGTCGGGCCGGGGGTCGATCACACACCCGGAGTGGGGGCCTCACGCGCTGCGCGACTGCCCCGCCGCTCGCAGGCGATAGCCGAATCCGCGGACCGTTTCGATCAGATCGCCCGCCACCCCGAGCTTCGTTCGGAGTCGCTGCACGTGCATGTCCACCGTGCGGGTCTGGATGTCGGGTGCCGCTTCCCATACGGTCTCGAGCAGGTGGCCGCGTGCCTGAACTCTCCCGCGTCGCTCGGCGAGCGTGACGAGCAAACGGTACTCCGTTGGCGTAAGCTCGACGTCGTGACCGTCCACCGCAACACGGTGCGCCCCGCGATCGATCTGCAGCGGGCCAACGCGCAGCACATCCGCAGACGGTTGAGGAGCCTGCGCGACGCGGCGCAGAATCGCGCCGACGCGAAGCACCAGCTCCTGCGGGCTGAAGGGCTTCGTTAAATAGTCGTCCGCGCCGAGGGATAGTCCGCGGATGCGGTCCTGTTCTTCCTTGCGCGCTGTGAGCATGAGCACCGCGACGTCGCGCGTCGCGTCGTCCGCGCGCAGCTGCTCGAGGACCTCGTATCCCGACATGCCCGGAAGCATGAGGTCCAGGACGACGAGGACCGGATGCTCCTGACGTGTCTGCGCGATGGCATCGGGACCGTTGGAGGCGGTCGAGACGCGATAGCCGGCTTTGATGAGGTGGAACGTAACGAGGGCGGCGATGTCCGGCTCGTCGTCCACGACGAGGAGTCGTTCGCCCGTGGCGAGTGCCTGGGTCACGCCGGTCGTCCTCTCAGGCGATGCTGGATTTTCGCGACGATCATCTCGATGGCGATGGTGTTGTGCCCTCCGCGAGGCACGATGACGTCCGCATACCGCTTGCTTGGCTCGACGAACTGCAGATGCATCGGGTGAACGGTTTCGAGATACTGCGCGATCACGTCTTCCAGCGTCCGCCCCCGTTTTATCACGTCGCGTTTGAGCCGTCGCACGAGTCGAATGTCCGCGTCCGCGTCGACGAAGACTTTGATGTCGCATAACGCTCGCAAATCCTCATCCGCGAACAGCAGGATACCGTCGAGGACCAGCACGTCGGCGGGGTTCACGCGCTCTGTGCGTGCGCTCCGCGTATGCGACACGAAGTCGTACATTGGTTTGTCCACCGACCGGCCCGCGCACAGTGCTCGCACCTGCGACACGAGCAGCTCGGTGTCGAACGCCTCCGGATGGTCCCAGTTCACGCGCTTCCGCTCCTCCATGGGGAGGTGCGCGAAATTGCGGTAGTACGCATCCATGTCGAGGAACGCGACCGACGATTGCGAGAGCGCCTCGGCGACCTTGCGCGCGACGGTCGATTTCCCCGAGCCCGATCCGCCGGCGATTCCGATGGTCAGCGGTTTCGGGAACGACGTGGCGTCCGGTTCATCCGCATCGTTCGCGTCGGACGTTCGCGTGGCGACGCCGTAAAGAGAAGCGTCCTGAGCGTCACGGTTCTGTATCGGCGTTATGCCGGTGTCGGCGGCAGCGCGAGCAGCAGACTGCGGAAACGGCGCGTGAGTACTCATCGACTCAAGCTTGCCCCAGGGCCCGGGTTCGTCAATCGCGCTCCGAACCGGATTCTGCCGCGTAGGTGGGCACAGTACCTTTCGCCAATGTCGCTTCGCAGAATCCCGCGCTCGACCGTAGTTGGGCGCCTCGCGCTACTGGGTGTTGTCGCTGGCGCGACCTCCTGCGCCGCCAATCGCGGAGCGCCAAAGCCAGCGAATGCGGTCGCCGAGGTCGCCGATCTCGTTGTAGCGGCAACCACAGACGTCCATGGCCGATTGACCGGCTGGGACTATTACGCCGGCGCGGCGGACCCGAGTCGTGGCCTGTCGCGCGCGGCCACGATCGTCGATTCGCTGCGTGGTGCCTACCCGGATCATGTAGTGCTGGTGGACGCAGGTGACATGCTTCAGGGCAATCCGCTCAGCTTCGTTGCCGCTCGCATCGACACGACGCACCGGAATCCCGCGATTGCGGCGATGAATGCGATGCGCTACGACGCTGCGGCCATTGGAAACCATGACTTTGGCTACGGCTTGAGCACGCTGGGCCGCGCGATCAAGGACGCGTCGTTTCCGCTGCTCGCCGCCAACGCATCTCTCGCAGGCGGTCCGCGTGCCTATCCCGCGTACGTGATCGTGAGGCGCGCCGGCGTGCGCGTAGGCATCGTCGGCGCGACGACACCGGGGGCGATGCTGTGGGAGCGAGACAACCTTCGTGGCAGGGTGGTGCTCCGCGATATCGTGCCGGAGGTGCGGACGGCGGTTACCGAGGCTCGGGCGAAGGGGGCCGACGTCATCGTGGTCGTGCTGCACTCGGGATTGTCGGGCGGTTCCGGATACGACACGGTCGCCACGGGCGTTCCGAGCGAGAACGTCGCGGCGCGCGTTGCGCGCGAGGTGACCGGCATCGATCTCGTTGTCTTCGGTCACTCGCATCAGGAGCTGGCGGACACCGTGATAAACGGCGTGCGACTGATCCAGCCGAAAAACTGGGCGACGAGTGTCGGTGTCGCGCATCTGGTGCTGGAACGAACGTCCGGCGCCTGGCGAGTCGCACGAAGCCGCGCCACGACCGTTCAATCCGCGGGACACGCCGAGCAGGCGGCAGTGGTCTCGGCGGTTGCGCCGGCGCACGCCGCGACGGTCGCGTACGTGAATCGCGTGATCGGAAGAACCCCGGTGGCCTGGCGCGCGGACTCCGCGCGGGTGCGCGACACGCCGCTGATCGATTTCATCCTCGACGTAGAACGGCGCGCGGCCAATGCGGACCTTGCGTCGACGCCGGCGTTTTCGTTGGACGCCTCGCTCGACGCCGGGCCAATCACCGAAGCCGAGCTGGCTCGCCTCTACCCCTTCGACAACACGGTGCGGGCGATACGCATCTCCGGGCGCCAGCTGCGTGAGTATCTGGAGTTCAGCGCTCGCTACTTCCGCACATTCGCGGGTGACACGGGCCGGTCGATATCGCTCGTGAACGAGCGCGTGCCAGGATACAACTACGACGTCGTTGCGGGAGCGGACTACGTCATCGACGTCTCACGCCCGGCCGGTTCACGCGTCGCGGCGTTGTCCGTCAACGGAAAGCCCGTCGCTGACGCCGACACGTTCACGATGGCCATCAATAACTATCGGCAGAGCGGTGGTGGCGGGTACGCGATGCTTCGCGGCGCTCCCATCGTGTACGATCGTCAGCAGGAAGTCCGCGAGCTCCTGATCGATGAAGTCGCGCGTCGCAAGACGCTGGCACCGGAGACCTATTTCAAGGAAAACTGGCATCTCGAGCCGGCGGCGGCCATCCCCGCGGCGTATCTGGCGATGCACGCCAATCCTGCGGAACGCGCCGGTGGTCCGGTGCGGCCAATCGGCCCCGGGGTTGCCGCCATTCCGCGTCCCAACCCGACGCCTCTGCCAGCCACCACGGGACGCATCCTCCGGATCATTGCGACGAACGACTTTCACGGCGCCTTCGAGCCAAGGCCGGACAGCTTCGGCGTTAGGCGCGGTGGCGCGGCGTACGTGGCGACGGTCATCGGTCGCGCCCGCGCCGAGTGTGCGGCGAGTGCGACCTGTGCGAGTGTGCTGCTCGACGGCGGCGACATGTTTCAGGGCACGGCACCTTCGAACCGCACCTACGGCGCGACGGTGGTCGATCTCTACAACACGCTCGGATACTCGGCCGCAGCGCTCGGAAATCATGAATGGGACTGGGGGCGCGACTCGCTGCGCGCGCGAATGCGGCAGGCCCGCTATCCGGTGCTCGGCGCGAACGTGCAATTCGCGGACGGACGCGACGTCGACTGGATTCCGGACGACACCCTGCTGACCGTCGGCGCGCTCAAGGTCGGTGTGATCGGCGTGTCGACGGTAGAGACGCCGCGGACGACGATGGCAGTGAACGTGGCGGATCTCCGGTTCGTCGACCCCGCTCCGGTGGTCAACGCGCGTGCCCGCGCTCTGAGAGCACGCGGCGCTGATGCGGTGATCGTCGTGGCACACGCCGGGGCGTTCTGCGACCGGGCAACGCCACCGGGCTGCAACGGCGAGATCATCGACCTGGCCCGCCGGATCACGGAGCGAGTCGACGCCATCGTGAGCGGCCACACGCACTCGCTGGTGAGCACACGCGTGAACGGCATCCCGATCGTACAGGCGCGATCCCACGGGCGCGCGGTGGGCGTGATCGATATCCCGTTAGGCGAGGGCGAGGCGAGCATCACGGTGCGAGACATCGTGGCCGATTCCGTCGCGCCCGATCCCGCCGTCGACTCCCAGGTCAAGCGCGTCGTCGCCGCGGTAGCGGCCGAGATGGGTCGCCCCATCGCGCAGATCGCGGAGCCGTTGCGGCGGTCGGGCCGTCAGTACGCGCTGGGCAACCTCATCGCCGACGCGCAGCGAGCGGCCGGGAAAGCGGACGTTGCCGTCATGAACAACGGCGGCATTCGCGCGGATCTCCAGGCAGGGCAGGCGACGTACGGGAGCATCTTCGAGATTCAGCCGTTCGGGAACACCCTCTATCGGATCACGCTGCGCGGACGGGACCTGCGCGCCTATCTCGAGCGGCTGGTGGGACGCGATGAGCTCAACGCCCACGTGAGCGGGGTGAACGTCGTTTA
>Ga0207648_10004570_pt1 | contig 14187 bp, 16 predicted proteins | sample KBSMisM32_FD_184310 | JGI IMG/M metagenome (GOLD analysis project Ga0207648, IMG submission 184310) | Miscanthus rhizosphere microbial communities from Kellogg Biological Station, Michigan, USA - KBS Miscanthus M3-2 (SPAdes) (version 2) | ecosystem: Host-associated > Plants > Roots >...
GCTCGGCGCCGACATCGCCCGCGACTACGCCGGCCGCGACCTGCTGCTCGTCTCGCTGCTGAAGGCGAGCTTCGTCTTCCTGACCGACCTCTCGCGCGCGATCCCGATCCCGCATGCGCTCGACTTCGTCGAGCTCGCGGGCTACAACGGCGCCGACACCGGCGGCCACTCGCGCGTGCGGCTGCTCAAAGACACGGCGATCCCGGTCACCGGCCACGACGTGCTGCTGATCGAGGACGTGGTCGACACGGGCCTGACGCTGAACTACCTGCGCAAGCTGTTCGAGCTGCGCCAGCCGTCGAGCCTCCGGGTGGCCGCGCTGCTCGACCGGCCGTACCGACGACTGGTCGACGACCTGCCGGTCGACTACGTCGGCTTCACCGTCCCGGACGAGTTCTTCGTCGGCTACGGCTTCGACGTCGACGGCCGCTGGCGGAATCTGCCCGATCTGCGGCTCGCAAAAGTTTAGCCAAGCCTAAACTTTTCGCTACACTGCGACAGTGATGGCGACGAGGTCAGGGGCGGTCGCCACCGGGTCGGTCGGCGTCGCGCAACGGGCATTGCAGAGCCCCGGGAGGAAGCTCCGGCTCCTGCCGTTCCTCGGACCCGCGTTCGTCGCCTCCGTCGCGTACATCGACCCCGGCAACTTCGCCACCAACATCGCCGGCGGCGCGAAGTTCGGCTACACGCTCTGCTGGGTGATCCTCGCGTCGAACCTGATGGCGATGCTGATCCAGACGCTCTCGGCGAAGCTCGGGATCGCAACCGGCCGGAACCTGCCCGAGATCTGCCGCGACAACTACTCGCGCCGCACGTCGCGAGGGCTCTGGATCCAGGCCGAGCTGATCGCGATGGCCACCGACCTGGCCGAGTTCCTCGGCGCGGCGCTCGGGCTGCACCTGCTCTTCGGGATCGCGCTCTTCCCTGCGGCGCTCATCACCGGCGTCGTCACGTTCCTGATCCTCGGCCTGCAGCGCCTCGGCCTGCGCGTCTTCGAGGCGGTGATCGCCGGCTTCGTGGCCGTGATCGGCGTCTGCTACCTGGCCGAGCTCTACTTCGCCCACCCGCCACTCGGCACGGTGGCGCTGCACTCGGTCAAGCCGGAGTTCGCCGGCAGCGAGTCGGTGCTGCTGGCGGTCGGGATCCTGGGCGCGACCGTGATGCCGCACGTGATCTACCTCCACTCGGCGCTGACCCAGAACCGCGTCGTCCCGCGCAACGACTCCGAGGCCAAGCGCCTCTACGGCTACACGAAGATCGACGTGGTGATCGCGATGTCGATCGCCGGCCTGATCAACATGTCGATGCTGGTCGTGGCGGCGACGGTCTTCTACGGTCACGGCATCTTCGACGTCGCCTCGCTGGAGACCGCCCACAAGACGCTCGAGCCGCTCCTCGGCGGCGCCTCGAGCACGCTCTTCGCGCTCGCGCTGCTGGCCTCCGGGCTCTCGAGCTCGACCGTCGGCACGCTCTCGGGCCAGGTCGTGATGCAAGGCTTCATCAACCGGAAGATCCCGATCTTCGTGCGGCGGCTGGTGACGATGCTGCCGGCGCTCGTCGTGGCCGCGATCGGGCTCAACCCGTCGCGGGTGCTCGTGCTCAGCCAGGTCGTGCTCTCGTTCGGGATCCCGTTCGCGCTGATCCCGCTGGTCTGGTTCACGAGCCGGCGCCACCTGATGGGCACGCTCGTGAACCGGAGAGCGACGACGGCCGTCGCGTGCGCCGTCGCCGCCCTGATCTGCGGGTTGAACCTGTTCCTGCTAGCCCAGACCTTCAGCCTGGTCTAGCCGCGCTACCAGCGGTACCAGCGTGCTTCTGGGCCTCTGGCGAGAAAGCCGACCAGCCAGAGCACGAGCACGACGACCGCGACGATCCAGAGGAACTTGAGCGCAAAGCCGGCGCCGAACAGGAGCAGCGCCAGCAGAAGGACGAGCAATAGAGCGAGCATTTGGGAACCCCTTCCTTTCGTCTGGCGGCGAAGGTTCCCCGCGACTCGGATTTGAATCCTCAGAGGTAGCCGAGCGGATCGACGGGCGCGCCGTTGATCCGCACCTCGAAGTGCAGATGCGGGCCGAAGCAGTGCCCCGTGCAGCCGACGTAGCCGATCGTCTGGCCCTGCGAGACGACCTGCCCGACCGAGACCGCGATGCTCGACTGGTGGCCGTAGGCGGTGGAGATCCCGCGGCCGTGGTCGATCGCGGTCAGGTTCCCGTAGCCGGACATCCAGCCCGCGTAGACGACGCGGCCCGAGGCGGCGGCGTGGATCGGCGTCCCGTAGCCGACGCCGATGTCGATCCCCTCGTGCATCCGGCCCCACCGCCAGCCGAACGGGCTCGTGACCGGGCCGTTGACGGGCCAGATGAAGCCTGCCGCCGAGGGTGTGGTGTCGCCGGGCGCATACGAGTACGTCGACTGGGCCGTGCGGATGCGGGAGGCGAGCGCGGCGCTCGCCGCCTGCAGGCCCGCCGCCTCGTGCAAGAACTCGGCCTTCGACTCCTTCACGTTCCGGAGCGACTCGCGCTTGGCAGTGCGTGCGGCGGCGAGCCGGTTCTCACTCGCGAGCAGCTGATCGCGCAGAGCCCGCACCTGGTTCGTGCGGATTCCGATCGTGCGCACCTCGGCGGCGACGAGCGAGCGAAAGCGCTTGGTGTGCTCCCGTTGCAAGCGCACGCGTTCCTTGGCGTTGCCGACCTGTCCGGCGATCGAGCTGTCCTGCGCGTTCAGCGAGTCGACGACCTGCGCGGCGTCGATCAGGTCGGTGACGCTCTTGGAGTTGAACAGCACCTCGAGCGATCCCGGGTCGCCGTTCTCGTAGAGGTCGACGAGCCGGTTGCCGAGGCGCTCGAGCAGTACGTCGTACTCGCCGCGGTAGAAGTGGAAGCGGCTGGTCTGCACCCGGAAGAGCTCGGTCAGCCGGTCGAGCTTCTCCTGGTGCAGCTCGAGGTCGCGCTCGAGTGGCGCGAGCCGCGTGGAGACGACGCCAACCTGCGAGTCGAGAGCGCGGATCTCGCCGTTGACCGAGGCGATCTGGCCGGCGAGCGTGCGCTCACGCTCCTGGGCCCAGGCGATCTTCGCCTGCACCCGCTGGAGGCGCTCGTCGATCGTCTGCTTGCGACTCGCGACGTCGCCGCTTGCGGAGGTCGCCGAGACCGCCGCGAGGGCCACGATCAGCGGAAAGAGTCGACGGAAGCGCATCGCGCGTGACTTCGGCGGTGCGGCGGGCGTCCCTGCCCGCCAGGGCCTACTCCGGCTGCGGCGGCGGGCTCGGAGCCGGGGTCGGCTCGGGGACCTGCGCGGGGCCTGGCGGCTCGGACGGCTCGGGCGTCGGCTCCGGGACGGGAACCGGCTGCGGCGCCGGGCTCGGCTCCGGGAACGGCTCGGGGACCGGCTCCGGAGTCTCGATCTGGGTCGGCTGCACCTGGAGCTGCGCGCGCTGGATCCGCTCCATCGCGTCTGCGGCTGTCTGCTCCATCTCTTCCTCCTTCGCGCTGACCAGCCCGTCCAGCTCTGTCAGCTGCGCGCGGGCCGTTTTCGTCCCTTCCTCGTCGCCAGCGTACACAGCTTCTCCCAGCAAGCGGGCACATTCCGCCCGCCTCGCCAACAGCTCGGCGAGCTCGCGGCGCTGCCGGTACAGCTCGACCCGGGCGCTTGAATGGACGGCGACCGACTCGACGGCGTAGCCGGTCGACTCGCGCACCGCGCGCCACACGGGCGCGAGCGCCCTCGCCGGCCGGAAGACGCCGAAGTAGCGAGGCCGGGCGGTCTCGTACTCGACGGGCACCTGGCCGGTCTCGTCCTGCGGAAGCTCCTGCACCGCCGTCTCGCCCGGCCCGGCGCCGACGCGCGCGCCGCACTCGGGGCAGAAGCGGCTTCCCTTCGGAAGCGCCGAGCCGCAGTTGTCGCAGCTAGCGGCCGACACGCACCCGCTCCTTCGACCGCTCGGGGTCGAGCGCCCGGAGCGCCTCCGCAGCTCGGCGGCGCAACGGCCCGACCTGGGAGCGATAGTCGTCGTCCGAGACCTTGCCGGTGCGATGGTCGAACTCGAGCTCTTTCAGCGCCCCGAGGGCGCGGTCACGCTCCTCCTCGAGCGCTATCCGTTCCCGCTCACGCTCCGCGGGCTCGTCGAGCCGGTCGTCAGCCGGGTGCGGGTCGCGCAGGAAGGGTGCGGCGACGAGCACCACGCACGCCACGGCGAGGAGCGCGCCGAGCGCGAGCCACATCAGCTCTTCTTGTTGACGTACTTGGACGGGCATTTCGTCACGAGCGTGTTCGGCTTGGCGACGAAGGTGCCGTGGGCGTAGCGGCCGTCGACGACGACGTCGCGGCCGAGCTTGAACTGGTCGGGCACGCTGCCGTGGTAGACGACCGGCACGCTCGCCGTTCCCTTCACGTCCCTGACACGGAAGCGCAGGCCGTCCTTCGCATAGCCCGCGCCCTGCACCGACCCGACGACGCGGCCGACCAGCGAGACGTTGCCCTTGTGCCCGGCAAGCTCGCTCGGCGCGAACTGCGCGGTGCGGCTGCCGGCAATCGACACGTAGAGCAGGAAGACCGCGAGCACGGCCGCGACCGAGAGCGCGAGGACGAGCCGGACCGAACGCGGACGCTGAGCCATGCCCGGAGATTGTAGAGCCGGCTAGCGCTCGCGGGCGGGCTCGGTCTTCCGCGACGGGATCCGGTAGCCGTGCTCCTCGCAGAGGCTGCCCGGATTGTCCTCGGTGAGCGCGTCGCAGTAGCCCTTGCCATAGGCCGCCCGCATGAAGGCGGCGACCACCTCGAGATTCCACTCGGAGATGTCGGCGGCCTCCCGCCAGAGGTCGGCGAGGCGGAGGTCGATGTCCAGCTCGAGCAGGTCGATGCGCGAAGGACGCTTGGCCATGCGGCGAAGGTAGCGACCGCTTCGGACGGCATACGATTCGCCAATGGGAAAGGTGCGACTCGGCCCTGCGCGCGTGCCTTCGCGCCGAAGCCCGAAGAGCGCGATCTCGATGTTGCAACGGCGTGGCTTCGACGCCTGCGAGATCGACTTCGAGGGTGGCTTCTGGATGGACTACGACTGGGCCGCCGAGTTCGGAAAGCAGGCGCGCGAGGCGAAGATCGCCCTGTCCGTCCACGCGCCGATCGCCGGCTTCATGGGCCACGTCGAGCGCGACAAGAAGCAGCGCATGGCGGTCGGGATGCTCGACCACTCGGCCGGGATCGCCAAGGCCGCCGGCGCCGAGCCGGTCGTCTTCCATCCCGGCTTCCTGCTCGGCCGCACGCGCGCCGCCGCGATCAAGTCCATCACCGAGCAGCTCGCGGAGCTGCGAGAACGGCTCGAGGGCAAGGGCCGCGCCGTGCCTTTCGGCGTCGAGGTGATGGGCCGCGTGCGCGAGATCGGCAGCCTCGACGACGTGCTCGAGATCTCGCGGCGGCTCGGCTGGGTCCGCCCGGTGCTCGACTTCGCCCACATGCACGCGACGAGCGACGGCGCCTTCACGGACGTCGAGCCCTTCGCGGCGGCGCTCGAAGCCGCCGACGAGGTGCTCGAGCCCGGCGCGCCGTTCCACATCCACTTCTCCGACATCGCCTACGCGAATCGCAACGAGACGAAGCACCTCTCCTACGGCGAGGGCACCCTGCGAGCCGAGCCGCTCAAGCAGGCGCTACGGAAGTTCCGGCGGACGGCGACCGTGATCTCCGAGTCGCCCGATCTCGAGTCGAGCCTCGCGATTCAGGCGGTGCTGGCCTCGGCGAGGACGCCTTCGCGGCGAGCGTCAAGCTCGGCGGCCTCGTCCTCGCGGCCGCGGTCGCGCAAGAACTGAGTCAGCGCAGACAGCGTTTCGCACTGGATCAGGCGAAGCTCCGTCGAGGCGACCGTGTCGTATGCCTGCCGCAGCAACTCTTCGGCCTCGACGTCAAGGCCTTGCCCCGCGCGTACCAGGCCGAGTGACATGGTGGTGGTCGCCAGTGAGCTGATGTCGTGCGGGCCGACGGTCTCTCGCGCCGCGAGCGCGAACCGCTCTGCCTCGTCCACCCGCCCCTGCACCAGTAGCAGCTCGGCCAGCGAGCGCTGGGTCTCGCAGAGCGTCGCGCGGTCCTCGAGCGGCGCGAGGATCCGGATCGACTCGCGGAAGAGCCGCTCCGCCTTGGTGAGCTCGCCCTTGTGCCGCGCCGTCCAGGCGGCGAAGTTGAGCGTGCGGCCGAGCGACCAGGCGGCGCCGGCCTCGGCCAGGTGCTCGCGGGCGGCTTCGAGCGCGGCCTCGGCATCGTCGAGCTCCCGGCGGTGCAGATGGAGCTGGCCGGCGAAGCGCAGGGCGCGGCCGCGCGCCTCGGCGCTGCCGCTCTCCTCGGCGAGCAGGATCGCCTGCTCGATCAGGGGCGCGGCGCGATCGAGCTCGAGCCGCGCGAGGTACACGCTCGCGAGCTCGTCCGCGGCCTCGCTCTCGAAACCCTTGTGCTCGGATGCCTTGGCAAGCTCGAGCGCCTCGAGCATCACCTCTTCCTCCTTGGCCAGGTCGCCGGCCATCCAGGCGATCGTGGCCCGGGCCCGTAGCGCGCGGTAACGGCCGTTGTGGTCGTCGGGCTCGAGCACGTCGAGCGCGTTCTCGATCATGCTCTCGGCAGCCTTCACGTCGGCCTCACGCAGCACGGCCGCCTCGGCCAGCGTCACGAGCGCTCGCCCCTGCGTCCAGACGTCGCCCTCCTGGATCGCGGCCGCGAGCACCTCCTCCATCTCGCGCGAGACGGCCGGCAGGTCGCTCAGCCGGTCGGCCGCGCGAGCGGCGAGGTAGCGGCGGCGAAGCGTGGGATCGAGCTCGACCGCGCGGACGAAATGCTGGCGCGCGGTGCGGTTCGCTTCGCGGGCGAAGGCGCGCAGGCCGGCTTCCGCGAGCGCCTCGGCCGCTTCACGCTGCAGCTCGAGCGGCGCCGACCCTTCCAGCTCGGCGAGCAGCGAGGTCGCGCGGTCGAGATGGAAGGCCCGAATCTCGAGCAGCTCCTCCCCCGCGTGTTCCTTCAGCCACTCGGCGAAGCGCGCGTGGTGCTCGGCGCGGGCCGACTTGGAGAGCCCCGAGTAGGCGACCTCGCGGATCAGGACGTGCTTGAACTTGTAGGCCTTCTCGCCGCGGATCGACGAGCGCTCCTCGTCGAGCACGAACTCGCGCAGCCGCAGGTCGTCCAGCGGCGCCTCGAGGGAGTCGAGCTCAGGCGAGAGCCGCTCGAGCGCACCTTCCCAGAAGATCCGCCCGATTTCCGCCGCGCGCTGGAGCAGCGCCTTCGCCTCCGGCGCGAGCCGGTCGATGCGCGCAGCGATCAGCGCCTGCAGGGTGTCGGGGATGCGGCCGATGCCCTCGGAGCCCTCCTCGGCCAGCATCCGCACGGTCTCCTCGACGAAGAGCGGGTTCCCCTCGGTCTTGGCGAGCACGGCCTCGCGCTCCGACGGGTCGAGCGTGCCGCCGAGCGCGTCGATCAGCTCCTCGCTCTCGCTCGGCCCGAGGGGCTCGAGCTCGATCGAGGTCGCGCGCACGCGGCCGCCGCCCCAGCCGGGACGGATGTCGAGCAGCTCGGGCCGCGCCAGCGTGATCACGAGCAACGGCGCCTCCCGCACCCAGGTGACGAGGTGCTCGATCAGCTCGAGCAGCGGCTCCTCTGCCCAGTGGATGTCCTCGAAGACGAGCACGAGTGGCTGCTCCAGCGCGAGCCGCTGCGCCCACTCGCGCCCGGCCCAGGCGATCTCCTGCTGGCTGCGCTCGGCCTGCACCGCCTCGAGCACGCCGGAGGCGAGCCCGAGCAGGTCGGCCACGACCTCGTCCTCGCAGAACGCGCGCAGCTTCTCGATCGCGACGTCGAGCGGGTCGTCGTCGACGATCCCGGCCGCGCACTTGACCATCTCCGCAAGCGGCCAGTAGGTCACGCCCTCGCCGTAGGGCAGGCTGCGACCCGAGAGCACCGTCGCGCCCTCCATCGCCTCGCTGAACTCGCGCGCAAGCCGGCTCTTCCCGACTCCGGCCTCGCCGTAGATCGTGAACAGGTGGGCCCGGCGGTCGCGGAGCGCGCGGTCGTAGGTGTTCTGCAGCAGCTCGAGCTCGTGGTCCCGGCCGACGAGCGGGGCCTGCTGCATCTCGCGCAGCCCGTCGCTCTTGGTGCTCAGCGCGCGCCACGCCCAGATCTCTCGCCCGAGGCCCTTGAGCTCGACCGGGCCGACGTCCTCGACCTCGACGCGGCCGAGCGTCAGCCGGTGCGCGCCCGGGCCGAGCAGCAGCTGGCCCGGCTCGGCGGCCTGCTGCAGACGTGCGGCGACGTTGACGGCCTCACCCGTGGCGAAGGTGGAGTCGCTGTCGTCCGCGACCACCTCGCCCGACTCGATCCCGACCCGCGCCTCGAGCTCGAGCTCGTGCACGCCGTCCAGGATCGCGAGGCCGGCCCGCACGCCGCGCTCGGCGTCGTCCTCGTGCGCCTGCGGGATCCCGAAGGCGGCCATCACGGCGTCGCCGGCGAACTTCTCGACGATCCCGCCGTGCGTGGTCACGCAGTGCGAGACGCGCTCGAAGTACGTCTGCACGCGGCGCCGCACGACCTCGGGATCGGCGCCCGCGACGAGCGCGGTGGAGTCGACGAGATCGACGAACAGGACCGTGGCCAGCTTGCGTTCCATGCCTCAAGTGTATGAACGAATCCGGGTCGCGACGCCTTCCGCCCGGCCGTTGACCGACCGGTCAATCGGGTTTGGCTTTGAAAGGACAGGCCTATGAGTTGCAAGTAGGCATATCCGCAACCCAGAGGGGGAGGGAATGACACTCCGAACCACACTCGCGGCAGCCATGGCCCTGATTGGCCTGGCGCTCTGCGCAACGGCCGCCGCCGCGCCCGACTCGGGCTCGGTCGCCGGGCTGACCAGTCCATCGGTGCTGACGATGATCGCCGGAACGGGCGACGACGCCTTTTCGACGATGAGCCTCAGCCCTGTGGACCCGTCCGGCCACGCGACGCAGCACTACGGGCCGTACGCGAGCGGGTCGCCCGACTCGAGCACCTGCGGCAACGACTGGGCCGAGGACACGTTCGACCGCGACTTCACCGTCCGGGGCACGACCGTCGTCGAACAGTTCAAGAACGGCAGCTTCGTCACGAACGCCGGAGCGAGCCCGGGGGCGTGCGACCCCTCGGATGGCGACGGGCCCGGCACCGTCGGCGCCGGCCACACAGGGAGCATGCACGGGTACTTCATCGTCACGGGCGTCGGGATGCAGACCTCGTCGAGCCCGTTCTGCGATGCCGTCGCAATGACGAACACCGACTGCACGACTGCGACCTTCATCAACACGCACTTCACACCGTGCTACCCGTTCACGTGCACGGTGACGACGTTCTTCGACCACTACAGCGCGGGCGACCAGGGCCTGGCTGTGCACGAATGGAAGAACGCCTCGTGCGACCGGGGCGGAAACCACGGCGACATCGCCGACCTCGTCGGGCCGGCGCCACCGCCCACGCCCTGCATCGATTGACCGTTGAGAGGCACCTTCGGGTGCCTCTCTCGTAGCATCACCCAGAATGCTCGACCCGAAGGTCTTCAAGGCGTACGACGTTCGCGGGATCTACCCGGCGGAGATCGACGAGGACGGTGCTCGCGCGATCGGGCGGGCCTTCGTCGAGGAGTTCGGCCCGAAGCGGATCGCGGTCGGCCACGACATGCGGGTCTCCTCGCCCGGGATGGCCGAAGCCGCGATCGCGGGGGCGGCCGAGGCGGGCGCGGACGTGCTCGAGCTGGGCCTCGTCGGAACGGAGATGGTCTATTTCGCCGTCGGCGAGCTGGGGCTCGACGGCGGGATCGCGGTCACCGCCTCGCACAACCCGAAGGACTACACCGGGCTGAAGATCGTCCGCGAGGGCGCGCTCCCGGTCGGCGGCGAGTCCGGGCTGCTGGAGATCCGTGACCGGGCGATGACCGGGGACAGTCCCGCGAACGGCCCGAAAGGGACGGTCGAGCCGTACGACCTCTGGCCCGGCTACGTCGAGCGGGTGCTCTCGTTCGTCGACCCGAAGGCGATCGAGCCGCTCAAGATCGTGATCGACGCGGCCAACGGCATGGGCGGCGTGATGATGCCGCCGGTGCTCGAGCACCTGCCGCAGCTCGAGGTCGTCCGTTGCTTCTTCGAGCCCGACGGCACGTTTCCGAACCACCTGCCAAACCCGCTGTTGCCGGAAAACCGCGAGTTCATCGTCGCCAAGACCCTCGACGAAGGCGCCGACTTCGGAGCCGCCTTCGACGGCGACGCCGACCGCTGCTTCTTCGTCGACGACTCGGGCGAGTTCGTCCCCGGCGACTTCGTCACCGCGCTCTTCGCGGAGTCCGTGCTCGCGAAGGAGCCGGGCGCCAAGATCATCTACGACGTCCGCGCCAGCTGGGCCGTGCCCCAGACGATCGAGCGCGCCGGCGGCGTGCCCCTGATCAACCGCGTCGGGCACGCGTTCATCAAGCAGCGCATGCGCGAGGAGCATGCCGCGTTCGGCGGCGAGGTCTCGGGCCACTACTACTTCCGGGACTTCTCGCAGGCCGACTCCGGGGTTGTGCCCTTCCTGCTGATGCTCGAGCTCGTCTCGAAGCGCGGGAGCCTGTCAGAGGTCCTGCGCCCCTTCCGCGAGCGCTTCTTCATCACCGGCGAGCTGAACACTCCCGTCGAGGACGTGGACGCGAAGCTACGGGAACTGGAGGAGCGCTTCGGCGCGGAGGGACGGGTAAGCCACCTCGACGGGCTCTCGGTCGAGGCCGACGACTGGCACTTCAACGTGCGACCCTCGAACACGGAGCCGCTGCTGCGCTTGAACCTCGAGGCGCTCGACGCCGAGTTGATGGAGCGCAAGCGCGACGAGGTGTTGGCCGTGATCCGCGGCGAGGCTTGATCTAGGAAACCGATCGGCTAGGCTGCGGATGACCGTGGCCGTCGATCACTCGTCCGGCGTCGAGATTCGTCACCTGGCCGCCCTCATCGCGGTCGCGGAGGAGGGCTCGTTCCGCCGCGCGGCCACGCGGCTCGGCTACGTGCAGTCGGCGATCAGCGAGCAGATCGCCGCGCTCGAGCGCCTCGTCGGGCAGCAGCTCGTGATCCGGTCGCGCGGGGCGGGAGCGGTCGAGCTGACGGACGCCGGCGAGCTGCTGCTGGCCCACGCGCACGCGATCCTCGCCCGGGTGAAGGCGGCCGAAGCCGACCTCGGCGCGCTCGCCGACGGTTCCGCCGCCTCGCTGCGGCTGGGCATCTACCAGAGCGTCGGCGCCCGGATCGTCCCGCGCCTGCTGCCGCGCTACGCGCGCGACTGGCCGAACGTCCGCGTCCTGCCGCAGGAGTCGCCGACCGACGCCGGCCTGTTCGAGCTGGTCGAGCGCGGCGAGCTGGAGCTGAGCTTCGCCGACCTGCCGCTCCACCCCGGCCCGTTCGAGTCGATCGAGCTGCTGGACGACCCCTACGTGCTCGTCGTCGCGTCCGACTCGCCGCTCGCCAACGCCGGGCCGGCCGGGCTCGACGAGATCGCCGACCTGCCGCTGATCGGTCACTGGACCTGCCGCGTCCTCCCGCGCGTGGAGGCCGAGCTGCGCGCGCAGGGCGTCGAGCCGAACTTCGTCTTCCGCTCCGACATCATCGGCACCGTCCAGGCGCTCGTCGGCGCTGGCGTCGGCAATGCGATCGTCCCGCGCCTGGCGGTGGATTTCGCCGACGAGCGTGTCTCCGTGGTCGAGCTCGCGGCGAACGTGCCGGTGCAGCCGCGCGTGATCGCGCTCTTCTGGCACCGCGACCGCTACCGCTCGCCGGCCGCGCTCGGCTTCGTCGAGGCCGCGCGCGAGGTCTGCGCGCAGGTCACTGCCGAGCTCGACGGCGACGTGCGGCCGCTGCATCGGCGCACCCGATCAGCGTGATCGGGAACCTGCGTCAATCGCCGCAGAGCCCGGGAGCTACCTTGTGCCGATGAAGCTTTTCGCCGCAGCGATCGTGGCCCTGGCCCTGGCCGGGCCGGCGGCGGCCGCGCCGAAGCTGACCCCGGCCCAGCGGGCCGCGATCACGCGCTCGATCGACGTCTTCGTCAACCACGCGGTCAAGCGCAACAACCAGGCGGCCGCCTTCGACGTCGTCGCGCCCGAGCTGCGGCCGGGCATCACGCGCAAGGCCTGGGCGCACGGCGACCTGCCGGTCTATCCGTTCCCCGCGCAAGGGACGACGCACCCGTGGAACGTCCTCTACGTGACGCGCGAGGAGGTCGGGCTCGAGCTCGAGCTGATCCCGCGCGCGCACAGCCAGCAAGGGCCGATCATCTTCCACATCTACCTCCGCCCCGTGCGCGGCGGACGCTGGCTGGTGGACTCCTTCATGCCCGTCGCCACGCTCGCCCCGCTCGGCTCGGGGAAGTCGAAGGTACGGTCGGTTCGCGACTTCGCGCCCCAGGTCGCGGGCGGCGTCGCGCTCAACGCCAGCCCGAGCCGGCTCAGCAGCATCTGGCTGATCGTGCCCTTCGCGATCATCGGCGGCGCGCTGCTCGGGCTCGCCGGCTGGGGGATCGTTCGCGCGATTCGCAACCGCCGCTTCTCGGGACCGCGCGGCGGCGCGCTACCGCCGCTTCGCCGCACAGGCCCTTAGCATCCGCTTCCATGGCGCTCGAGCTCGGCCGGGTGACCGACCGGAAACCGCCGTTCAAGTACTCCTCGCTGACCCGGGTCGGCTTCTCCGACACCGACGCGCAGGGGATCGTCTACTACGGCCGCTACCTGCCCTACTTCGACAGCGCCCGCGTCGAGTACCACCGGCACCTGGAGCTGCTCGTGACCGAGCCGCGGGAGAACGAGTTCGTGATGCGGGCGAACACGATCGAGTACCACGCCCCAGCGCGCTTCGACGACCTGATCGAGGTCTTCATCCGCGTCTCGAGGATCGGCCGCACCAGCGTCACCTACGAGCACGCGGCCTACCGGGACGAGGACGACGTGCTGATGGTGACGGCGACGCAGACGCTCGTGCTCGTCGACCTGGAGGAGCGCCGCGCGTGCCCGATCCCGGACTGGTACCGCGAGCAGATCGCGGCCTTCGAGGGCGAGGACCTGGCGTGAGCTCGCTCGAGACGATCGAGCGGATCGCCGATGGCGGCGAGGACGTCCTGCAGCGGGTCGTGGACGTGCTGCACGACGAGGTCGAGCATTACTCCTGGGTCGGCATCTACCTCGTCGAGGGCGACGACCTCGTGCTGGGCCCGTGGCGGGGGCCGCAGGCGACCGAGCACGTTCGCATCCCGGTCGGCCAGGGCGTCTGCGGCGCGGCCGCCGCCAGCGGCGAGACCGAGATCGTCGACGACGTGAACGCCGACCCGCGCTACCTCGCCTGCTTCCCTTCGACCCGCTCGGAGATCGTGGTGCCGATCAGCCACGAGGGCCGCGTGGTCGGCGAGATCGACATCGACTCCGACCGGCCGGCCGCATTCGGCGAGGACGACCGAGTGCTCCTCGAACGGGTGGCGTTGGTCGTCGCACCATTCTGTAACTAAGATGCCACCGCTATGGCACCACTCAGTTACCTCGACGCCGGCTCGGGGAGCATGCTGCTCCAGATCGTTCTGGGCGGCGTGGCGGCCATCGGGGTCACGGCCAAGATGACGTGGCGCCGCGTGCTGCGAACCCTGCGCATCCGCAGGGATGACGACGAGCTCGAGAGCTAGCACTCCGGAGCCGGCCTCCTTTCGCGATCCCGAGGCGCGGGTCGTGTATTCGGCGACGGGCGAGGTGCTGCGCGAGCTTTCGCCGCGCGGCCGGGAGGACTGGGACGCGCTCGAGCGCGCGCGCTTCTTCCGGCGGGCGCTCGAGGACGGACGCATCGTCGCGACCGAGGAGCTCGAGCCCGGCCTGCTGCGGCACGAGCGGCTGCCGTTCGTCTCGTATCCGTACGAGTGGCCGTTCGAGATGCTGCGCGACGCGGCGCTGCTGCAGCTCGGCCTGCTCGACGAGGCGCTCACCGAAGGCTTCGTGCTCAAGGACGGCTCGCCGTACAACGTCCAGTGGCGCGGCTCCGAGCCGGTGTTCGTCGACGTCGGCTCGTTCGAGCGGCTGCGCGAGGGCGAGCCGTGGGCCGGCTACCGCCAGTTCTGCGCGCTCTTCCTCTATCCGTTGATGCTGCAGGCCTACCGCGGCGTCGCGCCGCAGCCGCTCCTGCGCGGAAGCCTCGAGGGGAT
>Ga0207648_10004571_pt1 | contig 14187 bp, 17 predicted proteins | sample KBSMisM32_FD_184310 | JGI IMG/M metagenome (GOLD analysis project Ga0207648, IMG submission 184310) | Miscanthus rhizosphere microbial communities from Kellogg Biological Station, Michigan, USA - KBS Miscanthus M3-2 (SPAdes) (version 2) | ecosystem: Host-associated > Plants > Roots >...
GTTCAGATCCAAGTCGTCATCACAGTATCAATGACCACTATTCACTGTTGCCTCCTAAATCGGCCGATCATATGGACACTTCTTGCACATTATCCACTTGTGAAAAATTTGAAAATTTATCAAGGTATTATTTTAATTAAGAATAGAAAATCTGAGTATGTGACTTTTTTTATTTTTCCATTTCTAACTTCAGATACTGCTATACCATAAAGCAAAATTATAAGTATCGATTCTACCAAATAATTTCAATATATGTTTCACATTTTTCCGTTAACCTTGAAGAAGATTCTGGATCTGGTTTTGATTCTCGCCCTAGTAATTGTCAGCTATTTGCTTCTGCGGATTTTCTTGGATCATCTATAAATTCTTTTAGTTTTCGTTTTACTGTTCCACTTTTCCTATCCACCCTGTGCTTTTGTAAGGAATATTGCAATTATAAAACCCGCCAGGAGCGCAACACCCTTACCAAAGGACTCCTTCCTAAATGCCTCAGGAATCATAGTCTCTCCCAACATTACAAGTATAGCCCCTGCTGCGAAAGCTATAGATATTGAAATTATGGGTGGGCTGGCAGTGGATAATATACTGTAACCAATAGTTGTTGAAAGCGTTCCTATCACAACGGCCACAGACCACAAAATGAGTATATTTTTTCTACGTAACCCTGCGGATTTCATATCACTAGTTGAAGCGAGTCCTTCAGGCAAGTTTGAAACAAAAATCGCTACTAGAAATGCTATATTTATTGCACCTCCCGAAGCAAGTGTAATTCCAAGCGCTGCATTTTCGGGGATATTATCCATCACGGATCCGATGAATAATGACTTACCAGAAGGCGGACTACCATCAGTGTTAGCATTGCTATCGGTGACTAGACTTCCACTTTTTGATGACTTGGTTTTTGACTTTTTCTCCAGTATTGCATTTGCAACGCCGTACGAAATACCCCCTAATAGGAAACCAATTATGGTTGCAGGCAGTGTATGAGTTACTTCAAATGCCTCTACCAATATTGAGAACGTTAATGTGGCAATTAATACGCCGCTTCCAAAAGCCATTATAGTAGTTATCAATTTGTCTGGCAACTTGAAGTAAAGAGACACTATACAACCGATAAGTAGAGGGCTTGATGCTATGAAGCCAAATACCAGTGAATCAATTACGCCATGGGGAGTGGTAATTTTAGATCGTACCATCATAGTCTAACTAATTAAAAAATTTTTGATAGAATATCTTGTAAAATCTTATCCGTTGGTACTCACTAATCATTAACCTCATTTTTCCATTCCGTAAATTTTTTATTAATGATATAGACTTGTTCTTAAATAACCTACACAATGTGATATTATATTGGGTATCATAATGGTCAGCTCGGGGCTATCTGAATTATTTTGACTTGGTTTTAGACCCAATCGTTTTAAGTGGGATATAACCCCTAGTTCGAGTGGGACTGACAATACCAGAATTGTGATTTTCGAACTTACTTTTCAGATAAATCCTTCATCGTATTGCTTTTCATCTTGAATTAATCTATCATTTGCTTTTATTCTGAACTATTTCTGCGCTTCCAATCCCCTTTTTCATGTTGGGCCCCTCTGGAACTAGCTCCGCCAGTATAATCGCCCATCACATCCTGTACATAGTCAATGTCGTTTAGTTTTTTAAGGATCTCTAGAGTCAAGGGATGAGTTGAAACATAGTGAGTGCCATTGTCATATATTGCAGGAACAGTTCCAGTGGTTTGTAATATGTGTTCTTTAGATTTTTCGGGACTTGTTCCTTCTTTAGTAAAAACTTCTACAGTATAGATAGGTGCCGGGCTCTTTGGATTCTGCACAATTCTTAAAATCAAGTCGTAGACAAATGAGGGGTCGACTTTAGGAAACAATTCACGATAGGAATTGCCCAATTGTTGAGTTTGTGTCTTCAGTTCTTCTAACTTACTCTTTGTGCTGTCACTCATTGGCTAGGTTGCCTCCTTTCATGTAAAACAAGATAAAAGATGACAGTCGCTACTTAAATATAAACAATTTTTAAATTTTCAAGAGTAATGAGGATGTACATGAGCATCGTTTTTGACAAATTACTTCTAGAAATGTTCGAGTATTTATTGATTCAAGATTCAAGTGTTCGAATATAATAATACTAGCAGAATACAAATATAGACGCTAATTTGCCGAACCATCTTCAATTGCTTTGGCACATCTATCACAATACTTCTCAACTATTATTGCTCCCTCAGTACTGTATTTGACTAACTTGGTTGCAGGTTCTCCGCATCCTATGCAGAATCTAGAGTTCTTTTCTGCTTTTGATGTAAAAGGTTCAATAGCTTTCAGTGTCTTTTCTAACAACCAGATCTACTCTAATTATGTATGAACAGTGTAGATTATAAATTAGATCAACAATTGTTGCTGCCCCATCGAAGTTACTTAGGTAAATGAGAACCAGATTCGAACCCAATCAGCGGGCAAGTCTTAAACAACATTGGAGTACTTATCATTCCCAGCTAGAGAGTGTTTGGCGTTCTCCTTTACGGACTGAACCGAATCATCAATATCCAGTCCAAGTTTTTCAAAGATTTCACGTGCCTCGTAAGAATCGGGGATATTCTTCATTCTAAAATATTCCCCATCAAAAAATACTGCATAAAGACCTGAAATTGCTGCACCTGCAATTACCGGCTTGATTTTAGATGATTTGCTCTCATTAACGACATTTCTGAGAGCATCTATTCCCTCTCGCTGTTTTCTTCTATTGAGTACCACCCTACCAAAGTCTGTGAACCTTGTGTCGTCAGATTCTCTTTTCTGTACATCTTTGACTAAATTTAGTCTATCAATCAGTGGTTTTCCTGGGAGTTTGATCGCACGGGTACAGTCGCATGCTTCACATTCCATAGTACATTTATCTCTAAACCGGGCATCCTTGACTTCCACTATAGAATCAAAGTACCTTTCCAATGTCGGCAATTCCATAGCCATAGGATATAGGCCACCTTCCAGACAGTAACAGACTTCTACAAAATGAACTGTATCAGTATCATCTACAGTTGCTTCCCTTAACGCAGCTTGCATTCCCTCATAGAATATTTTACCTTTAGCTAAAGTGCCTAACCTGATAGAATCTGCTAGCCTTGCCTTGTCTTTTGGATTTAGCTTACACTTCAGATATTACCTCATTGATGTGGCAATATATTAATGGTTTCAACTTCTAATAAATCTAGCTTTTATGCCTCATCACTTTTTTGTAAATTGTAGTTTTAACACTTTATTTAAAATGAATAAATATATTCAATTAAGTAACGTATTTTCAAAATATGATTACGGTCAATATTTGATTTAAAGACTAAAAAAACACTAAATAAATTGCCAAACATTACTTTATATTAAAAAGGCTTGCCTATCTTCTATTATGAAAATTGGGATAATATCAGATACACACGATAACATTGACAATATACTGAAGTCAGTAAGGGAATTTAATAACAGACAAGTGGATTTAGTTCTGCATGCAGGTGATTTTGTAAGTCCAATCGCTGTTGAATCTTTTGCAGGTATCAAACTTGTTGGTATATTGGGAAACAATGATACAGATATTCCAGGACTTACATCAGCCTTTAACAAAATTCATGGAGAACTTAAAGGAGAGATTTATGAAGGAGAATACGACGGAGTAAAACTTGTTATTTACCATGGTACTATCTCTTCAAAAAGAGATTTTTTAATCAAATCAGGAAAGTATGATCTGGTTATTTATGGACACACACATAGAAAAACCACTGACACTATTGGAAGGACTATGGTTGTTAATCCAGGTACAGCGAAAGGATGGATCTTCGGTTTTTACGCAACAATAGCTATATTTGATACTTTTACTAGAAACATAGAGTTTGTTAATTTATGATTTTCATATCTTAATAATAATAGATTTTACACTTGTATGTCTATCTCTGCTGGCAACATAAGATTTTTACTTAAAGATATAAAACAAAAGCGGCTAGTGGGACTTGAACCTTAGTGGTAAGCGGTGCGGGCTGCATAACTATGTAGCTATGGTCATAAATTTTCAAAAAAGCAAAGTTCGGGGGAACTCGAATCTGTACAAAGACAAAATCTGTTGAATCAAATCTCTGATATCAGTAACATTGTACCAGAATTGATCTTATTTTCAATCTTAGTTCCCTTTTTCTTTTCCTCCTCAATCAAGCCCCCAACTTATCTTCTTATATGGTTCCACCTGTACGAAAGGAGCTTCTCCCTCTTTCCACGGGTCATTGCGAACCCAATCAAACTTTCTATAAAAGATGTCGTATAATTCCTTATACATTGTACCACTTTCAATGAAATTTACGGTTCCATGAATTATAACTGCTTTATTATTTACTGAAGAAAAAATGTCGACGGCAAGAGCAATCTTGGGATTTTGTTCAAGGTTCTTGTACTTAGTTGTGCCGTAGTCTGTGGCGAAAAAGAACTTTCCTTCTTTGAAAATAAAAGAAACGGGTGTTATGTGTGGCGTATTATATGCAGTAACGGTTGCTATCCTACACGCTTCGTTACTTAAAAGAAACTTTTCTTCCTTTGCAGTGAATTTTATTTTTTTATTGTGCGATTGATGAGTTTTAGGTTTCAATTGGCTAGGAAACACCTACTCATGAATTACAAATGGTTCTCTTTAAAATTATCGCAGATGCATTGTAAACATGAATATCTTACTGTCGTTTCTAACAAATGCTGATGCTGCCTTCTGTCATGGTCGCAGACACACAAGTCATTTTGAGCTTCCATTCGTAAATTCTCTTTGTTACCAATGCCTCCTCTAGTAATATTCCGTTCCACTTTTGCAAGGTCAGCGTCATTTCAGGATCGCCCTTACTAAAAAAGACAAAGAGTATGTCCATTATTTTTATTGTTCGCCTTCCTCCCCATTTCTTCTTTTTGTTGTCGGTACCAGATCCTTAGTTTATATCAATTTCTTCACGAATTACATGCGGGGCAGACGCCTTAAAAATTGCATATACATTTTCACCTATGGTTATCGCAAGTTCTTCTGCTGCAGTTTTAGTTATCCTTGAAACTAGATTGAGTTCATCTGATTTAAGGAATACGTCAACGACATTCGATGTGTGGATAATATCTACCACTTCACCATAGACCATATTGCGTGCACTGGTGTTTATTTTCTCTTTTGATAAAATGACATCCTCTCTTTTTACCATGACGCCTATCTTAGAGTGAGAAGAAAATTTCCCAACAGTAAACAGTGTGTTTGATCCTACCTTAAATGTAGTCAACTCATTCCTACTACCTATTACTTTTCCTGATATATAATTACCCCCGCCAGTTACTGTACGTAGGAATGAGTGTGATGGTGATAAAGGTTTTTTATAAGAATTTAATATTTGCTCAAGGTTTCCCCTTTCTTCTATTATTCCATTGTTCAAAATTGCAATTGAATCTGACAGTGCATAAATATCCTCCTCAAAATGAGTAACATATATGGTTGGAATTTGTTGCTTTCTCAATATACCTCTGAGTTCTATTCTTAGTCTATCCTTAGTGGAAGTGTCCAAATGCGATAAAGGCTCATCGAGGAGAATTATTTTTGGACTTATAACAAGCATTCTAGCTAGTGAGATCTTTTGCATTTCTCCTCCACTCAATCCGACAATGTTTCTTTTTAAAAGGTGTGCTATGCCTAGATCATCAATAATTTTTCTAACCAGTGGCATGGTTTCCCAATTTTCTCTTTCCTTTCTTTTTAAACCAAAGAGAATATTCTCATGTACATTTAAGTGAGGAAACAGAGTAGGATCTTGAAATACATAGCCTATTCTTCGTGATTCTATCTCCTTATTTGTAATATCTACGCCATCAGAAATAATTCTGCCATTATCAGGTTTTATGATTCCTGCAACCAAATTAATGAGAGTAGTTTTACCGCTTCCAGTTGGGCCGAGTATAACCATAATATCCTTGTCTATTCTTAGACTCAATGGTCCTAAAGTAAAGTGACCAAGTTTTTTTGTTACGTCAATAATTTCTAAAGCCACTATTGGTTTCTACCATCCGAATTTTAAACTATGGTGGCGCTTCATGAATAGAAATACAGTTAGAGCAAATATGGAAAGTATGAGTAACCACACTATTCCAGGCACCGTATTTTTAAGTCCTCCTATAGCATTGTCTTCGAAAATCTGAATAGAAATTGTATGTGGATTATATGACATCATCATGGTAGCGCCTAGCTCGCCTATTGATCTAATCCATGCCATAAGCATGCCTACAAGTATACCAGTCTTTGCTAATGGTATAGATATTTTGAAAAAAACTTCAGATTTCTTTTTCCCAAGAACCCTTGCTGCTGTCTCATATCCTTCAGGCACGCCTTCAAATGCTGCTTGGGCTGGAAGTATTATAAAAGGAGATGCAACATATATTTGCGATAATATAATCCCTACGACAGATTGTGTGAAGTCTATAGGGATTGCTCGTCCAAGTAAGGAATATGGTCCGAAAGCATTCAGTAAGATAGTTCCACTTGCTAATGGAGGTAGAACTAAAGGTACTATAACGACTAACCTGATTAATAATTTGAATTTGAATTGAAACCTAGCTAGCGCATATGCAAGTGGTATGCCAAAAATAGAAAGAATTAGAGTTGAAATTGTTGCCGTCGTTATACTTAATACGAAGGCATTGATAATCTCAGGTCTGGTTAATTCTTCGGCGAGATTTATTGATCCTGTTATAAAGATCAATCCAATTAGGGGGTAGACAATATATAATACAAGTAACGCTAATAGAATAATCACAGTGAGCTTAAATCCTGACAAGTTTACTCTGTTTGAAGTCAAATACGGATTTCTGTTACTCATATTTACTACCTGCTTTGTTCCGTTATTGAATTAAAGCCTTTATTTCAGGCTGTAGGGTTTTAGAATCTCCTCCTACTATAGGTTTAACAGGATTCAATCCTACACTCGTTAAGAGTGCTTTTCCGGCTGGTGAAATTAGATATTTTGCAAAAGATATCGCTCCGTTTATGTTCCTTACCGTATCAGGTATTGTGTAGGAGAATAATATAGGCTTTCCATGAATAGTATTATTCATGCCTTCTGTGTATGAGGCTTGATTATAAAAGCTCGAATATCTAGGATCGCCCAAGTTTATTTGTGATGGTAGAGTTATATATGGAAGACCACGGGCTATAGCTTCGTGCTTATAAGCGGCAACAGCATCTATCTGTCCTGATTCCAGTATCGACTTGAGAATTTCTTCTGGAAATATTTGTTCTTTATTTCGATCTTCGCCTAGGATTCTATCTTTTATAGCGGAATCATTATAGTAAAGATTTGCCAATTTTGCAACAATTATCGTATAATATCCTTTCGGATCTAGCTCTGGATCTGTTCTTCTAAATTTAAATCCTTTCTCCTCAAGGACTTGATACCATGGAATCTCACCCTTACTGGCCCTCTGTAGATCGTAAGCAAAAGGACTATTAGGATTGTAAGCGATGACAATTTCTCCTGAAGCAAAGTTCACAAACCAATGAGCTAGTGGCGGGTTATGATTTATTAATTTCTCTATAGGTAGCGTATCAGCGCTTAGGAAAACATCAGGCCTTCTGAACCCATCGAGAATCATGTTTGATATCTGTACAGATCCCTTTCCTTCTCCAACAAGGTTCAAACCCGTTTGATTACTAAATGAAGGTACTATATCATTTTCAAAAATTTTTACTAAAGATCCAGCGTACATAACTAATACATCTCTGGCATTGTCTGCCGCTTCGGATTCTGGAAGCGATAGTAGTATTAATGCAAATAAGAATATTGTAGACAGAATCAAGATGGTGTTGATATTAATTTGGTCTTTGATGACAACTTTAAACATGGAAAAGGCTTATCCCATCTTGCGTATAAATAAATCTATTTGGTACTTTTCACACTAGGTTATGTGGATGTCATTATGCCAGCAGTTTAGTTTTTACTATTTTAATTTACTGAAACTCTGACATAAGAAATTGCAAGGAGTATATTTAAGAAAAATAACTTCAGCTTTCAAATCATAAGTATAGCATGTCAGAGGATCATATGTTCACACAAGTCTGTTTCACGGCAATTTAGGCTTAAGATTACAGCACATTATAATGAGCCACGTAACTTATTGACTTCTCTTATTATACTCCAAAGACTTCAAAATCCGGGAAAACAAGTCGACTTTTTAACATTTATTTAAGATGTATGGATAGTTAATTTGTTTTGAGGCTATTATCGCTAAACGTCGGTCTTCCACGTCAAGTACGATTCCAGGGTGAACTTGTAACTACGGGAATCTTTAAGGAACCTGTTCAAGGTAGTGTAAAACTACGCAAACTCAATCTTGAGGGAGATAAGCAAGCTGACTTGAAAGTACATGGAGGCGTCGACAAGGCCGTCTATGCCTATGCAGGAGAACATTACGACTACTGGCGACAGGAATTGCCTGACATGTCCCTGCCTTGGGGAATGTTTGGTGAAAATTTTACTACAGAAGGAATGTTTGAAGAAAGTGTTAACATTGGAGATCAATTCAAAGTTGGAACAGCAAACTTAATAGCAACTCAGCCTAGGATGCCATGTTATAAACTTGGAGTGAAATTTGGAAGTATGGACATGATTAAAAGATTTTTAGCGAGTGGTCTTACAGGTGTTTATTTCAAAGTAATGAAGGAAGGAGAGTTAGAACAAGGCGATGAAATTAAACTTATCAAAAAAGCTGAAAATAGCGTTACGGTAAAGGATATTGTAAGGATATACACTATAGATAAAGACGATATTCAAACAATAGAACGTGCCATCAAGATTAAAGATTTACCAAATGGATGGAGGTATCATTTCATCAAACAATTAGGACAGGTAGGAAAAAAATGATGTCCCTAATAAGCTGGTATACAAGGAGATGACAAAATACATGAAAAGCAAATTAATAGATAGTTACGGTAGAATTGCAAAAAAGCTGAGGGTCTCTGTTACAGATAAATGCAATATGAGATGCGGATATTGCATGCCTAAAAATAATACAAAGTGGTTTGATAGTACTGAGGTTCTCACTTTCGAAGAGATAGTTAGGCTTTCATCTATTTTCGCTAATTTAGGGGTTGATAAAATAAGATTAACAGGAGGTGAACCACTGCTCAGGCCATCGATAGAAAACCTAATTAAATCAATTGCAAACATACAACACATTAAGAACATCGGGCTAACAACCAATGGGTTACTGCTTCTAGATAAAGTTGAAGCGTTAAAATCAAGTGGGCTTGACAGTGTGAATATTAGTCTAGATTCATTTAATGAACAAAGATTTAGAACGATAACTGGGATCAACGGATTAAATAAGGTTTTAAGTTCCATCCAAAAAGCAAAAGATGCTGGAATTGATGTAAAGCTTAACACGGTTGTCGTTAGAGGTTGGAATGATGACGAAGTTGTTGAATTTGCGAACTTTGCAAGATGCACAGGCATTCCGGTCCGATTTATAGAATTTATGCCCTTAGACGGGACGGGGATATGGAGAAGCGATCTCGTTTTTAGTAAAAAGGAAATGGTAGAAAAAATAGAGTCCAAATTTGGAAAAATATTTGCTGTGTCAGAACAGGAGATTTCAGCACCTGCCAAACTATATTCTTTTTCAGATAGAGTCGGGACTATCGGATTTATTCCATCCGTAACAGAACCATTCTGCAATCAGTGTGATAGGATTAGATTGACTTCTGATGGGAAGTTTCTTACGTGTCTATTTGATAACCCTGGCTACGAAATCAAGAGTTTTCTCCGGGGTGGAGCGTCAGATGAGGAAATTAGCCAGTACTTGGTTCGCTATATGACTATGAAACAAGAAGGGGTAGTGAGCTTGATAAGAATTAATGGTCTTAAGCCAAAACTAAATCTCATGCACACGATCGGTGGATAAGCTCGGTATGACATCAGATATCCCCGTTAATTACAATTTGAAAGTCAGATTATTTGCAATCTTGAGAGATGTGGTGGGTCAGCGAGAGATCTCAATTTCTGTACCAAGTGGGGTCACAGTAAGGTACTTAAATAATGAAATATTAAAGAAATATCCGCAACTGAATTCATTTAGTAACAAATTTGTAACTTCTGTAAATTATAAGGTTACTAGTGGTGATACCATTATTACTTCCAGTGATGAAATTGCTCTTTTGCCCCCAGTGAGCGGCGGATGAATTCATGATTCAAATAACCAACGATCATGTAAGCTTGCAAGTAGTAATGAGTGAAATAGAGGACAATTCTGCAGGTGCAGTTTCCATCTTCATTGGTAAAGTACGAAATCGTGGGAAGTTTGGTAACGTGTCAGAAATTTACTACGAGGCTTATAGAGAGATGGCGGAAGAAAAAATGAGAGAAATTGAAAATGAAGCACACACAAAGTGGAATATAAAAAAATTGGTTGCAATTCATAGGATCGGTAATTTAAAAGTCGGTGAAACCAGTATCATAATTGGGGTCTGTTCGGAGCATAGACACGAAGCATTTGAAGCCTGCAAATATATTATAAATAATGTAAAAACTCGGGTACCTATTTGGAAGAAGGAAATATCTGACGAAATTCAGAAGTGGACCGAAGGGATCTTACTTGGGTAGGGAAAGTATGGCTGTTAAAACGAAAAGGGGCATGTTTGATGTCGGCGCTAAACCTGATTCGTACAGGACCGCACGAGCACTAGCAGTATTGAACATCAAGTCTAATACGGCCGTAATGATTAGACGAGGAAAATCACCCAAGGGGAATATTGTAGAGGCGGCGAAGATAGCTGCTACTTCGGGGGCTAAGAAAACCTCTGACCTTATACCATATTGTCATCCTATACCCATAGATCACATTGAGGTTCAAGTATCAATAAAATCTAAAGCAATTGAAATCGATGTAAAGGTTAAAAGTATATGGAAAACGGGGGTAGAAATGGAGGCTCTAACTGGGGCTTGTATTGGTGCGTTGACCATATATGATATGCTAAAACCCATAGACGATTCACTTTTAATCTCATCTGTTAGTCTTGTTGAAAAGTCAGGGGGAATGGGTGGATTTGCAATTGAGCAGGGAAATAAGATCAGAGCAGGTGTAATTGTCGTGAGCGATTCAGTTGCTGCTGGAAAAAGGGTAGATAAATCTGGAAAATTTATCGTTAAATTCTTAAGAGACAGAAATATTGATGTAGTAGAATATAAAGTAGTAGCTGACGATGGTTCCCTTATTGAGAAACTCTTAATGAAATATTCCGATATTCTCGCCTTAAATTTAATAGTTACCACTGGAGGAACTGGACTTAGTCGCAGGGACGTAACTCCTGAAGCTACAAGAAACATCATCGAAAAGGAAATAACGGGAATTGTCGAGGGGAGCAGAGCATATGGGCAGAGAAGAACACCCTTATCTATGCTCTCAAGAGGAGTTGCAGGCATAAGAGGAACAAGTCTGATTATCAATATTCCCGGTAGTTTAAGGGCAGTATCTGAGTCTTTAGATTTCTTATTTCCGGGGCTAGAGCACGCATTCAAGATGATGGAGGGACACGGCCATAAATGAATTTTTACTATTAATACTTGCTCCTATTCTCTTTTGCAATAATTTTTATTTATTAAAATATTGGATTTATAGAAGGGAGTAGCTGTATCGTCATTCTTGGTCTTTCTTGGGTAGGTCTATATAGCATTCCTCCGGTGTCACAGGCTCTCAACAATAGTTTGTGGTTTCAAAACTCTTCAATTATTTGAGGCCGTTTGGCAAGTAGGTAGTTCAAGTGATCTATTTCTATAACGGAAGAAATGATCTTACTGGCTGGTTATGAAATTCTATCGGGTTATCTGATGGAAAAGACAGACCAGGTAATATGTTTATTTTTACTTTTTGTCCTTTTTCTATCGTAGTTGAGCGTTCAGGTACCAAAATAAAACCATTGGTTCTAGTTAAAACTGTTATATCAGTAGTTTCTCCGGATATAGGTTTTGCATAAAAATCACCCGACGCTGACCGAGACATCTTCACATATACTATTTTGGTAAAGTTTTGAAATTTTTTTCGAGCATTCCAACCTTCAGTAAGCTTTGCTAAAATAAACGGTTTAGTAAAAGGTTGTAGTCCCAACATAAGCCTTATGAGCGGATGTGCAAATACAATAAAGGCATTGACAGCTCCTTGTATAGGCCCGGGAAGAATAATAATTGCTCTACTGCGAAGTGCAGCAAGTCCCGTTACTCTTCCTCGATCAAGTTTTACACCATGCACTAGAATTCCTGGTTTTCCAATATTATTTATTGATTCAGCAACAAGATCCCGCAACCCAACAGAAGATCCGCCCGTTGTTAATATGATATCACATTCAGATAACGCTATTCTAATTTTATTTTTTATCTTTTGAATATTGTCAGGGGTAATTCCAAGATCTAGTGGCGCACCTCCTGATGTTTCAATCAAATTAGATATGACTCTACTATTGGTATTTAGTATTTTTCCAAGCTTTATGTCAGTCATCTTTTCTGTGAGTTCGTTACCTGTTGGAACAATTGCAACTCTTGGTTTCTTAAAAACTTTTAGCTTTCGAATCCCAAGCATTGAAACTAATGCTAAATCCTGTGCTCTAAGAACATGTCCTTTGCTTAGTAACAAATCCTTAGATGCGATCTCGCTGCCCTTGTAAGATACAAATGATCCTTTTGCAAAATCTCTTTGAATTATAACAGTATTACTTTTAGAATCAAAATCTGTATATTCGACAGGAATAACAGTATCTCCTAAACGTGGCAGGACTTCGCCAGTTGAGATCCTAATTGCTTGTCCTGTATGCAAAATTTGGTTTTCGCTCTTACCAAATTTCCTCCTAGGAACTACCCTAAGTTTTATGGGTCCATGTTTAGATATCTTCATAATGTCGTTATATATTACAACAAATCCATCCATATGGGAACAGTTACTTGATGGGATATCTATATGTGATATTATATCAGACCACAAGAAACGTCCTATTGCCTGTTCAGTAAATATTGATTCTACCATTGGTCTGATAATTATCGCGTTTAGTAGTTTGGAATAACTTGACCTCACTGATGTATAATATGAAGGTGTCCAATGCATTCTTATTCTATGGTTCAATTAGTATTTAAGAGAGTACCGCAAATAGAGTTAGCGGATTCAATCCAGGCTCAGATATTATTTTCCAATGCCTAATTCTTGACCGTTGATATTCAGAAGCCATATTATTTCTGCTAAAAACATGGCCTTTCGGTGGCGGAGCATTGAGAATGTCCGCAAGGAGCCAATATTTGGCATAATCATTTATTGTGCATTCCAGTGTTTTGTTACGCATTTAGATACTCTTTATATAATATGGTATGGCATAACTACTACTTTTCAAAATGTCAACCCAAATGACTATTAGCATATTGGTGATAGCTATCAGTGTTACTGTTCTGTTAGCAGTAACAACAAGAGCCGTCTTCAGTCAAGACTTATCAGTCAACGATACACAAAACAAATCTGCCAACACTAATCAGACAATGATGATGCCAGGTGGCTTAATGACTTTTGGATCCTCACTAGATAATGCCAGAATGCATTTATTGGAGGCAATCATGGACATAAAAAAAGGAAACATCAAGGGCGCAATTATGCAACTAAACATGACAGATCAAGGGATTAAGATGCACGAAAAAGAGATGATGGATATGAAGAATAGTATGAAACCATATATGTCCGCCACTGTAACGAATAAGACTCAAAATAAATCGTCATGAATCGTCATAACTGTGAGAAGGATACATAGATAAAGCAATGAATCAAATCAGTCTAGCTCTTACTAAGGAGGTTGCAGTTAATCAAACTAAAATTTAGAGCACGCTGAATCGAAAAAACCTTAAATCGTTAAAACTCGATAAAAATGCGTGGCAAGAAATTCCCACAGACTTCTTGTTCCGTTTGTTGCGGGCCTAGCGGCAGGCGCAGTGGCTGTAGCGGTGTCACTAATAGTAAAAGAGATCAGTGGCGGATTGATTCTCCCAGAAATTGCATCTCAGGCATTATTTTCGATAACTCCTGGAGAATTTGAATCACAAGCAGTTGAAAATTTCGGACCACTTGCCAAATATTCTGCCTTTATTGGTTCAATTATCGCAAATAT
>Ga0207648_10004572_pt1 | contig 14186 bp, 13 predicted proteins | sample KBSMisM32_FD_184310 | JGI IMG/M metagenome (GOLD analysis project Ga0207648, IMG submission 184310) | Miscanthus rhizosphere microbial communities from Kellogg Biological Station, Michigan, USA - KBS Miscanthus M3-2 (SPAdes) (version 2) | ecosystem: Host-associated > Plants > Roots >...
TGCCGCCGCGAACGGCGCACGACCCGCCGCAGCCGCGCTCAACGTCGTCGCGGTTGCCGTTGCGCGTGAGCACGAAGCCATTCTCCATCGACGTCATGGTGGAGCCGTCCGCATTCTGAACCAGCCGGCGCGATGCGGGCCGCGGCGGCGCGGGCATCGGCACTGCTCGGAGAGACCGATCGCGATCGGTGCCGGCGCGGCCCGTGTGGCAGCGGACGATGGAGGCGTACCGCGCGCGGGTTGAGGCAGGATAGAGCGTCGTCGCAGTCCGGCAGCAGCGGCGTACGCTGGTTCGGACCCATGTGCCCCGCCGCAACCGTCACAACCCGAGGAGACGACATGATGCGAACCACATCCCTCAGCAGCGTCGCGGTGGCCGCGCTCGTTGCTTGCACCACCCTCGCCGAGCCGCCGGCGTCGCAAGCCACCGTGGACCAGTACGTGGCCGACGCCCAGCGCATCGCCGGCGAGGATCTGAAGTTCCTCATGCCCGTCTGCAATCCGCAGCCGGCGGTGCGCGCCGCGCCCAGCGCGGCCATGGATGAAGGGCTGGCCAAGCTCATCAACCAGACGCCGCCCGAGCCGGGGCAAGCCTTCGACAACTTGTACTACGTGGGCTCGGCCTGGGTCAGTGCGTGGGTGCTGAAGACCAGCGATGGCCTGATCCTCATCGACGCTCTGAACAACGCCAAGGAGGCGGCCGATCTCATCGAAGGCGGGATGCGCCGACTGGGGTTGGACCCTGCGCAGATCCGCTACGTGCTCGTCACGCACGGCCATGGCGACCACTACGGGGGTGCACAGATGCTCGCCGAGCGCTACCGTGCGCGCGTGGTGGCCAGCGACATCGATTGGCAGATGATGGAGACGCGCCTGGAGTTCGACTCCAAGCTCTGGGACCGCCCGCCCAAACGCGACATGGCCGTGAGCGATGGCGACACGCTCAAGCTGGGCGACACCACGGTGCGCTTCATGATCACCCCCGGCCACACCCTGGGCACCATCTCCCCGGTGTTCGACGTGCGCGACGGAGGCCAGGTGCACAAGGCCATGATCTGGGGCGGCACGTCATTCAACTTCGGCCGCGACATGGGCCGGCTCGACAGCTACATCGCGCAAACCGAGCGCATGCGCCAGCTCTCTGCGCAATGGGGCATCGACGTGCCCTTGAGCAACCATCCGGGCTTCGACGGCACGCTGGCCAAGCTCAAGGCCAGGGCAACCGCCCCCAAGGTCGCTAACCCGTTCGTCAGCGGGCAGCCCGTGGTGGACCGGGCGATGCGCGTGCTCAATACCTGCGCGCGCGCTCAGAAAGCACGCTTCCTGCTCACCGCCGGCGCCGGAGCCGGCAGGCCCTTCGCGTCAGCGGCTGGTGCGCGCGAAGACGCCGTGCCCGAAGGTGCGCAGGATGGGGCTGCCGCCGGCGCGCCGCACCTCGCTTCGCATCATGAAGACGACGTCCACGTCCACGTCGATGCCGCGGGGCTTCCACGCGACCACGCCGCCGCCGTGCCGCTCGTGTTCCCTGACAGCGCTCGCGCTGGGGACCACGCCGGGCTGTGTGCGCACTAGACCCCGACATGCCGCGCATCGAGAAGAGCGCGATCCGCGCGAAATTCAGTCACTCCGTCCTCGACTGCCTGGAGCGTTTTCATGGCGACACAAGAATGGCACTGTGGCCGATTGATCGACCACATCGGGCTGGTGGTTCGGGATCTGGCTGCCAGCAAGGCCTTCTACAGCGCCGTCTTCGGCGTGCTGAAGATCCCCATGGGCTCCGACGGACGCGACTTCTGGGCGGATGAGCTGTACATCGGGGCGCGTGACAGCGAGCCGGGGCAGGGCGAAATGACCCGACGCATTCACATCGCGTTCCAGGCGCAAGACCGAGCGATGGTGGATGCGTTCTACCAGGCCGCCATGGCGCACGGCGGCAGGGACAACGGTGCCCCCGGTGAACGCGCTTACCACCCGGGCTACTACGCGGCGTTCGTGCTCGATCCGGATGGCAACAACATCGAAGCCGTGTTCCACGGTGAGACCGTTCGCAGTGCGCCCTCGGTGCGAATCGCGTGTTGATCACTGCGCAGCCCTTGGATCGCGCCCAGGGCCTGGGCGGCTGCCTGATGAAGCCTCAACCGAGCATGGCTTTGAGTTCGCCGCTGGCGATCAACCTCGCCAGATCGTCGTGCCCGCCGATCAGCGTGCCCTTCACGAACACCATCGGGAACGTCGGCCAACCGGTCCACATCTTCAACGCATTGCGCCGCCGCCACTCCGACAAGTAGCTGCCATGCTCGATGTAGTGGAACGCGATGCCCGCCTCGGCCAATGCCTGTCGGGCCTTGCGCACGACCGCGTTCTGGCGCATGCCGACAACGACCACCGGGTGGGCGACCAGCGCGTCCCGGACCTCCTGCACCGTCGATTCATGGTGCCTGGCAATCCGCTCCCGAATGGCCGGGTGAATCTTCGACTCGTCAAGAACGTGACGTGGCATCAACTACCCCTAAGAGTCTACTCGCCGGCGACCGGTCGCTGCGTGTCCAGTGCGTAGCGTCAGGTGCGTGCAGGCCAGAGTGGAAAGGAGGAGCAGCGGGGCTGTGATGCAGTGCGTTGCATGTCCGTGAAACCTCGCGAGCACCATCGACGCGGAGAACAACGTGCGCCGCTGGATCGACAGGCGCGTAGCCGTGCCAGGCGCTCACGCCACGGCAGGCATCACCTGCCGCCGCGGCAGCCGCATGAACATCAGCGCGGAGAGGAACGCGCCGAGCCCGAGCGCGAACGCGCCGATGAACAGCCACGCATAGCTGGCGAACGAGTCGTAGATCAGGCCGCCCACCACGGGCCCCAGCGCCATGCCGAGGCTGCTGGCCATCGTGGTGCCGCCGATCACGGTGCCCATCATGCGCAGCGGAAAGTTCTCGCGCGCGATCACGGCAAACAGCGGCATCACGCCCGCATAGGTGAAGCCGAACAGGGCCGCCACGGTGTAGAAGCTGCCGAGCTCGCGCGCGGTGACGTAGCCCAGCGCCACGATGGCCTGCGCGAGCAGCGCCAGCACCAGCACCCGCGCGGCCCCGAAGCGATCGCCCAGCAGCCCGAACACCAGGCGACCGCCCATGCCCGCCAGCCCTTCGAGGCTGTAGATCGACACCGCGGCCATCAGCGGGATGCCGCAGGTGACGGCGTAGCTCACCGTGTGAAAGATCGGCCCGGAGTGGGTGGCGCAACTCAGGAAGCTCGTCAGCACCAGGATCAGGAACGGCGCCGAACGCAGCGCCTGCCCGATCGACAGGCCGGGCTCACCCGTCGCACCCGATGGCGCCGAGGCTGCGGCGTGGGCCAGCGCCGGCGGGCGGCGCACCAGAAACGCCACCGGCACCATGAGCGCCACCACCAGCACCGCGATGATCTGCAGCGTGGTGCGCCAGTCGTGGCTCTGCACCAGCCATGCGACCAGCGGCGACATGGTCATCGGCGCCATCCCCATGCCGGCCGACACCAGCGACACCGCCAGGCTGCGGCGCGTGTCGAACCACCCGGTGACGCAGGCCATCATCGGCGCGAAGATCGCCGCCGCGCTGGCGCCCACGATCACGCCGAACAGCAGCTGGAACGCCGCCAGCGACGTGGCCACGCTGGCCAGCGCGAGGCCTGTGGTCAGCAGCAGGGAGCCGGCCAGCACGATGATGCGCGGGCCGAAGCGATCCGACAGGTGACCCCAGGCGATGCTGGCGAGCGCGAGTGCGACGAAGGCGAACGTCATCGCGCTGGAAATGCCCGTGGTGGACCAGCCCGTGTCCTGCGCGATCGGCCGCAGCAACACCGGCAGCGAAAACAGGGCGCCGATCGCCACGCAGCCCAGCACGCCGCCCGCCGCGACGATGATCCAACGGTAGTGCGTGCGCAGCGCGTTCGTCCAGGAGGGCATGGTCGGTCCTTTCTTCGCTTCGTGTCGTGTCGAGGCTCAGGCCCACGCGGCCTGCCCGGCGTGAGGGGCCACGGCGGCGCGATGGCCAGCCCGCCTCTCTACGACCACGACGAGCGAGGCCGGCCGATTTCGACACGATCGCGGGCGGCGCGCGAATTTTCGCGACGCGCCGCGCGGCTCAGGACCGCGCCGGCGCGGGCAAGGCGAGTTGCCGCGACACCTGCATGCACTGCTTGATGTGCTGCTCGCACACGTACTTCAGGGCCGAGAAAGTCAACGCCGCCGACACCGCCTGGCCGGCGATGGGCACCACCTTGGCCGCCTGCTGGGCCGTCAGGCGCAGGCCCACCATCTTCAACGCGGCGAGCACGAGGTCGCGGGTGACGAGCCGGCCGACCAGCACGCCGCCGCCGGCGGAGATCGCCTTGAACACGGCCACGCGCCGGTCCGGCGCGAGCCGCTCGATCTGTTCGGGCGTGAGGCCGAACTTTTCGTTGATCTCGGGAATCACCCTCAGCAGCACACCCACATCGGTGAGCCAGTCGATGCCGGGCACCGGCACCGCCGCCACGCCCGCCGCGAGCAGCGCGCGCTGCGTCACGAGCCGGCGGCACTGCCGCGCCACCGCGGCAATGTCTTCCGGTGTGTCGGGCACGACGGTCCAGCGAGCGGGCTCGGCCATGGTCGAGCCACTGTAGCGCCGTGCATAGAGCGGCACCTCGGGATGGTTTTGGCCGCCCATACACTGCGCTCACCGCCACAGCGTGCCCTGGGAATGCGATGAACGACTGGCAGCAGTTCGCCGCCGCCGACGGCACCGCCATCCACTACCGGCGCTGGCTGCCGCCCGGTTCACCCAAGGCGGTGCTCCAGATCGTCCACGGTGCCGCCGAGCACGCCAGCCGCTACGACCGCTTTGCGCACGCTGCCGTGGCGAGCGGCCATGCGGTCTACGCCACCGACCATCGCGGCCACGGCCGCACGCGGCTGCGCTCGGGCCGCCTGGGCGATGCCGGCCCCGACGCCTGGAACCGCATGGTCGACGACGAGATCGCGCTCAGCCAGCGGCTGCGGGCCGCGCACCCGGGTGCGAAGCTGGTGCTGTTCGGCCACAGCCTCGGCTCGTTCATCGCGCAGGACTTCGTCACGCGGTGCGCCGATGGACTCGATGCGCTGGTGCTGAGCGGCACGTCGTACCGCGCGCCGCCGCCGACCGAAGCGATCCGCGCGCTCGACGAGGCGGCGCGCCGCGAGCCGCTGGGCGATTCGGCGCTGTGGGCCAGCCGCTTCCAGGACCACAACAAGCCCTTCGGTGGACCCACCGGCTTCGAGTGGCTCAGCCGCGACGCTGCCGAGGTGAAGCGGTACGTCGACGATCCGCTGTGCGGCTTTGCCTTCACGAACGAGCTCGTGCGCGACATCTTCGTGGGCTTCGCGCAGATGCGCGAGCCCGCACGCGAAGCGCGCATCCCCACCGCCTTGCCGGTGCTGATCATCCAGGGCGAGCTCGACCCCGTGGGCGAAAACCTCGCCGGCACGCGGCGACTGGTGGAGCGCTACCAGGCGCTCGGGCTCCAGCGGGTCGAGACGCGGTACTACACCGGGGCGCGCCACGAGCTGCTGAACGAGACCCATCGCGACGAGGTGCAGAACGACGTGCTAGCGTGGCTGGCCAAGACGGTGTGAGGCGCGGGTGGGCTGCGACGCGAACCTGGAACTTCCCAGGAAGAACGAGGAGACGACGAGATGGATGCGATCCGAACGAGCCGCCGCGAGGCGATGAAAACACTTGGCGCGCTGGCCGCCGCGGGCGGCGGTGTGGGCGGCTGCGCAGCGCCGGAGCCGCCTGCGCCGGTGAAGTGGTCCGTGGGCACCGAACGACCGCGCACCCAGGTGCCGGCCAATGCCACCGACTGCCACCACCACATCTACGACTCGCAGTACCCCTGGGCCCCGGAGGCCACGTTGAAGCCCGGCGAGGCCACCGTCGCCGACTACCGGCTCCTGCAAAGGCGCATCGGCACCACGCGCGACGTGATCGTGCAGCCCTCCAGCTACGGCATCGACAACCGGCTGCTGCTGGCGTCGATCGCGCAGCTCGGCAGCCAGGCGCGCGGCGTCGCGGTGGTCAACACGGGCGTCACCGACGAGCAGCTCGCCGAGTTGCACAAGGGCGGTGTGCGCGGGATCCGCTTCAACCTCTCGCCGCCCGGCACGACCACACTGGACATGGTCAAGCCGCTGGCGGCGCGCGTTGCCCGGCTCGGCTGGCACGTGCAGGTGAACGCGCCGGCGGCGTACCTGCTCGAGCAGCGCGCCACCTGGGCCGACTTGCCGTGCCCGGTGGTGTTCGACCACCTCGCGCACGCGCCGCAGCCCGACGCGATCAACCACCCGGTGTTCGCGATGGTGGTCGATCTGCTGCAGAAGGGTCGCGCCTACGTCAAGCTCTCGGGCTTCTACGCGGACACCAAGGTCGGGCCGCCGACCTATTCCGACAGCGTGGTCGTGGCAGCGGCCTACGCCAAGGCCGCGCCGCAGCGCGCGCTGTGGGGCAGCGACTGGCCGCACCCCACCGAACAGGCGAGCAACCGCATCCCCAACGATGCGCTGCTGCTCGACCTGCTGAGTGGTGCGGTCCCCGACGAGACCGCACGCAACCGGATCTTGGTCGACAACCCGGCGGCGCTCTACCAGTTCGCGTGACCACGGCCTTCGGAGGACTCACCCGACCACGAGCCTCGCGCCCAAGCCATGGCTTGCCGCGGGGCGACGTCGATCTGGAGACGTCGTTTCTCGGTGCCGACGGCAAGACGCTGATGCAGGGTCAGCCGCTCAAGCTCTCGGTGGCGCGCGTCTCGCCTTAGGCTCTGCGCGTCGGCACGCGCTGCTGGGCCCAACGCCGCCTGCGCTGAGCGACAGTTCCTAGCACGCTCGTGCGCTGCGCGCACGGTTTTACATGTGCATCCGAGAAGCTTGGGTGCGCTCACTTGCTTCCTGCGATTCACGCGTGATTTGCGCATGCACCGATGTAACCCCCCAACCGGGTGTTGATTCGATCACTTCGCTGCGCAAGGGCGATCGGTAGGCTCCCTCGCATAAGAAATGGCAGAAGTGTTCCGACGTGTTTTGCGCGTTGGCACTTTGAGGTTGCAGAGGGAGCAATGACATGCCAAGGCCGACATCGCTGAACATCGTGCTCAATGGGGTCGCTAAATCGGTCCCCGTCGCAGACGGCAGCGAACCGCTGTTGTTCGTGCTTCGCAACAAGCTGGACCAGGTCGGTCCCAAGATCGGTTGCGGCGCCGAGCAGTGCGGCGTCTGTACTGTGCTGGTCAATGGCCGCGCGGTGCGCTCTTGCAGCGCCGAGGTGCAATCGATCCCGGGCGGCGCCGACGTGCGCACGCTCGATGGGTTGGCCGACAAGGGGCACGGGCAGGGCAGGCCCAAGCGCCTGCACGCATTGCAGCGTGCCTTCATCGATGAGCAGGCGGCGCAGTGCGCGTTCTGTTCCAACGGCATGATCATGAGCGCCTTGGCCTGGCTCGAGGCGCGTCGCGATCGCGACGAGCCGAGCGACGAGGAGGTCAAGCGATTCCTGTCGGGCAAGGGTCCTGGTGCGGTGGCGGTCACGCTGTGCCGGTGCGGCGCTCACCTGCGCATCGTGCGCGCCATCCAGCGCGCCGCCAGAGACATGCGCCGCGGCGACTTCGATCACGGCCGCTCGGACGACGGCGATTGTTATGACGACGATCGCAGTGGGCCGTTCAAGGGGCGTTCGTGAGTCCCCGCCCGGCCGCTCCGAAGGGGGCCCGCACCGCAGTGCGAAGCACGGAGGTTCGCCAATGAGCACGACACAGATCTCGCGACGCCGCTTTTTAGCGGCCAGCGGAAGTTTGACGGTTGGCTTCAACCTGTCGGTCACGCTCAACGGCGTCGCCGCTGCGGCGACGGCTGCCGGCGGCCGGTTGGGCGTGGACTCGTGGATCGAGGTCAGCGGCGGCGACGACACGCTGGTGACGATCTACGCCGGCAAGGTCGAGCTCGGCACCGGCGTTCGGACCGCGCTGACGCAGATCGTGGCCGAGGAACTCGCACTCGCGCTGGACCAAGTGGCCTACGTGCAAGGCGACACCGATCGCACGCCGGGCAGCCAGGGCTACACCGCAGGCAGCAAGACGATCCAGAACGAAGGCCCGCCGCTGCGATTGGCCGCGGCGACCGCGTTTCAAGGGCTGCTGAGCCTGGCCGCCACGCAGTTCGGCGTGGCCACCTCCGAGCTGAACGCCAGGCGCGGCCGCATCGGCGTGGGCGAGCACCACCGCTCCGGCAGCAGGACCTATGGCCAACTGATCGGGAGTCAGAACTATCAATTGGCCAGCAACGCGAGCGTGCCGGTCAAGTCGAGCGCTGACTATTCGATCGTCGGCAAGTCGGTGCGGCGCGTCGACCTGCCGGGCCGCTTCACCGCGAAGACCGGCTTCGTGTCCGAGATCAAGCTGCCCGGCATGTTGCACGCGCGGGTGGTGCGACCCGCCGGGCGCAACGCTTCGTTCATTGGCTTCGATGCGGGCTCGCTGGCCGCGGTGCAATCGATTCCGGGCGGCGTGCAAGTGGTGCGCCAGGGCAACTTCGTCGCCGTGGTGGCGAGCGACGAGTACGCGGCGCTGGTCGGCGCCCGCACCTTGCGCGTCAACTGGAGCGCGGGCGCAGCGATGATTCCGCAGGAGCTGCTGCCCACCGCGTTGCAAGACCCGGCCAACGTCTACGCCAGCGGCAACGAAATCAGCGTGGGCAACGTCGATGCCGCGCTCGCGGCGTCGACTGCGACCCTCAGCGCCACCTACTACACACCGTTTCAGATGCACGCCTCGCTCGGTGCCTCGTGTGCTGTGGCCGACGTGAGCAACCAGCGCGCCAGCGTGTGGTCGTCGACGCAAGGCCCGTATCCGCTGCGCGGCGCGCTGTCGGTGCTGCTGGGTCTGCCCGAGACGTCGATCCGCGTGATCTTCGTCGAGGGCTCGGGTTGCTACGGCCACAACGGCGCCGACGACGCGGCCGCCGAGGCCGCGTTGATCTCCAAGCTGGTCGGCAAGCCGATCCGACTGCAGTGGACTCGCGCCGACGAGCACGGCTGGGAGCCGCTGACCCCGGCGATGGTGCACAGGATGCGCGGCGGCGTCACCGGCGCAAGCTGCATGGCGTGGGAGCACTCGGTGTACAGCCCGAGCCACAACTCGCGGCCCAGCTTGGGCGGCGCGGGTAACCTGCTGCCGATGCAGCACACGGGCTCGGCTCCTGCCGATGCGCCTGCGTTGGGTGCCAACGCGCAGACGCGCAACGCGCCGGTCACCTACAACTTTGCCAACAACCGGCTGATCCGCAACTTCGTCAAGAGCTTCAACCTGGTGCCCGGCACGCGCAGGGCCGCGCTGCCCGTGACGTGGTCGCTGCCGCGCACGTCGGCGCTGCGCAGCCTGGGCGGCTTCTCCAACTCGTTTGCCAACGAGTCGTTCATGGACGAGCTGGCCAAGAAGGCCAATGCCGATCCACTGGCGTTTCGTCTGCAGCACACCACCGACGCGCGCGCGGCCGAAGTGATGCAGGCGGCCGCCGCGAAGGCGGGCTGGGGCAGTGCGGTGTCGGCGCCGCGCGGCTTTGCGGCCGGCCGCGGCATCGGGTTCCTGCGCTACGAGACCGTGGAGGCCTACGCCGCCGCGGTGGCCGAGGTGCTGGTCAACAAGAAGACCGGAGCGGTTCAGGTCACACGCGTGGTGGTGGCGCACGACTGCGGGCTGATCATCAACCCGGACGGGCTGCGCAGCCAGATCGAAGGCAACGTGATCCAGGGCGTCAGCCGCACGCTGAAGGAAGAAGTGCGCTACAGCGGCGACCGCATCACCAGCCTGGCATGGGAAGACGGTCCGGGCGAACTGGGCTACCCGGTGCTGCACTTCGACGAAGTGCCGGACATCGAGATCGTGCTCGTCAACCGTCCCGCCGAGCCCGCGTGGGGCGCCGGCGAGGCGTCGATCGGCTGTCTGCCCGGCGCCATCGCCAACGCCGTCTTCAACGCCACCGGCGCGCGGGTGCGCAGCCTGCCGATGACGCCGGCGGTCGTGAAAGCGGCTCTGCCGGCCTAGAGCCTCTCAGCGGTCACCGCGCCGGCGCGCGCCGCACGAGCGGCTCAACGCCCCTTGCAATGCTGTGACGGCTGACGTGTTGGGGTGTCGAGCACGTCGGCGTGACGGCAGGGCTCACTTGGGCTCACGGCGTTGCGCGGGTCGCTGCCGGCATGGCCGCTCGGGCGTCGAGCTAGGGTTCCTCGCACCCTCACCCGAGGGATCGCTTTGTGGGGCCTGCTGGCAACAGACCCGCACACGAGGGGTGGCCTCGAGGGGCCTGCAGCGCGCAAATGGCGCTCCCGTTGATTGGGGTGGTCATGGCACAGACTGCTGCGATGCCTTTCAAGCCCGAGTTCGAAGTGCACTTCCGCTCGCTGCTGCGGCGTGGCTTCGAGCTGATCTTTCCGTGCGACGGCCAGGGCCGCGTGAATCTCGACGCGCTGAGCGATCGTGCGAAGGTCGACTATCTGTTCGCTCGCGCAATGGTCGGCCGCGAATACGCCGGCCCGGCCGTCTGCCTGAATGCGACCCGCGACAGCGGAGGGCGCTGACATGTGGACGCCCAGAACCGAGCACTCTCCGGTCAAGACGTGTTGGCGTGGAGACGAGATCCTCGTCACCCAAGGCGCGCAGCGGATCGATCACCTGCGCGCCGGCGACATCGAGCGCGTGACGCTGATCCACCGTGGCGCCGGCGAATCGCCCGGCGAGGTGCGCGCCGCGCTATTCGAGTTGACCGAGCGCGCCGTGTTGCTGCGTGCCGCCTCGGGCATTGCCGGTTGCGTGCTGTTTGAGCACCAGGCCTACTGGTCGCGCCGCAACTGCATCCATTGGGTCAGTGAGCGTGGCGTCGCCTGGGCATCGGCGGTCGGCGGCACGCGCTGGCCGTTCGGACGCACGGGGCTCGCGCAGCACCAGACGCTGTCGCGCGCAGACGCCGCCTTGCTGTTCGAACGCGCAGCCGTCACCGGCCCGCACACCTGGGACCAGCGCAAGCAGTACCGCATCGAGCGTCGGCGCCCGTTCCCCGGCTGGGTGACCGGCGCCACGCCGATCCATGGCGGTGCACCGGTTCAACCCATCTTCATGTCGCACCACCGGCGCCCGGTGGATGCACGTGCCTCCATTGCAGCGTGACGCGGTGATCGTTCGACCCGCGCTGTGAGGTGGTCGGGCGAGACCGTCTGACCTGAGTGCCCGCGCGGCTGCGCGGCTGTCGACCAAGCAGCTGTTTGCGTCTCAGGGCCGCGTGGCCGAGTGCGACTTCGGCACAATCGCCGGTCGTCGTACGCCGGAGCCCGCCCATGCCCCTGGAGTCCGCCCACAGGCCGCTCCCCGCACTGCATCAGATGGTCGCCGATTCCGGCGGGCTCTACCTCGCCAACGCGGTGATCGGCTTCATCTTCGCCGCCTCGGGGCCGGTGGCAATCATCCTCGCCGTCGGCGCGCGTGGGGGCTTGAGCGAGTCCGATCTGTCGTCGTGGATCTTCGGCTCGTTCTTCGTCAACGGACTGATCACGCTGCTCTTCTGCACGCTGTACCGGCAGCCGCTCGTCTTCTTCTGGACGATCCCGGGCACGGTGCTGGTGGGCCCGGCGCTCGGCCACCTCGGCTATGCCGAGGTGATCGGCGCCTTCCTGGCCACCGGACTGCTGATGCTGGTGCTGGGCCTCTCGGGGTGGGTGCGGCGCGCCATGCAGGCGGTGCCGATGCCCATCGTGATGGGGATGGTGGCGGGGGTGTTCCTGCGCTTCGGCCTGGGCCTGGTGGTCGCGGTGCGCGACGACGTCTGGATCGCCGCGCCGATGATCGTCGCCTTCCTCGCGCTCAGCGCCTCGGCCGGCTGGTCGCGCCGGCTGCCGCCGCTGATCGGCGCGCTCTTGGTCGGCGCGGCGGCGATCGCGATCCTCGGCAAGTTCCATCCGAGCGGCTCGGAGCTGCACGCGCTCGCCCATCCCAACCTGTACGCACCGGTGTTCTCGTGGCGCGCGATGCTGGAGCTCGTGATCCCGCTCGCGATCACCGTGCTGGTGGTGCAGAACGGCCAAGGGGTCGCGTTGCTCAACGCCGCCGGGCACAAGCCACCGATCAACGCGATCACGGTGGCGTGCGGCGTGGGCTCGATGCTCGCCGCGCTGGTCGGCACGGTCTCGACCTGCCTCACCGGCCCCGTCAACGCGATCATCTCGGCTTCGGGCGAGCGGCACCGGCACTACACCGCGGGCCTCGCCGTGGGCGTGTTCGCGCTGGCGTTCGGGCTGTTCGCGCCGGTGTTCACCCGGCTGATGCTCGCCACGCCGCCCGCGTTCATCGGCGCGCTCGCCGGGCTCGCCATGCTGCGCGTGCTGCAGACGGCGTTCAATGTGTCGTTCCGCGAGCGCTTCACGCTCGGTGCGCTGGTCACGTTCCTCGTCACGGTGGCCGACGTGCCGATCTTCAACGTCGGCGCGCCGTTCTGGGGCTTGGTGATCGGCTACGCCGTGTCGCGCCTGCTCGAGCGCAAGGACTTCGGCGCCGCCGGCGCGTGAGGGCGAGAACCGGTCACCCGCGCCTGCCGTGTCGCACCACCGCCGTTCGCTCGTCCTGTGCGCTGCCGCCGCGCTCGTAGGAGCCGGGCGCCCCGCGGCGGCCGCGACCAACCCGCAGCTGCAGGCGGAGTTGCACCGCATCGCCGAGGCCACTGGTGGGCGCATGGGGGTGAGCGCGCTCGGCGTCGCCGGCGCCGGCCGCGTGCAGCTCGACGCGGGCGTGCGCTACCCGATGGCCAGCACGTTCAAGGTCGCGCTGGCGATGGCGTTGCTCGATCAGGTGGACCGGCACGCGTTGTCGCTGTCGGAGCCGATCGAGGTCCGTGCCGGCGACCTGAGCCCCGGCAGCGGAGAGATCAACAAGTCGATGGTGGACGAAGGCTCACCGGATCGGGCGAGCCACCTCGGCGAGCTCCTCGAGTCGATGATGGTGGTCAGCGACAACACCGCGACCGATCATCTGCTGGCTCGGCTGAGTGGGCCGCCCGCGGTGATGGCGCGCCTGCGCACGCTGGGCATCGGCGACATCGACGTGAGCCGGCCCGCGGGGCAGCTGGTGGCGGACTCCTGGGGCTTTGCGCTGCCGCGCGCCGGCGAGCGCGACCGCCGCTCGCTGGTGCGGCTGCTCGACCGCACGCCGCAGGCGGCGCGCGAGCACGCGGCCGCGAAGTTCATCGAGGATCCCCGCGACACGGCCACGCCCGACGCGATGGTGGCGCTGCTGGCCGCGCTCGTCAGTGGCAAGGCGCTCGGCCCGGACAGCACCACGTTGCTCCTCGACACCATGGCCCGTTGCAAGACCGGGCCCAAGCGCATCAAGGGCCAGCTGCCACGCGGGTTGCCGGTCGCGCACAAGACCGGCACCTTGAGGCACGTCGCCACCAACGATGTCGGCATCCTCACGCTGCCGCGCGGCGGCGGCCGGGTGATCGTCGCCATCGACCTCATCGCGTCGCCACTGCCGTTGGCCGACCAGGAGCGCGCGATCGCGTCGGCTGCGGTGGCGCTCTATCGCTACTACGCCCACGCCCACGCGAGGTGAAGGCGCGCTCGATCGGGCGACCGCTCGCTCGCTGAGCCACGCCAAGTCAGGGTTGGCTCAAGTACTGCCGCATGTCGCCGAACACCTCGTCCAAAGGCATCGCGCCTCCGGCTTCGCGCGCACGCTCGAAGGCGACCTCGCCCAGCGCCGCTCGCGTCTGGGCACTGAGGGCCTCCAGGTAGGCTTTGTCCGCCGGGTTGTCCAGCGGCCAGCCCAGCTCGATGAACTGGCATCTCGCCGCACCTTCGTACCGCGCCGACCGTTCCCAGTCGCCCTGCAGACCCGCCAGCGCCGCGCACAGCATCAGCGGGACGACCCGAGCGTAGACGACGGTCACGTGCTCACCGAGCGCGATGGCCTCGAGCAGCTTCTCGCGCACGCCGTCGCTGCGTCGCTGGGCGGTCGCGCTCATGATGAGGTTGATCAGGTTGGTGGCGATCCGACGCTGGTCACCTTTGCGCCGCGCGATCGCGAGTGAGGCTTCGGCCAGCGACTGCGCTTGGCTCCAGTGGCCTTCGAACCGCTCGAGTTCGCCGAGCGCCAGGGCCGCCGTG
>Ga0207648_10004575_pt1 | contig 14182 bp, 6 predicted proteins | sample KBSMisM32_FD_184310 | JGI IMG/M metagenome (GOLD analysis project Ga0207648, IMG submission 184310) | Miscanthus rhizosphere microbial communities from Kellogg Biological Station, Michigan, USA - KBS Miscanthus M3-2 (SPAdes) (version 2) | ecosystem: Host-associated > Plants > Roots > Rhizosphere...
TGCGGAATCTCCCACCAGCCCCCGATCTCGAAAGAATCTATCGGAAGACTTTTTAAAAGTTGCTGATAACGGCGATCCATCAGCGCATCGTATTGTAACAGGAATGTTCCCGGCAGTTTGTACTTCCGCATGATCTCTACCTGCTTTACGACAGTTTGATAGAGCACGTCTTCTGTAATCAATGAATCGCGCGGTTCGAGAAGACGGATGAAATTGATAATGTTGACGATTTTGGGATGTTTATCGGCTGCAATCTCAGTTTTGTTATCCCGCTCCATGTTTGTGAATGAGCAAAACAGGAATAGTACTACCAAGGACAAAAGATAGCTGCTGAAGGATTTAGAGATAATCATAGAGGTCAAATATAGGAGCGAGGTTAATGACAACTGTGCGGTAATGTTGGGTTCACCTGTTTGTTTATAAAAGATTTTCAGGAAGGAACCCGGAGCGATTCAACATAGATTCAGTTAAATGCAGCTCACTTTATCATTATTTGCGCCATGCTTTCAATCTGGATGAACTTTATCCGGCGTTCAGCCCAATGTCTGACCTGCGTTTATTACGTGAATGAGTTCTATCAAACTATTTATCCTTTCCTTCCACCAAAAATTCACCAATGTGCTGCAGCAGTTGATCCGACGTATTGGAATTCGTGAATAACACATAACCCATCTTCAAATCTTTATACACACGAAACGTGCATTTAAAATCGCCATTATTGCCACCGTGGCCAAAAGATTTTCCGAGAGGTGTTTCGCGGATCTCCAGGCTTTCACCCATATAAACCGGGAACTTTGGCTTTTCGTCATTGGGGCCAATGTTGTAATCGGAATGTTTGCTGAACATTTCATCATAGGTTTTTGCACTCAGTCCTTTTTGTTCGAGCAGGTAAAGCATAAACCGTGTAAATATTTTTGCTTCCGTGTGCATCGAGTAGGCCATACCGGGAGATTCAGGAAGCTCATCATAATTCGGCAAGCCATCAAAATGGCCGTTGGCTACCATCCGGCGCAATGAATCGTTGCGTGAAAAGAAAGTATGCCAGAGCCCAATCGGTTGTATCACTTCTTCCTGGAGAACCTGCTCTACTTTTTTACCGGTAATTTGTTGAACCACCATTTTCAGATATTCGAAGCCTTCACCAGAATAACCATAACCGGTACCGGGAGTAAACTTAAGATCCAGTTTTCCATCCGGGTTCATGTATCGCCAGTTTGGAAAACCGGTTCGATGCGTTAATACATGTCTTGCCGTCATCAATTTGTAGCGATCGTCATAAGCGATATCGGGATAAGGAAGGTATAGATAAAGTGGTTTGTCAAGATCTATGACACCGCGTTCTGCCAGCCGCTGTACAGCAAAAGAAAAAACAGGTTTTGTAACCGAAGCGGCTTCAAATAGCGTATTGCTGTCAACCGGCTCTTTGGTAAATGTATTTTTAACTCCGTATGTTTTATAATAGACCAGCTTGCCATCTTTGATCAGGGCCAGGGAAACACCGGGTATATTGTAATACTGCTGATACGTTTCAATAAAATGATCAATCTGCTTTGCAGTGGCTGCATCAAAATGATGCAACACACCTTTATCCGGAATTAAATCCGGAGCAGGCGTGGAAGGAACGATCAATGTTGCTACAGTTGCTTTTTTTCCCGCAATAGCCGAAACAATGACCGGCTTCATTTGCGTTGTGGCGTATACGTTATTTTTTCGTTGAAAATACATATCTGCGAATGCGACGTTGTATTTACCTGCCGGTATTTCTGCAGCATAATTACCGGTGCTGTCTACCGTGGCAGTGACCCAATTCTTTTGATTGTTGATGTCGAGCAAACGGATCTGCGCCGGGAGTTTTACATCTGTTTTTTTATCCCATGCAATACTGCCGGAAACGGCTGCCAGTTTCTCATTCGCCGGTATCAAAAGCACATCACACAGGCTGCGCGGATTTACATATTTCATTTCACCACCACCCCAGGAACTATACGAAAAGCTTTTATCACTATCCAGGTCAAATGCATTGAAGTCGAGACCGATTGATTTACCGACGGCAAACTCATTCCCAAGATTAATGCGCCATTCATAATACCGGGTATTGCCTTTTTTTACCATTGCCACTTCTATAATGTTCCATTTTGCATCCCTGGCAAATGGATCATAATAGGCATTGTTGGTGTTGCGTAGTTTTTTACTGTACATAAAGGAGGCCACACCGGAGCCGAAAGGTAAATGTCTTGCATCGAGATAAAGCTCAAGTGCATCCTGGGTATTCCAGCGAACATTTTCGCTGGTATCTTCTATAAAATCGTCATCAGTTATGGTGAATGCCAGATAGAGTGAGCGATCTTCTGCGCGATAACCCATTTGAAACGATCCATTGAAGTCCGATTCACTGGCTGGCTTTGTTTCAGAAAGAACCGTGCTGATCGGATAGGTCATGATATTCTTCGGCCAGTCTGAAAAATCCCCATCAACAAGAATTTTACCGGGAAGCGGATAGGCATAACCGATGGTACCGTTATGGGCAAAAAGCTGTTGTGTGCAGAAGCTGAGGCACAGAAAACAGATAAGTTTTACAGATGTTGTTGATTTGTTCATGGCTTATGATTTATACAATACAATTCAACCCGGGCATGCCGGTATTTTTTGTTGTGACGAATGGATTAAGGGAAATGTTACCTAATCAATGATCTGTTGGTGAATTTATTTTACAGGCCAACAATGATGCCGGTGAGGAAATGTATTGCCAATCAATATTATTTATAAAAGTTACTGCCGGTATGTGTACGTTTTTGTTACAACTTGTGAGTGGTTCTGATACAGCGACAGATAGCCATATTTCATTCATTATTTTCTTTCAGGTATTCTTCCATTTGTTTCAGGTAGTCTTTAAACTGTGCATTTACCTTAGCCGGATCATAAGCTTTATCCTGGTATAATCCACCCACCTGCGACCTGGTTATTATTTTTCCCGCTTGAATTGAGTACGGACCGGCAACACCCAGGTAGGTTTCCTGTTCACCCTCATCATAATCATACGTCACTTTAAAAAGATAGAAACGTTTTTGTTTGCCCATGAACAAAGCAGTTTTTACGCCGATAAACGTTACCGCCGTGGGTTCATAATCATCCGATGCAGACTGGAATATATCACTTTGGGCAAACAATTGCTGTGTATAATATTTTGCAGGAAAAAGATTTTGCTTTTTTAATTCCTGCAGGTCCTCATACAATGTCAGCCGGTAAAAATTATCCTTAGCAATATTTTCCAATTGCCCGGGATCCACTTTCTGTCCGCACTTTAATAATGCAACAGCGGCTCTTTCCTTGATACTGAGGCCGGGCATTGCAAGAAACTGTGAGAGCAGTTTATGTGAAACCGGATCATTTAACCAGGTAAGAAACTCAATAAGCTGCGCTGCCGTGTAATCATAGTCTGGTTCTTCTATTTTAAGACGATCTATTTCTCTTCGTGTGAAGGTGTAAAAGTTTTCTTTATAAGGATCAAACAGCGATTTTGAAATCAGTCCGCTGTCCAGTAAGCGATTTGCAACAAATGGAAGCATTTTGATAAACGCAGTATCTTTTGATGCCGGCAATATTTCGGGAAAAATCGCAGCCGTCAATGCCAGCGAATCGTTCAATGCAAATCGTAGTGATTCTGCACTGCCGGCCTTTGGCAATTCTTTTGTCACAATTTCTTTAAACAGGCTAAAAGCTTCTTTTGATTTTAATCCAAGCAAACAATACAGGAACGAATATTTCAGTTTTTCACGGTCACCTGTAAGTGAGGAGTAATTGTTTTTTATAAAGCTAAATGTGCTTCCGCTGTCAATGGCGAGTATTTTTTCAATCAACCGGCTATGTGCGCCGTCGTTAGTACTATCAAAATCCCGGTAAGCCTGCAAAATTCCTTTATGTAATTTGGGTAAATCTTCAGCCGTGAATGAGGCTGCATTTAAGCTTTCAAGCGCTGCAGCGAATGTTGCTGAATCACCTTCTGTAAGATCTTTTAAAATCCGGTCAGTTTTATGCTGCAGGTGAACGCCTGCTTTTTTTATTTGTGTAAACTTTATTGAACTGAATAAACGATTATAATTATCATCTTTCACCGCGGCCGCCGGCAGTGCCGCCAAAACAATATACAGCGAATCACCGTTTAGCAAAAAGTGTACTTTTTCTATGAGGTGATTGTCCGTCAGATTAACATGGAAATCTGCTTCAGCTATTTCGCCCTTCCGTGTAAAAATCAAATCTTTTATAGAGTCTTTTGCAGTACTATAAAGATGGGATTGTTGTGTAAAGAAAGCGCTATCGCTTTCCCACCATGAATAAGGAGACAGGTATTGTTTGTAAATAAGTATACTTGAAGGTGCAGCCGAATCGTAAATAATATAGTTTCGAATGGAAGAGGTGCTATCCCGGACGTGTAGATATTCCGGCGCTGCTGGCGACCAAATTGAAATATCTTTTAATGGCGAATCATGATAGTCCCAGTTCAATTGTGGTAAAGAGAGAAACGTAAATGAGTTTATATATTCATCTGCCTGCACCTCAAATTCTTTATTATCCTCAAATACAACATAAAAGTAATAGCGACGGTTTCCGCGATCTATAACCTTTCCTTTCAATTTTAGCATATACCCACCCTTATACTTCATTCTCTGCACTATCTCAAAAGCCGGATAATCATTAAAAACTGTTTGCTTTGACCATTGTGTGACTTCTGCTTTTTTACTAAAATTTTCTTTAAGACGGTTTTGTAACAATGAGAAGTAAGCTGTATCTGAATCTGAATAATAGCCTTTTTTTGCTTCCATGACCATCATCCAGCACGAAAGCTTATCATCCTTGCCGTTGGATACATAATAGGATGTTTTCCATGCGGAATCGATAGGTTCCAGCCTGTCTTGTTTTTTGAATGGAGCAGGAAACTTCACGCTAAAAGCATGATGCGGGAAAGAATACGTTTGCCAGGATGGCTGAGTAGTTGCAACGGGCTCTTTTAATACATGGAAGGATTCAAAAAAATGTCGTGCATCAGCGCCAAACAATGAATCCGACTTATAAGACGACATCATATTCACCACTACACCGGCGGGCGGTAAAAATGCCTGTAGCCGAATATCATTGTCACCCGATTTTATGACATATTCCTTTCCGGTTGTTCCATTTATTGAAACTGATTTCGACGAAATAATTTTCCCTTTCTTTCCAAAGTTTTCCGCCACTTTTGAAAAGATGCTGTCAGCGTTCTTTTGTTTTTCTTTTTCTACCGGAAAACCAAAGCTGAAGTAGGCGTTCATTTTTGCAAGATCAAAATAGACCTGTGAAATAAAACCAGGAATATCCTCACCTGTTTTTATTTGTTCTGATTTGCCAGGCATTTGTAAGGCGTACCATTTGTCTTTGATCTCAGCATTTACCCATGGCAGATCTTTCGAAACATAAATATATTTTCCCGCTTCTATTCTTTTTGAAAAAGAAACAGGTTCTACAGTAAACCCACGTTCGCGTAATAATCGTACAACCCCTGAATCGCCAGGAATATGAGCGGCGCCGATCGCGAAGAGACAGGTACGCAATTGCATAATGCTGTCAATGCGCCTTGCCATTTTTTTATTTCTACGAATAAGAGCATTGTTCTCTGTACCCTGCCAAAGCTCGTTTGTGACATCAATAGTATCCAACTGTTGGTTAAGGTATACGTTGATCATCCATTCCACTTTCTCATCAACGATTTTTTTTTCGGTAAGAATTTCATCCACAGCCGACATTACATCGTCTTCTTTATTTGTTTTTAATTGGTCTTCATAATCTTCAATACCACCTACCCACTTACCTTGTTTTTTAGCTATGTCAAAAAGATAGACGTCCATAATGGTGGACATTTCGCCTTTTCTTATTAGATCACTGGATAGTTTTGATCGCAATGCCTTTAATTCCCCCCAGGTTATCTTTTCAAATTTTTTATTGAATCGTTTCGAGAGTTTTTCCCGGTACGGTGCAATTAATTCGGGCCTTACCAGGTTTTTGATCAGCATATATTTGTCGGTATCATCGTTAATTTCCCTTATCATCTGAGGCATAAAATCGCCCATATCCACTTCAGCCGCAAAGCCTTCACTATTTTCGAGTGAATGATACAGGGAGTCAGGGAAATTGAATAAACGTTTATCGGTAAGATGCATCGTACCATACAGGTAAGATGGTGTAGTAAGGCCGTGACCTGAAATACGCCATAGCAAAGCGTTGTATTCCTTTTTTTGAGCGATAATAGTAAACGGAACGATAAGGAAGAAAAGAACAATTGAGAAGACGCGGCTCATGGGTGAAAAATTATGTAACAAAATAATTTTTCCCGGTCAAAAGGTCAAGCGTTCAGGAGTATTTTTTGCGGCCTTCTGCTCTTGATTGATTTGAAGCAAATGATGTTCCGATCATTGCAGGTCCGTCGTTATGGCAAGAATTAACGGAATTGTTTCCTTCGGGTAAACAGTGATTATTACCGCTGAGCCCTTGCAAATTGCTCAATATCTCTCTTGCTGAATGTCGTCAATTCAATAATGCATTGGAAATGCGGCAGTCAGCGTTGTCACTTCTTGTGTCACCGCATTCATCAGATCTACTTTATCGTTAGTTGTGAGCTGGAATCGGTACTGCAATACTCGATAAAGAGATTGTTGGCGTTATCCTTTGCCAACTGTACTACCTTATTGTTCTGCAGGCTACTTCGCTGGCGGGTAAACAGCAAACAGTTTCTACCATCATAACGGTTAAGGCCGTTGCGTGTGCCAAACCAACGAAAGCCGGCTTTGTCCTGCGCACCACAAAACACCTCATGCGGTGCGAGCCCGTCTTCAATAGAAAGTAGCCTTTTGGTGATAATGTAATCCTGGCTATTCGATGAGAATTTATTTTGTCCCCTTGCAGGAAGTTCCGGTTGTATATTTTACCACATCAATTGAGTAAACCACTGTATCAACCGGTTGGCACTTCTCCGATCGAATGCTACATTTGATGCTATTAATATCTGCATCATTGCGAAGCCTGGTTCTATTATTTATCGGACAAATTTTTATCCTGTCTCTCACGGCACAGGAGCATTATAATTTTATTCATTACCCGGCGGAATCAGGAATTATTTCAAACCAGATAAATACCGCCGTTCAGGATGATGAAGGATACATGTGGTTTGGTGGTACGTATGGTCTGCAGCGATTTGATGGCATTCGTTTCAAAACGTTCCGGCATAATGAAAGAGATCCGAATTCACTTCCTTCGAACCCGGTATGGCAGGTGTTGGTTGATAAAAAAAAGAATCTCTGGCTGCTGATGGCGGATGGTACCGCGGGTATCTTCGACACCCGCAATTTTATATTCAAACCGGTGCCGGCCAGGTTTAAAGAACCTCCGTCTCCCAATACTGCACTGAAACGATTAATAGTTGACGATGCCGGGAATATTTTTTACCTCATCGCGGGCAGCGAAGTCATCACCTATAATGAACAGGCAAACGAATTTTCGTATACTCATAATTTTTTCAAACAAAAACCGGAATGGCGGATCGTTGATTTTATTCAACAGCCCGGTACAAACAAATACTGGTTTACAATTGAAAAAGGTGGCTTAGCCATTTATAATAAGGAGAATGGTATATTAAGCTACGCAGGCAACAATACCGGGAAAGAGCCGGCAATTGAAGTATTTGATAGTACGAAAACATGGTTCAATCTTTTTTTCGACAGTAAAAACCGGTTGTGGACAGTACACTGGGAAAATCATGCATTGGTTAACTGTTATAATCTTCCTGGCAATGCGTTCACCATCCAGGATTATTCATTGTATCCGCAGGTAAAATCGTACTATGAAATCAAACGGTTCCTGCAACAAAAAGACGGGACCATCTGGATACACGGCATGCTGTTAATGGCACGGTTCGCAGAAGATGAAAACCGGTTCGTTCTTGTACACAATGGCTATGAGAATGAACGCAGCATTGCTTATGAAATGGTGCATTGCCTGTATGAAGACAGGGAAAATAATATCTGGGTATGTACCGATAATAATGGCTTGTATCGTTTTAACCCGTCAAGAGAATTCTTCACCAATATCGATCATATCAACCGCATAAGCGGTAAGAAAGGCGATGGAAGTGTTATGTCGTTCATCCATACAAAACGGAACACTTTGCTTGTTGGTACATGGGACGACGGACTTTACCAGTATGATCAGAATTTTAATCCCATTCCTGTTGACATAAAAGGAATTGACAACAAAGGCGGGCCTTTTATATGGAACATATTTGCGTCGCCGGACAGCAACACGTTGTGGATGGGATCTCAACCGGGCTTTTATGCAGTGGATCAATTGCGGCGTACGGCAAAATATTACAACCCGTCGATACTTGCAAACAGCACCGTAAAGCAGGTTGCAGAAGATAAAAACGGAAAGCTTTGGCTGGGAACAATAACAAAAGGATTATTTACGGCAACTATTAACCGGAAAAATATGTCGGTGGAGAATATAACGCCTGTAGCAGACGTTCCGCCGGTTGCTATCAATAAAATTACGATTGATTCAACAGGAATGTTATGGGTGGGTACTCCCGAAAATGGTTTATATGTGTTGGATGGCGAAACAGGTAAATTGAAGATGTATTTCGGTGAAAAAGAAAAAAAAGAAAGAAGACTTCCCGAAAGGGGCATCTCCTCTGTATTGCAATACGACGACAGCATCATGCTGATCACTACGGCTACACGCCTTGTTAAATACAACATCCAAACTAAAAATTTAAAATTGATTGGCGGCGCCGATTTTATTTCAGGATTTATCACCGCCATTGAAAGAGACAGGAACGGTTATGTTTGGATTACGTCGACCAGCGGACTGTACCAGGTAGATATTCATAAAGAAATATTTATTGTATACGACCGTTCAGATGGATTGGGTAATGAACATTTTGTTCATGCTTCTTCTTATACACTGCCGGATGGAAGGATTTTGTTTGGCGCCACGCACAACTTTATGTTTTTTACTCCTGAAAAAGTAAAGAGGCAGCAGGGAAAAGCAAATGTCAAGATCACGAATATCGCGTTAGAAAATAAAGCACTCAATACAGATTCTGTTTTATCAAGGAAAGGACTTGTACTTGGTTACGATGATAACCCGCTCGTCATAGAGTTCTCGCCATTTTTATATGGTGGAATGAGTATCATCAAATACAAAATTGAAGGGTTGGATAAAGATTGGAACGTAGCTGACAGAACCTACCAGGCGGTCTACAATTATTTGCCGCCGGGCACCTACGATTTTATAATCAAAACGCAGGATGATATGGGTAATGAATCACCTGCGCTGACAATGCTCACCATAGAGGTGAAAAGTCCTTTTTGGAAAACCTGGTGGTTTTATAGTTTATTGGTCTTGATCATTGCCGGTATTTTGTTCTGGCTGGATCGTGAGCGAATGGCACGGAAAGAAGCTGTGCAAAAAATGCGTAGTGATATAGCCAATGACCTGCACGAGGATGTAAATACTGCGCTGAACAACATTAATATCCTGAGCGAGATGGCGAAAATGAAAGCCGATACCGAACCGGAGAAGTCAAAAGATTTTATAGAACAAATTCACAGCAAGAGTCATAATATGATTATTGCTATGGATGATATGCTGTGGAGCATAAGTCCCGAAAATGACAGCATGGAAAAAACGATTTTGCGTGTGAAAGAATTTATTGACTCCATGAAAAACCGTCATAACATTCAAATTGATTTACTTGTTGATGAAAAGGTGAAACAGTTACAATTAAACATGCGGCAACGAAAGGATTTATTTTGGTTTTTAAAAAACAGTATAGCAAATGTGGTGCGTGCCGGCGGTGAAAATTGTTTGGCTCATTTAACATACGAAAAGCCCAATCTCGTTTACATACTTGAATTCGATACAGCGAATGTAGATTTGCAATTGCTCAATAATCTGCGTCAACGCAAGGAACTGGCGGATAAATTAACAGAAGTAAACGCGAATTTGAAAATACAGGAGCTGAAAACGAAAACAGCTTACCAGTTGACCGTGCCTGTGAATGGATGAAAAGCAGCATTTCCAATTAATCAAACTTTCCCATCAACTTTTTAACTATCGACCCTCAACCCCGCCTCACATTAACGACTTCTTTACAATTTTCTACAGAAATGCCACAGAACCTGCGGATAAGTTTGTCGCTGAAAAAGTAAAACTATGAATCTAAGACAATCAATTATTACGCTGGCCCTGGGTGGCGCTACTCTCGCTGCAGGTGCCATTGGCTACGTTCGATATAGCCAGATTAATCAAGAACGATCTACTTCACAGCCGGACAAATCTATTTTTCACAATGCAAAATATGTGGAAACCCCTTCTACCGGTCCTGAAGTGGATTTTGAGAAAGCAGCCGCAAAGGCTTCGCCGGCTGTCGTACATATCAGAACGGTTATGAAGGGAAGACAGGTTTCCGAAATCCCTGGCTTTGGTGACGACAACCCGTTCAAGGATTTCTTTGGACCTTTTGAAAACAAATCAAGGCCCGGTGTTGTACCAAAACAACGAGGATCAGGTTCAGGGGTTATCATTAGTGGTGATGGGTACATCGTTACCAATAATCATGTGGTCGACGATGCAACAGAATTGACCGTAACGCTGAATGATAAAACAGATTACAAAGCAAAGGTGATTGGCACGGATGCGAGTTCGGACCTGGCCGTGATAAAAATTGAAGGCAAAAATTTTCCTTTTATCACGTTTGCCAATTCGGATAACCTGCACCTGGGCCAATGGGTAATGGCTATCGGTTATCCGTTGAATCTCGGCACGACTGTTACATCAGGTATTGTTAGTGCGAAATCAAGAAGCATCGGCATCAACAGCCGCAATAGCAATTCACCCATTGAATCATTCATTCAAACGGATGCAGCGGTGAATCCGGGTAACAGCGGAGGGGCGTTGGTAAACCTGGAAGGAGATCTTGTGGGCATCAACAGTGCAATTGCCTCCCCGACCGGTTCTTATGCAGGATATTCTTATGCAATTCCATCTAACCTTGTACAAAAAGTAACAGGTGATATTATAAAATACGGAAGTAATAAAAGAGCGTACCTGGGTGTAATGTATCCTAACGACCAGTTGGATGAAGAGGCACGTCAGAAAAATAATGTAAAAGAGGGTGACGGTGTCTATGTAATGGATGTGGCGAAAGGAAGTGCGGCGGAAGAAGCCGGTATTCGTAAAGGAGATTTTATTACCAAGATAAACGGTACTACGGTCAATACCGGTACTGAAATGCTCGAAAAGATTTCTGCCCTGCGCCCCGGCGATAAAATAAATATTACGTATGTGCATGACGGTAGTGAAAAAAGTGCAAATGCTGTTTTAAAAGGAACAACCGGCAGCTATGCAAGTGTTAAAGAACAGGTGATTGAACAGTTGGGCGCTTCGTTCGAGGCTCTTGACCCCAAAGACGCATCAGCCATGCATCTGCAGGGTGGTGTGATGGTGAAAAATATAGGCCAGGGAATTATTGCCGATCAAACAAAAATGAGAGAAGGTTTTGTGATTACAAAAGTGAACGACACTAAAGTATCTTCTGTCGACGAATTGAAAGATGCGTTGAGGCAGGCAGGAAACAGCGCCATTATAACCGGCGTTTATCCTCAAAATCCTTCGCAAACTTATCAATATGCGTTGAACGATCTAAGTGGTGCGGAATAATGTCAACATTCATGGCGGTTGCTTATCCTATCCGTCCCGCCCGTAAGGGCGGGATTTTTTTATACTTATAAATAATCCGCGAAAACAGCCGGATCGTAAAATGGTAAATTGCAGTATGAAAATCCTGGTTATAGAAGATGAAGCGGGCCTGCGGGAATCTATACAGAAATACCTGGGCTACCAGGGATATATATGCGAAACAGCAAATGATTTTATTTCTGCAAAAGAAAAAATTGCACAGTTCGCTTATGATTGTATTGTCGTTGACATCGGCCTGCCCCACGGCAGTGGCATCGATCTTGTGAAAGAACTGAAATGGATGGAATCAAAAGCGGGGATCATTATTATTTCCGCGAAAAATTCATTGGAAGATAAGATTACAGGACTCGAATCGGGATCTGATGATTATCTCACAAAGCCGTTTCATTTATCAGAACTGAATGCGAGGATAACGGCGATTTTACGCCGCAGAAATTTTGGCGGCAGTAAAAAAATTCAATTCAATGAACTGGAACTTGACCCGGAAGGCAAAACTGTTAAGATGGGAGAAAAAACGATTGACCTGACCGATAAAGAGTACCTGTTGTTGGAGTATTTTATTTCCAATAACCGGAGAGTACTGACAAAGGCAGCGATTGCCGAGCATGTATGGGGTGATGAATATGTGAAAGTGGGTGACTATGATTTTATATATACACATATAAAGAACCTGCGAAAAAAATTGATTGATGCGGGCGGGAACGATTATATCAAAACAGTACATGGTTCAGGGTACAAGCTTTCTGATCATTAAAGCAGGGCAACGAAAGTCTTAAACGGTATGCGATTACTTACAAAAACAACGATTTACTTCCTTACGGTGATGGTATGCCTTTTTGTGCTGTCTGCATTCTATCTTTTTCATCAATTCAGTAAAGGGCTCGATGAACGAAGCGATAAAGAACTGGTTGCGGAAGAATTTCAATGGATAGAATATTTAGAATCGGCGGTGGCAAACGGAACCGCCTATATTTTGAGAACCGGTGAAGTTTCAATTTCACCGGTAAATGCGCCTGTTAATCCGTATCCAATTATTTCAAACGTTAGTGGCGATAATTTTCAAAAGCGGCCCGACGTTTCGTACAGGGAACTCCGGCAGGTGGTACCGATACAAAATATTCCGTACCAGATAATCATCCGGAAATCGCAAGAACAAAAAACGGCTTTGGTGGCGGGTTTTACACAGATCATCATTCTTGTATTTGCAATCCTATTTCTTACGGCACTTATTTTCAACTGGCTTATCAGCCGCCGCCTATGGGCTCCTTTTCAGCGTTCGTTACATAAGATAAGGACCGCAGAATTGGATAAGATGAAGACAACACGTTTTGAAGAAACGAATACAACGGAATTTAATGAGCTCAATGCATCGTTGAATTACATGACAGACAAAATTTACAGGGATTATGTAAACATGAAGGAGTTTACAGAAAACGCTGCCCATGAAATGCAAACACCTATCGCCGTTATACAGAGTAAGCTGGAATTGCTTTTGCAGGATACCAACCTTACTGCTGAACAAACAGAATCGGTTGTGCAGGCAACAGGGAGTTTAACCAGGCTGGCAAAATTGAATGAAGGTCTCCTGTTCCTGGCAAAAATTGAAAATAACCAATACACATCCACTCACCCGGTAAATATTTCCGATACCTGTCAAAAATATCTTTCGTTGTTTAGTGAAATAATAAAAAATAAGGACCTGGTCGTTGAAACTTTTTTTGAAGAATCATTTGAGACGATGATTCACCCGCTGCTGGCAGATTCATTGATCACAAATCTTTTGGGTAATGCGGTGAAGTATAATTATAATGGAGGGGTGATTAAGATTTCTACAACAAAAAATAAACTGGAAATAAGTAATACAAGCAGGTTACCTGCCATTGAATCAGCCAATTTATTCAAACGTTTTGGCATGGTTCGGGAAAGATCAGAGGAGTCAAATGGATTGGGGCTGGCGATCGTAAAAAAAATTGCAGAAGTAAATGCTCTCGATATAGCTTATTCTTTCAATAACGGATTTCACACGTTTACAATTAACCCGAAACAAAGTAAATAAGCAATGCGTTATTTATTTATTGCCGGATACGATTTAAGACCTGCACTTTGCCATCGTTTTTTACCACGATGAGCAGAAGCCCATTTTTATTTTTTATACCAATCATATTCCGTACATCACCATCAATAAACAAACCTGTTTGTGTATAGGGAAGTGGCGTGAACTGCCCGTTGCCATCGCCTTTCAATATCAATCCTATCGATGCATCCAGCGGACCGGTTTGTACACGAAACGGGTAGAGATTGCCACTGATCACCAGATCTTTTTTTCCATCGTTATCAATATCCATGGGTGCCATTCCATTCAATGCACTCATTTGCGCATATAATGGCAAGGGCACAA
>Ga0207648_10004576_pt1 | contig 14179 bp, 8 predicted proteins | sample KBSMisM32_FD_184310 | JGI IMG/M metagenome (GOLD analysis project Ga0207648, IMG submission 184310) | Miscanthus rhizosphere microbial communities from Kellogg Biological Station, Michigan, USA - KBS Miscanthus M3-2 (SPAdes) (version 2) | ecosystem: Host-associated > Plants > Roots > Rhizosphere...
AGCATGCGCAGCGCGGCGATCGCCAGCAGCACCTGCCCGATGTCGATCCGGGCCATGACCGACCAGTCGGTCGCGAAGTAGGCCGGCACGAGAAGGACGATCGCGATGGGCACGACGACATCGACATAGCCGCGGTACGCATATCGAGCCGCACGGCGCCAGCGAGGTTCCGCCGATGTGGCGGGCGTGCCGGCCGACGAGGCGACAGCGATCGGTCGTCGGACCAACCGGCCGATCCCGAAGCCGATGAGCGCGATCACGATCGCCGCCAGCCCCGTGAAGGCGGGGTACAGCAGCTCGATCGTGCCGGGTGGATCCTGGCCGAGCAGGAGCGCAGTCGCTGCAAGGCCGATCGTGTCGGGCTTGTGGAGGGTTTCGTACAGCGTGCTCGTGCCGTTCATCAGGATGACGACGCCCAGATCGGATGACGGGACGAGCACGGCCATCGACGCCATGTCAGTCGTACTTCCCGTGTGACTCACGACGCGGGCCCCGCCCAGGGTCCCATCGAACCATCCGAACCCGTAGCGCTGGTCGGGGAGCCCGCTCGACGCGATGCCCGTATGCATCACCTCGAGCGCGTCGCTGCTGATGACCGCCGGCGAATGGCCGAGCTGCGCGAGCAGGTACGCGCCCATGTCGGCTGCCGACGCTGCGACGAAGCCCGCGGGCACCATGTCGGCGCGGTAGAGCGGCGTGCTCGATGGCGCCTGGCCGAACCACAGTCGATGCGCGCGCGTCAGTCCTTCTGTCTGCGCCGTCGACAGGTCGGTCGAAGTCGAGCGCATGCCCAGTGGATCGAACACGTGGGTCCGGACATAGGTCGCGAAATCCGATCCTGAAACAGCCTCGATGACACGTCCAAGGACCAGGTAGTTCGCGTTCGAATAGTGGAAGGCGACGCCGGGCCCCGAGACCGGCGCGACCTGCCGCAGTTCGCCGACCCGTGCCGCGAGCGACGTCACGGGTGTCGAGAACGGGCGGAGGCCGGCCGCGGTCGGCAGCCCGCTCGTCTGGTCGAGTAGCTGGCGGATCGTGATCGATCGAGTGGCATCGCTGTCGGCCACTGCGAAGTCGGGCAAGACGTCGACGACGCGCGTATCGAGCGTCAGGCGCCCGGCCTCGACGAGCTGCATCACCGCCAGCGCCGTCATCGATTTGGTAAGCGATCCGATCATGAACGGCGTCGACGGCGTGATCGGCGAGCCGCTGTCGTCGGCGACGCCATAGCTGTGGACGTCGACGACCTGGCCGTCGCGAACCACGACCATCGCCGCCCCCGGGATGGCGGCATCGGCCATCTGGCGATCGAACCAGGCGTCGAGTTCGGCGGTCGAGGCCGGACCGGTCGGTCGGCTGCCGCCCGATGACGGCATCAGCGCCTGGACTGCGACGAAGAGAAGGACAGCGACGACCGCGACGGGTTTTGCCAGTCGTCGGATCGCAGGAGGAGGAGTTGGAGCGGCCATTTCAGCCATAGACTCGACCCGTTCGAGGTCACCGGCTGCGGACGGGAGTCCGTGACCAGCATGGACGACCGTCGATGACCCTGGTGATGCAGCCGAAGCGCATCACGGCGAAACCTTCTCCGCGACGGCCGGGAATATGCATCAAGCCTCGAGGGGGAGGCGGCCGACCAGCGACTAGACGATCGAGACCCGCTCCACGAACTGCCCGAACCCGCGTCGGCCGACGAACGCTCCGTCGCGGATCACGTCCGTACCCCGGACGAGAACGTCGCGAACGGCGCCGCTCACTTCCAGCCCCTCGTACGGTGTGTAGTCACTGGTGTGGTGCAACGACGCAGCCGCTATGGTCCGCCGAGCCGAGGGGTCGAACACCACGATGTCCGCGTCGCGTCCGACCTCGAGCGCGCCTTTCTGCGCCAGCCCGAACCGCGCGGCAGGCGTCGTCGACAGCAGGTCGACCATGCGCTCAAGCGTGATCCGACCGCGCGCCACGCCCTCGCTGTACACCACGGTCAACAGCGTCTCGATGCCGGGGGCGCCGTTCGAGATCCGGTCGAACGAGACACCGCTACCAGCCTCGGCCTTCTCGACGCCCACACGATCCGGGACGTGGTCCGTGGCGACCAGGTCGAGCGAGCCGTCGGCGAGGCCCTCCCACAACGCGTCGCGGTCGGTCGTCGCGCGGAGGGGTGGCGAGATGACGTAGCACGCGCACTGCACCGGATCCGGCTCGTCGTACCGCTCCTCGGTGAGCACCAGGTAATGCGGGCACGTCTCGGCTGAGACCCGGACACCGGCCGCACGAGCGCGGCGAACTTCGTCGAGTGCCGCAGCCGACGATAGGTGGACGACATGGACGGGCGATTCGGTCGCTCGGGCGAACGCGAGCGCGCGCGCCGTCGCGACCGCCTCGACGTACGGTGGCCGTGAGGCAGCGTGGTGACGTGGCAGCGTGTCACCACGCTGCAGCGCTGCCGCGACCGCGTGGTCCAGCAGGACCGGGTCCTCGCAGTGGACCTGAAGCATCCCGCCGCGATCGGCCATGACCCGCATCGCATCGAACAGCGTCTTATCGGGCAGGCGGAAGTCGAAGACCATGAAGGCCTTCGACGTCGCGACCCCGCCATCGATCGTCGCGGGCAGTTCTGCGAGCGGATCGTCGGCGTGACCGGAGACGGCCAGCGATAGTCCGTAGTCGATCGCGCTGTCCCCGTCCGTGGCAGCGCGCCATTCCGCCAACCCCGTTCGAAGCGATCGCTCCGCGGCCGGCGATGACCCGGTTCCCGGGTTATTGAACGACAAGAAGGACGTCGTGCCGCCGTACGCGGCTGCCACGGAGTCCTGGAAGAAGCGGTCGGGCTCGGCATCCGTCGCGACTCGCGTGTGGGTATGGACGTCGACGACCCCGGGGAGGACCAGCATCCCGGTCGCATCGATCACCCGGTCCGCGCTTGCCGCCGGCCCCTCGAGCGATGGTTCGATCGCGCTGATCCGTCCGCCGTCGACGGCGATGTCCGCAGGTCGTGAACCCCGAGCCGTGACGACCGTGCCGCCGCGTACGACGAGCTCGGTCAGGCCTCGACCTCGGCGATCCTGATCGGCTGCGCGCCATCCCACAGCGCGCGCCGGCCGACCTCACGAAGGCGATCTTGCCAGCCGTCGTCCGGCACGATCGACGCGAAATGGTTCGCGGCGAGCTGTCCGACCTTCGACGACGTCGTGCAGGCGCCGTACGGGAAGAAGATCTCGCACTCGCTGATGCCGCCGGGGTACATCGCCAGCATCCCGGGGGAGGGATGCGACGTGTGGTTCTCGTAATCGATGCCGGGCCGGAAGTCGCCGTATGGGATCCAGGTCGATTCGCCCGACCAGCGGCAGTGGATCAGCTTCGATTCGATCGGGAGCATCCGCCGGATCGCTTCGATGGTCTGGGGCGCCTCCGGCTCCCAGCGGGCGCTAAAGTGCAGGTCACCCACCTCGATCCGCAGCAAGCCCATGGCGGGAGGATAGCGTGGCCGCGGAGCCCGGACAGCAGCGCCCGACCATCAGCACCCACGTCCTCGACACGGAACGCGGCGTACCTGCGGCCGGGGTTCGCGTCACGTTGTCTCGACTCGGTGTCGGCGAGGGCGGGCCGATGCGGATGACCCAGGCCCTGACCGACGGGGACGGTCGTGTCCGCGATCTCCTCGAACGACCGATGCAGGCCGGGGACTACCGACTCGAATTCGACGTCGCCCACGAGGACGGCTCGTTCTTCACGAAGATCGCGGTCGATATCCGGGTCGAGGATCCCGAGCGCAGCTATCACGTGCCGCTGCTCTTGGCGCCGTTCTCGATGACGACGTACCGGGGGTCCTGAGGCCCTCGTCGTTCCGTGGCGGGTCCGCCCTAGCGAGCGATCGCGAACCCGTCGATATCGACCCGCGGCCGACCGGCTGTCCCGAGGACGACGACCCGGATGGTGTGCGTCGCGACGGTCGACCAGGACCGACTGAACAGGACGACGCGAGATTGCGAGGTCGCGTGGTAGAGGTCGATCGTCGAGACGAGGACGCCATCTACATAGACCTTGGCCTTGCCGCTCGTCGGCCCGCGCCGGCCGACGATCGCCGTCGCCAGCGCTGCTCGCTTGAACTCGACATAGGCGTTGGCCTGGGTCGTTGTCCGCAGCTTGCCGCCACTGGCGGTGCTCGATGAGGTGGTCGACCAGGTGCCGGAGTACTTGGCGAGGCTCGTGCCTTCCTGGTACAGCGCCGTCTCGACATACTGCCCGTAGGCGACCGGCCCGAGTGATCCGCCCGATGTACGGGTCCGCGTCGCGAATCGGTACGCCGTTCCGAAGGTGAGGGTCTGCCGAAGCGATCGCCCCGTCGTCGTCGCGGCCGTCGACCACGGCCCCGACTCGCGCCGCCGCAGAACGACGTATGAACTGCCCGCCGACGTACCGGTCGCCGGTTGCCATGAGAGCGTCGAGCTGATTCCGGAGCCGACCACCGAACCGACGTCGAACCGGTAGATGCATGGCGGGATCGCGGTCGGCCCGGTGCTCGTCACCGCGCGATAGGCGTTCGCCAGCCGCCCCGTCACGCTGAAGCAGCTCGCGGCCTGGAGTGGGACGGCGGCTGCCAGCACGAGTGAGCGCAGAGCCGCGGCAGTCATCGGTCCGCTCGCCTTGCTTAGAGCGAGGGCCGCGATCCCGGTGACATGGGGAGCGGACATCGACGTTCCATCGCTCCACGCGTAGCAGGGCGACGGACAACCGCTCTGTGCCGGATACGTCGAGAGGATGTTCGTCCCCGGCGCCATCAGGTCGACCCGCGTCGCGCCGAAGTTCGAGAAGTCGGCGATCTGACCGGTCTGATCGATCGCGCCGACCGTCAGCACGTTGGGAGCGGGCGACTCGGCGGGGAAGAAGTCGGCACCGGGTGCATCGAGGTCGATACCGGAGTTGCCGGCCGCGGCGATGAACAGCAGCCCCGAGTCGACGATCGTCTGGTCGAGTGCCGGGTTCTCACCGGTGCCGCCCCACGATGCGTTGATCACATCTGCGCCGTTAGCTGCCGCATAGTCGATCGCGTCGATGGCCATGGCGTCGTCGCCGCAGCTCTGGACGTCGTCGATGAACTTCAGGGCCATGATCGAGACACCTGGCGCGACGCCCACGACGCCGGTCCCGTTCAGCGACGCGGCGATCGTCCCGGCGACATGCGTGCCGTGCCCGTCGTGGCCGGCATCATGGACGGTGTTGTCGTCGTGGCAGAAGTCCCAGCCGTTGATGTCGTCGATGTAGCCGTTGTTGTCGTTGTCGATACCGTCACCCGGGGTCTCGCCCGGATTCGTCCACTTCCGTCCCGCGAGGTCCGGGTGACTGAAGTCGACGCCGTCGTCGATCACCGCGACGACGATGCTCGATTTGCCTTGCTGGACGCGGAGCGCCTCGAGTCCGTCGATGTCGACATCGGGCACCCCGGTCTGGGGCTCGATGCCGGAGATCGTCTGGCCGCTGTTGTTCAGGCCCCACTCGCTTGGGAAATATTGCTCGTCGGTCGGGTCGGCGGCGAGCTCGCGTCGATAGTTCTGACCGACGGCGCTGACCCGAGGATCTCCGGCGAGCTCTCGCCGGACGGTCGCAGCGGAGACACCCTTCCCGCGCAGGACGGCGGTCCGGCCGGTCCGGCTCGATCGAACCACCGAGAGGTTCAGGTCCCGGGCCACGGCGTTCCGCTCGGCAGAGCTCGTGTTCGCGCGATAACGGACGAGGATGTCGTCGCGGGACGTCGCGGGCGTCGGGGGGTCGGCTGCGAGCGACCCAGTGGGAGCGGCGAGGCCCGTCGCGAGCACGACCAAGACCAGGAGCGCGTGACGGGTGTGACGCATCTAGGCCCATCGTACGACGGTCAGTCGTTCGGGCGTGACACCCTAGATGTCACGGGTGGGTCCTATGGTCGAGTCATGGAAGCGCACGTCATCCCGCTACACCCGACCGTTCGGCTAGAAGGCGATCGGATCGTGATCGAGGGTCTCTCGATCTCGGATCAGACGCTCGCCGCGTTCCTCGGCGAGCGCCCGGCGGCCGAGCGCGAGGCCCTGGCTGAACGCGCCCTGCGCATCGGTCTGCTCGCGCTCCAGGACGTCGGTGTCACGGTGAACGTGGACGCGGTGCGGACGGAGTTCGATCGGATGATGCGGCAGGCGGAGCAGGTCAACGAACGGGCCGCGACGGCGCTCGAACAGACGCTTCGAGCCAACTTCGCAGACGGCGACGGTCGGCTGCCAAGGACCCTGGAGAAGTTCCTCGGCGACCGCGGCGCGTTGCGCTCGATGGTGGACGAGCTGTTCGACGAGAAGAAGCGCGACAGCGCCATCGGCCGCATCGGGACGATGCTGGAGCGCTACTTCGATGGCGACGCGTCCAAGCTCGCGCATCTCCTCGACCCGACCCGGCTCAACTCGCCGATGCACCAATTCCGCCAGGAGATCGCGGCGGGCTTCAAGGGCATCGAGGAGCGACTCGTGGCGATCGAGGCCGCCGCCGCGGCACGTGGCGCCGAGCGGGCGCGCTCGGCTGCGAAGGGCATCGATTTCGAGGACCTGCTCGACGGGATGCTCGGCGATATCGCCCGGGGCTCGGGCGACATGGTCGACCGGACCGCGCTCGAAGCCGGCACGCTGATGCGCTCGAAGAAGGGCGACTTCGTTCTGACGATCGACCCGACGATCACGCGTGGGTGTGACCTGCGGGTCGTCGTCGAGGCCAAGGACCGCCCGATGTCGACACGCCAGATGCGCGACGAGCTGCGGGAGGCGCGCGAGAACCGTGGGGCGGCTGTGGCCGTCGTCGTCTTCACGCCGGCGCACGCGCCCAAGGGCATCGCGCCGTTCACGATCGCGGGCGGTGACGTCTACTGCGTCATCGACCCGGAGGCGCCCGAGCTCGCCACGCTCGAGGCGGCCGTCCGCCTGGCCCGGCTCCTGGCGCTCGCAACGCTGGCTGAGCGGGACGTGACCGTCGACGCGGCCGCGATCGGGGCCGCACTCGTCGGCATCCGCGAACAGCTCGAGCTGGTCCGCCAGCTCAAGTCGCAGCTCACCTCGATCTCGACCGCGACCAAGACGGTCTGGACCGGGTTGGATGAGATGCGCGCCGCGATCCTGAACCGGGTGACCGAAGCCGAGGCGGAGATCAGGACCACGACTGCCGGCTGAAGCCGACCCTGCTCACGGCAGACCCGGGTCCGGTGCGGTTGGGACGCGTTGGCTACACGGGACCGGGACCACCGGGCGCTGCCATCGGGTTGGCAGGTGCGGGAAGATAGTGGCGAGTCGCCGCTGCTTTCATCCTTGGGCGAGCGGCTCCCACCGGGGACGCAACGACACCGGAGAGCCGCTTGCGCCGAATCCTTGCCCTCGCTCTGGCCGCCCTGACCTCGCTGTCCGGTGTCTCCGTGGTCGCGGCTGCCGATCCATCGCCTGCGGTCGAGCCTGTCGCAAGTCCCGCGCCGTCCGCGCCGATCGATCCCTCGCCGACCACGGCACCGTCGCCCGCACCCGACGCGACGGTCGCTCCCACTCCGGATCCGAGCCCCGCGGTCGAGCCGGCCTCTCCGCCCGCCGCCTCGCCGGCAGCCCCGCGAGCGTCGCGTGTGAAGGCGGCCGCGAAGACCGCACCCGTCGCCGTCGATACCCAGGGGCGCCCGATCGCGACCGGGCACTACCTCGTGATGCTGAAGGGCAACGCGGATCCGACGACCGTGGCCAGCGCCCACCGCAAGCGAGATGGGATGATCGCCGACCGTGCCTTCCGGCACGCGTTCCGTGGCTTCGCGGCCAAGCTGAACAAGGCGCAGCGAGCCGCGCTCCTGGCCGACCCCAACGTCGCCGCGGTGGTCCCGGACGAGGTCGTCGAGATCGAGGCCCAGTCGATCCCCACCGGCGTGTCGCGCATCGGGACGCCGACGTCGGCGCTCTCCAAGATCAACGGGCTCGACGAGCGGGTCGATGCGGACGTCGCGATCGTGGATACGGGCATCGGTCCGCATTCCGACCTGAACATCGCCGGTGGCTACAACTGCAGCTCGTCCGATCGGACGCGCTGGTATGACGAGAACGGCCACGGGACACATGTCGCGGGCACGGTCGGTGCCAAGGACAACTCCTGGGGCGTCGTCGGCGTCGCGCCCGGCGTTCGGCTGTGGGCCGTTCGCATCCTCAACTCGAGCGGCGCCGGTCTGCTGTCGTGGTACGTCTGCGGGCTCGACTGGATCCTCGCCCAGCGCGACCCGAATGACTCTTCGCGACCGATGATCGAAGCCGTGAACATGAGCGTCGCGAAGACGGGCTCTGACGACGCCAACTGCGGTCGCACCAACAAGGACATCCTTCATCAGGCGATCTGCCGGCTGTACGCGGCAGGGATCACGGTCGTCGCGGCCGCGGCGAACGCGAGCAAGAGTGCCGCCGGGTTCGTGCCGGCCGCGTACAACGAGGCGATCACCGTCTCAGCGCTCGCCGACACCGACGGCAGACCGGGCGGCGGTGGCGGAAACAAATGCTATTCGTGGGGTACGTACGACCGCGATGACACGTTCGCCGACTTCAGCAATTACGGCTCCGATGTCGATCTGATCGCGCCGGGCAAATGCATCCTCTCGACGAAACCCGGGCCGACGTATGCCTACTCGTCCGGGACGTCGATGGCAGCCCCACACGTCACCGGCGCCGTCGCTCTCTACAAGGCCTCGCGCCCACTCGCGACGCCGTCCCAGGTCCGCGAGTCGCTGCGCTACCTCGGCAACCTCAACTGGTACACGAACACCGACCCGGATCCGTATCACGAGCCGTTACTCAACGTCTCGCGGATCGGCGCCTTGGGCACGTTCACGCTTTCGCCTGGGAGCACTGCGACGATCGGGTCGCGGGGCGGCACGGTGCTGGCGCCGTTCAACGTGTTCCGCAGCTCGACCTTCTTCGAGCGCGTCCAGCTCAGCGTCTCCAACATCCCGAGCCGCTGGACGGCATCATTCCCGGCGCCGAGCCTCTTCGGCTGGACAGCGACGAGCGGGACGATCCGGGTGACCGCGCCACGGGACGTCCGACCGGGCACGTATCACCTCACGGTCACCGGGACGAACTGGGGCCGAACCAAGTCGACGTCGCTCACGATCAACGTCGCCTCCGACAACCCGATCGCGCGCGCGCCGGTCGCAACGGTGCTGAAGTCGAGCACGCTGAGTCACACGTCGACCGGCGTGACGACGGTGTCGATGCGGGCCACGTGGGCTGCGGCGACCGACCCGTCCGACACGATCGTCGGATACGAGGTAGAGCGGAGCGTCAACGGCGGCGCGTATGGCTGGACGGTGGCGACGAGCGCCTCGACCCGAGGAGCCACGTTCTCGGGACTCGTCGTCGGAGCCGCGCATCGGTTCCGGGTCCGTGCCCAGGACAGTGACGGCTCATGGAGCGCGTGGGTGCCAGCGGGAGCATCCCTGACTCCGACGACGGTCAGCGACCGCTCGAGCGTGGTGATCTACAGCGGGACCTGGCTCCGCTACGGGAGCGCCTCCTCGACCGATGGCTGGGTGACGAGCTCGAGCCAGACGGGCGCCCGCGCCAAGTACCGGTTCACCGGTCGCACCGTCGCGGTCCTCGCCCCGACAAACGCGACCCGGGGCAAGGCGTCGATCTACATCGACGGCGTCTATCACGCGACGGTCGATCTGTACTCGGCCACCGCCGCCTACAGGAAGGTCGTCTACGTCGGCAACTGGGCGGTCGCAGGGACGCACACGATCGAGCTTCGCGTGAGTGGCACCTCGGGTCGGCCGACCGTCTCGCTCGACGGCTTCCTCGTTCTCGGCTGACCGTCAGGCTCGCGCAGCCCGGAGGCGCCCGCCGTTGACTGGCCTGTTGCCTCGGTGCGCTATGGTGCAGCCGATGCGCCGGGCCGGAAGAACCGGCGCGCTACATGAGGTTCCGACGCCGTGGCTCGAGCCATGTGGAAGGGGGCCATCCAGTTCGGTCTGGTCACCATCCCGATCAAGCTCTATCTCGCGACAGACTCCAAGGGCATCAGCTTCAACATGCTGCACAAGGAGGACCTGTCGCGCATCCAGATGAAGGTCTGGTGCCCGGTCGAGGATGAGGCCATCTCGCGGGGCGACACCGTGAAGGGCTACGAATACTCGCCGGGTGAGTACGTCGTCATCACCGACGAGGACCTCGAGAGGGTCCCGCTCAAGACGGTCCGCAGCATCGAGATCGAGCAGTTCACGAAGGCGGAACGCGACGACAACGCCGTCCGGTTCGTGAAGTCGGCGTATTACGTCGAGCCCGACAAGATCGGCCGCAAGGCGTTCTACCTGCTCAAGTCGGTGCTCGAGGACGAGGGCCTCACGGCGATCTGCAAGGTCGTCATCAAGGACCGCGAGGCGCTCGCCGCGCTCGATCCGTTCGCCGAGACGCTTCTGCTGACCACGCTCCATTGGCCCGACGAGATCCGGTCGATGAAGGAGCTCGACCTGCCGGAGGAGGAATTCGACTTCAAGCCGGCCGAGCTGCAGATGGCGAAGCAGCTCGTGTCTGCGATGACCGGCGAGTTCGATCCGGCGCAGTACAAGGACGAGTACCGCGACGCGCTCGAGAAGATCATCGAAGCCAAGGTCGAGGGCCGAGAGACCGTCGAGATCGAGGAGCCCGAGGAGACCGGCAAGCTGGTCGACCTGATGGCCGCTCTCGAGGCGTCCGTCTCCGCAGCCAAGGCCGCGCGCGAGTCAGGTGCCGAGAAGCCCGTATCAGTGGCCGAGGCACGCGAGAAGAAGGCCGCCGGCTCGAAAGAGACTCCCCGGAAAGCGGCCGCGTCCAAGGCCCGTGCAAAGGCCTCGGACGAGGAGGAAACGGCCAAGCCGGCCGCTCGGAAGCGCAAGACGGCGTAGCCCGGCGGGCGCCGACCACTTCCGGTCGAGCGCCCGCGACATCGAGCTTCAGCGCCCGGCGCGTGAGTCCTCGATAGCGTCGTAGCGGCGGTCGGCCGCGACCATCGGCAGACCGATACTGGCCCGGGTGTCTTCGATCGCGTCATAGCGGCGATCGCCGGCCGCCGTCGGCAGACCGATACCGGCTCGGGTGTCTTCGACCGCGTCGTAGCTATGGTCGCCCGCCACGATGACGGTCTGGTCGCGGGCCGCCGGAGTCGTGACGACCGCGGCGGTGGCCCCGAGCGCCGCCCCGGCGACGAAGATAGTCGTCGCGAGCACGAACGCCTGCGCGGACCTGGTGTCGATGAGCCGGTGCTGTTGGGTGGTGGCCTGCATCTCGATGACCCTCCGTGTCGTGATCCGTTACTGACATAGAGGGCCGAAGCGCCGCTGGCGGGTCAAAGTCGTCGCCCCGGGCCGGACTTGGCGCCAGATACTCGCCGGGCGATCGCTAGACGCAGACCCGGCCCGATCAGGGTGTGCCGGCGGCGTCGCCACGCACGGATCGACCCCTGGGCGGCCAGCTAGGAGCCGCAGCGCGTGCCTAACACACCCACCACGACTATCTGGCGCACGACCGCTATCGCTCATGGCCGCGATGATGAACGTGGCAGAAGTTTCACCCGGGGAACGTAATGACGACTCGTGGCTCGTTTCCTGGCAGAAGTTTCACCCAGAGACGCATTAGGTTCGGATTCCGCTCATCCGAGGCTCGCGGGCTGGCATAACGGTCTCCCCCTGCAACTTTTGCCAGATCCGGAGCCATGGCCCAGCGCCGGGGCACGGCCACCCCGGTCACCGCGGCTACGGCACACTCCCCACGACATGCCCCTCGAGGAATACCGCCGCAAGCGCGACTTCGGGATCACGCCCGAACCGCCGCCCGACATCGGCACAGCGACCAGCGGCCGCTCGGGGCGGTTCGTCGTCCAGCGCCATCGCGCGACCCGGCTCCACTACGACTTCCGCCTCGAGATCGACGGCGTCCTCGTCTCCTGGGCCGTGCCCAAGGGCCCGACCCTCGACTCGAAGATCCGACGCATGGCGGTCCACGTCGAGGACCATCCGATCGAGTACTTCGACTTCGAGGGCGTGATCCCGGCCAAGCAATACGGGGCCGGCGATGTGATCGTGTGGGACTGGGGGACCTGGGAGCCGGAGGCGCCCACCCTCGACGGTCGAAAAAGCGTCAACGAAGGCGAGCTCAAGTTCCGCCTGAACGGGGAGAAGCTAAAGGGCCGTTTCACGATCGTCCGGACCAGTGGCCGAGGTGGGAGCCGTCCGTTCGAGGGCGACGACGGCGATCAGTGGCTGCTCATCCACAAGGCGGACGACGCGGCGCAGCCCGGGTGGGACGCCGAGGACTACCCGCAGAGCGTCAAGACCGGGCGCACCAACGACGAGGTCAAAGCGAACCGCGACGCGATCTGGATCAGCCAGGCACCGGCGGCCGTCGCCGAGATCGACCTCGCTGGCGCCAAGACAGCGCCGATGCCGCAGAAGATCGAGCCGATGGCGGCGACGCTCGCCGGGACGCCGTTCGACGACGAGGACTGGCTGTTCGAGATCAAGTGGGACGGCTTCCGCGTCGAAGCGGTCGTCGACGAGGGCAAGACCAGGATCCTGACGCGGAACCTCAACGACGCGGCGACCTACTTCCCGCGCCTGCTGGGTCCGTCGACGCGGTGGATCGAGGCGCAGCAGGCGATCGTCGATGGCGAGGTCGTCGCCCTCGACGACGACGGGAAGCCCGATTTCAGCCTCCTCCAGACGAAACTCGGTGACAAGGAGGCGACCGGGCTCGTCTACCAGGTCTTCGACCTGATGTATCTCGATGGTCGATCGCTGCTCGACGTACCGCTCGAGGACCGCAAGCGCCTGCTCCGCAGCGTGCTCAAGGACCATCCTCGGGTTCGCTTCGCGTCGCATGTCGTCGGGGAGGGGAAGGCGTTCTTCGATGCCGCGGGCACGATCGGGGTCGAGGGCATGGTCGCGAAGCTGCGGCGTTCGCGGTACGAGCCGGGTCGCCGTTCCGGGGCATGGCTCAAGATCAAGATCCGGCCGGAGCAGGAGTTCGTGGTCGGTGGCTGGACCCCGGGGAGTGGCAATGCCCGCGACCTCGGTGCTCTTGCGATCGGCGTCTACGAAGGCGACAAACTGCGGTTCACCGGCAAGGTCGGCAGCGGCTTCACCGGCCTCATCCGGAAGGACCTGCTGAAGCGCCTCGAGCCGCTCGTCCAGGACGACCCGCCGTTCGACCCCGCGCCGCCGAAGGACTACCGTGGTCGCTGGGGCGGTGACCTCAAGGACATCACCTGGGTCCGGCCTGAGATCGTGATCCGTGCCGAGATCGGCGGCTGGACCCGCGACGGACAGGTCCGCCAGACGGCATACAAGGGCATCGATTCGGGGCGTGATCCGCGCGACGTCGTCAAGGAGACTGCGGTCGCCACGACCGCTGCGATACGCGAAGCGGAAGCCGCCGAGCCCGAACGCCCCGATCAGGACCAGGAGGCGCCGATGCCCTCGAAGTCGAAGTCGAAGTCGCCGAGCCCCGCGACGTCGTCGAAACCCGCGAAGGCGTCGACCGATTCGCCATCGACCCCGGCGTTCGACGGGCCGACCGCCGCCGAGCTGAAGGCGCTCGACGACCTCGGCAAGGAAGGCGTCTGGACCGTCGGTGGCCGCGACCTGAAGCTGACGAACCTCGACAAGCCGCTCTTCGACGGTCGGGCCGGGCCGAATGGCGGCGCCGAACCGCCGATCACGAAGCGTGATCTGATCCGCTTCTACGCCTCGATCGCGCCGACGATGCTGCCGCATCTCTGGGACCGGCCCCTCAACCTGCATCGATTCCCGAACGGCGCCGGCGCGCCCGGCTTCTGGCAGAAGGACATCCCCGAGACAGCCCCGAAGTGGCTCAAGAAGTGGCACGAGACGGGCGTCGAGGGACGCGAGGACCGTGACGCCAACGACCACCTGCTCGCGGTCGATGCCGGGAGCCTCGCCTGGCTGGCGAACCAGGCGAGCTTCGAGATCCACGCCTGGACCGGCAAGCTGCCCGAGCCGTGGCAACCAACCTTCGCGTACATCGACATCGATCCGGGCGAGAACACGACCTGGGACGAGACCCTGACGCTCGCTCGGCTGTACAAGACCGCGCTCGAGCACCTCAGCGTCCGCGGCTACCCGAAGACGACCGGCAAGCGCGGCATCCAGATCTGGATCCCG
>Ga0207648_10004580_pt1 | contig 14176 bp, 13 predicted proteins | sample KBSMisM32_FD_184310 | JGI IMG/M metagenome (GOLD analysis project Ga0207648, IMG submission 184310) | Miscanthus rhizosphere microbial communities from Kellogg Biological Station, Michigan, USA - KBS Miscanthus M3-2 (SPAdes) (version 2) | ecosystem: Host-associated > Plants > Roots >...
CGTCGGCTCCAGCTTCACCGTCCGCAAGATCAGCTTCGGCGAGGGCGTCGAGCGCGTCTTCCCGCTCTATTCGCCGATCATCGACAAGATCGAGGTCGTGCGCCGGGGCGACGTCCGCCGCGCCAAGCTTTACTACCTGCGCGGCCGCACCGGTAAGGCCGCTCGCATCGCCGAGCGCCGAACGGTCCAGCGCGACGTTCCGGGCGGGCAGGGCGCCGAGACCGAGGCCACCGAAGCCTAAGCTTCAACACGGCAGTTGCGGGAAGGAGCGCAGCCGCTACCAATGCGGCATGCGTTTCCTTGCCGCGGTCCTGCTGCCGCTCCTGATTGCCGCCGCTCCGCCTCCCGGAGTTCCCCAAAAGAAGCTGACGATCGAGCGGATCTTCGCGAGCCCGCCGATCTCGGGCGCGTCGCCGCGCCTGCTCAAGCTTTCACCTGACGGGCGCTACGCGACCCTGCTCAAGCCGCGCGCCGAGGATCGCGAGCGCTTCGACCTCTGGGCGATGGACGCGACGAGCGGCCAGCAGCGAATGCTGATCGATTCGACCAAGATCGGCGGCGGAGAAATCTCGGAAGCCGAGAAGATGCGCCGCGAGCGCAACCGCGTCGGCGGATCGAAGGGGATCGTCGAATATGAATGGGCGCCGGACGGCAAGTCGGTGCTCGCCCCGGTCGATGGCGACCTCTACCTCGCCGACGTCGCGACCGGCGCGATCCGCCGCCTGACCAACACGCCGGCGACCGAGATCGACGCTCACGTCTCCGAGGGCGGCAAATATGTCAGCTTCGTCCGCGACCAGAACCTTTACGTAATCGACCTCGCGACCGGCGCCGAACGTCGGCTAACCAGCGAGGGGAAGGGCGATGTAACCTGCGGCACCGCGGAGTTCGTCGCTCAGGAGGAAATGGACCGGAAGACCGGCCATTGGTGGGCACCCGGCGACGGCCTCGTAGCGGTCGAATGCTATGACGAAGCGATGGTGGCGACCGTGACTCGCGCCGCCATTGGAGCCAACGGAACGAAGGTCTTCGACCAGCGCTACCCGGCCGCGGGAACGCCGAACGTGACCCTTGCCTTGTGGACCATCAACCCGGTGACTGGCGCGCGTACAAAGGTCGATCTCGGGCCGAATGCCGACATCTACCTCGCCCGCGTGGATTGGTCGAAGGACGGGCGCACCCTGTTCGTCCAGCGCGAGAGCCGCGACCAGAAGCGCCTCGACCTGCTGCAGGTGAACCCGGAAACGGGACAGGCGTCCGTCGTGCTGACCGAGACATCGCCGACTTGGGTCAACCTTAATGACGACTTCCACCCGCTGAAGGATGGCAGCTTTTTGTGGGGCTCGGAGCGCAGCGGCTTCCATCATTTGTACCGGTGGAACCACGGCCAGCTGTCGCCACTGACCTCCGGCGACTGGTCGATGACCGGCGTCGTCGGCGTGGACGAAGCGAACGGCCGCGTTTTCTTCACCGCGAACAGGGACAGCGTCCCCGACCAGCACGTCTATTCTGTGAGCTACCAGGGTCGTGGCGAGCCCCAGCGGCTGACCGAGCAGGGTTATTGGAACAGCGCCGAGATGGACAAGGCTGGCACTCGGCTGCTCATCAATCGCTCGTCGCCGACCCAGCCGCCCCAGGTCTATCTCGCTGACACGAGTGGCAAGCGTGTCGAATGGGTCGAGCAGAACAGGCTGGATGCCAGCCATCCCTACGCGCCCTTCCTCGCGGGGCACCGGCCGGCGAAGTTCGGCACCTTGAAGGCGGCGGACGGGAGTACGCTCTATTGGGAAATGATCACGCCGCCACTCGTGAAAGGGCGCAAATACCCAGTCTATTTCGAGCACTATGGCGGGCCGGGCTCGCAGCAGGTGAAGCGCGCCTGGATGAACCCGATGGCGCAATATTGGGTCAGCAAGGGCTGGATCTACTTCCAGATCGACAACCGCGGCTCGCCCAACCGCGGCCGCAAGTTCGAAGACCAGATCTATCATGCGATGGGTGGCGTCGAGGTCGAGGACCAGGCCACCGCGGCGCGCTGGCTTCAGAAACAGCCATTCGTCGATCGGAAGAAGATTGCGATCTACGGCTGGTCATATGGCGGCTTCATGAGCCTCAAGATGCTCGAGAAGGCGCCGAAGGACCTCTACGCGGCAGCGGTTGTCGGTGCTCCGGTCACCAAATGGGAGCTTTACGATACCCACTATACCGAGCGGTTCCTCGGCAATCCGGCGATCGACCCGAAGCCCTACCAGAACTCGGATGCATTGGACGATGCATTGAACATCCGTGAGCCCTTCCTGCTGATTCACGGCATGTCCGACGACAATGTCGTGTTCCAGAACTCGACCATGCTGGCCGACAAGCTGCAGGCGGCGGACAAGCCGTTCGACATGATGTTCTACGTCGGCCAGACGCACCGTCCGGCGGGTGAGGGCCGGCAGGCGCATGTCCAGAAGACGATCGAGCGCTTCCTCAACCAGAAGGTACTCGGGCGGCCGGCGAATTAGCCGGGCGTGATCCCGCTTCGGTCGACCAGGCGCGTGTAGAGGTGCCAGGTCGAATAGCCTAGCCATGGCAGGACAAAGGCGAGCCCAACGAACAGCGGGATCGAGCCGAGCGCCAGGAGCAGGGTGACGACCACGCCCCAGCGAAACAGCTCGCCCTTGTTGGCGTGAGCGGCTCGCCATGATGTGGAGACCGCCTCCGACGCACTGATATTGCAGTCGACCAGCATCGGCAGCGAGACGACGCTCAAGGCCAGCACCGTCCAGCCGAACACGAACCCAACTGCCGCGCCAATCGCGATCAGCGCCCAGCCGCGCGGCGTCGTGAACACTTCTCCCAGGAATTGCGCGATCGACTGCGGCGGCGTCCACCCGAACAGGAAGGCGTAGAGGATTCCGGCCGCGATCAGCCAGGCGACGAAGATCACCAGCAGCAGGCCCGCGACCATGCCCATGTCATCGACGGTTGTGCGTTTGCGCACGTCCATGAAATTGAACCAATGAACCTCCTGGTGCGCCTCCCGCCTGCGCGCGAGCTCGTAGAACCCGACGGCGGCCACCGGCCCAAGGAGCCCCACCCCGGCGACGACCGGGAAGAAGAAGGGCAGCAGCGGCATGTTGGTGGTCATCACCACAGCGGCGATGCCGATCAGGGTGTAGATCAGCCCGGCGAAGAAGAGGTCGCCGCGAAGATCGAGGAAATCGTCCAGACCCTGGCGGAGCGCGATCTTCAAATCGTCATCGGTGATCTGCCGGACCGGGATTTTGGCCGTGCGACGTCCGGCCGTGCGCGAGATAGTTTGGGTCGCCATGACACCTCCTTGGAACGGTGCCGTCCGGCGGGGTGTCATCGACAGAGCGCCGGGCGCCGGAGCGCTCCATAGCACAAGTGGGCCGAGTCGGTCAGAGCTTCTCGTGGCTCCGGGTGATCGTTGAGTCCGGCGCATATTGGGGGATCGCATTGCGCGGGCGCGCGGCAATCAGCGGCGCAGCTTCGGGAGGCAGGCCGAAACGGGTTGAGTAGAGCTCGGCAGTTACTGGTCGCGCGTTGCCGAGCACCGCCTCGATCACCAGCCCCTCGCAGGAGCGCCCGGTGCAGCGCAGCGCTGGCTTGGCGGGTTCGCCCTCGGTCGGGACCGGCACCGCCTGCCCGGGTAGGCCAATGGCAATTACCCGGGCGCTCTCGGGGAAGCGGATCGCAACCGAATTCGCGCCGCCAGGCGACAGGGCAATGCGAATGCGACGGCCCTTACCCGCGGGCTCGCTCGAAACCAGCTTTGCCATGGCGACCGGCGACGGGAACAGAGGTGCCTTTGAGATCCAGCGGGTGCGCCCGTTGTATGGCAAGGTTCCTCTGCTCCACCTGCCCGGATATTTATCCGGCAGAGGCGCCTGTTTGGTCGCAATCGCCCAGTTCGCCGTGCCGAAATTCGCCTCACGATAATAATCGATGTTCATGCCCAGCGGACGCTCGTCGCTCGCTCGCGGTATCGCCAGCGCAGCGGCTGAAAGGCCAAGCGTGGCAAGTGCGGTCACGCCAAGCGCCGGCCGCAGGCGTGCCGGCTCGAGCTCGATGAGGATTGGTAGAGCGGCAAGCGCTGCCAAGGGCGTGACCGCCCACAGGGGACCATCGATCAGCAGCATCTCGATGAGCGCAAGCATCTCGCCGAACATCACGAACTGGAGGACTGCTGCCGCTAGAGCCAAGATGGTCGCTCCCATCGGGTTGCGTTCTTCGATCAGTATGCCAACGAGCGCGATCGCAGGGGCAAGCAGGAAGAAGATCGTCGCCCCGGGGAGCGCAAAGCTCGCGCCGGCGCCGAGCAGCACGACGAGCAGCCAGCTTGCGGAACGCATGCGCGCCCGATCCAATTGCCGCCCAACGCGTGCCCACAGCGCTCCCATGACCAGCAACAACACCGCGTAGAGGGCGAGATAGGCGATTAGTGGATAGGCGCGCCAGAAATCCCCAGGACGAGCCAGGCTGAGGACGATGCCCAGGATGCTTCCTCCCGCGCTTCCGGCAACGACCAAGCCGAAGGCGACCAGCAATGGCTTGCCGAGTGCCTTACGACGCCAGGCCAAGACCAGCGCGGCTACAAAGAGCAGCCCGAGCAGCACCGCAGCGATGGTCAGCGGCAGGTGGATGAAGGCGCGGCCGGCAATGTCGGTGAATACCACGCGCCCTGAGCCAGCATTCGCGGGATCGCGTACGGAAGCCAGCGCCCGCGCTGCGGCCAGTACCTCGCCGCCGATATGCCCGACCGTTGCGCGGTCGAGCGCGTCGATCCTGTCGCCGGGCGAATGGTAGCGGGTTTCATTTCCCAGCCAGCCGTAATTGAGCAGCGTCCAGCCCGCTGGCTTGTAGAAGACGACGTCGGTCGAGTTCGGGATGAGCTTCGCGAAGTCCGTGCTGATCGAATTGGCGTAGGGTCGGAGCGCCGAGCTCGCATAAGCGGCGATCGCTGCGCCATCCGGGTCGCTGGTCTCGTGCATCAGCGCCGGGCCGCTCACGCCGCGACCGTCGATGTTGATCAGCGAATCGACCTGCTTCGCCTCGGGATCGTGGTGAACGAACGCTGCTGCGCCGTTGAGCCCATATTCCTCGCCCTCGTTGAACAGCAAGGTCACCGGGCGCGGTGGAGGCGAGGCCTTGAGGATCGATGCCACCTCCAGCAGGGTTGCAACGCCAATGCCGTCGTCTCCCGCGCCGGGACCGGTCGGCGTGCTGTCGTAATGGGCGCTCAGCAGCAGGTGTTTGCCGGGACTGGTGCCTGGAATTGTCGCGATCACGTTCCTCACGCGCGAGCAGCTGACCACCCGCGACTTCGGGAAGCCGCTGCAGTCTTCGACTTCCTGGATGCGCGGTGGAATGCCAAGCGCATTGAGTTCGGCGATGAGACGGTCGCGGGTGTCATCGTCGGCTGCGGTATCAACCGGATGCGGCTTCTGGTCGCCCTGGATGCGCTGCAGTCGTTCGAGGGCTCGGCGCGTGTCGAACCCGTTTTCCGGCGTGCGAGGTGGCGCAATCAGCGCCCCCTTGAGGGCGAACGCCGCAATCAGCAGCGCGAATATCGCCAGCCCCCGCCAGGAATCGCGATCGAACCTCATCCCTTGTCCCCCCATGAACTGCCGTAGTTGTGACAGGTCCGCGCGCGTTGACAATCTCCGGTCGCGCGCCCACCTCGCGGGCCTTGGGTCGAGCTAGGAAAGCCGAAAGAACAATGGGATATCGGGTCGCAGTCGTCGGAGCGACGGGCAATGTGGGGCGAGAGATCCTCAACATCCTGGCCGAGCGGCAATTTCCGCTGGACGAAGTTGCGGCCGTGGCTTCCTCGCGCTCGACCGGCGACGAGATCGATTTCGGCGACACTGGCGAGACGCTTAAGATCAAGAACCTCGAGCATTTCGACTTTTCCGGCTGGGACATCGCCTTGTTCGCGGCTGGCTCCGAGGTATCGAAGGTGTACGCGCCCAAGGCGGCGCAGGCGGGCTGCACGGTAATCGACAACAGCTCTCTGTTCCGGATGGACCCCGACGTTCCGCTCATCGTGCCCGAGGTGAACCCTCAGGCTATCAGCGGCTACGTGAAGAAGAACATCATCGCGAACCCGAACTGCTCGACGGCGCAGCTGGTCGTGGCTCTGAAGCCGCTGCACGACGCGGCGAAGATCAAGCGCGTCGTCGTCGCTACCTATCAATCGGTCTCCGGTGCCGGAAAGCGCGGGATGGACGAGCTGTTCGAACAGTCGCGCAACATCTTCGTCGGGGACGCCAACGAGCCCAACTTCTTCACCAAGCAGATCGCGTTCAACGTGATCCCCCACATCGACGTCTTCCTTGACGACGGCTCGACCAAGGAAGAGTGGAAGATGGTTGTCGAGACGAAGAAGATCCTCGATCCCGCGATCAAGGTCACAGCAACCTGCGTTCGCGTGCCGGTGTTCGTCGGCCATTCCGAGGCGGTGAACATCGAGTTCGAGAACGAGATTTCGGCCGATGAAGCCCGCAAGATCCTGCGCGAGGCGCCGGGTGTGATGGTTGTCGATAAGCGGGAGAATGGCGGCTACGTCACGCCGGTCGAGGCGGTGGGTGACTACGCCACCTACGTCAGCCGCATCCGCGAGGATCCGACGGTCGAAAATGGCCTCAGCCTCTGGGTGGTGAGCGACAACCTTCGCAAGGGCGCGGCTCTCAACGCCGTGCAGATCGCCGAGCTGCTAGGCCGCAAGCACCTGCAGAAGGCCGCTTAGGGCTTATCGCCCCAGTAACGCAGCAGCTGCGCCTGCACGAGCTGCAGCCGCATATAATTGTCCACGTTCATGTTGAGGCCCTCGAGCGCGGCCACCTCGTTGAGGTCGTAGAGCAGGTTGCGGCGGAACGGGTCCTGGATCCGGCTCTGGATGAAGGTGATTGCGACCAGCCGCTCACCCTTCGTGACCGGCTCGACTTCGTGCATCGTGTCAGATGGATAGACGATCGCCTCGCCGGGCTTGAGCTTGAAGCGCAGCTCGGCATCCCCGTACTGCACGTGAAGCGAGCCGCCCTCGTAGCTTTCCGGATCATTGAGGAAAATCGTGCAGCTGAGATCGCTGCGAAGCGTGCCCTGCGGTGACTGAAGGTAAGCGGCATCGGTGTGGAAGCCGTACTTCATCCCCGGCTTGTATCGGGTGAGGAACGGGGGCGCGATGAACACCGGGAAGGCGAAGTCGCGAAATTCCTCGCTCCTCATGAACGCTTGCAGGAGAAGCTGCGAGCTTCTCTGAAAGGCCTGCGGCTCGTGCAGCTGCTCGTTTTGCTTGGCCGTGTTGTGCGGATTGGTGATCCGGCCGTCCACGAAGGGCGCGGTCGCGGCGATCCGCCGGCATTCGTCGACCTCGGCGTCGGTCAAAAGCTTCAGGATCCGGTACATCAGGCCTCTCGAGTGCGTTCCAGTGCGCGGGCCAGCAATAAGGACTTTTCCGAGCTGGCGCCAAGCATGGCAAGCGCTTCATCGATCTCGTGGCCGGCGAGGCTGATCTGCTCTGCGATCAGCTCGTTTCGAAGCGACGGACTATATTCATATTCGAGCGCCTTCGAATAGCGCTTCATCAGCGGGCCGTCGGCGATCGCCTGCACCTCTTGAGGAGCGGCCCTGAAGCCGAAGAAGTCCGCCACGCGGCCGAGCGCGGCCGCCATGTCATCGAGCATCGTATCGAAATCTTCCCAGGCCACGTGCCGGTCGGCCATCGCGTCAGCCGCTGCCTCCAGCGACGTCATCTCGCATGCCCAGGCGATCGCCGCGCGCTCCGCATCGTTGCGTGGCTCTGGAAAGACGATGCCTCGCCCTGCGAGCCGCTGTCGGCGATAGTCGAGATGGCCGTTGAGTTCCTTCAGGCTGTTCTCCCCGGCAAGGATGCTAGCGATGTAATTGCGGGGCTTGGCGTACATGAACAGCGCACGCTCACCGGACGGTACGAGCGCAGGCGCAATCTCGCTCGCGAAGCTGGTCGCCTTGACGCACGCGACTTCATCCGCCGCGAAGGTGCGCGACATGAGCTTGGGAATCGGCGCGATATAGCGGTGGCGAACCTCGGGAGGGCTTAACGCCAGGTCTCGCAGCAGCCGCGGCTCGCGGATGCCGAGGACACATTCGATGTCCCCCAGCAGTCGCGAAACCAGCGTCGAGCCGACGTGGCCGATGTGGAAGATCCAGCGCGCGTCGCTACGCAAATCGCGTCCCACTCCCGCTTCGACGTCGGGCCAGGGCAGGATCTGAGCGTCGATTGGCTGGGTAAGCAGCCGGTCGTCGAGGAAGCTCGCGGCGCGGTAGCTGTCGCGGTTCATCGCAACCAGCCGAACCATGCCCGCCGACGGGTCGAGTGCCTGGGCCAGCCAGGTCGCATCGCGCGCGATTTCGTCGGCAGTCGGAGCGCTGGACATGCCGCCCCTTAGCCGCGCAAAGGGCTCGCCACCAAGGGAGGTTAGTGATGTCGGAGCAAGTCACCGGCGGCTGCGCCTGCGGGCGCGTGCGTTACACCGCCACAATTCACGACCGCGACGCCTATTTGTGCCACTGCCGGATGTGCCAGCGCGCGACCGGATCAATCTCGATCGCGTTCAAGAATGTGAAGCAGGGCGAGGTGCGGTGGGATCACGAGCCGGACTGGTACGACAGCTCTCCCATCGCCCAGCGCTCCTACTGTCGCGAATGCGGCACGTCCTTCGGGTTCAGGTTCAAGGACGGCAGCGAGAACATGGACCTGACAGTCGCGAGCTTCGATGACCCGTTCGGCTTCACGCCCAAACACCACTTCGGTGCAGAGAGCATGCATCGCGAGTGGCTGAATACCGAAGGCCTCAAGGAAATCCGGACCGCGGATTATCAAAAGCTCGTCGACAAGTGGGTCGACGCGACTGGCAGTTTTCCGGGGTGAGCGTGGTCCAGGTTCACTACTGGTCGACATCCGACGGCATCAAGCTTGCCTTCCACGAGACCGGCAGCGGTCGCCCGGTGGTTCTGCTTCACGGCCTTTTCTCGGACGCGAACATGAACTGGATTCGCTTCGGGCATGCCGACCGGATCGCCCGCGAGGGTTTTCAGGTGATCATGCCGGACCTCCGCGCCCATGGACTTAGCGGCAGGCCGCACGATCCGGACCATTATCCGGTCGGCATCCTCGCGCGGGACTTGCGCGAGCTGGTCGCCCATCTCGGCCTCACGGACTTCGATCTCGGCGGCTTTTCGCTCGGCTCGCGGACAACGGTCGAAGGGGTTGGGGAGGGCCTGAAGCCGCGTCGTGCGATCCTCGGCGGCGCAGGCCTGGAGGGCCTTCGTCACTGGGAGAGGCGGAAGAATTTCTTCCTCGAGGCGATCGAGCTGTTCGACCGGGTGCCGCGAGGTGATCCGCACTGGCTGTCGATCCAGTTCATGAAGAGCCAGAAGATCGACCGCGTGTCGGCGGCATTGCTGCTTCAGAGCTTCGCCGATGCGTTTCTCGACTGGCTGAAGGCCTTCACGATGCCCACACTGGTGGTTTGCGGATCGGAGGACGACGACAATGGCTCGGCGGCTGAGCTTGCCGCGGCGCTTCCCCAGGCTGAGTTCAAGGAAGTGCCTGGCACGCACATGAGTTCGGTCACGAAGCCCGAGTTCGGCGCCGCGATCGCTGAGTTCCTGGCCGAATAGGAAGGGGCGCCCGAAGGCGCCCCTGGATACTTATGCAGATGTCTTACCGGTTTCCTTGAGGGTCAGCGCCTCTTCGGCGATTTCCGTCTGGGTCCTGCGGCCGCCGCGGCGCGCGCCGGAGGCGGAGCTTGAGCCCGAGCCCGAGCTTGCCATGAAGCTGTCGTCCGCGTCGTCCCGGCCAAAGCCGCTGCTGCCCGACGACATACCCTCGCGCCACTCGCTGATCTGATCGTTGAGGTTGGACAGCTGATCGGTGATCTGATTGCGGCGCGACCACAGGAAAACGCCGGCACCTACGGCTGCAGCCGCGGCGGCTGCCGTCGCGAATGGCCGGTCCTTGGCCGTCTCGGTCCAGCCGCTGTACTGGTTGCGGCCTTCCGGGTTGTTGTTGCGGCTGCGGCTGCGATTTCTGCCTCGGTTGTCGGTCGCCATGTTACGCTGCTCCTTCACTGTTACAGAATGGGTTAGTGGCCATATCAACGCCCGGGCGCAGTAGCCGTTTCACCGTTTCGTCCGAAGGAGCCCTGACGCGGGTGGACCGTCAGGCGGTCGCCAGCTGGTCCAGCATATATTCCGCGCTCGAGGCGCGATATTCGCCCGGAGCCTCGACGTTGAGCTGCTCGACGACGCCGTCGTTGACGATCATCGAATAGCGTTGGGAGCGCTTGCCCATGCCGAACTTGGCTCCGTCGAACGAGAGACCGACTGCGTCAGAGAACTCGGCGTTGCCGTCGGCCAGCATGGTGATGTCTTCCGAGCCATCGGCCTTGCCCCAGGCACCCATCACGAATGGATCGTTGACCGAAATGCAGGCAATCTCGTCCACGCCCTTGCCTTTGAGCTCGCTCGCCTTCTCGACATAGGAGGGCAGATGCCGCGCGGAGCAGGTCGGCGTGAAGGCGCCCGGCACCGCGAACAGCGCAACGCGCTTGCCGGCGAAATACTCGCCGCTGGTGGTCGGCTTGGGGCCCTCGGACGTGGCAATTGCCAGCGGCACGTCGGGGAGGCGGTCACCCACTTGGATCGTCATCTTGAATGCTCCTTCGCGTAACGGATGAAGCGCGACTTAGGCTCGCCGTATGACGGTCTCAAGTATTGCTCGCCGCGCTCAGCCGCCGCATTGTCGCTTTATGCCGCAAGCGCCCGCGTTTCTTTCAGGCAAATTGCTCCTCGCGATGCCCGGGATGGCCGATCCACGGTTCGAGCGCGCGGTGATCGCCTTGTGCGTGCATGACGAGAATGGCGCCGTCGGAATCGGCATCGGCCACAAACGCGCGGGAATCAGCTTTCGGGCGCTGCTGAGACAGCTCGAGATCGATCCGGGCGAGGCGCCGGACTGCGCCGTGCATCACGGGGGCCCGGTAGAGCCGGGCAGGGGCTTCGTGCTCCACTCGAGCGACTGGGGTGGCCAGGACACGCTGCACGTGAATGGTGAGAAGGGCGCGCTGTTCGCGATGACCGGCACGATCGACGTGCTCCGCGCGATCGCCGAGGGACGCGGTCCCGAGCGCTGGATTGCCGCGCTTGGCTACGCAGGATGGGGCGAGGGTCAGCTCGACGAGGAGATGACGCGTCACGGCTGGTTCACCGCCCGGACCGATACCAAGCTCCTGTTCGACACCCCCACTGATGAGCGCTGGGCGGCTGCTTTCAAGGCGGAAGGCATCGATCCGCGGCTATTGGCAAGCGAGACTGGGATCGCCTGACTCGACATATAAAGAATTCTTTATATTTGCCTTTCCGAGCTGCAGCCGCTAACGGCAGCCGCGACCGCGCCGAGGCAGGCGCACATCATTGCAATCGGAGATTTTCCACGTGGCGACGCAGGCTGAAACACGTTTCAACGACTTTGTCGTGAAGGACCTCGGCCTGGCCGATTTCGGCCGCAAGGAGATCGAGATCGCCGAAACCGAGATGCCGGGCCTGATGGCGCTTCGCGAGGAATTCGGCGCGTCGAAGCCGCTAAAGGGCGCCCGGATCACCGGTTCGCTGCACATGACCATCCAGACCGCGGTGCTGATCGAGACCCTCGTTGAGCTGGGCGCCGAAGTGCGCTGGGCGTCCTGCAATATCTTCTCGACCCAGGACCATGCCGCGGCGGCGATTGCCGCGCGCAACATCCCCGTGTTTGCGATCAAGGGCGAGACGCTCGAGGACTACTGGGATTATGTCGTCCGCATCTTTGACTGGGGCCAGGACACCACCTGCAACATGATCCTCGACGATGGCGGGGACGCGACCATGTTCGCGCTGTGGGGCTATCGCGTCGAGAAGGGCGAGCAGCTGTTCACCCCGTCGAACGAGGAAGAGGAGATCTTCGCCGCGACGTTGCGGCGCTTCCTCAACGCGCGCCCGGGATATCTCACCCACACCGTCGAGGCGATCAAGGGCGTGTCGGAAGAGACCACGACCGGCGTTCACCGGCTTTACGACCTGTCGAAGCAAGGCAAGCTCCCGTTCCCGGCGATCAACGTCAACGATAGCGTCACCAAGTCGAAGTTCGACAATCTCTATGGCTGCCGCGAGAGTCTGGTCGACGCGATCCGCCGCGCGACCGACGTGATGCTCGCCGGCAAGGTCGCCTGCGTCGCCGGCTTCGGCGATGTCGGCAAGGGCTCGGCGCAATCGCTGCGCAACGGCGGTGCGCGGGTGATCGTCACCGAGATCGACCCGATCTGCGCTCTGCAGGCGGCGATGGAAGGCTATGAGGTCGTGACGATGGAGGAAGCGGTGACCCGCGCCGACATCTTCTGCACCGCGACCGGCAATATGGACGTGATCACGCTCGACCACATGCGCGCGATGAAGAACATGGCGATCGTGTGCAACATTGGTCACTTCGATAGCGAGATCCAGATTGGCGCGCTCGCCAACATGAAGTGGACCGAGATCAAGCCGCAGGTCGACGAGGTCGAGTTCCCCGACGGCAAGAAGATCATCGTCCTGTCGAAGGGCCGCTTGGTGAACCTTGGCAATGCGACGGGCCACCCGAGCTTCGTCATGAGCTCCAGCTTCACTAACCAGGTGCTCGCTCAGATCGAGCTGTTCACGAAGGGCGACCAGTACAAGAACGATGTCTACGTCCTCCCCAAGCAACTGGACGAGAAGGTCGCGCGCCTGCACCTCGACAAGCTTGGCGTGAAGCTGACGCAGCTGAACGACAAGCAGGCGGCCTATATCGGGGTGCCGACGGAAGGGCCGTTCAAGCCCGACCACTACCGCTACTGAACTAGGGAAGCTCCGAGCGATCCGGAACGTTGGGGTAGGCGGTGAGCACCGGCCCCAGCGCCTCCTTCAACTCACCTAGCCACGGCTCGAAGTTCAGCCACTGCTCCATGCCCTTGCGGTTCAGCGGCTGGCGGACCTGGCCTGCGCTTGGGGTGCGGACGGGCCGCTCGGTCTCGTAGAAGCGCATGCACGCCTCCTCGAACGGCACGCCGATGTAATCGAGGAGCCGGCGAATCTCCTCTTCCGGCGCCTCTATCAGTTGTTCGTGGATCACGCGGTGGATTCGGCCTGGGAGGATCTCGTCGAAGTGGCGCATCATGCGCACATAGTCGGCGTAATATCGGCCCATCCAATCGAGCGAGTAGCTGAATTCCTGCCCGCGCGCGTAGAGCTGTTTGAAGTTCGAGAATCCGCAAGCCATAGGATGCCGGCGCGCGTCGATGATCTTCGCATTCGGCAGGATAGACAGGATCAGGCCCAAGTTCTCCCAGTTGTTGGGCAGCTTGTCGATGAAGTAGGGTCTCGCGGTCTTTCGGTGATGGCGCGCTCTAGCGAGGTAACCGTTTCCCAGCTCGGCGAAGTCGGCAGTGGGAATATTGGCAATTGAGGCCGGGTAGGGCTCTCCAGTCTTCAGCTCAACTTGTTGCCGGAGGCCCGGAATGTACGGCAGTTCCGCGGTTCCTTCGATCCTGGAATGGGAGGAGAGGATCTGCTCGACAAGAGTTGACCCAGCCCGCGGCATTCCGAGCACAAAGATCGGGCCGGTAACGTCTGCGCCGCTTCCCGCTTGCTCTCCGCCAAGGCATCGACGATCCCGGCGCGCACCTCGGCCTCGGGCGCGATCAGCGAGCGCGCGAGCGCGTCGAGATCGCTGGCGACGTCCATCTTGTCGCGCAGGCGCCGGTAGAGGTGGGCGAGCGCCCAGCCGGCGCGCACGCGGGCGAGGCCCGGACGATCGAGCTCGGACAGCAAGGCGCGGCGGCCGCGCTCGCGCCCGACGCGACCGAGCGCGGCGACGATCTCGACCCGGGCGACCTCGTCGCGCTCGCGGTAGAGTCGCTCGCACAGGCGGCGATCGGCCTCGTCCTGGATCTCGGGTTGCACCGGATCCCAGGCGACCCCGAGCTGACCGAGCTCGAAGGCCGCCTTGGCCCGCTCGCTGGCGAACTGCGCGTCGAGCCTCCTGATCAGCGCGGGATCGATGAGCGCGCTCGGCCGCCGATCGTCCTTGCGATCGGGCGGACAGGCGAGCAGCGTCAGCGCCGCGACGACGAGC
>Ga0207648_10004582_pt1 | contig 14174 bp, 10 predicted proteins | sample KBSMisM32_FD_184310 | JGI IMG/M metagenome (GOLD analysis project Ga0207648, IMG submission 184310) | Miscanthus rhizosphere microbial communities from Kellogg Biological Station, Michigan, USA - KBS Miscanthus M3-2 (SPAdes) (version 2) | ecosystem: Host-associated > Plants > Roots >...
CGAGCGGGCTGGTCTGGCCGCCACCGTCATTCGTTATCGCGGACGCAGCGCCATTCGAGGTCACGAGCGTGGGATACATCTGTTCGAGGGCCCGCCGGATGCTGGCTGTCGTCGAGGTGATCACTTCGATGTCGAGCCCGGTACTCGCCTGGAGGTCGTCGACGACCGGCGTCCGCGTCGGGTCGTCCATCGCGACGACCAGGGTCTGGCCCACTCGTGCGATCGGGACGACGAGGCGCTTCCTGGCGAAATCGACGTTGCCGACGGTTCCCATGACGAAGCGCGCCCGTCCGACCGTGGCGCGCAGCGGGGCGACCACGTGCTCGGGAAACACCGTCGCGCCGACGACTTCGGCAAGCATCGGGTTGAACGTGGTATAGCTTTCCTCCGACACCAGTGTGATGTCGGCGAACTTCGCGCGCTTCTGCAGCAGACGCGTCAGATTGGCGCCGGCAAAGCCGCCGCCGACAATGACGATGTGTGGTCTATTCTCCGACATTACGATCTTCCCTCTCCCGTCGCATGCAGATGTTGTGAGTACGGCTCGCGGGATTGGACGGCGCGGTCGAAAATTCCTTACAGCAGGGGCTAGGGACCAGGGGCTAGGGACGAGGAAGAGCGCGGCTCTTCTGGCCGCTCGTCGCTCACCCTAATTCCTCCTTGCACCAGTCAGAGTGAAAGCGCACCACCTCTCGCCCCTAGCCCCTAGCCCCTGCTGTAAGGATTTCCCGCCCGGCACGTCAAACGCACGCTCGACGAGTGAACCGGCTTCGCCATCGCGGGGACGCACATGAAGCCCCCCGCAATGTAGAACGCTCACGAGTCGACTTTTCCACTTTTCTGCCAACCCGGTTTTCTATCAACCAAGAGGAGCTTTACGATGGACAAGCGTCACGCCCTTATCGCCGCCGCCGTTGCGGGTCTGTTCTCCGTCTCTGCCTCGGCACTCGCTGCCGACGATCACGCCAACCAGGACAAGTGTTTCGGCATCGCCAAGGCCGGTCAGAACGACTGCGCTTCGAGCAACGGCTCGCACGGCTGTGCCGGCCAAGCCAAGGCCGACAACCAGGCAACCGACTGGAAGTACGTCGCCAAGGGCACGTGTGAGTCGCTCGGTGGAAAGACCGCTCCGCCGGCCAAGTAACGAGGATGCAGGGCCCGCCTGCGTATCGAGGCCGGTACGCAGGCGGTGAATCGTTCAGATGCGCATGTCGGTTTCGGCCCGAAAGGCCGTTCCAATGGGGGTCGCCGTATTCGCATCGGTCACCACCCCGTCAAAACGCGATCGACGAACGCTGCGGGCAATCCCGGTCAGTGCAATCTGGATAAACTATACAAATGCAAAAGAGTGTCAACGAGCGCGCCAGCCAGGGCGCCGGGGCCAGTCGCCTCGGCGGAGTCGGCATCGGCTTGCGCGCGCCCCACTATCGCGAATTGCTTTCGCGCGAACGCTGCACTGACTGGCTCGAAGCGCACAGCGAAAACTATTTCGGCGAGGGTGGTTACGACCTGAATGTTCTGACTCGCCTGCGCGAACGCTATTCTGTCAGCTTGCATGGAGTCGGACTCGCCCTCGGCTCGGCAGCCGGCTATTCGTCCGGGCATTTGCAAAGGCTGGCGTCGCTGGTGCGGCGCATCGAGCCTTCGCTGGTTTCAGAGCATCTGTGCTGGGGCGCCATCGACGGACGGGTTCTCAATGATTTGCTGCCGCTGCCGATGACGCGCGAGGCGTTGGAGCTGATGTGCAGCCGCGTTGCCGAAATGCAGGATGTCCTGCAGCGCCGCGTGCTGATCGAGAACGTGTCGAGCTACGTCCGCTTTGCCGGCGACGACTACGACGAGGCCGGTTTTCTCAATGAACTCGCCCGGCGCAGCGGCTGCGGCATCCTGCTCGACGTGAACAACCTGTACGTGAACCAGCTCAACCATGGCGCCGACGCCGCGGCGCAAATCGATGCGATCGCGCCCCAGTACGTCGGCGAAGTTCACCTTGCCGGCCATCTGGTCACCGAGCTGGCCGTGATCGATCATCACGGCGCCCGCGTCGCCGATGCGGTGTGGGCGTTGTATGAGCGCGCGGTCGCGCGCTGCGGCTGCGTTCCCACGCTGATCGAATGGGACACCGACGTCCCCGAACTCGACGTGCTGATCGACGAAGCCGCCAGCGCGCGTCAGCGCTCGCCGGGTGGTTGCCATGTCCTTGCCGCTTGATCGTCTTCAGGCGGACTTCGCCGCGGCGTTGGCCGAGTCGAGCGCAGCGGTCACGCTGGCGCCGGCGCTGGTCGCGCACGATGCCCGTGTGCTCGATCGTCTGGCGCTGTACCGTGGCAACGTCAATGCCGCCTGGGAGAAGGCGCTCGCGAATGCGTATCCGGTAGTGCGCGCGCTCGTCGGCGACGAGTTTTTCGGCGGACTGGCGCGAGCCTACAGCCGCGCGCATCCAAGCGTCAGCGGAGACCTCAACCGTTTCGGGGCGCGATTTGGCGAATTCGTCGACGAGTTCGAACACGCGCGATCGCTGCCTTATCTCGGCGATGTTGCGGCGCTCGAGTGGAGCGTCCACGTTGCCCATTACGCGGCCGACCCGGTAGCACTGACGCGTGAGCGGATCGGCGCATTACCGCCCGACGAGCTGCTGATGGCGCGCTTTGCGCTGCATCCGGCCTGCGCCTGGCTGCGCTCGCGATTTCCGATCGCGAGCATCTGGCTGGCGCATCAGCCGCAGGCAACGGCCGGATTGCCCGACTCGCTTGATCGCGGCGAACTTGCGCTGGTCGTGCGCCCGCTCTGGCGCGTCGAAGTACTTTTGTCGAGTGCCGGAGAACTTGCCGCGCTCGCTCAGTTGCGCAACGGCGCCGACGTCGAAGCCGCGATCACGGCCGGTCTGCAGGCCGAACCCGGGTTCGCCTTCCCGAAGGCGCTCGTGCGCTGGCTCGATTGCTCCGTGCTCGTCGAGCCGCCGGCCGCGGCCGTCATATTGAGCGAAGATCAATAGATTGAACCACGGAGAACACGGAGAACAAGGGAGAACGCGGAGAAGAGCAAGAATAAAAAGGGTGGCGCTGGCAATTGCGCCGATTTTGCTGCTGTTCTCCGTGTTCTCCGTGGTTCAGGCTTTTCCCATTCAGCGTGTGAGCATATCCGCGAGCGCAGACGCGACCGTCTTGGTTGCGCGGCGCAGGTCCTCGAGATGCAGTTTCTCGTCGGCCGCGTGGCCGTTGGCTTCGGCCAAGGTGCGCGGACCGGCGCCGTAGAGCACTGTTGGAATACCGGCCGTCGTGTAGTGGCGCGCGTCGGTGTAGATCGGCACGCCGTGCTCGGCGATCGGGGTGGCGAAGAATTCCTCGCCGCACGACTGCAGCACCCGTGTCAGGCGGTCGGCGCCCGGCAGTTTGACCAGTGGCAGCGACAGCAGGAGCCGGCGAATTTCGATCGTGATGCCCGCACACTTTGCCGCGGCGGACTCGATTAGTGCGCGCAACTCCGCCTCGGCCGCTTCGGGCGATTCTTCGGGGATGATGCGCCGATCGATCCGAAACGCGACACGGTCCGGCACGACGTTCGTGTTGATGCCACCCTCGATCAAACCGACGTTCAAGGTCGGATGCGTGATGCCTTGCGTCTTCGACGTGCGCGACTTCAGCGCCTCGCGCGACGCATACAGTGCGGTCAGGATCTGGTTTGTCGCGGCGAGCGCATCGACGCCGCGCTCCGGCATCGCCGCGTGCCCCTGGCGTCCGCGTACGACGACTTCGAGATGCAGGCAACCATTGTGCGCGGTCGTCACGGCATAGGAAAAGCCCGCGCTGATTGCCAGGTCCGGTTTGCTCAGGCCCTTTTCCAGCAGCCGGCGCGGGCCAATCTCGCCGCCGACTTCCTCGTCGTAGGTCAAGTGGAGCTCGACTTCGCCGTTGAGCGAAGGCCCGGCAGCGGCGAGTGCGCGCAGGGCGAGCAGGCTGAAGGCATAGGTTGCGAAATCGGACTTGCTGACCGCGATGCCGCGGCCGAACATCGTCGGACCCTTGCCAGCCTCGTCCACGACCTCCGCGCCATAGGGGTCGTGCGTCCAGCCCTCGCCGGGTGGAACGACGTCGCCGTGTGCGTTCAGCGCGATGACCGGTCCGCCGTTGCCGAAACGCTGGCGCACGATCAGGTTCGTCGCCGAAATCATGCCATTTGCGCGGACATCGACTTCAGGAACGGCATCGCCTTCGACTTTCAGGCCAAGGCCTTCGAGGAGTTCCTTCGCGCGCCGCGCGTGGGCGGCGCAATCACCGGGAGGGTTGTCGCTCGGCACCTTGACGAGTTCGGCAAGAAAGCTGCACTCGGCGGCAAAGTGCTCGTCGACGAAGGAACTGATCGCGTCATGGCGCGCGTCGCTGGTCATGGTTGCACGGGCTCGAAATGCAGGAGGAAGTCGGTGAACGCGCGTGCCGCGACAGCGGCGTCGCCCACGTCGAGGGATTCGTCGGGATGATGGCTGATGCCGCCGTTGCCGCAGCGCACGAACAGCATGCCGATCGGCGTGATCGTCGCCATCTTCATGGCGTCGTGTCCGGCGCCGCTTGGCAGATGCATTGGGGTCTTCTCGCCAGTCGTGCGCGTGATCGCGGCGGCTATTTGCCGCTGCATCGTTGCGTCGCAGGGAGCGCCGGCAGCGTCGAGCACGCGCCGGACGTCGATGCCGACTCTGCGCCGTGCTGCGATGCGCTCAATTTCGGCGAGGACGTCGGCGACCGCGCTATCGCGCAGCGCGTCGTCGCCGGCACGAATGTCGATCGACAGTTCGCAGCGGCCGGGAATCACGTTGATCGCGCCGCCCGGCACTTCGAGCCGGCCGACCGTTCCGACCAGGCCCGGCATGGCCGAGCAGCGCTTCTCGACCTCCAGCACGATTTCAGCCGCAGCGGCAGCCGCGTCGCGGCGCAGCGTCATCGGGACAGTGCCCGAGTGACCGGCGAGCCCGGTGATCGCCACGAGCCTCCGCACGCTTCCAGCGATCGACGTCACGACGCCGAGAGGCCGGCCGGCATCGAGCAACACCGGCCCCTGCTCGATGTGCACCTCGACGTACCCAGCCAGCGTGCGCGCATCGCGCGCGAGCGAAGGAATCGCCGCCGGATCGTGTCCGGCATCGCGCAGCGCAGCGCGCATGCTGATGCCATCGGCATCGAGCTGGTCGAGCACCTGCATGTCGAAACATCCGGCAAGCGCGCTGCTGCCGAGGAACGTCGACTTGAAGCGCACGCCTTCCTCGTCGGCGAACGCGACAATCTCGAGATCGAACGGCAGCGCGGCGTTTTGCCGGCGCAGATGCGCCACGCAGGCGATCGGCAGCGCCACGCCGAGGCGGCCGTCGAATTTGCCGGCGTTGATGACGGTGTCGTAATGCGACCCGGTGATCAGCGTCTTCGCGCCGGCCTTGCCGCAGCGCCAGCGGCCGACGACATTGCCTACGGCATCGATTTGGGTTTCCAGGCCTGCCGCGAGCATGAAGTCGCGGATCGCCGCCGCTGTTGCCTGATGAGCCGGGCGCAGGTACGTGCAGGTCAGCGCCGACTCGTCGTCGCTGTACGCAGCGAGGCGTTCCTGCATGGCCATGATGTGCGCGCCGACCGGCTCGCTCAGAGTTTCGGCAAGGCGAAACCAGGCGATGCGGCCTACCTGCGCGAGCGCTTCCCGCCTTTCGGCGGCAGCAGCGTTCTGCACGCGCGCGGTGAGCGCGGCGATGATCGAAGCGCGATCATGGCCGCGCACGGCCAGAATGAAAGGGAAGCCGAACTTGTCCGTGTACGCCTTGTTGAGTTCGCGCAGGCGCGAAAACTCATCGGGCGAGCACGAATCGAGGCCGGCGCCGCTCTGCTCGCGGGCCGATTCGGCCGTCAACGCGGTTCGGACGCGAGCACGGCCGGCGAGCTCAGGGTGCGCGCGGGTCAGCGCCAGCTGCTCGTCGCCGCTTGCTGCAGCAACGGCGCTGGTCATCGCCGCATGCAGATCGAGCACCGATCCGAACGGGCGCTGCGCGGCCACACGCTCGGCGACCCACGGAGAATGCTCGAATATTGCGCGGAGCGTATCGACGAACTGCGCCGGCGGCATCGAATTGAGTTGGGCCAGAGCGATCACTACTCGGCGTTCCGTGCAAACGGATGAATCGCGATCCAGTGCCGCGCGATATCGATGCGCCGGCAGATCCACACTTGTTCGTGCGTGAGCGTGTAGTCGAGGAACCGTTCCAGTGCGGCAATGCGCGCCGGTCGGCCGATCAGGCGCGCGTGCAGTCCGACCGACAGCATCTTCGGCGCGTTCATTCCAGCCGGGTCGCCTTCGCGGTACAGCACGTCGAACGCATCCTTGAGGTAGTCGAAGAATTGCGTGCCGCTGTTGAAACCCTGCGCGGTGGCAAAGCGCATGTCATTGCTGTCGAGCGTGTAGGGCACGACGAGATGCGGCACCCGTTGCGCGGCGCCGTCGCGTTCGACTTCGACTTCGCGCCAGTACGGCAGGTCGTCCGCGTAGGAATCGGCGTCGTAAACGAAGCCGCCATGCTCGACGACGAGACGGCGCGTGTTCGGGCTGTCGCGACCGGTGTACCAGCCGAGCGGCGGATCGCCGCACAACGCCGTGAGAATTGCCGTCGCTTCGGCGATGTGCGCGCGTTCGGTGGCTTCGTCGATGGTCTGGTAGTTGATCCAGCGCAGTCCGTGGCAGGCGATTTCGTGGCCGAGTTCGCGGTATGCAGCAACCGCCTCGGGAAGTTGCTGGAGAGCACGTGCGACGGCAAACACCGTCAGCGGCAGCTTGCGCGTCTCGAATGCGCGCAGTACGCGCCACAGCCCGGCGCGCGATCCGTATTCGTACAGCGACTCCATGCTCAGGTGGCGAGCGGGAAACGCCTGTGCCCCGATGATCTCGGACAATAACGTTTCCGACGTCGCGTCGCCGTTCAGCACGCTGTTTTCGCCGCCTTCCTCGTGATTGAGCACGAACTGCAGCGCGATGCGCGCATTGCCGGGCCAGCGCGGATGCGGCGGCGCGCGGCCGTAACCGGTCAGGTCGCGGGGACTGGCGGTGCTGGTCATGGTCAGTGCGGCGCCCCGTCGGATAACCACGCGATCACCTCGTCGCGTTCATCCTCGGTCATCTGCGTGATGTTGCCAAGGGGCATCACACGCGTGCTGAGCTGGACGAGGCTCGGCTGTGCCTGCGCAAGAATGCTTGCGGGCGAGTCGAGCAGCACGCCTTTCGGCGGCGCGGTGAGCCCGGCGAACGTCGGCGCGGACGCATGGCAAGGGACGCAGCGCTGCCGCATTATCGTCTCGACGCGCGCAAAGCGTTCGTGCGGCGGAGCCGCAGACCTGGCCGTCGACGGTGTCGAATCCCGGGGAGCAAGCGCGACGGCAACGGCTGCGAGCGCCAGCAAGCCGAGCACCAGGGTCAGCGGCGATGTGCGGCCGCCGCGCTCGTGGGCTTTGTGCCTTGCGACGAACCAGGCACGGATGCCGACACCTGCGATGCTCATTGCGATCAGCACGAAGGCGTTGTGCTTCGCGCCGTAGGTCATCGCGTAGTGGTTGCTGATCATCGCGAACAGCACGGGCAGGGTGAAATACGTGTTGTGCACCGAACGTTGCTTGCCGCGAAGTCCGTAAACCGGGTCCGGCGCGCGACCTTCATGCTTGGCCTTCACCATCTCGCGTTGGCCCGGAATGATCACGAAGAACACGTTCGCGACCATGATCGTGCCGAGCATGGCGCCGAACACGATATACGCGCCGCGACCGCTGAACAGCGTGCACAAGCCCCACGCGGCTGCGCACGACAGCAACGCGACGATGCCACCGATCAACCGATCGTCGCGGCCGAGCGCCGAACGGCACAACGCGTCGTACACGAGCCAGCCGCCTGCCAGAAATCCCGTGGCAATCGCGATCGCCGCCGGCTTGCTCAGCGCCAGCACGCCGGGGTCGATCAGATAGGTCTCGGCCTTGGCGAAGTAGAGCAGGCAGAGCAGGAACATGCCTGACAGCCAGGTCCAGTAGGCTTCCCAGTAGAACCAGTGCAGCGTCGCGGGCAATTCCGCCGGCGCAAGTTTGTACTTTTGCGCATTGTAGAAACCGCCGCCGTGCATCGCCCAGACTTCGCCGCCGACGCCGGCATCGATCAGTTCCTTGCGCGCCGGCGTGACCAGGTGATTGTCGAGCCAGACGAAATAGAACGAAGCGCCGATCCAGGCGATGCCGGTGATCAGATGCAGCCAGCGGCCGAGGAGGCTAGCGAGGTCGAAGAGGTAGGCGCTCATGGAACAGGCGGGCAGTATTGAAAGGACCGTTCGCGCTGAGCGTAGCTTGCGCAGCAAGCGAAGGCGAAGCGTCTCTCGGTGACCCTTCGACTTCGGCGCTTCGCGCCTACGCTCAGGGCGAACGGGCTGTGGAATCGACGACCGATGTCAGTACCGGTTGTTGAATGCAGCCAGCGGCCGAGGAGGCTGGCGAGGTCGAAGAGGTACGCGCTCAATTCGATCGGTTCGCTTCAATCCCCTCTCCCTCCGGGAGAGGGGTGGGGGTGAGGGTCGGGGATCGCCACGGCATGTCGATGTCGGAAGCTTCATTCGTCCGGATTGCCGAGTCCCCTTGGCTCGGCCGTGCTTCGAGAGAGGTATCCGGGGTCGGGTCCGGTGACTTGTCGACGCCTTCGTGATCCCCGACCCTCATCCGGCCCTTCGGGCCACCTTCTCCCGGCGGGAGAAGGGAATCAAGAGCGCGCAGGACTGCCTCCGGAGTCGCGGGAGCGCGCAGGTCGGGCAATGCTGCCGGCTCTGATGAGGCCCGCTCCGATGAGGCCGGGGCACACGCCGCGATCGCGTCGCGAATCGCAAGAAACGTCGAGATGCACAACATCAACGGCGGCTCGCCTACGGCCTTGGAGCGATGGATCGTGTCTTCGCGGTTCGGTTCGTGCTCGAGGATGCGAATGTGGGATTGGACTGGCCAGTCGCCCGCGCTGGGAATCTTGTAGGTCGATGGCGCGTGGGTCTGCAGTTCGCCGCGTTCGTTCCAGTGAAGCTCCTCGCTCGTCAGCCAGCCGACGCCTTGCAGGAATCCGCCTTCAATCTGGCCCATGTCGATCGCCGGATTCAACGACGTGCCGACGTCGTGCAGGATGTCGACGCGCAGCAATCGCGACTCGCCGGTCAGCGTGTCGATCGCGACTTCCGAAACCGCCGCCCCATAAGCGAAGTAGAAGAATGGCCGGCCATTGAAGGTGCTGCGGTCCCAGTGGATTTTCGGCGTTGCATAGAAGCCGGTGCTCGACAGGGACACGCGCGCCGCATATGCGCTTGCGACCAGTTCCTTGAACGAGAGCGTGCGCTTGCCGACGTGAACCTGGCCGCCTTCGAAGCGCACCCGTTCGGCGCCGACGCGGTACTTTGCGCAGGCATGCGCGACGAGGCGCTTGCGCAGCGTGCTGGCAGCCGCCTGCGCCGCCTTGCCGTTCAAGTCCGCGCCGGACGAGGCAGCGGTCGCCGAGGTATTCGGCACCTTGCTCGTATCGGTCGTGGCAGTGCGGATCGCGCTTAGCGGCAGGCCGAACTCGGTCGCGACAACCTGCGCGACTTTCGTGTACAGGCCCTGGCCCATCTCGGTCCCGCCATGGTTGAGCAGGACGGTGCCGTCGGTGTAGATGTGGACCAGCGCGCCGGCCTGGTTGTACACGGTTGCATTGAACGAGATACCGAACTTGACCGGCGTCAGCGCGATGCCGCGCTTGATCACGTCGCTGTGAACATTCCATTCCGCGATCGCGCTGCGGCGCGCGCGATAATCGCTGCTCACCTCGAGTTGATCGGTGATCGTGTCGAGCACGTTGTCTTCGATCACGTGCCCGTAATGCGTGACATTGCGCTCGGTGATGCCGTAATAGTTGCACCGGCGCACGTCGAGCGGATCGAGCCGGAGCGTGCGCGCGATGTCGTCGATAATTCGCTCGATCACGAGCATGCCCTGGGGCCCGCCGAAGCCGCGGAAAGCCGTGTTCGAAACCGTGTTCGTCTTGCACAAGTGCGCGGTGATGTCGACATGCTCGAGGTAATAGGCGTTGTCGACGTGGCATATGGCGCGGTCGACTACGGGCCCGGACAGATCCGCCGAATAGCCGCAGCGCGCGGCCAGAACCAGCTTGAGCGCGACGATGCGGCCGTCCGCGGCGAATCCGACCTCGTAGTCGGCGACGAAGTCGTGGCGTTTGCCGGTGATCAGCATGTCGGCGTCGCGGTCGAGGCGCAGCTTCACTGGCCGCCGGGTCTTGTGCGCCAGCACCGCCGCCGCGGCGCCGAGAAGTGCCGGCTGGCTTTCCTTGCCGCCGAACGCGCCGCCCATGCGCCGGCATTGCACGCTGATTGCATGTGCGGGGCGCGCCAACGCGTGCGCCACGACGTTCTGCACCTCAGTCGGATGCTGCGTCGAACAGTGGATCAGCATCGCGCCGTCCTCCTGCGGCAACGCGACCGCGACTTGGCCCTCGAGGTAGAAATGATCCTGGCCGCCGATCGCGATGCTGCCGCTCAGTCGGTGCGGAGCGCCTGCCAGCGCGGCCTGCGGCTGGCCGCGCGACATGTGCTTGGTCGGCACGACGAAGTTGCCGGCTGCGACCGCAGCGCGGACGTCGAGGATGGCCGGCAACTCGGTGTACTCGACGTTCGCACGCGCAGCGGCGCGACGCGCAGCGTTGCAGCTGTTCGCCGCCACCGCGAAGATTGGCTGCCCGGCATACTGGACAAGGCCGTCGGCGAAGATCGGATCGTCGTGGATGATGCCGCCGTAATTGTTTTCGCCGGGTATGTCGGCCGCGACGGCGACGGCGACGACTCCCGGCGCAGCCAGCACTGGCGTCAGATCGAGCGCCCCGAAACGGCCGTGTGCGATGCGGCTGATGCCGAATGCCGCGTGCAGCGTATCGGGCGGCAGGGCGATGTCGTCGGTGTAGATCGCGCGGCCACTGACATGCAGGTGCGCGCTCTCGTGACGCACTGGTTCGCCGACGATGCGCGCGGTTGCCGCTTCAAGCTCGCGGTCCGAATCGTTCATCTCGGCAGCAGATCCAGGGATTGGTGCTTCTCATGCCAGGCCTCGATGGCATGCGTGCGCAGCGGCGCCGATCGCGGGCGATGTTCGAGCAAGAAGCGACGCAGCAGGTTGCCCGCGGCGCGCAGGCGATAGTCCGCGCTGGCGCGCATGTCGCTGATCGGCTCGAAATCCTGGGCCAATGCGGCGATCGCGGCCTCGGCGCTGGTCTGGTCCCAGACCTTGCCGACCAGGGCCGCCTCCGCGTGGTGCGCTCGCGCGGGGATGGCTGCCAAGCCGCCGCAGGCGATGCGCAACGCGGATATGCGGTCGCCTTCGCAACGCAGTGCGAAAGCCACGCAGACCGCCGAGATGTCCTGGTCGATGCGCTTGGACCACTTGTAGCTGGCGATGCGCATCGCGGCGTCGGGAATCGGCACGTGGACGGCGACGACGAACTCGCCCGCATCGAGCGCCTTCTTCTGATAGCCGAGATAGAAATCCTCGAGTCCGAGCTCGCGCGTGACGGTGCCGCGGCGCAGTTCGATATAGGCGCCAAGCGCGATCAGTGCCGGCATCGCATCGCCGATCGGCGAGCCGTTGGCGATATTGCCGCACAGCGTGCCGGAGTTGCGCACCGGCGGCGAGCCGAAACGCTCGGCCACCTCGGCCAGCGCGGGAATGCGCGCGACGATCTCGCGCCAGGCATCGGTCAGCGCCACCGCGGCGCCGATGCGCAGGTGACTCGTGCCGATCTCGATAGCCTGCAGTTCGGCGACCTCGCCGAGGTAGATGATCGGCGGCAGATCGCGCAGGTGCTTGGTCACCCACAAGCCAACGTCGGTGCCGCCGGCGAGCAGCAGCGAGTCCGGCGCCCCTTCGAGTGCCTCTGCCAGTTCGTCGATCGTTCGCGGCGCAACGAAGCCGGGCAGGGCCAGCATCGTGCCGCGTCGTATACTTTGCAACTGCTCGGCATGCACAGGCGCCTGCGCTGCCTCGCGGCTCCAGCGCGCCGGGTCCGGGTACGCGCGCATCGCGCAGCCGGCATCGATGATCGGGCGGTACCCGGTGCAGCGGCACAGGTTGCCGGCCAGCGCCTCGAGCACATCGGCGCGTTCGGGCGGCCGCTCGCGCAGGTACAGCGCGAACAGCGACATCACGAAGCCTGGCGTGCAGAAGCCGCACTGCGACGCGTGCAGGTCGACCAGCGCCTGCTGCACCGGATGCAGCGTCTGCTCGTCGCAAGCCAGACTCTCGACCGTGACGAGTTCCTTGCCGTCGATCGTCGGCAGGAAGCGGATGCACGAGTTGATGGCGCGATAGCGCACGCGCTCATCGCCGACGAGTTCGCCGAGCACGACGGTGCAGGCGCCGCAATCGCCTTCGGCGCAGCCTTCCTTGGTGCCGGTGCGGCCGAGATGCTCGCGCAGGTATTCGAGCACGGTCGTCGTCGGCGGCAAATCCGCAACGCTGACGACGTTTCCGTCGAGCACGAAACGGACGGCGTTTTCATCGCCCGTTGCAGGGTCGGCAGTTACGGCGGAGTTCGTGTCGCTCATGGCGATTCAGCTGCCGCGGTAAGTGGAATAGCTCCACGGTGAGACCAGCAGCGGCACGTGATAGTGCTGCGCGGCGTCGGCGACGCCGAATCGGATCACGACGACGTCGAGGAACGGAGGATCCGGCAGGGCCGTTCCGCGGGCACGGAAGTATTCGGCGACATGGAAGCGCAGTTCGAAGCGGCCGCTGCGCATGGCGCCCTCGTCGAGCAGAGGCGTGGCGCCGCGCCCGTCGGCATTCGTGCAGAATCCGGCCAATGGGACCGATCGCGGCAGGTCGAGATCGTGCAGTTCCACGCGCATGCCCTGCGCCGGAACTCCCGCGGCGGTATCGAGTACGTGCGTGGTCAATCGGCCCATCGATGCGCTTCAGGTTGCGTCCGGCACTCCGGCGCTTCAGGATTTCGTATGCCCGTTGCCATGTGTACTCAACATTGCCGCCGAGTGCAAGCTTGCACTACATTGAATCAGTCAAATCCATCAAGGGACGCATTCGATGCCGGCTGACGCGATCGAAGATTTCATCCGGGGCATTCCGAAGGCCGAATTGCACCTGCACATCGAAGGCACGCTCGAACCCGAACTGATGTTCGCGCTGGCGGCAAGACATGGCGTGAAGCTGGCGTATGCCTCGGTCGAGGAATTGCGCGCGGCCTACCAGTTCGACGACCTGCAGTCGTTCCTTGATCTGTACTATGCCGGCGCCGCGGTGCTGCGTGACGAGGAGGATTTTCATGCCTTGACGATCGCGTACCTGAGGCGGGCTCATGCGGATGGCGTCGTGCACGTGGAAATCTTTTTCGACCCGCAGACGCATACCGAGCGCGGTATCTCATTTGCCACCGCGCTCAACGGCATCCGCCGCGCGCTGGCGGATGGCGAGCGGGAGTTCGGCATCACGCATCGCCTGATCCTGTGCTTTCTTCGTCACCTGAGCGCCGACGCGGCCATGCAGACGCTCGAACAGGCGCTGCCGTACAAGGGCTCGATCGCCGCGGTTGGCCTGGATTCGTCGGAACGCGGTCATCCGCCGGCGAAGTTCGAGGCGGTCTTCGCACGCGCGCGCCGCGAGGGATTCCTGACGGTTGCCCACGCCGGCGAAGAGGGACCGCCTGCGTACATCGTCGAGGCCTTGGACGTGCTGCACGTCGCACGCATCGATCACGGCGTGCGCTGCGAGGAAGATCCGGCGCTGGTCGAGCGGCTCGCGCGCACGCGCGTGCCGCTGACAGTGTGTCCACTGTCGAACGTCAAGCTGCGCGTCTACGAGCGCATCGAGGACCACAATCTCAAGCGCCTGCTCGATCGCGGCCTGTGCGTCACGGTCAATTCCGACGACCCGGCGTATTTCGGCGGCTACGTCGTGGGCAACTACGTCGCGGTGCAACGCGGCCTAGGCTTGACGCGAGGCGACATCCGCGCGCTGGCAGCCGCGATCCTCAACGACCTCGGCACCGCACTCGATGCCGGCGGCGCTCACCGCGAAGCGCTCGATGCCTATCGGGAGGCGATTGGCTCGGCGACTCGCGCCGGCCGGTCCGCGTCAGTGCCG
>Ga0207648_10004586_pt1 | contig 14166 bp, 14 predicted proteins | sample KBSMisM32_FD_184310 | JGI IMG/M metagenome (GOLD analysis project Ga0207648, IMG submission 184310) | Miscanthus rhizosphere microbial communities from Kellogg Biological Station, Michigan, USA - KBS Miscanthus M3-2 (SPAdes) (version 2) | ecosystem: Host-associated > Plants > Roots >...
ACGAACCAGTCGCCCTTGCCCTTGGCGGTACCGACCTGGTACGGCTTGTTGAAGCCGCGCACGTCCACGTCGTGCTGACCACCGGGAGTGGCGGGAAGTGCGTGCCACTTCGGGTCGTTGAGGGCCGGAGCGCCGACGCTGTTGCCGGTGTAGTTGAACCACACGCCGTGAACCACGTCGGTGCAGGGCGGGGCGCAATCGCCACGCTGAACCAGCGAGATGTTGTCGATGGCGAAGTCGTTGCCCATGTACGCCGTGCCGTTGTTCCAGATCGCCACGTCGAACGACGCCGCGGCAGCAACGGGCCCGACGAACTGCACCACGTTGCCGGGGTTGCTGGTCGTCAGGTCTTGCGAAGCACCCAACGGGACGCCGTTGATCGTCACCGAGATGTTCGCCCCTGCCACGCCACCGGGAGCATTGGCTGCAACCCACTCGGCGCTGAGGATGTTCATCGCGTTCGCCGTGAAGTCGAACGTGACCAGCGAGCCAGGCGTGGTGCAGGGGCTGGTCGTGATGACCTGCTCCCAAACCTTCTGGTTGGTGCTCTCAAAGCCGTTGGCGATGAGCATCGGGTTGCCCTCGGGCAGTGTGATCCACGCCGAATGGAAGTTGTTCGGGTTGGAGCCGATGACATAGCGACCGGGGTCGTACATCGACCCGTTGCCGGTCCCGCCGCCAGGACCGTTGATGCTCGTCAGAGCGAAGTCCGTCGTGCTGGGGGCGAGAAGTTCGCCGTTGGCTCCAGACGAGTCGAACCCGCCGTTGACGACGAACTGCTGACCGTCGATTGCCGACGCCGGGGTGCTGATGAGCGCCCCCACTGATGTAGCGGCGATCGCTGCTGCAAACAGCGCGCGCCCCTTCTTGTTGCCTATCAAGGCTTTCATCATGCTGTGTTTCCGTCCCCTTGTACTTTGCTAGTCGCCCGATTCGGGCGCCAGCGAGCCGTCCTCTTTGAGCGACCCGGCCATTATCGGCATGAGGTGGCCCCGGGACTGGACCTTTAGCGACAGGCTTTTACCATCTGGCGACGAAAGGCGAGGAGGCACCGCAGGATGCCGGTGTTGACACGTGTGTCCCTGGATCGTCACGGAATCTCTGTCGATAGAAGCGGGCTTGCCAATCTCGACCTTGAGCGACAGACTTTGGACACTTGGCGGCAAGTTCGGAGGTGGCCATGACCGCCATGGTCCAAGCCCAATCTCTGCGCGGCTATCGGGAACTGGTCACCGACCTGGGTGGTAACCCAACCCGGCTGTTGCGCCAAGCGAGCATCGAACCGGCGGCTCTCAACCGGCTGACGGCCTTCATCACTTTCGAGAGCCTGATCGACCTGTTGGAGCGCTCCGCCGCCGACCTCGGCTCCGCCGACTTCGGGCTGCGCCTGGCCGAACGTCAAGACATTGGCATCCTGGGCGCCCTCGCAGTCGCCATGCGGTACTCGGCCACGGTGGGCGAGGCCATGCGCTGCGCCTCCAAATATCTGCACGTCTACAACGCCGCTATCGCCTTCACCATCAGCACCGGGGAGCGTCGCGACCAAGCTCGAGTGGTGTTCAAAAGCTTGGTGGAGCACGCCCCCCAATGGGCGCAAACCGCCGAGCACGGGATCGGCTTGACCTGGCGCATCATGATCCTGCTCTCCGAGGGACAATGCCACCTGGAACAGGTGTGGCTCCCACATGCCGCCGTGGCCACCGCAGCGACCTACCGATCCCGCTTCGACGCTCCCCTGACCTTCCAGGCCGACCGTCTCGGCCTCGCCTTTGCGGCCAGAGACCTCGACCTGCTCATCAGCGAACAAAACCGAGAGTTACACGAAGTCGCCACCGCCTATCTGGACGGTCAGGTACCACGCGGGCGAACCCCCCTCACCGTTCAAGTCCGCCAGACCATCGAGGCCCTGCTGGGCACCGGTACCTGCGGCCACCGCCAGGTAGCCAACGCCCTCTACATGCATCCCCGCACCCTGCAACGGCGGCTGCAAGCAGAGGCCACCACCTTCGAGGCCATCAAAGACGACGTCCGTCGAGATCTGGCGCAGCAATACCTGTCCCAATCCGACATTCCCCTCCGCCAGGTCACCGCCCTCCTCGATTACAGCGAACAGTCAGCCTTGGGCCGAAGTTGCCGCCGCTGGTTCCAGACAACTCCCCGGGAGTTCCGCAACAGCGACCCGCAAAAGGGCCGCTGACCAGGGTCGATTGGAGCGGACGACGGGATTCGAACCCGCGACCCTCACCTTGGCAAGGTTGTGGTTCCCGTCCGCCGGGTCCGTCCCAGTCCGCTGACGTGGTCTCCCGTCCGCCCAGCCCGTCCAGTCCGCCCATTCCGTATACCGCTCTACCATCGCACGCGTAGCTGTCGCCTCGTGACTGTGAGGTGTCGGCACAACCCGGCGCGCATCAGTCGAAGGGTCCGTGATGATGAGCGCGGATCGAAGATATGGCGCTCGGATCCATGCGAGGTCACCGACGCTCTACGGTGGGCCAATGCCCGCCGACGATCCGCTCACGAACGGCTACGACGCCTTCTATGAAGCGTGGGGTCGCAGCCCGACGTGGAATCGAATCTGGCGTGAGCATGTGACCGGCGCAGACTTTCCCGAGGAATTCGCCCACGTCAGTTTCATCTCCTTGACGGAACTGCGCTCTCTCGCTCAGGGTTTGAACCTGGCTCCAGATCAGATACTTGTCGATCTCGCTTGCGGTGCGGCGGGTCCCAGCCTGTGGATTGCGAGAGAGTACGGCGCTCGCGTGGTCGGCCGTGATCTGTCGAGCGTCGCCATCGAGCGCGCCGTAGAGAGTGCGCTGTCTGTCGGCATGAGCGATCGTGCAGAATTCGCGCATGGAAGCTTCGAAGCGACGGCGGTTGCGTCTGGTTCTGCCGATGCCGTGATGTCTGTCGATGCCCTGCAATACGCACCAGACAAGACCAAGGCGCTGATCGAGGTGGCAAGAATTCTCCGTCCGGGCGGACGATTCGCGTTCGTCACGTTCGAGCTGGACGCCGAGCATGTCGCTGGGCTGCCGGTGTGGAACGACCCAGTGAGCGACTACCGACCGATACTTGGAGCAACTGGGTTCGAAACGTTGAGCTATGACCAGATTCCGAAGTGGCGCGAACACGTCACGGCCGGGTTCGGTGCGGTCGTGGCTGAGCAACATCAACTGGAACTAGAACTCGGTCCCGTTGCCGCAGCAGGAGCGGTAGCAGAGGCGTCTATCACACTCGGTTTGCAACCGTATTGCGGTCACGTGCTGGCTGTTGCGATGAGGGTTTGAGTGTCCACGGACTGCAACCGTCGCCCGCGCCAGAGTGCCCGGTCCGTCGCGCTGACGGATGGACGATCATGCGCACAGAACTGCCAGCGCCGAGCGGCACTTCGGCGTTATCGGGGTTTTACGGTGATGCGTGAGTAAGTCAGGTGTGCGGAACTGTGCGCTGGCGGCGCTGTTGTTCGGTGCTTCGACTCCTGCCGCATCGGTGATCGCGGAGCACATGAGACCGCTCGTGCTCGCCGGTCTGCTGTATCTCGGCGCTGCCTTGGCGGTGTCACCGTGGTGGATCACCCGACGACCGACAAGTGCGGCGCTGCGTCGCGACTGGCGGTTGTTGGCGACGGCGATCATCGCTGGTGGCGCGATCGGTCCCGCATTGTTGACGGCCGGTCTGGTGCACACCCCTGCGGCGACGGCTTCGCTGCTGTTGAACATGGAGCTGGTGTTCACCGTGATCTTGGCTGCAACCCTGTTTCGGGAGTACCTCGGTCGCAACATGATCGGGGCCGCGGTACTGGTGACGATGGCTGGAGCGTTGCTGGTGTGGGAACCGGGCGCGGCGGTCAGCGTGGATGCGTTGCTGATTGTCGGCGCGTGCGCGTGCTGGGGTCTCGACAACAGCGTTACGTCGCGCATCGACCAGGTCAGCCCGCAACACGTCACCTTCCTCAAGGGAGTCGTTGCCGGGTCGGTCAACTTGATCCTCGGTCTGATGCTCACGGGCGTCGGCGACGTCAGCGGCTGGTCGATCGTTGGTGCGCTCGTCGTTGGCGCGTTCGGCTACGGCGCGTCGATCACGCTGTGGGTCCGCGGAGCGCAACAACTCGGCGCAGCCCGCGGGCAAGTGATCTTCGCAACCGCTCCGTTCCTCGGCGCGGTCTTGTCCTGGGTCGTGCTGTCCGACTCGATCGACGGACTCCAGATCGTCGCGATGGTGATTGCCGCCAGCGGTGTCGCGTTGTCGCTTCGTTCCGATCATCTGCACGAACATCACCACCACCGAACGGTGCACACCCACGAACATGATCACCACGACGGCCACCACGACCATTTGCATGCAGACGGCTTCACCGGCCGACACAGCCACGAACACGTACACCTCGAACTCGTGCACGCGCACCCTCACGTTCCCGACCTCCACCACCGGCACGAGCACTAGCGCCGAATGCCCGCTCACTAGGAGGGACGAAGAGCGAGCAACCGTGCCGTAACTGCCGCTCGCCGCGCCTGATCGACGCTCGCCGTGCGACTATCCGCGATTGGAGGCCTGACATGTGCTGGCCTTTTCCCCAAGGTTTCGTTCAGGGAGGTCGTTGATGAAGCTCTCATCCAGGATCGGCGCCGAGTTCATCGGCACGTTCGTTCTCGTCTTCGGTGGTACCGGCAGCGCGGTTCTTGCCGCAAGGGTTCTCGGGCCCAACACTGGACTCGGGATCGGGTTCGCCGGCGTGGCACTGGCGTTCGGGCTCACCGTCGTCACGATGGCCTATGCAGTTGGCCACATCTCCGGAGGGCACTTCAATCCGGCCATCACTATCGGCCTGGCCACCGCCAAGCGATTCGAGTGGAAAGAAGCGTTGCCGTACATCGTCACCCAAGTTGTCGCCGCGCTGACCGCTTCGGCGACGCTGTGGCTGGTTGCGATCAATCAAAAGGGAACGACCAAGGATTCGTTGACGGCGGGTGGATTCGCCTCCAATGGGTACGGCGACCACTCTCCGGCCGGATACACCTTGCTCGCCGGACTCGTCATCGAGATCGTCCTCACTGCGGTATTCCTGGCCGTGATCATGGGCGTCACCGACAAGCGCGCATCGAAAGGCTTCGCCGCCTTGGCGATCGGCCTCAGCCTGACGCTGATCCACCTCGTCAGCATCCCGGTCACGAACACGTCCGTGAACCCGGCCCGTTCCACCGGCCCGGCGATCATGCTCGCCTTTGGTGGCGACTCGTGGGCGCTCGGCCAGCTGTGGCTGTTCTGGGTCGCCCCTATCGTCGGTGGAGTAGCCGGAGCGCTCATCTACCGCGCGATCGCCAGCGAGGAGACCGTCAGCGACGCCGCGGTGATGGGCACCGAATAGTTCTGCCTCCCGCGGGCATGCGCGGTGTTCCCGCGCGGACTCAGACGACGCTTGGCTCGTCGACCACCCCGGGTGGAAGGCCACCGGTCGCGGCCTTCCAGCCGATGGCGGCGACACGGGCGCTCACGACCTTGGCAATCCCGAGACCGATGCCACCGGCGACCGACCAACGTATGGCCGCGGGCCAGGTGAACCGGGTGTCAGACGGATCGAATGGCGAAACGGGGGCTTTGTCCTTGCGGATCGCCCGATAGCCAGCGCTCATCAGCTTCTCGGCGACCATGGCGCCCAGCATGCCGGAGACACTGGAGACCAGCTTCCACTTCCGCTCGCGTCCGAACACCTTGCGCACCCATTGCACGATCATTCCCCGAAACCTAACAGCCGCGACACAAAGGACTTCCGTGCCAGCTCCGCCCGACTTCGACCTCTTGTACCCACCTGCCCCGTTCGTTCCGCGTCAAATCGCTTCTGCCGGTGGCGCAGCGGTGCCAACGGGCCGGAGAGCCACATACGTCGACGGTCTCCCCGGTCACCATCACGATGCCCACCGGTCGCGTGGAGAGCGGCCGTCGCTGCTTCGCTCACGTTGCAGTAGGTCGTTCGGCCCACTTCGTCAAGTTCTGTTCAAGCTCCTGGCCCAGGCGTCGATGACCACTCGTCAACGTGTGCTTCTCGTGCAGCGTGGCAGCCGAGAGGCAGGAGGAATTCGATGAGTCGCAGGCGCGCGTTCGTGGCCATGGCAATTGTGGGGGTCGTATTGACCGGCGGCGGGATCGCCGCCGCGCTGTGGTCGGCCAACGGCAGCGGGCCGGGACAGGCGAAGGCGCTGTCCGCGCAATCGTTGACCGTCACCGCCGCGACCGGCGCAGCAGACCTCTATCCCGGTTTCACTGGCGGTGACGTCTTCTTCACGATCACCAACCCCAACCCATATCCGGTCACGTTCACCTCGATGACCGCTGGAACAGTCACCTCGAGCAACCCGGCCGCTTGCCCGTCGACCAATGTCTCGGTCGCCAATGCGAGCGGTCTGAGCTTGGCGGCGGCTGCCAGCTCGACGTCGGGCACGCAGTCGATCGCGAACGTGGTCACGATGGCTGCTGGCGCACCTGACGGGTGCCAGGGAGCGACGTTCACGATCAACCTGACGCTGTCGGGTTCGCAGTCCTGACACGACCCATCATGGGTCGGGCGGCGGTTGTCACGTTGTTGGCGGCCGTCGCCTTTGTCGCGCTACCGATCAGATTCGCATCGGCAGCCTTCTCGGCGAACGGGGTCGGCTCGGGGCAAGCGAGCCTGCAGTCGATACCTCAAGCGGCAGCTCCCGTTGGGGTATCCAGCGGTCACGACGTGACCTTGTCGTGGGCTGCGACGACGCTGTCGGGCGGCACACCGGCGGCGGCGTACACAGTTCGGCGGTACGACACGTCGAACGTCGCCCAACCAATTCTCGACGCGTGCATCACGGTGACCACCGCGACCTGCGTCGAGCACAACGTGCCCGCTGGGACATGGCTCTACTCGGTGCAGGCGCGGATGAGCTCGTGGACGGGCGCGGAGAGCGCCAAGAGCGCGGCGATCACCGTCTCGGCCTCGTCGTTCGCACTGACCTCGACCGCACCGATCACCGCGCTGCCGGCGGTGGTGACCGGCACGATCAGCAACTTCACACTTGCTGACACGCTGACCTACCACCTCGATTCGACAACAGGGCCGGTGCTCACCGGTTCCCCCTCGACGGTCACGAACAGCACCTCGATGGCCGTCAGCATGACGCTACCGACCGGCACGACCGACGCTCCCCACAGCTTGTTCGTGGTCGGCTCCAGCGGGTCGTTCGCTGCCGCGTCGATCAACATCGTCATCCCACCGGTGCTGCAGTCGATGCAGATGCGCGATGTCAACGGCAACGGCAAGGTCGACCAGGTGACCGTCGTGTTCGACGACACCTTGGGCGTCTACACCGCCGGCGTCGCGCCGTGGACGTTGACGAATGTGCCATCCGGCGGGTCGCTGTCATCCGTCAGCGTGGCCGGCTCGACAGCGACGCTGACACTCGCCGAAGGAGCCGGCGCGGCCAACACAGCCGTCGGAACGTTCAAGATCGCCCTCGCCGTCAACTCCGCCGGCATCCGCGACGTGTACGACCACACGACGTCGTTCGCCGCCACTGCACCGACCGATCTTGCCCCTCCTGCTGTCCTCGCACTTACGATGAAAGACGCCACCGCAAACGGCAAGGTCGACCAAGTCACCATGTCGTTCAGCGAGGCTCTGGCTGCATACACCGCGCCCGCCACCGTCTGGACGCTCAGCAACGTACCCAGCGGCGGGTCGCTGGCCTCGGTGACCGTGGCCACGCCAGCGGTGACGCTGGCGATCAACGAAGGGCCCGGTGCCGTCGACACATCACTCGGATCGTTCACCGTGGACCTCGCCGCCAATGCCGCGGGCATCCGCGACGCGGCAGGCAACCTGGCCTCGTTCACCGCCGCGCCGGCAGACGGCGCCAAGCCGATCATGCAGTCACAAGAGATGTTCGACGACAACACCGACGGCAAGATCGACCGAGTTCTCGTCAAGTTCAGCGAGACACTCGCCCCGTTCACCGCCCCGATCACCGTGTTCTCGCTGTCGTCGGCTCCGTCGGCGGCGACGCTCAACACCGTCACCGTGTCGAGCAACCAGGCGACCCTGGCGCTCAACCAAGGGGCGAACGCGGCGAGCACGGCAGTCGGCTCGTTCAAGATCAGCCTCACCAGCAACACCCTCGGCATACGCGACGCAGCCGGCAACCTGTCGAGCTACGCCTCGACGGCGCCCGCCGACCGCGCCGCACCGGCGTTGGTCACCCTCAGCCTGCTCGACAACAACGGCAACGGCAAGGTCGACAGCGTCACTGCTGTGTTCAGCGAGACACTGCAGACCTACTCGGCCGCGACGGCACCTTGGACACTTGCCAACGTGCCCTCCGGCGGGACTCTGACGAGCGTGGCGCTGTCGTCGGCAACCCTCACGCTGACACTCACCGAAGGAGCAGGCGCCGCCGACACGACGGTCGGCGCAATGACCGTGGCGATGGCTGCCAACGCAGCCGGTGCCCGCGATGCCATCGGCAACCTGAGCGCGTTCACGCCGACGGCACCGATCGACAAGGCCAAACCCGCCGCGGCGACGATCACCGACACAAACGGCAGCCTCGACGGTAAAGCTGAACCGGGCGACACCATCGTGATCACGTTCAGCGAGCCACTCGCACCCGCGTCGGTGCCGAGCTCGACAACGGTGACCATCACAGACCCAGCCGGCTCGGGGAACGACACGTTGACGATGCTCGGCATCAGCAACGGGGCCCGTACCACGGGCGCCAACACATACGTCACCCTCGATGGCGGGGTCGCGTCCTTCGCCAATTCCACCGTGGCCCTCAGCAACGCCAACCGCACACTCACGGTCACGATCGCTTCGCCGTGCAGCGGAACGGGCTGCGCCACGCTCGGACAACAGTTGACAGTCGCGACCTACTCGTACCTGGCGGCCACCACCCTGACCGACGTCTCCGGCAACCTCGCCGCTACACAGGCCAAAACACAAAGCATCCGCCTGTTCTGACCAACCCCTTTTGGCGCCGGTGGAGCCGTAACGGATCGCGTATCGGTCTTGAGCAGCGAGCACTAGCGGTGTTTAGTTTGGGAGGGCGGGCCGCTATGCGAAGAGGCTGCTGAGTCTCGACCGTGCCTGCTCAATCGCGGCGACTTCGAGTGTGACCAATCCGAAGAGGGGCTGCATGATCTCCCGCGCCGCATCCGGCATCGATGGAAACATGGCGTCCAGCAAGAACTGCCGCAATGGGATGAGCGTCTCCGGATCGGCTTTGCTGATCGCGGCGAGTAGCGAGTCAAGTTCGGTCAGGCGCTGAACGTCGAGATCGCGTAGACGCTGGAATTCGGACTGAACCATTTGCACTGTGCTCCTGCCTCGAACCTGCCGGGGTCCGGGGCAAGTGAGCAACCGTTTTTACGGGCGGCTGAGCGTCAGCGTAGCCCGACGTACTTTGATATCTCGTCGAGATCCGCCGGGCGTTGACATGCGTCTCCCGGAGCGGCAATGATTTTCCCGACTGTTGGCCCCAGACCCTGGTCAGCGGCGAGGTGCACCGTGAGCGAGTACGTCGAGGCCGATGGCGTCGCGGTGTTCAAATTCGATTCCGCCTGGTCCTCAGTCGATCGTCACGAGAGCTACGAGCGGATCATCCACGAGTTGGGCTACAACACCAGCGACGTATGTGAGATACGTGTCACCGAGACCGTCGTCGAGGTCGACTACATCGACTTCGACGACCCCGAGTGGCCCAGGCTCACCGCCCGACATGCCAACTTGAGATGAGTGTCCGCCGCCTACCGGTCGGCGGATATCTGACCGGCATTGGTGAGGTCGTAGCCAGTGAGTGCGGTGATTCGCTTTTGTGTCGATGGGTCTTCGAGTGCTTCGATGAGCGGCTTTGTCAGGCCGAGACGGTCGCCGGGCACTACGAGTTCGTATGGTTCCCAGGTAACGGGCACGAACCCGAGCTGCAGCGCGGCGGCCGCTGAACGGGCGCCGAGCGCCGCGTCGGCGATGCCTGACGCTACGGCCAGGGCGAGCTCGAAGTGGCTCTGCGCTTCAGGGCCGCGGATATCGTCGGGATCGCGACCGAGTTGTCGGACGAGTCGATCGAGCAGCACCCGGGTGCCGGCGCCGAACTCACGTTTGGCAATGCGATGTGGCAACGCATCGCCAATCGATTGCAGACCGAGCGGGTTGCCTCTGGCGACGATGATGCCTTGCTCTCGGCGCCACAGATGGACGATCTTCGGGTCTCGGCCGACCAGCAGGGCGGCGGCGAAGGGTCGGTTGTACACGCCGCTTTCGTGCAGGAGGTGAATGGCAGCGCCATCGGCCCGCCCTTGCCAGATCGCACGCAGGCCGCTGAAGCTCCCTCCGCGTTCCACCACCTCCACACCGTCACCGCACCGCTCCAGCAAGATGTCGAGAGCCGGGTCGTCGCTGCCTGCCAGTCGAAATGGGCGATGGTCTGCGAGCAATGCCAGGGCATGGCGGGTGCCGTTCTCGGAGACGCGGGTCTTTCTGCGATCGCCCATGTGCACAACTGCTGCTGAGGCGAGCCGCTGGTAGGCACGGGCGATTGTGCTCGGGGTGACGCCTTGTGTGGCTGCCAGGGCGCGGATGCTCGGGAGCTCGGCGCCGGGGGCGAGATCGCCGCTCGCCACGCGCCGAGCGATCTGATCGCTGATCTCGACGTAACCAGCCATTCGGTGAACGTTAGGTCAGGGCACCAGATGCGGCATGATGTGCCGAACTGAACTGTGTCAGAAAGGTACAAATGTCACCCCGACTCCACGTCGCCGCCACGGCCATTCTTGCTACGGCCGCGCTCGTTGCATGCGGCTCGACGTCGAACAGCTCCCCAGCAGGCGCGACGGACGGTGGCAACAAGTCGATCATTCTGGCGACCACCACCAGCGTCGACGACAGTGGCTTGCTCGACCAGCTCGTGCCCGAGTTTCAAAGTCAGAGCGGGTACACCGTCAAGACGGTTGCCGTCGGCAGCGGACAGGCGCTTGCGATGGCGGATCGCGGCGAGGCGGACGTGGTCATCGCCCACGATCCAGAGGCCGAGAAGCAACTCGTCAACACCGGTAAGGCGACGCAGTCGGTCCTCATGCACAACGACTTCGTCGTGATCGGGCCATCTTCGGACCCAGCGGGAATCAAGCAGGCCACAACTGCAGCGGATGCGCTCAAGCGGATCTCTGAGAAAGAGGCGCCGTTCATCTCCCGAGGCGACAAGTCCGGCACCAACAGCTTTGAGCTCAAGCAATGGAAGGCCGCGAACATCACTCCATCGGGATCGTGGTATCAGGAGAGTGGCCAGGGCATGGGTCAGACCATCAACATCGCGTCACAAAAGCAGGCGTACACGATCGCCGACCGGGCGACGTACCTGGCGACGAAGGACTCGAGCGGGCTGGCGATTCTCTACCAGGGCACGCCCGACATGCTCAACGTCTACGACGTGCTTCCGGTCACTGCCAAGGCCGGTTCCCGTGTCAATGTCAGCGGTGGCGAGGCGTTCGCAGAGTTCATGCTGAGTCGCGCTGTGCAGAAAGAGATCGGCGAGTTCGGCAAGGCCAAGTACGGCATCTCCCTGTTCGACCCGGACGCCGGCCAGACTGCCCAACAGATCGAGCAAGAGTTGGCGACGGCCGGGTAACCGATGGGACTGATCTGGGACGGGTTCACATCGGCGTTGAGGCTGATCTGGAATCGAGACCCGGAAACGATGGAGATCGTCTGGCTGTCGCTTCGCGTCTCCCTCTCCGCAACAGTCGTCGCTTTACTGCTTGGCCTGCCGATCGGGATGCTGATCGCAGTGGGCCGCTTCCCCGGGCGAAAGCTCCTGCTCGCCGTCGTCAACACTGGCATGGGGGTGCCGCCAGTTGTCGCAGGCCTCTTCGTCACCCTGCTCCTCTGGCGGAGCGGCCCGTTCGGCGCAGCGGAGCTGCTGTACACACCGACCGCGATGATCATCGCTCAGGCGTTCATCGCAACGCCACTCGTCGCCGGAATCTCAACCGCCGCCCTGCAGCAGGTCGACCCTGAGTTCCGCACACAGATGCTCGGCCTCGGGGCGGGGCGCTTCCGAAGCCTGTTCGAGGTTGCCCGCGAGGCGCGACTGCCGCTGCTCGCGGCGGTCATGGCCGGTTTCGGTGGCGTGATCAGCGAGGTCGGCGCGGCGATGCTCGTCGGTGGCAACATCAAGCATCAGACCCGTGTCCTCACCACCGCCGCGGTGCAGCAAACCGCGATGGGAAACTTTGGAGCCGCGATCGCCTACGGCTTGATCTTGCTCACCGTGGCGTTCGTCGTGGTTCTGGTACTGACACTGGCACAGCAGCGTCAGAGCCTGTGGGCCCGGTGAGTGACCCGCTCATCGAGCTGCACGACGTTGCCGTCGACCGCGGCGGACGAACGATTCTCCAAGTGCCCCACCTGACGCTGACGGATGGAACCGTGCTCGCCGCGCTCGGTCGAAACGGCGCAGGAAAATCGACCCTCCTGCGAGCGGTCGGAGGGCTCATTGAGCCAACTCGAGGGACAATCATGCTCAACGGCAGTCCGAGCACAGAAGGCGACCGTCGACGATTGAGCGCCGCGGTCCTTCAGCGCCCGCTGCTGCGCCGCGGCACCGTCTCCTCCAACATCGAAGCCGGCCTGCGGTTCCGCAAAGTTGAACGGAACGAACGAGCGAAACAAACCGAAACGTGGCTCAACAGGCTTGGGCTCTCCCGCCTGGCCAGCCAAGACGTGCACCGTCTGTCAGGTGGCGAAGCACAACGCTTGAGCGTTGCACGTGCATTGGCGCTGCGCCCGAGACTGCTGCTTCTCGACGAACCCTTCAATTCGTTGGACAGCCCAACCAAACTCGAACTCCTGGCTGATCTTCGTGCCGTCATCGACACGGAGAGATGTGCGGTCTTGTTCGTCACCCACGACCGCCACGAGGCGAGTCTTCTCTCCGATCGCGTCGCCATTTTGCACGAAGGCCGAGTTCTGCAGGAGGGACGGACCGTCGACGTCTATGACCAGCCGTCCGACACCACGAGCGCCGAGCTTGTCGGCTATCGAAATCAAGTACCGGCCGATCTACTGCCGTCCACCATTCCACGCAATGGGTCGACACTGCTCATCCGAGCAGCAGACCTAACTGTCGGAAAGGCAGCAACGAAGGTTTGGACGATCCCAGCCATAGCGGTGCGAGCCACGATCGAGGGAGACGCTCCAAGCGTCGTGGCAATGGTCGGCACCATCCCGATGACAGCGAGGCTTGTCGATACTGCGGTTCCCTCACCGGGCGACAGGGTCGAACTGATCCTGGACCCAGCCCGCGTCCGCTGGTGCTAGGCGGGCGCCGCCAGTTTCGGTGCGCTAGCTGGTTGGGTGCCAGGCACGGGTCTCGACTGTTCGAGTTCCGTCGCTGACCCGCGTAACGTTTGCCAACCAGCTCGACAACCGCTTTCGGCACGCCCTCATGCGGGCGATCGGCGCCGGCGTAGTTCAGCCATGGCTGTACAATCGTGGCATGGCTGTCACCTCGGAACGTTTGAATCTCGACGTTCTCGCCCGACTCGGATTGGCGCTCGCCGACGACTCGCGGCGGCGCCTTCTGCTCGAGTTGATTGACGGTCCGGCGTATCCGTCTGACCTCGCCGACTCGCTTGGGTTGACACGCGCCAACGCGTCAAACCACCTCGCGTGCCTACGGGGATGTGGCCTCGTCGTAGCGGAACCGGAAGGGCGCCGTGTTCGCTACCAACTGGCCGACGCCCGACTCGGACGAGCCCTTCGCGATCTCCTCAAACTCGTGCTGATCGTCGACCCAACGGTCTGCCCGGCCGCCGACAACGACGGATGCTGTTGATGGCCGCGTAACATTCCGGCATCACGTGTCCCTTCGCCAGCATCACCTGACGACCCATGCTGCGCTGGCGAACGGATCACGAACAAGCCCAGCATCTCAGCGGAACGCCGCAGCACACTCAGCCGTCGAGTGCGGCTACTCGTCGCGGCGACGATCAGTTACAACGTCATCGAAGGAATCGTCGCGATCACCGCTGGCACCATCGCAGGATCGACCGCACTTGTCGGCTTCGGTCTCGACTCGGCGATCGAGGTCAGTTCGGCAGCGATAGTCGCCTGGCAGTTCTCCGCCCGGGACCCCGAAACACGCGAACGAA
>Ga0207648_10004587_pt1 | contig 14164 bp, 9 predicted proteins | sample KBSMisM32_FD_184310 | JGI IMG/M metagenome (GOLD analysis project Ga0207648, IMG submission 184310) | Miscanthus rhizosphere microbial communities from Kellogg Biological Station, Michigan, USA - KBS Miscanthus M3-2 (SPAdes) (version 2) | ecosystem: Host-associated > Plants > Roots > Rhizosphere...
ACGGGCGGAGTGGCCTCTGCGGTCGATGTGGCGCAGGCCCAGACTCAGCTGGAAAACACCCGCACCCAGGCCATCGATGTGCTGATTCAGCGGGCGCAGAACGAACATGCGATTGCGACCCTGATCGGACAGCCCGCTTCTACCTTCGCTGTTCCCCAGGCGGCCTGGAATTCTCCGCCGCCTGATATCCCGCCGGGACTTCCGTCAGACCTGCTGGAGCGCCGGCCGGATATCGCGGCCGCGGAACGTCGCGTGGCCGCCGCCAATGCCCAGGTGGGCGTCGCCCGGGCGGCTTACTTTCCGATTTTTACTCTGACCGGTTCAGGCGGATTTGAAAGCACCGCAATCACAACTCTGATTCAGGGGCCGAGCGGGTTTCTGACCGCGGGAGCGTCCGCTGCTGTCACTGCTTTCGACGGGGGCCGGCGCCGCGCCGTCTCCGAACAAGCCCGGGCAGCCTACGATGAGTCCGTGGCAGATTATCGCCAGACCGTGCTCACCGCCTTTCAGGAAGTGGAAGACAGCCTGGCGGTCCTGCGCATTCTCAATGACGAGGCCCAGGCCCAGCAGGCCGCTGTGACCGCGGCCGAGCACTCGCTCCAGCTTTCCACCAATCGCTACAAAGGCGGCGTGGTCAGCTATCTGGAAGTGACCACTGCGCAAAGCACGGCTCTGGCTGACGAACGCGCCGCGGTTGATATTCTCCGGCGGCGCATGACCGCCAGCGTTTCCCTGATCAAGGCCCTGGGCGGAGGATGGAGTTCCGCGAGCCTGCCGTCGGCGAGGGTTGAATCGCGGTCGCAGACCGCAACCGGCCAGTAGCGGACGTGCCCAGTTGCCTGTTCTCTTCTAGTACTAAAGTAATCCCCGATTTACCGGATTGCGCCTCTCCCGCGTCGGACCGATCATCTATTTGTGTAGTGAAAATTAGGAGGTAAGCGCCATGCCTCTGATCCGCAATATTGAGGATCCCAGGGTTGTAAGGCAGATAGACGGTCTCAACCGTCGAAACCAGTTCATTCGTGAAATCGCCAGCGCGATTCTATCCCAGAATGCCGGCTTTGAAAGTGTGTTGAGCATCGCGAATCGAGTGTACGACTGGCATTGCTCGCCCCAGGCCAGGCGGTCGGATCGGGTCAGGTTTGACGGTTCGAGGATGACCGCGCTTAGCGCGTAGTCGCTGGAGGATGTTTAAGCTCGCCGCTGGGAGGGCAGGATGCCCTCCCGACAGCCGGCGGGACGCCGGCGCTACGAACGGCTTGCGTTGCACCGAGGGACGGGCAAAATGTATGCTCTCCCTTCCATGCTCCGCACAATTCTCTCTGCTGTTCTACTCCTCTCCGCCGCAACTTTTGCCTTAGCCCAGCAGCCATTTCTTTCGTCGGAGCAATGGATCAAACTGCGCGATGAGGCCAGCGGCGCGGCACCCTACGAAAATCTGCGCTACCTGACGCGTTTGCATCGCGTGCCCGCTACCGCGGAATTTGACCAGGCCGCGCAGTTTGTTTTACAGCGAGCCCGAGAGTACGGGCTGGCGGAAGTCCAGAGCGAGCAGTTCCCCATCGACGGAAAGACTTCATACGGCCTGATGCGTTCTTATCTGGGTTGGAGCGTCGAGGCCGGACAGCTTTGGGAGGTGCGGCCGCAACACCTGCTGCTGGGCGATTGGGCGACCGATCCGATTCGACTGGCTGACTACAGTCACAGCGCCGATGTGGAAGCCGCTTTGGTGGATGTGGGCGACGGTTCCCATGAGTCTGACTACGGCAGCAAGGATGTGCGCGGAAAGATTGTCCTGGCCGATGGCGTTCTCGCCCGGGTGCAGGCTCTGGCCGTGGCCAAATACGGTGCCGCCGGCATTGTAAGTGATATGCCCAACCAGAGCACGGCGTGGTCAGGCCTGGATCGCACCGTGGTGCGTTGGGGCCATCTGGATGCGCGCCAGCCGGCGGGATTTGCTTTCATGATTTCGCGCGACACCGCTGAGTCATTGCGGACGCGACTGCACGCCGGAGAGCAGATTGTCCTGCATGCCAGGGTGAAAGCCGAAGTCGGGCCCGGACACTGGACGGTGGTGAGCGGAGTCATTCCCGGGACCGATCCCGGCGCAGGCGAAATAGTTTACAGCTGTCATCTGGATCACGAGCGGCCCGGCGCCAATGACAACGGAAGCGGCTGCGTGACGATTCTGGAATCGGCCCGTGTGCTGGCGCGGCTGATTGGCAGCGGAGCCCTGCCCCGTCCCAAACGCACGCTGCGCTTTGTCTGGGGACCGGAGGTTGAAGGCACCATGGCCTATCTCAGCCGCCATCCCGATATCCGGGCACGGCTGCGCGCCGACATTCACATGGACATGGTCGGCGGCGATCCCTTCAAGAACAAATCCATACTGCACGTGACCGAGACTCCGTGGTCCCTGCCCAGTTTTGTGACCGACGTGGGCGCCGCCCTGGCAGACGTGATCCGCACCGGAGCCGCCAACTATGCAGGCAGCGGCGACGCTCCGGACGCAGCCGTAATCGAGACTCGCGCCGGTGAGCAAGGCACGCGCAACCAGTTTCTCGCGGACGTGACACCCTATGCCGCGGGTAGTGATCACGACGATTATGACTCGTCCACCGTTGCGGTTCCCTCGCTCTACCTGCGCGACTGGCCCGACATTTACATTCATACCGACCATGACACGCTGCAACAGATCGATCCCACCAAGCTGCGCCGGGTAGCACTTCTGGGCGCCGCCGCCGGATATGTGTATGCCACTCTGGATACGGAGCGATCTCGTGACCTGCTTCCCTTCTACACATCGCAGTCTGAAATACGGTTGGCGCAATTGTTCCAACAGGCACAGCAAGTAGTGGCGGACCCGAAACTGGATTCCGGCGCGGCGTGGTACGAAGCGCGCAATCTGCTGCGCCAGGGTCTGCGGCGCGAGGTTGCTACGCTCTCGTCACTGCTGAAGTTTGCCGGCTCCGATGCGAATGGTTCGGCTCAGGAGAAAGCACTTGCAGATCAGGTATCAAATTTCAATTCCTGGATCGATAGTCAGGCGCGGGCTCGAGGAGCAAAGGGCGTAGAACCGAAAGCACCGTGGGCGGGAGACGCAGCAGCGCAGAAGATTCCCCTTCGCGTCGGCGAGTTCGGACCGCTTACCTATCAGAACGACGATGTTCTTAAGGCACGCCTTTCGCCCGAGCGATTTGGGAGAGTGAAGCTGCTCAACAGCGAGGCAACGCCGCTACTCAACGTGCAGGATCTCTCGGAACTCTTTGCCTACGAGATCGTAAACTTTGTCGATGGCAAACGAACCGTGGGAGAGATTCGGGATGCGGTATCAGCCGAGTACGGCCCTCTGCCGGTGCAACTGGTGAGCGACTATCTCGATGCCTGCCGGGAGGCCGGGGTCATTCAGTGGAAATGACAAACGAACGCAACCCGAGGAGCCTATTTAGACTCGTCCGGAATCAGCTGATAGCTCACGAAGGCCAACTGCCTGCTGTCAGGTGACCAGGAAGGCACGTTGATTGTTCCCTGCCCGCCGAAGAGTTTGGCCAGCAGCTTAATTTTCTTGTCACTGAGCGACATCAGGCGAAGCGTCACATCCTTGTTCTCGGGATGCCCGGTCACACTATGGTCGTAGGAGAGAAACACCATCCACTTTCCGTCGGGCGAGATATGCGGAAACCAATTGTTGAACTCATCCGCTGTGACCTGCTCCTGCTGGCTGCCATCGCTGTGCATGCGCCATATCTGCATGGTACCGGTGCGCTCGGAGTTGAAGTAAATGAAATTTCCATCGGGTGAATATTCCGGACCGTCGTCCAAACCCTTGGCAGCAGTCAGACGCGCTTCTTCGCCCCCGGCGACAGGGATGGTGTAGATGTCGAATTCGTCACTGCGCTGACCCACGAACGCCAAGGTTTTTCCATCCGGCGACCAGCCATGCCAGTACGAAGGCGAGTTCTTCGTGATGCGCCGGGGAGTACCGCCGCCAATCGGCACGACATAGACGAGCGAACGGTGGTCCTCCTGCGACTGGTCGCTGATGGCGATCTGAGTCGCGTCCGGGGAAATGCCGTGATCGTTGTTGCAGCGCGTGGCGAAACCCGTATCGATGACTTCCGGTTTGCTCCCGCCCACAGGCAGTCGCAGGAGATGGCCGTCGCTGTTGAAGATGAAAGAAGAGCCATCGCGGGTCCAGTTGGGGGCTTCGAAATGCTCACGCGCGATATACGCCACCTGCCGGTCCCCGGAGCTGACTGCTACTGTTTCGAGTGTGCTGTACAGCGCGGGCTTGGACGTGGTGGATGCCGGCGTGGCTAAATCTACTTTCGAGAATACGGCCTTCTCGATGACATCCTTATCGTGGGAGCAGACACCGATCCCAACGTAGAAATCTCCCTGCAGAGGCACGCGCAGCCAACCGCCGGCGACCTCGGGCTCGCCGTCTGCAGCGGCCAGCGCCATATACACGTAATCGCCCCGCTTTGCGATACGCAACCGTTTTGGGCCGGACAGATTCGATTGAATCTCTCGTGTGACCGCTCCCTTTTCATCGCGATATTGCAGTGCAGTCATCCCCACCCCATGCAGCGCGATGTCGGCATATACGGAATCGGCGTCGAGGCTCTGCCGCAGCATGAGCACGGCTTTCTTATGCGGATTTCCGGTGCTGGTGGGAAACGAAATGTCGGCGGTCAAGGTGACATCGCCCGAAACTTTCTTCCAGACAAACTGAAAGGCATCGGCGGCAAACCACATGTTCTCGCCGCTGCCGCTGAGGGTGTAGGTTTGCTTCGAAGCGTCATATTCAACGGAGCCCGGATGCAAGACCGTACCGACATCGGCATGATCCTCGAATATTCCAAGGGGCACGGCCGCGGGGGTCGCCCAGGAATGATTCGCTTCACTTGCAAATAGAAAGACTGCCGCGGTTACAACCGGTAACCATACGATTTGTTTTCGGCTCACCAAAAACCTCCAGGCTTCAAGCGATCCAATACGGCTTTCGCCGGGCAATCGTGAATGTCAACCAGTTCAATGGCCGCCGCCGGCCAGCTCGCGAACGATGTCATTGACGAACGACTTGGCGTCGCCAAAGAGCATAAGCGTTTTGCCAAGATAGTAGAGAGGATTGTCGATGCCGGCAAAGCCTGGGCTCATGCTGCGTTTGATGACCATGACGGTGCGGGCCTTGTCCACGTCGAGAATGGGCATGCCGAAGATGGGGCTGGAGGAATCGGTGCGGGCGGCGGGATTGGTGACGTCGTTGGCGCCAATCACCAGGGCAACATCGGTCTGTGAAAACTCGCCGTTAATGTCGTCCATCTCAACCAGTCGGTCGTAAGGAATGTCGGCCTCGGCCAGCAGCACGTTCATGTGGCCCGGCATGCGGCCGGCCACGGGATGGATGGCGAAGCGCACGTCCACGCCGCGCTTGCTCAGCGCGTCAAAGAGCTCCCGCACTTTGTGCTGCGCCTGGGCCACCGCCATTCCGTAGCCTGGAATGATGACGACCCGGTTGGCGGCGGCAAGAATGGCGGCGGCTTCCTCCGCGGTCGCGCTGCGCACCGTCTTGGCTTCCTGCCCGGCCACAGCCGCGGGCTGCACCTGGCCAAAGGCGCCGAACAGGACATTGCCGAACGAACGATTCATGGCTTTCGACATGATGACGGACAGGATGAAACCCGAAGAACCGTCAAGCGCACCCGCAATAATAAGGAGCTTGCTGTCCACCACGAACCCCATTGCCGCTGCGGACAATCCTGCGTAAGAGTTGAGCAGGGAGATGACGGTCGGCATGTCCGCCCCGCCGATCGGGATGATCATGAGCACTCCGAAGAGAAGCGAAATCCCCATCATCACCGGAAACACCTGCTTCGCGCCGGGGTGCAGGACGAGGTAGCCGGCTCCCGCCACCGCGACGGCGAGAAATAACAGGTTGACCACGTTCTGGCCCTTATACGTGAGCGGGCGCTGCGGCAGGACCTCCTGCAGTTTTCCCGCAGCCATCAGACTACCGGTGAAGGTCAGCGAACCGAGGATAACCTCAGCGGAGAGGACGGCCATGGTAAAGCGGGGGATGCCTGGACTTCGAAGATAGAACTCGGCGGTGCCCACCAGCGTGACACAGAGCGCGCCGAAAGCGTGGCTGAGCGCGGTCCGCTGGGGAACAGCGGTCATCTGCACCAGGCCGAGAGGAACCCCGATGCAGGTCCCAATGACCAGGGCGATCGCAATCCCCAGGTAGTCAACGATGCCGTGTTGCAACAAGGTGCCGGCGATGGCCAGCAGCATGCCAATTTCACCGGCCCAGATACCGCGCCGGGCGGTGCTCGGCGAACTCATCCATTTCAGCGAGAGAATGAAAAGGACGCTGGCAACCAGGTAGGTGATTTCGATGACGGGCTGGGTAACGGGCAGCGTGTTCATGGTTTGGTCGGCCGGCTGCTGTGGAACATCTTGAGCATGCGGTCGGTAATCAGGAAGCCGCCGACGATATTGCTGGTGGCGGCGACGATTGCCAGCATGCCGAGCACATAGGAAAGTCTGCTCTCGTGCCGGCCGACGAGCACGATGGCGCCCACCACGGCGATGGCGTCAAGGGCATTGGTCAACGACATCAGCGGGGTATGAAGTAAAGGTGAAACCCGGCGGATGACTTCAAACCCGATGAATGCCGCCAACATGAAAACGAACAGGCCGTTGATCAGCGTGGAACTCATTGTTCCTCCACTCCAAATAAATTTCCTGACGGAAATGCCGAAATCTAATTTCCGCCCGCGGAAACCAGCGCGGGCTGAGAGAAAAACTCCCGCACCCGCGGGTTGACCAGTTCCCCGCTCCGGGTCAGCAAGGTTTCACGAATGATTTCGTCCTGCAGATCAAGCCGCACCTTGCCATCCTTCACCAGGTGCAGCAGAAATGCGGTGATATTGCGCGCGTACATCTGGCTGGCATGGTAAGGAACGCCCGTAGAGACATTGATTCGCCCGATGATGGTGACATCGTGGGCGATCACGGTTTCGCCGCCGCGGGTCAGTTCGCAATTTCCCCCGCGCTCCGCTGCCAGATCGACAATCACCGAACCGGGCGCCATGCCCTTTACCATTTCTTCCGTCACCAGTACAGGGGGCTTCTTGCCGGGAATCACGGCCGCTGCAATCACCACATCGCTCTCCGCCACGACCCGCCCCAGAAGCTCGCGCTGCCGGCGATAGAAAGATTCGTCCTGCTGGGTGCCATATCCGCGCGCATCCTGGGCGTCCTTGGCCTCGATGGGAAGCTCAACGAATCGGCCTCCCAGACTCTGCACCTGCTCCTTGGCCGCGGGCCGCAGATCATATGCCATGGCTACCGCGCCCAGCCTGCGCGCAGTGGAAATCGCCTGCAGTCCGGCGACGCCCGCGCCGATCACAAACACGCGCGCCGGCGTGATGGTCCCGGCCGCGGTCGTCAGCATGGGGAAAAACCGGGGCAGAGTCTCAGCCGCGATCAGCACAGCTTTATAACCGCAGACTGTTCCCATCGAGGAGAGCGCGTCCATGCTCTGGGCGCGCGTGGTGCGTGGTATCAGTTCGATGGCGAATGAAGTAACGCCGGTGGCGGCGATCTGCTGAATTACTTCCAGCGATCCCAGCGGGCGCAGGAACCCGATCAGAACCTGGTCCCGGCGCAGAAGAGGAAGATCGGCTGCGCCGGTGGCATCGTTGGAGCCGTAGCACAGTACCTGGACAACAATGTCGGCTGCGTTGAAGACGGCGGCCCGGTCAGGGAGAATCTTTGCGCCTTTTTCAACATAGTGCGCGTCGCGGTAGCCTGCTTCAACGCCGGCGCCAGTCTCGATGACAACCTCAAAGCCCGCTTTGGCCAGGGTCGGCACGACCATGGGAACCAGTCCCACGCGCCGTTCACCGGGATAACTTTCTCTCGGGACGCCAACAATCACAATGACATCTTCCTCAAAACGAATGTGAAGGTCTGGCCGAGCCGCCACCACAGGGAGCGACAGGTTTGTTTGGGCAAAGCAAGAGTATTGTACAGCTTCCCAAACAACGGTATCGGAGCGGGAAAACTGTTTTTTGACCGGTCGTTCCCAGTCTCGATCTGGAACCACAATGACGGACAACGGTCCCCAAGCAACTGGGCGGGTGTGGCGTGCCTAGGTCAGGACTGTTGCTGAGTTGCCTGGAAGAAATTATGCGGCGGTCGGTTCCGAGGCGCGACTTTCCGCCTCGCGTATCTTTTTCTGGAGACGAATCCAAAGTTGTTCCAACTGCAGATCTTCGGTTCGGCGTTCGTAAAGAATCGACGCCGCTTTTACCTCGTAAGGCGTCCACTTGGTAGATGGGCTGGTCGAGTCCATAGAACCCCCCGGTATGATTGGGAAACGAGGTCAGTATACCCATCGGACCGGACCTGTACAAGCTGTGCCTGACCATGTAGCGCCGCCGTCCCGGCGGCTGTCTGGCGGGCGTCCTCGCCCGCCGCGGAAGAATCTCGAGTTGCCGTATCTGCTGGAGGTGCTTGGGGAGATTTCGTGTAGCGCGGGCGTCCCGCCCACCCGTTGGATAACCAATAAACGGAACTTCCACTTCGGACTGACAAATTGATAGGATCACAGGCCTGTCTTCATGATCTGCGAAACCAGACTTCGAACCCACGGAACGATCGCATGAAACGCGCTTTCGCAATTCTGTTTGCATTTTGCTCTGCCGCATGTCTCTTTGCGCAAATGGGCAATATGACGGCCCCGACATTTACCAGAGATGTAGCGCCCATTTTGCAGAAGAATTGCCAGAACTGCCATCGTCCGGGTGAAGCGGGCCCGTTCTCGATGCTCACGTATGAGGACACGCGGCCTTGGGCGGGGGCCATCAAGCTGGCGGTGCAGCAGAAGATCATGCCTCCCTGGTTTGCTGACCCGCAACATGGCCATTTTGCCAATGATCGATCGTTGTCTCAGAAGGACATTCATACGATTGTGGCCTGGGTGACGGCCGGGGCCCCAAAGGGCGATCCCAAAGACATGCCCGCGCCGCTGAATTTTGTCGAAGGCTGGGGCATTCCGAAACCGGATGCAGTCTTGCAACTGCCCAGGGAGTTCGCCGTGCCTGAATCCGGCATGGTGGAATACCAGTACGTCATCGTTCCCACCGGGTTCACGGAAGATAAGTGGGTTCAGGCGGCGGAGGTGCGGCCCACCGAACGTTCCGTGGTTCACCACATCATCGCTTACGTGCGCGAGCCTGGCTCCAACTACTTCAAGGATCAGAAGCCCGGCGTATTTTTTGAAGCGGTCCCCTCGAAGACAGACGAGAAAGTTGACACCAGCGCGTTGCCCAGCGACTTCCTGGTCGGCTATGCCCCCGGTCAGCCGGCGGAAATTCTTCCTACGGGCGAGGCCAAACTGATCAAGGCAGGTTCCGATATCGTGTTCGAAGTCCACTACACTCCCAATGGAAAAGCGGTGATGGATCGGACGAAACTCGGCCTGGTTTTTGCGAAGGGTAAGCCAGCCAAGCGGGTGCAGACGCTGTCGGCCAGCAACGGCACCTTCAGGATTCCTCCCCAGGATCCGAATTTTCGCGTGGACGCATCTTTTGAAATACGCAAGGAAGTGACGCTGGCTTCGCTGCACCCGCACATGCACACCCGCGGCAAGGATTTTGAATACCGCCTGGTGTTCCCCAACGGCGAGACCCGGACGCTGCTTCGCGTGCCCGCGTACAACTGGCACTGGCAGCTCTGGTACAACCTCGAAGAACCGATTGTCCTGCCCGAGGGCACGCGCATTGAATGCACTGCGCACTTCGACAATTCAGCGCACAATCCGGAGAATCCGGATCCCACAAAAACGGTGATCTGGGGCCAGCAAAGCTGGGACGAGATGATGGTTGGCTTTTTCAACCTGGTCTATGACGCCGATATGCCGCCCAAGGACTTGCAACCGAAAGAGAAACCAGCCAACGAAAAGACTCCGGTAGCGAGCAATTGAATTCTGTCGACTACAGGAAAACATGAAGATCGTCCTTCGCACTCTTTTCATATCCGCCATAATGAGCACGCTTTGCCTGGCCCAATCGGCCGGCCAGCAAAAGAAGCACCTCCTAGTGATTGGAGAAGAAAAAGGATACCGGCATGAGTCAGTGTCGCACGCCATGTCTACGATTGAGCGACTGGGACGGGAGACTGGCCTGTGGGATACGACTCTGCGCACCGACACCGAGGCCCTGACCAAGAAAAAGCTGGAATACAACGCCAAGAATCTTGATAACTTCGATGCCGTGCTTTTCTTCACGGGCGGCGATCTTGAAATGGACGCGCAGCAGAAAGCCGGCTTCCTTTCGTTCGTTCATGACGATGGCAAAGGTTTTATCGGCATCCACAGCGCCGCCATTACCTTTGTCAACTGGCCGGAATACGGCGAGATGCTCGGAGGCTATTACGATGAGCATCCGTGGGGGACGTTCGACGCCCCCATTGTCGTGGAAGACCCGGCTTTCCCGGGAATGCAGCAGTGGCCAAAGTCTTTCGTGCTGCGCGACGAAATTTACCAGATGAGAAATTATTCGCGCGACAAGTTGCGTGTGCTCATGCGCCTGGACGCCGGCAAGCTCGACCTGGCAAACAAGAATGTCCATCGCACCGACCGCGATTTCGCCGTGGCCTGGGCGAAAATGTATGGCAAGGGGCGCGTCTTCTATACCACCCTGGGACACGTGGAGGAAAACTGGGACAAGCCGGAATTCCAGAAGATGATTATCGAAGCTATCAAATGGGCCACTGGGATGATTGACGCGGACGCGACTCCGCGCGCAATGCCCGCGCATTAGTTGATGGAGGCCGGGCGTCCCGCCCGGCTGGACGTGCGAGACGCCCGCCCTCCATCAATACGGCAAGATGCCGATCTAACACGCTGCGAAAGGACGGGAGTGGAACGCGAACGGCAAACCTCAGGCGCTAAAGCGTGGCACATTGTACGCGGCTTAGTGGCACGACCGAGGTCGTGCCCTTCCCAAAACAGCGGCGAGGCCGGCGTTTTCTGTCAGCGGCCCAAAACCGTGGCGGCAGACAGGGTCGTACGAGACGCCATCACACGGAGAACATTCGCCAGAATCGCGGCCAGCGGGTTGGTTGCCGCTGCTTTGCCCATGCACGCATCCGGAAAGCTCAACATCGGCGTCGGCACCTATAGCTATCACAACCTTTCCCTGGATGCCATGATCGTGCAGCTCAACTCCCTCCATGTTTCCGAGATCGAAATGTCCCGGGGCGAGTTCATGCTGATGAACCATCCCGGCGATGAGCTATTCCGGTCCGCCCGGAGCAAGTTTGACGCAGCCGGCATTCGCTGCGTGTCCTACTACAGCGCGACCATCAAGGATGACCGGGACATCGAGAACGCGCTGCGCTTTGCTCAACTGCTGGGCGCACGTAACGTCACCGGTGACGCCACGGGCAGTATTCTCAACCGCATTGACCAGAGGTTTTCACAAGCCGGCATGACATTCGGAATCCACAATCATTACTTCAAGGGCGAAAAATTCGCTTACGAGAGTCCCGAGGATGTTTTACGGGCCCTGTCAGGACTCTCCCCCACGGTTGGCGCCACGGCGGACATGGGGCATTTCGCATCCTGCGGTCACGATACGGTGGACGCCGTCCGAAAACTTGGCTCCCGCTTGAAGTTGGTGCACCTAAAGGACGTCGAAGCCTCGGGTGGCGAAGTCAACGTGCTGCTGGGCAGAGGCATCTCCCGGATTTCTGAGGTGATGACAGAATTGCATCGCCAGAATTTCGCCGGCCCGGTCGCGGTCGAATATGAAAAAGAGGGTGATGTGGACAGCGATATGAAGCAAAACGTCGAATTCGCCCGCAGGCTCGCCTAGCGACGGCGAGATCCATATTCTGACCGAGTATTCGGCAAGCCGCATCCAGACATCTTCCATCGCAGTTGCGGCGCAAACCTCCGGCACCCTGCAATACGGCCTCCCCCCAACACCGCATAGGCAATCTGCCCAGCGGGCTTCCGGCCTCCCGCGAATTGTCTTTCCGCCCTGTCAATCCTGCAAAATGACATAGAACGCAAGAAAACGTAAGTTTCGGAAGCCCACGGCCAAGCGCGAGGGCGGCACTGATCGATTGTTTTCTGACGTTTTCGCTTGACTCTTGGGGATGATCGAAAGTAAAAGATAACTATCGCAATGATCTGAAACATTGCACCGTTCTCTTTAAATCTATCCTGTTCGCACCGAGGATCGACATGACAGGCTTACGCGTCGAGTTCCGCCGCCTTCAGTTCCTCTTTGGCATCACCCTAACCATTGCCTTGTTGCTGGCGCAGAATGCTGTGGGTCAGGCGAGCTATACGTCACAGGTGCGCGGTACCGTGACCGATCAGACCGGTGCCGTGGTGGTCAATGCCCTGGTCACCATCACCAACGATGGCACCAATGTGTCCACCAGCGTCCGCACTGATGACCATGGGCTCTACCTCCTGACTGGTTTGCGTCCCAGCACCTACACCATCAAGGTGGAGGCCGAGGGATTCCGGTCGGCGGAGAGCAAGAACGTGGTGTTGGCGGTTGACCAGCAGTCGAGCCTGAACTTCAGCCTGAAGCCCGTGGGCTTCAACATCACGGTGGAGGTAAGCGAAGCCCCTCCCCTGCTCGATACCGACAGCGCCACCCTGGGAACGGACGTCAGCAACGAATACGTGCGCGACATTCCGCTGTACAACCGCAGCCTTTTCGGCCTGGTGTTTCTGGCTGGGGGAGTGACCGAGACTACCGGCTCCGGCATCAACGATAACTATCCCTCGGGCACGAACTTCGTCTCCAACGGCCAGCGCAACGCGACCGCGCAGATCAGCCTCGACGGCAGCCCCCTCAGCGCGCCGGAGCAAGGTGAGGGCGGTAACTCCAATGTGTACTACCAGCCTTCGGTGGAGATCGTGCAAGAGTTCAAGCTCCAGAACAACAGCTTCTCGGCAGAGTTCGGCAACAACGGAGGAACCGTCGTCAACATCGTGTTGAAGCAGGGCACCAACAAGTTCCACGGCAGCGGATGGTGGTACGGGCAACGGTCGGCATTCGACGCACGGGATTTTTTCAACACTGGCGAAAAACCCGATCACCTCCGCGACCAATACGGCTTTGCGTTGGGCGGGCCCATCGTCAAGAACCGCACGTTCTTCTTCCTGGATTTCGAAAAGACCCGGCAACAGGATCCCGTCAACATCGAAGGAATCGTGCCCACGGACCTGGAGCGCGCCGGGGACTTCTCGCAGAGCCTGGCGAACCTGCCGGATCCAAGCAATCCCGACACGGCCAGCGCGGGGATTTACGATCCCTGTGCCAAGAACACGGATCCGACCTTCGTGTGTCCGCGCGACCAGTTTTCGGACGGAGGAATTCTGAACAAGATTCCTGCGAACAAAATCGATCCCATCGGGCAGGCGATCTTGAATTTGTATCCGCATGCCAATGTGCCGAACGCGGTTTATCCGGACCCAAACTTCCGTACGGTGACGTTGTCGACCTCCCCAGCCTGGCAGTTCGATGTGAAGATCGATCACCAGATCACCAACAACCACAAGATCGCTGGCCGTTACAGCCGAGCACATAGCGAGAACACCGTTCCGACCATCGTCGGAAATGGGGACCAGGGCGATGGAGTGATCTACCTGACGACAGTACAGAACGGCAACCTTGAATATAACTGGGCGATCAAACCAACGGCGCTCTGGACGAACCGCTTCAGCGTCGATCGGGTACACGCGCCCGGTATCAGCAATCACTATCCGACCTTGAGTGATGTGGGGCTGCCCTCCATTTTGAACCAGAACGGCCTGGACCGGATCCCCGCCATCAATGTGGGAGACCCTTTCCTCTCCATATTTACCCAGTGCTGCGTGGACACTGCTTTTGCGCACTCTCTGTACAGTTACTCGTCGTCGTTGCAGTGGGTGAAAGGGCCGCATTCGATTACCTTCGGCGGCGAGCAGCGGCAATTCTTTAACAACTTCTTTCAGCCGGACAATCCCACGGGAATTTTCAACTTCACCCGCGACGTGACCACCCAGGATCCCAATGGCGGCCTGGGAGACAACAATCAGGGCAATCCATTTGCGACCATGCTGGTTGGTTTTCCCTCCCCCGAGGAT
>Ga0207648_10004588_pt1 | contig 14163 bp, 16 predicted proteins | sample KBSMisM32_FD_184310 | JGI IMG/M metagenome (GOLD analysis project Ga0207648, IMG submission 184310) | Miscanthus rhizosphere microbial communities from Kellogg Biological Station, Michigan, USA - KBS Miscanthus M3-2 (SPAdes) (version 2) | ecosystem: Host-associated > Plants > Roots >...
AAAAGGAATAAATAAATGAACAGTATGCCCAAAAAGCAATGTTACTCTTATAAGAATACTGCTATGAAGATTGCTGATGTATTGTACTTTTTATCTAATCAGCACCGTCTGACCTTTAATTTTTGTTCCATCGGACCAGACAATTTTATACACTCCGGGCGCCTTTACCGGCAGGTCAACACGGGTCTGGCCGGTGTTGGGTACTACGGGCGTTTTTGAAATTACCCTGCCCTGCAAATCCATTAAAGTGATCTGCCCTCCGCTCTGGCTTACCGGATGATCGATCAGAGTGGATCCGCTCGCCGGATTCGGATGCACTTTGACGGTAGGAACCGGTGTCGTTGAATTAATGATCAGGAACATCGTGCTGTAGGTAATATTTCCTAAAGTATCTACGATTTCCAGCTGGTAATAATTGTTATTGTCAAGCAGGAATCTGTCAGTATAAGAATAGTCGGTTATTCCCGAACTCCTGGAAGACACCACCGTTTCCACCGGAACAAAACCTGTGCTGTCCGGACTTTTGGTCAATATATAATGATCAACGCCGGCCTCGTTGCTGGTCTGCCACTGAATAAGCGCATCGGTACCATGGAGGGAACCGGTAAACTGAGTAAGAGTAAATCCTGAAGAGGATGATCCTGGAATAAAAGTAAACCCGGCCAGCGAATCGGAGTAGCCGCCGGAACTGACTTTCACAAATCCTGATGCACCATTGAATACCACCGCTTCGATCACCGAATCAGAGAGCACCGTAAAAAAGGCTGCATTCACCCGACCAAAACTCACCGCATTGACGCCGGTGAAATTTTTCCCATGAATGGTTACTGCATCGCCCTGCGCGGCAGTCTGCGGACTGAAGGAAGTTATCTGCACGGGGTTTCCTGCAAGAGAAAAGGAGAATCCCGCCGCCGAGTCAGCACCCGTGGGCGTGTATACGCTTACCCAGCCGCTGCCCACATAACCGATAGTAGCTGAAATCACCGAGTCGGAAAGCACGGTAAAGGAATCGGGCCGGAATCCGCCGAAATAAACTGCCTGTGCATTTATCAAATTCTTTCCGTGAATCAAAATGGTCATGCCCGGCGAGCCAAGCGTCGGCGCAAAGGATTGAACAACCGGAGGCGGTTTGATAAAAAAGTTAAACCCGGCAATCGATGTTCCGCCAAGTGGTGTGGTCAAATCGATATTTCCGGTGGCTCCGTATCCAACGGTTGCCAGGACGACGGAATCTGATTTAACAATAAAGGAAAGAGCAGGCAATCCTCCAAAACTGACGCTGCTGGTATAAAAAAGATTTTTACCTGTAATCGTTATCACGCTTCCCGCGCTGGCTGTGGAAGGCGAGAAGGAACTGATGACGGGTTGCGCGTTATATACAAAACCGTCGGCTGAATCCGTGCCCAGTGCACCGGATACTTTGACAGATCCTGAAGAGCCATTTGCCACTACGGCCACTATACTCGTTGAATCAGGAACGGAAAAGCCCGAAACCGGCACACCGCCCAAACGCACAGAGGTGATATTCTTAAAGTTGATCCCGTAAATCCTAATCGTGTCGCCCGCTTTGGCCAGTGCAGGGGTAAAAGAAAGGATCTGCGGAGGGGGATTCGACGAAGGCTGATATTTCAATATGGTGAATGCCGACATGCTGCTGCTGGCAACCGCGATTTCATAAAGTCCATCCGCGTCGAGATCTGAAATAAAAAGCCCGGAAGGATTATTGATCGTTTTGAAATCGGTCTTCGGACGGAGTTTCAGATTTCCATTGACAGATATATTTTTAAATATGGACACGGAATTATCCGGAGCCCGGTAAATGCTTTCGTTGGCTACGGCGATATCGGGTCTTCCGTCGCCATCGAGGTCTCCAATGGAAACCGAGGCCGGATTGTCACCAGTGGTATAGGACACGGTATCGAAGGCCAGGTTGCCCGGACTGCATTTATTCTTAAAAAAGATGATGTTGTCGTCGTTATAATTCGTTTCCACAAATTCGGGTTTCCCGTCTCCGTCCAGATCCCCTGCGGCTACACTTACCGGCCCTCCACCCGCGGAGTAGAAATCGAGCCGCGTATCGAGGGATATGGTTCCCGGTGTACTGGTATTCCTGAATACAGAAGTAAAATAATCGCTGGCATTGGGGACTACGAGGTCAGGTTTTCCGTCACCATCGAGATCTGTGATCGTGACGCAACGGGGACCGGCACCGACCGTGAAATTTAGTTCCGGGTCAAATGATACGGTACCGGCTGTACTGGTATTGCGTAAAATGGAAACTTTTCCTGGATTTTCGTTATGAATGATCACGATATCCGGTTTGCCATCACCGTCCATATCTGCCGAGGCAACGCGGGATATGAAATCAGTGGATATGGGAAATAGTTGTGCCGTTCCAAATGAAATATTGCCGGGTGTGCCTGAGTTGATGGATACAGAGAGACCGGAGAGGGTTGTGGCAGCGACATCCGGTTTTCCGTCGCCGTCAATATCGACCAGGGTGTTGAGGATATTCCCGGGTATAGCTGCAGTCAGTGTAAAGGACATCCCGCCTGTATTCCGGTAAATAAGTCCGCCTCCATTGCTTTCCCCGGTGATGATTTCCGGCTTTCCGTCACCGTCCATGTCAAGGGTTTTGATCTCACGGGTCGGCGAGGTAGTGGGAAAGTCTGTTCTCTGGAAAGAATTGCTGTCTAATGAGACGGCAGGGAATCCCAATACGTTGACCGTTGATATCGTCCCCTTCTGGCCAAAAACAGGGCTTGCCTTGGTTATATTAGACTGGGCCGGAAGATTGCCAGAATGGAGCAGGGCGATAACAAGAAAGCAGCATATTTTGATTAAATGCCGGCAGATCAGGGTTTCCAGGACGGCTGGGTTCATGGGACGATCAGGGATTTGCCTACAAAATACTAACGAAATCTGATAACCGAAAATTGGCCGGTTGCCGGGTCACCAGGCAATTTCCTTTTTTGAAATATCATTAACTTCATCAGCCTATATTATTTAAATTTCTAATAACGTCAATCTTAATTTATGATACCAGCCACATCCACATTCGAAAGCAAATCAGGTCTGAAAATTTTTACACGCACCTGGCTGCCCGCGGGAAATACGCGCGGTGTGATCGTTCTTGTTCATGGATTGAATTCCCACAGCGGATATTATCACTGGGTCGCCGATCAGTTTGTCGCTATCCAATATGCTGTATATGCACTCGATCTGGAAGGCCGTGGTATGTCGGAGGGAGAACGTTTTTATGTGGAGAGCATCTACAATTGGGTCGGGGAAGTGGATCAGCTGGTGGATATCGCGAAGTCAGCCAATCCGGGTTTACCTGTCTTTGTGTTGGGTCATAGTGCAGGGGGAGTCGTTGCCTGCCTTTATACCCTGGAACATCAGGAAAAAATCAGGGGGTTAATTTGTGAAAGCTTTGCTTTCCAGGTTCCCGCTCCTGATTTTGCACTGTCTGTATTGAAAGGCCTGAGCCATATCGCACCTCACCTGCACACCATCAAACTTAAAAATGAAGATTTCTCAAGAGATGGCGCTGTTGTGGAGACCATGAATGATGATCCACTGATTGCACATGAATCCCAACCTTCAAAAACAATGGAACAGCTGGTAATTGCGGATGAAAGATTGAAGAAGGAATTTCCCCGGATTACCCTGCCCGTTTTGATACTCCATGGAACAAAGGATAATGCGACCAAATTCAGCGGCAGCCAGTTTTTTTATGACCACGCGGGATCTTCAGACAAAACGCTGAAATTATATGAAGGACATTATCATGACCTGCTAAATGACCTGGATAAGGAAAAGGTGATGAAGGACATTCAGGACTGGTTGGTATCACATTCTTAAAACCTGCCAGGCGACAATAAGTGCGCATCTTATCGCAAGTCAGAATCTATTCATGCAAATAAAATGCAGGATCGGGAGGCTGGAACATCTGTCTATTTTTCACCACTCGTATTTCCGGATCACTTTTATTTTCAGATTATTCAGCGAATAATTGAAAACGTCCAGGTCTTTCCTCATGGAATTGACATGCGATTTCACGTCTGTCAGCATGGAAACTCTTGTATCGAAAGCGGTCTGATCAAATAAGCCGCCGCTGCCGAACATGAGTTCTTCGGTCTGTTTATCAGGTATTCCGCCCAGGTTGAAATTTATCCATCGCTCCCTTATCAACAGACGTTTCGATTCGGTTCCCGAATTGCTGAATGCGGGTTCGTTCAAAATATACCATACGGAGGGGGCATACAGGCCGGAGTCACTGGTACCGAACCAGATATCCGACAGCAAATTGCCGGCAGTTACGTATTTGATTTGTTTACCCTTTGGATTCAGGGTGAGCAGACCTAAACCGGCAGAGATTACACCGCCACTTATCAGGACAATATTCTGCGGAACTGTTTGGGTGACGAATACAGGCGTGATGGTGGTAGCTGCACCGACAATGATAGCACCAACGGTGAGCTTCGTATTTCTCCTGCTGGTCAGGCCCGCCAGGTAATTGCTCAGTTCCCGGCAGCGAATGATTTCGCAATCGAGGGCAGCAGACAGTTCATCCACTTCGCCCCTGACGAGCGCTATATTTTTTTCAATGTCGATCGTGTATTCGAGAAACAGTTTTTTCTGGCGAAGGGAATCCTGCATCAAACCAGCCAGTTTGTTCAATAAACCTATGGAGCCCGTAGCATTGGCGGTTAGAATTTCCTTCTTTGTCAGCTCTCCGATAAGTGCCGGCTCATGCGCAAGCAGGGAATCCGTGTTGAAATAAATTTGCTGATCCGGCGAAAGACTAAAGTTGCGCGAGGGCAGGCAATAGTCAGGTGTTAGTTTAAGGCTGGAAGGACTAACAACCCGGGAAGAACTACAAGCGGAAACGAAGCAAGTCAGGGAGATAAGAACAACAAACTTAAACCCATATTTGAATGCCTCCATGGATCAGCCCGATATATATTAACCGGTAAAATAGTAATTTATCATGGAAGCCCGACATGATGAGATATCCCATAATAAAAAAAGGCCAGGGAACGGTGTCTGTCAGGGCCATTTCCATTATTATCTGTAAGTAATTCGCTTTCTTTGCCAAACTTTCATATGCAATAATATCCTGGCAGAGATGTAAAAATTCATCTACCAGGCTATTAAAACTGACAAATCCCCATTCCTTTATTGACATAAATGGAAAAAATATTCACATACCAATCGAATATTCTGGTCCTCACTGAACTGCTGCTGATCCCGCTGTTCCTGTATTTGTACACTAAATCATGGAATCCGAAATATCTTATTTTAATGATCATTGATCAGGTTGAAGTACTGTTCACTGACTATGTAATTGCTAATCCCTTCCATAAAGCCGGTTACGAAGATTTCTTTAAGAAATATATTAATCTCATATACTATCCGCGAATTCTTACTGGTGTTCTGATCACCACCCTGATTTTTACCATGCCTCCTGTTTTGAAATCCGTAAGGACGAAATGGTGGATTGCTACAATTGCGATATGCTTACTCATGTTTGGTATTCACCTTTCAAAAATCCCATTGGGTCCTGCAAATATCAATGATATCGTGGCAACGATCTATGCCATACCTCTGTCTGCGTTTTATATTCGTCATTGCCTTACTAATGACAACGACGGCTTTAAAACCAATCCGGCTTTCTGGATTGCCGTAGGCGTCGTTTTAAACTCATCCGTAGCTATTCCCACCCTTGTTTTTGGCAGCTACTATGTCTACATAGTTAAAAAACTTAATGCGGGGTATAGCTTTTTTGTACTCAACGTAACTTTTACTTTTGTTTATCTGGCTTTTTTGGTCGTTGCTTTTACCTGCAGGCGACCGAAGAAACTAATAAACAGCCAGTCCACCTGAATAGAAAACAACTCAAATGGAAAAGGCCGAAACTGACTCAAGTGTATGTCAAGCGCATCTATCATATTCCTGATGTTTTTGTTTTCCACCGCGGTGATTATTATTCTTGCGGTTTTTGTAGCCTGGTTTACGTTATACTATCAAAAAAAGAAGGCCAACCATACAGAAAAACTGCTAGAGCTTAAAAATAATTACGAGCAGGAGATTCTTCTTTCACAGCTCGAAATGCAGGAGCAGGTTCTTCAACATGTTTCTTATGAGATTCACGACAATATAGGTCAATCAGTGTCCCTGTTGAAATTGCAACTTACCATGCTTGATCTGGACAGAAAAAATGATGCGAAAGCAATTGTAGATACCGTTTGCACTCATATCGACCACGTTATCGATGACCTTCGAAACCTTACCCGGTCTCTTAATCCTGAGCATGTCCAAAACGCCGGGTTGAAGGCTTCAATCGATTTACTGGTTGAACAACTTAATAAAACCGGACAATTTTCGGTTCAATATTCATTTTCCGGGGAATATGAGGCGCTACAGCATCAAAAGGAAATAATCATATTCCGGATCATCCAGGAATCCATAAACAATATCATCCGGCATTCGGGCGCAAAAAATATAGGAATTCAGGTTATTGTCAGTTCAAAGGAATTACATGTACGTATAAACGATGACGGCAAAGGATTCGATGCTTCACTCACGAAACAATTACCCGGTGGTTTACGACATATGGAAAAAAGAGCGAAACTCATCAATTCGACGCTTTTGATTCAATCTTTGCCAGGAAAAGGTACCTGGGTTGATCTCAAAGTGCCCGCGACCCTCAATGCGATATAGTCACGAGCAACCCATTCATCTCAGGTCTGAGTCGTACAACTTTTTAAAATACTAAAAAAATAGTTTTTCCCTTTTTTTCGCTCATTCAAAGAAATATATTGTGAGAGATAATTTAACCGTCTCCAATGTGAACCACGTCGTGGAAGTTCCTGGCTTTTTAATGTTACGAGTAAGTGTAAACCCTTAGCTACTCAAACCTAATAAAAACCTGTTTCCGGATATTGTATTGATTTACAGTTGCATTTCATAATAAGTGACAAAAATTCAAAAATGACCACTAAAAAAATAGGTCTGGTTGAAGATCATGTTTTAATAAGAGAAGCTATAGGGAATATAATTCACTCATTCGATGAATTTTCGATTTCAATAATGGCAGACAACGGAAAGGAGTTTATTGGAAAATTAAATCCGGATACAAAACCGGACGTGTTGCTTCTCGATTTGAATATGCCTGAAATGGATGGCCATGCGACTACTTTCTGGTTATCTAAGAACTATCCTGATATAAAGATCTTAATATTAACTATGTATGACGCTGAATCTCTTATTCACATGATTAAGTCAGGAGTTCGGGGGTTTCTAAAAAAGGATGTAGCCCCCGGAGAATTGCGCCATGCCCTGCATTGCGTGTTGGAAGATGGCACTTATTACTCGCAAACCATTACAGGCAGACTCTTTAATTTAGTAAGGAACAGCAATGAAAAAAAAAGTGGTTGGGGCACCGTTGTTCTCAATGAGAGTGAATTATCCTTTCTAAAATTAGCTGCATCCGAATTCACTTATAAAGAAATAGCTCAGAAGATGCAAATCAGCCCCCGGACAGTTGACAATTATAGAGATTCACTTTTTATTAAGCTGAGTGTAAAAAGCCGGGTTGGCTTGGCGATGTACGCGGTTAGGAGTGGTATAGCGAATATAAACTTTTAAACAGGTCCTCAGTATATGCCCAGCTATTTAAAATTGCCTACTTATGTATTAGAAATTCTTGGCTTTCTTGTTAATTCCATTTTAGTTTATATATGCCTCAAAAATATTAGAAAATCTAGCTTAACTCCAATCCGAATTTATATTTTAATCTCTTATTTAAATATTTTCTTATCAATCCCAATACATCTTTTCTTTAAAGAACGAAAGACAGAATACGATAGACTTTTAGTGAATTTTTTCTGCTATTTTGAACTCTCGATTTTTTATTGGTTTTTCTATAGAATTCTTTACAAAAGGTATCAGAAGGTGGCCTTGCTGGCTATTTTCACCTGTTTTACCGGCTACTATATCTTCATCTTAAGTGCTCCTACATATATCTTTGTTTATAATTCAAATTTATATGGCATAGAAAGTTTGATTATAACCGTTCCCTGTTTCCTTTATTTTTATGAGATTATTAATACTGATTCGGATGTAAACTTCAAAAAAGATCCGAATTTCCTGGTTGTTACCGGTGCATTTGTATACTTCAGTATCACTGCTCAGTATTTTCTTCTCAATTTTTTTAACAAGATTATCCCAGACTACATGTTCATTTTAAATTTCATAAACCTACTCTTCTACTATCTAATGTTCGTTATGTTTGCGCTTGCCTTTGTTTACAATAGGAATATTTATGTGTCGCAAAATTTAGCTACTAACAAATCAGTTAAAAAGGTTAATGGACCATCTGCTCGATTATGAATTTTTCGAAAACAGAGATTGTATCAATCTTCTTGCTATCTGTATTTATCCTTACAATGATCACGTTTATTATTGTAATGATTTTTACCCTTCAGAATAAACGAAGAGGCTTTCAATCTGATCTTCTCGCCCTAAGAGCCAATTATGATAAGGAACTTTATAAAGCTCAACTGGAAATCCAGGAACAAACTTTTCAAGACATCTCCCGGGAAATACATGACAACGTGGGTCAGATGCTTTCGCTTGCCCGACTGGGAATTGACACTCTCGATTTGCAGAACCAAGCTGAGGCAAGGCAAGGACTAAGAGAATTGTCTGAAATTGTAGAAAACGCTTTAAATGACCTTAGACATATGTCCCGGTCGTTGAATAATGAAATTGTAAAGAATGTCGGATTGGAGAAATCAATTGAAAAACAAGTGAAGTACATTCAGAAAGGCGGGAAATACAATGTAAGGTTCGATGTGAAAGGACAAAAGACTAAAATAGACGAAAACAAACAAATTCTGCTCTTTCGCATAGTACAGGAAAGCTTAAACAATATACTTAAACACTCGACCGCCTCAGACATAGTAATCAACATCGAATACCTGAAAGATCAATTAAGCCTAAAAATTGAAGACAACGGTCAGGGATTTCAACTAGCTGATGGATACTCTGAATTGCAGGATATTAATGGAATACAAAACATGAGACAAAGAGCGAATCTGATTAATGCCAGGCTTAACATTGAAAGTGAGGTCGGGCTTGGTACTACAGTCACAGTAATAACTCCATTGTAATTGAGTGCTATGTTTTAATGTCAGTCTATAAGTTTGTTCCGCATACCGTACATAATAAGTCCGGCAATTGTCTTCGCACCTACTTTCGTCTTCATATTTTGACGTATAGTCTCAATGGTCCTGGGACTAAGAAATACTTCCTTGGATATTTCTTCCGTGGTTTTATCCTGAGCAAGTAGACGGAGGATCTTTACTTCCTTCTCTGAAAACTTAATAGGGTCCGGATAAAACTGCCGAACCTGACGTTTAGTCTGCAGTTTTGAAAGAACCGCCTTGTTTACAAGATCGTTAAAGTAAAAGTCATCATTCATGCAAGCCAGAATAGCCTGGTAGATCTCTTCAGGATCAGTTGTTTTGGTCAAATACGCATTCGCCCCCATCTCCATCATCTTGGAAATCATCTCCTGGTCATCATACATAGTGAGGACGATTATCTTAACCTCTTCATATTCTTTTCGCAATATTCCAATGGCATTAATGCCGTCAACCTCAGGCATCCGGATGTCCATTAATAAGACGTCAGGCTTCTTCAAAAGCATTTTGTGCACTAAATCCCGCCCATCCTCAGCTTCCCAAATGATTTTTAAATAGTCCTTATCCTTCAGCGCCATCCTAATTCCGTCCCTAAAAATCTTATGATCGTCAGCAATGGCAACTTTAATAACTAGCTCAGCATTCATAATAGGGTTAATTGTAAAAAATTTACTATACCGACTTGTTATTATGATTTTTTATAATGTTGATTGAAATTCGATTAAAGTATAGCAATTCTACGATGATTCAAAGTATTTACTGAATTTTCAAAATAGAGAAGTACTGCTCTATTCCAATCATTTTGTTAAATCTATATTTGAATTAGAAAGTTGATTGGTAACGCCTCTTTTCCGAACCATCCAATGTCCAACTTACCGTCCAGTAAGAGCTTCCAATACCTTGAAAACCTATAAAGTCCGGTATCAGTCAACTTTTTCTTTTTTTGATTAAACGTAGAAGTACCCTAATAATTATAAGTTTCTACCTCGGAAAAACGCCTTCTTTCTTTAAATCTCCCCGTTTTTAATTCCAATACAGACTCTCAACTATCGGTTATCCACTTATTTACGGAAAATGTGGAAAAAATCATCTCCAATTAAGCCGAATACCCTAATAATTAAAAAAACCGACCGTAAAAATACGATGCGGCCTCAGGAAGTTTACGTAACTTCAACTCGTAATAGGTACAAGTAAATCTACTAAAAGCCTCTACCGTATTGAATTACAGGCAATTTAGGGGTTTTTTAACAAAGGTTTTCTGTATTGTCCAATCTTTTTTTTAAGGGTTAATTACATAGTCAATTGAATGCAAAAACTTCAAAACTCTGATTATGAATCAAAAATCACTCGTTAGCCTAAACAAGACTGTTGACTACAGTAATGTAGGTAGTGAAATTACCTATGAGCTGGCTCAGAAGATGATTAAAGACTATGCTGACGCGCAAAAGGAAGAAAACGTAAAATGCATGGTTTATGGCAAAACCGCATTATTAGAAATTCTGTCTCAGCCAGGGTGTGTAGGAATTCGTCAATACTACGCATTGAACGAATTAGGCGAAAAAACATTTGTCTTAATTGGAATTGACCAGTCAGGAAAAAATCTTATTGATCTCGCAGTTGATCAACATGGCAAGATTGTCAAAACAGAAGGGATGATTTTTGACCATTACCTGCCCGAAAGCTATTGGTAAATTCTTATCGAAGGTTGCTTGTATTTCTTCACCTAAGTAGCTATATTTGAAGATAATATATGCGTAGGTGCTACTAAGAATATATTTCATTTCTTCGTTTTTACCCATAATTTGCTTTGTTCTTTTTTGCATAAAAAAAGCACCAAGGGAATTATGGGTAATTTTTTTTATAAGCATAATGTCCGTCGTTATTGATATACTTCTTGCAACAAATAACCGGGCGTCAAGTCATCGATTTAGTCTTTGGCTTTTTATGGATCTTTTTGAGCTAACATGTCTCTCAATATATTTTTACTTTATTCTTAATAGCAAAAGGCAACGATTGTTAATACTGACTTTGTACTGTATTTATTTAATCTTCTTTGTGATCCTCTTAAAACTGAATAGCGACGAATATAAATCTACATCGAATGCGATAGGGTCTTTAATGGTGCTTACTCTGTCAATTTATTATCTGATCAATTTTAGTGTAAAATCAACTGGATCTGAAAGTATTATGTCACCAAATTTTTTAATAGTTGTGGCTTTAATGCTGAATGTGTCTAGCACTTTATTTGTAAGTCTTATTTCAAATAATCTGACTGAATCCGAATTAAGTAAATATTGGTATATTACCAATATTGCAGTTATTGGGACAAATATTCTTATTTCAATTGCATTTGTCATGCAGAAATACAGGAAAATTCCATCACCCAATGGAAATCAAAACGTTGATTTTACCTTTCCCGACGACCGTTAAAATCATCAAATAAACCCTTACCCCTTCCGAATGGTACTACTGCAAGCGTTAAGCTCTGATAACAATATTTCGATGGTGCTCTTTTTTGGCACCATTGGCATGCTCGCGCTGACCATTGGGCTCATCGTCTTCATCAGCTTCCACCAGCGCAAAGTAATCCGCTACCAGCAACAACTGCAACGCCTGGAACAGGACCAGCAGAAGACACTCCTGAATGCGTCCATCCGCCTGCAGGAAGAAGAGCGCCAGCGCATTGCGGCCGACCTGCACGACGATGCCGGCCCCCTGCTCGCCACGGCCCGCCTCTACCTCAACGAAAATTTCGTAAACCTCGATAAACAGACCCAGCTTCAGAGCATCTACAATGCCAAACAGATCATCGACGATACCATCCAGCTGATCCGCAACATCTCACACAGCCTTATGCCGCCGACGCTCAAGAATTTCGGCCTTGAATCAGCGGTTAACGACCTGTTCCAGAAGATCAGCGGTTCGGGTAGCATGAACGCCAGCTCGCGATTCCATGACTACCGCGAACGCCTGAAAACCGAAAACGAGCTCATCATCTTCCGCGTGATCCAGGAACTTATCAACAATATCCTGAAACACAGCAACGCCAGCTTTATCCACCTCACCCAGAATACCAGCGGTCAGCGCTTCTTTATCCGCATCCACCACGACGGCCGCGGCCTCACCCAGGCAGATTTCGACAAGCTCGGCAAGAGCAATGTGGGCCTGGGCCTTAAAAATATCCAGAGCCGCCTGAAGGTTCTCCAGGGGAAAATTTTCTTTGAAAAGGATATGTCGCAGACCTATTACAAGATCACGGTCGAGCTGAGCCGGGAAGACGATCTGAAAGCAACCGGCTAACCCATTTTTACTTAATTTTAGCAGCAGAAGAAGACAATACCTATGGGATTTATCAAAGTGGCGATTGCCGATGACCATAAGATCTTCCGTAAAGGAGTGATCCTCTCCCTGCGGGCCTACAGCAATATCAAATTTGTGCAGGAAGCCGAGAACGGCCAGGAACTGCTCGACGGCCTTGCGGTTTCCCAACCCGATGTGATCCTCATGGACCTTCGCATGCCTCTCAAGGACGGCATAGAAACCACGAAATCCATCGCCCGCCTCTACCCGCAGATCCATATCATCGCGCTCACCATGTATGAAGACGAACGTTTCGTCAGCCATATGATGGAGATCGGCGCCAATGGATACCTGCTCAAAAGTGCCGACCCCGCGGAAATAAAAAAAGCCATCACCGAAGTCTCCACCAAGGGATACTATCTAAATAATTTCGTCAACCGCATCCTGCTGAAGAAATCACATGCACGCACCAAAGTGATCCCCAACCTCAACACAGAGATCACGCTGAGTGAGAGGGAAAGAGAGGTGGTCAAATATATCTGCATGGAATTCACAGCCCAGGAGATCGCGCAGAAGCTCGAAGTCAGCCCCCGTACCGTGGAAGCCATCAAGGACCGTCTCATGGAAAGATTCGGCGCTAAAAATACTGCCGGCCTGGTTTTCTTCGCCGTAAAAAACAACCTGATCGACTGACCGGCCCGGTTAACCCAAAACCTTCTCCCATGAAGGAGCTCTACGCTTCGGGCAGATATCTTTTTGCTTTGGCCGTCATCGCCTTCGGCATTATCCAGCTCGTTACCGGCCAGTTCCTAAGCAGCCTGCTACCCATCGACCCCACCCTTCCGGCAAAAACCTTCCTGCTTTATATGATCAGTACGGTGTTTGTGGTGGGTGGCCTGGGGCTGATCCCCGCCGCCAATGCGCGCCGAATGGCTCTGCTGCTGGGCCTGTTCTTCTTCGGACTTTTTATTTATCCGCATATCGTCAGGTTCGCTACCGGTCATGTCACGGATCCGGGAGAATGGACGGTGGCTTTTGAAACCCTGGCTTTTTGCGGCGGTGCGCTCATCATTGCAGCCGACAATAGCAAGCCTGACGAGCCCCGCTTTCCCAAACTACTCCGCGAAGGAAATTTCCTTTTTGCGATCTCCTTGCTCGTCTTCGGGATCCAGCATTTCCTTTATGCGCGATATATCGCCACCCTGATCCCGTCCTGGATTCCCTTTCCGCTCTTCTGGGCCTGGTTTGTAGGTGTCGCTTTCGTGGTGTCCTGCTTTTGCTTTCTGATCAAGTGAATCTTTATAATCATGATCTTTAAGGTCAAGGCATTGCTGAAAATATTTTACAGCCAGATCCATCTTCCCCTGCCGTTCATATATCCAGCCTATTTGTAACGCGGCTCTTGCGGCATAATATTCTGTTCTGTTTGCTCCCAGCTTTATAGCATATAAATACATTTTTATTGCTTCATCATCTTTGCCTATATCGTCATATATACGACCAACACGATAAGCAAACTCAAGTTTTTCTTCAGTTTTATCAAAATCATTTACACTTTTGCCATTTAACAATAGCAATGCTTCATTATTATAGCCACCATCATTCAGTAATCTCGTTTTAAGCAAAAGCATATTTGGCCATACAGCCTGTT
>Ga0207648_10004595_pt1 | contig 14149 bp, 12 predicted proteins | sample KBSMisM32_FD_184310 | JGI IMG/M metagenome (GOLD analysis project Ga0207648, IMG submission 184310) | Miscanthus rhizosphere microbial communities from Kellogg Biological Station, Michigan, USA - KBS Miscanthus M3-2 (SPAdes) (version 2) | ecosystem: Host-associated > Plants > Roots >...
AAGCCCGATGGCGACGGAGACGACACCGATCAACAGCGAGTAGCGGGCCCCGTAGACGATGCGAGAGAACTCGTCACGGCCGAGCAGGTCGATCCCGAACCAGTGGCCCGCGGTCGGGCCGACCGGCTCGCCGTTCTTCAGCAGGTCGAGATTCTGATCCTTAGGCCCGTAGGTGGCGATCACGGGGGCGAAGACGGCGACCGTGACGAAGATAGAGACGAGGAAGGCCCCGAGAACTGCGCCCGGGTTTCGGATCAGGCGGTACCGGGCCTCGCTCCAAAGCCCGGACGGCGCCTGGTGGCCAATTTCCAGCCCTTCGATTTCGGCGACGGACATCAGCTGTACCGGATCCGCGGATTGATGATCGCGTAGGAGATGTCGACGATGAGGTTCACGAGGACGAACACGACTGCGAGGAAGAGAATGCCTCCCTGGAGCGCGGGATAGTCGCTGTTGAAGATCGCGTCCCGCAACCACGATCCCATCCCCGGAAAGGCGAACACGGTCTCCGTGAGCACGGCCCCCGAAAGCAGGAGTCCGGTCTGAAGGCCGATGATCGTCGACACCGGGAGCAAGGCGTTCCGTAGAACGTGCCGCCGGTCGACGGTGTTGGGCGACAGCCCCTTCGCACGAGCCGTGCGAACGTAGTCCTCGTTCTGCACGTCGAGCGTCGAGGCTCTTGTGATGCGCATGATGATTGCGAGCGGGATCGATCCCAGCGCGATCGCCGGCAGGATCAGGTGTTGGATCGCGTCCCAGGACGCAGCCCAGTTGCGGGTGATGATCCCATCGAGGACGTAGAAGCCGGTCGGGTGCTCGTTATTGGCCAGCACGTCCTCACGCCCCACACTCGGCAGCACGTGCCACCGCACGGCGAAGAAGTACTTGAGGATGATCGCGAGGAAGAAGATCGGGATCGAGATCCCGATCAGCGAGCCCACGAGGCTTAAGTGGTCGAAGACCCCGCCGTAGTGCTTCGCCGCGAAGAAGCCGAGCGGCAGGCCGATGCCGACCGCGAAGATCATCGCGGCGAAGGCAAGCTCGATCGTGGCCGGGAAGCGGCGCTTGATCTCCGAGGCGACCGTGCGGCGCGACGAGATGCTCGTGCCGAGGTCGCCGTCGACGACCGTCACCTTCAGGTAGTCGACGTACTGCAACGGCAACGGGCGGTTGAGCCCGTAGCGCTCCTTGTACTGCTGGACAAGCTCAGGCGTCGCGCGCTCGCCGAGCAGCGCCGAAGCCGGGTTGCCGGGCAGCGCGTGGACCCAGAAGAAGATCAGGATCGACACGCCGAGGAGAATCGGGACGAGCAACAACAGCCGGCGGACGACATACCGAAGCATTGGTCAGTCGTCCGCCGGCTGCGTATCTATCTGCTACTGACCTCCGAATCCAGCGTACTGGAACCAGACGCCGCCCACCGGCGTTGCGATCAGCTTCGTGACACGCTTTTCGGCCCCGAGTGCTGGGGTCGCATGCGCGTACGGAACGCCGGGCAGGTATTTCATGATCATGATGTTCGCCTGCTGGTAGAGCTTCACCCGCTTGGCGAAGTTCGGCTGGTTGAGCGCCCTGTTCAGGATGCCCTCGATAGCCGCGTTGTGGTACCCGAACTGCGGGTTGAAGTTCCGGAAGAACGTTCCGAGGAAGTTGTCCGGATCTCCGTAGTCACCAGTCCACCCGATCAGGTTCAGATCGCCGGCAGACCCTTCATTCACCTTCGGAACATAGGTCGGTCGCCACGGTGCGCTATGCGCAACCACCTTGAAGCCGGACGCCTCGAGGCTCGCTGCGAATGCCTGGAAGTTCCGCTGGGGGTCGGGCATGTAGGGCCGTGAGACGGCCGTCGGATACCAGAAGTCCACCGTGCAAGGAACCTTGCAACTCGACGAATTCAGCAGTTCCTTCGCCTTCGTCGGGTTGTACGGGTACTTCTGCACCTTGTTCGTATAGCCGAAGAGGCTCGGCGGCTGGAACTCGTTCGCGACCCTGCCGGTGCCGTAGTAGAAGTTCTTCACCACGGAGGCCCGGTTAAGGCCGTACGCAACCGCCTGCCGAACCTTGATGTCGTTCATCGGGGACCCAGGGCCCTGATGCATCGTCACGTACGCGACGTTGAACGCCGGCCGCTTGACGACCTTGAGCCTCGAGTCACCGGACAATCCGCCGATGTCCTGGGGCGGAGCAAGGTCGAACGCGTTGATCTCGCCTGTCTTCAGCGCCTGGAAGCGCGCCTCGTTGTCCGAGATCGGCCGGATGATGATCTTGTCCAGCCGCGCCTTCTTGCCCCAGTAGTTCGGGTTCCGGACGAGCTCGACCTTCTGGCCGATCGTCCAGGACGAGAACTTGAACGGCCCCGTGCCGGTCGGATGCTGGAACGCATACGTGCCGGTCGCGCGGAAGGCCCCGCCGCTCAGCGTTGCCTGATCGGCGCCGTACTTCTTCATGGCGGTCGGGCTCTGCATCGCGAAGGACTGAATGACGAGCGACGGGAAGAACACACCCGACGCACGGTTGAGCCGGACGACGATCCGCGAGGAGCCGACCGTCTTGCAGCTCTGGAACAACGGCGGCGAGAGGTTCGCGACCTCGTTCTTCTTGAATCCGCCGTAGGTCGCCTGGTAGTAGAACGTGGCCGACGGATCCTGGAACGGCCCCGTCCAGTTGTACCAACGGTTGAAGTTGTAACAAGCAGCCGCGGCATTCCACGGCGTGCCGTCATGGAACTTCACGCCCTTGCGCAGGTTGAACGTCCAGACCTTGCCTCCGCCGGAGAGCTTCCAGCTCGTGGCCAGGGACGGGACGATCTTCGTGGTTCCCGGCCTCAGCTTGACAAGGCCCTCGAACATCTGCTCAGTGACGCGGAACGACTCGCCGTCGGACACGAGCGCCGGGTCCAGGTACGTCGGATCCGACGCGCCCGCAAAGACGAGCGTGCCTGAACTAGAGGCACCACCTGCAGTACTCGCGACTACCAGCACGATCAACGCCGCGAGAGGCAGTGCCAGCCTTCTCAAAATCCCCCTCACACAATCTCCTTTCATCGCACCGCCCCTCCAGGCGGACGAGCAAGTATGAACAGAAGGTTAAGCCTTCCTCAAGTTAAGACTCCTGCCAACCCAAAGGGTTGGCTGTCACCGACAAATCCGGCCGCCTGCGACGGCCACGATGATTTGTCGGTGGGCCGCTAACGGAGAGCGTTTGTGGCGGAGCCGGGCAAAGCCCGGCTCCGCGGCGATAGACGATTGAGGGCGGCCTTTGGGACCGCCCTCAGGTCCGATTCGGTTTGTGGCCTCAGGCAGCCAGTGAGATCAGATCTCGCAGCGCCGAGAGGCGCGCGAGGGCCTGGCCCTCGAGCTGCCGGACCCGTTCGCGGGTCAGGTCGAGCTCGTGGCCGATCGCCTCGAGCGTCCAGGGCTCGCCTTCGAAGCCGAATCGAAGCTCGAGGATGCGGCGTTCCCGCTCCGGGAGAGCGTCGAGTGCCCGCCGGACACCCTGGCGCCGGAGCGACTCTTCCGCCTCGTCGAAGGGATCGGCGGCCTCGCGATCGGCGAACAGGTCGCCCAGCTCGCCCTCGTCGTCCGCGCCGACCGTCTGGTTCAGCGACACCGAAGCCTGGGCTGCGCCGAGGGCCTCGTCGACATGCTGAATCGGGAGGCCGGTTGCCTCGGCCAACTCGTCCTTCGTCGCCTCGCGACCGAGCTCGACCTCGAGCCGGCGGGCCGCACGCGACAGCTTCTGCTGGCGCTCGACGACGTGGACCGGGACGCGGATCGTGCGAGCGTGGTTCGCCACGGCGCGCTGCACCGACTGGCGGATCCACCAGGTCGCATACGTCGAGAACTTGTAGCCGCGCCGCCAGTCGAACTTCTCGACGGCACGGTTGAGGCCGAGCGTGCCCTCCTGGATCAGGTCCAGGAAGGGGACCCCGAGGCCTCGATAGCCCTTGGCGATGGAAACGACGAGGCGCAGGTTCGACTCGATCATGCGCCGCTTGGCGACGGGGTCGCCCCGCTCGATTGCCTTGGCGAGGGTGACCTCTTCCGCGGCGGTGAGCAGCTTGTGGCGGCCGACATCGGCCAGGAAGAGCTGAAGGCTGTCTGCGGAGCCCGAGAGGACATGTGTCTCCGGCTTGGCGGGCTTCTCTTCCTTTTCTGCGTCCTTTTCCTTGGCTTCGGCCTGGCGGACGTCGAGCCCGATTCGCTCGAGCTCCCGGGTCAGCTCCTCGACCTCGGCCTCGTTGAGGTCGTGCTCGAGAGCGAAGGCCTCGAGCTCGACAGCCTCGAGATGCCCACGCTCCTCAGCGCCCTCCACGAGTGCCTTGGCCTGGTCGGAATCAAGCAGTTCGTGCAGCTGATTTTGTGTCAAGTGTCCCTTTCGCGTCCTACTTTGTGATACGCGGCCAACCTTCGTACTGTAGGTCGAATTCCCTTTTCCTTCCAGGGAAAGGCGTCCCAAAGGGCCTTCGGACCTGCAACGAGACCGTGCCCTTTGTTATTCCGTCGCCGCAGGCTCCTTGGATTGCGCGCGAACCGGAAACTCGAACTCGATCTTGTCCTCGTCGTTCAAGACGAGCCGGGCACGAAAAGGTTTGCCGTTCCGCGACCGGAAGCCAGAGAGTACTTCCCGGGTCCGACGTTCCTCGATCAGCTGCCGCGCGATCTCGGGTGTGAGGGTGCGGCTGGCGACCCTTTTCCAGATCACAAAACCGCAGCCGACCTCTTCCCGGCTCTTCCAGCTGGTGCAGCCGTAGGCCTTCGAGTTCTCCTTGATGATCTCGCCCGTTACGGCTCCGCACCGCGGACAGGGCCCGAGCTCGACCCGGATGGGACGGAGCTGCTCCTTGTCCAGGGCGGCGATCTGGTCGACGGTCTCCTTCGCGAAGTCGGCGATCCCCTTCATGAACTTCTTGCGGTCGCCCTTGCCGTGCTCGATCTCGGAGAGCTTGTTCTCCCAGTCACCGGTGAGCTCCGGCGAAGTCAGCTTGTGGTTCTCGAGCATCGTGATCACCTGGATGCCCTTGGGCGTCGCCTGCAGGTCCTTGCCGACGCGTTCGATGTACTCGCGCCGAATCAGCGTCTCGATCGTCTCGGCGCGGGTCGCGGGAGTACCGAGGCCGGATTCCTTCATGGCCTCTCGCAGCTCCTCGTCGTCGATCAGCTTGCCCGCGGTCTCCATCGCAGAGAGCAGCGTCGCCTCGGTGTAGCGGGGCGGCGGCCTCGTCATCTTGTCCTCGATCTCTGCCGCGATGCAGCGAACCGTCTGGCCCTCCTGCAGAACAGGGATCTCGCCGCCTTCGGCCTCGTCCTCGGACTGCCGTTCCTGATCGGGCTCGAGTCCGTAGACGCCGCGCCACCCGGCCTCGAGCGTGATCTTGCCGCGCGTTCGGAAGCGTTCCTCCTCGACGAGCGTGATCACGGTCGTGCGGGCATAGCGGGCCGGCGGATGGAACACGGCGAGGAAGCGCTTGGCGACCAGATCGAACACACGCCGCTCGTCGGGCGAGAACGCTTCAAGGTCCTTCTCGATGTCGGTCGGGATGACTGCGTGGTGGTCGCTTACCTTCGCGTCGTTGACGACGCGTCCGAGCGGCAACTGGTCGAGCGCGAGCACGTATTCGGCTCCCTTGCGGTAGTCCTCGATGGGCTCGAGCGTCGCGGCCGTCGGCTTCAACTGGGGAACCATGTCGCCGGAGAGGAAGCGCGAGGACGTACGCGGATAGGTGATCGCCTTCTTGCTCTCATAGAGCGACTGCGCGGCCTGCAGCGTGCGCCGTGCGGAGAAGCCGTAGCGACGGTTCGCGTCACGCTGCAGCGAGGTCAGGTCGTACAGGAGAGGCGCGCGCTCGGACTGCTCCTTGCGCTCGACCTTCTCGATCGTCCCGTCCTGGCCTGAGACCTTGGCGACTATCGCATCGGCGCGCGAGAGGTCACCGAAGATCCGCGTTTCGTCGCCCTCGAACCAGAGACCCTGGTAGGGCGGCTGGAACGTCCCGTGGATGAGGCGGTACGGCTCCGGGACGAACGCCTGGATCTCGCGCTCACGATTGACGATCAACCCGAGTGTGGGCGTCTGCACGCGGCCGAGCGAGACGACACCGCCGACCCACGCGCGGCCGCGAATCGTCGCCGCGCGGGTCGCGTTCATGCCGACGAGCCAGTCCGCCTCGGAGCGAGAGCGAGCTGCGTCCTCGAGGGACTGCATCTGGGTTCCCGGGCGGAGCTTCTCGAAGCCTTCGCGGATCGCCTGCTTCGTCATCGACGAGATCCACAGGCGCTCGACCGGCTTCGGCGGGTTGGGGCTCGTTGCCGAGCTGCCGAAGACCGACTCGTAGACGTAGGCGAAGATGAGCTCGCCCTCGCGGCCGGCGTCACATGCGTTGATGATCTTGTCGACGTCCTCGCGCTTCAGCAGCGTCTCGATCAGCTTCAGCTGCTTCTTCGACTTCGCGTCGCGAGGCACGAGCTTGAAGCCGTTCGGCGGGACGATCGGCAGGTCAGCCATCTTCCACTTCTTCCACTTCTCGTCGTACTCCTCGGGCTCCGCGAGCTGGACGAGATGGCCGACGGCCCACGTGATGACGTAGTCGTCCGACTCGAGGAAGACGGCCTCGTCGCGCGTGGTCTTGGCCTTGGTCTTGGACTTGGCGGCCTCGACGACCTCCTCGTTGGTCGGCTCGTCGGTCTTCTTCTTGCCCCGCTTCGGCTTGATGTCGTCGAGCTTGCGGCGCTGGAAGGGACCCTCGAGCGCGCCCGCGAGATCGCGGCCGACAGACGGCTTTTCTGCAATGACAAGGGTCTTGGGCATCCAAAACACCATAGCGGCCGAAGGAAGCCCTCTCTTCAAGCCGCGGTTTGACCCTGGACGGGGGAAAGCCAGGCACACGGGCGAAGCCCGTGTGCCTTCGAACGGCATCGCGAGCGATGCCGTGGGCCCGCTGCAATTCAGGCTCGATGGAGATACTGGGCCGCGTGCGCCCCAGCCCTTTCTACTCCTTCGCGGCAGCTCTGTCCTGGCCAGTGCTCAAGGGGCTGTACCGATTGCGTGCCGAGGGGCAGGAGAACCTGCCCGAGGAGGGTGGCTACGTCCTGGCGGCCAATCACACCTCGAATTTCGATCCGTGGCCGCTCGGGATGCCGCTCTGGCCCAGGCGGTTTCTCCGGTTCATGGCGAAATCGGAGCTGTACTGGTGGCCGCTGGGCAAGCTGATCACCGCCGGTGGCGGCTTCCCGGTGCGCCGTGGGGAGCGGGATATCGAGGCGATGAACAGAGCTGTCGCGCTCGCGCGCCAGGGGCACGTCGTGACGATGTTCCCCGAGGGCACGCGCCAGCGAAAAGGGCTCGTGAAGCGGCATCAGCCGAAGTCGCACACCGGCGCGGCGCGAATCGCGCTCGAGGCGGGCGTGCCGCTGGTGCCGGCTGCGATCTCGGGAACCGACCGGCTCGCGCGGCTCGGCCCGCTCCGCGTGCGCTACGGAAAGCCCATCCCTCTGGATGACCTCGCGGGCCTGGACCAGTCGGCGGCGGCGCGCGAGGCGACGAACCGCCTGATGGCGGAGATCAACCGGCTGAGAGAAGACCTATGAGCCGACCGCTGCTCGTTGTGGACGGCGACTCGCTCGCGCATCGCGCCTATCACGCGCTGCCGAAGACGATGCGCCGTGCCGAGGGGAAACCGAGCAATGCGCTCGTCGGCTTTTCGAACTTCCTCATGCGCCTGTGGCAGGCCGAAGAGCCTCGCGCGGTCGTCGTCGGCTGGGACACGCTCACGGTGCCGACGTACAGGCACGAGCTGTTCGATGGCTACCAGGGGGGTCGCGAGTTCGACGACGAGCTCCTCGAGCAGCTCGATCTCCTGCCCGAGCTCGTGCGCTCGTTCGGGTTCGCCGCTGCGAAGGGCGACGGGTACGAGGCCGATGATTTCCTCGCGGCTGCAGTGAAACACGAAGAAGAACGGGGTGGCACGTCGGTCGTGGTCACGTCGGATCGAGACTCGTTCCAGCTCGCAAGCGACCACACGACGATCCTTCAGCCGACGCGCGGCGTCAGCGAGCTCGCACGGGTCGGTCCGGCGGAGGTGCGTGAGCGCTACAGCGTCGACCCGGCGCAAGTTCCCGATTTCATCGCTCTCCGAGGCGATCCCTCGGACAAGATTCCGGGTGCGCGTGGCGTCGGCCCGAAGACCGCCGCGAATCTGCTGGCGCAGTACGGGACGCTCGAGGCGATGCTCGACGACGGCCGGTTCGAGGCGCAGGCGGAGGAACTGCGGCTGTATCGGCGAATCGCGACTCTGGACGCCTCCGCCCCCCTACCTCCCCTAGACGACCAGACCCCTAACTGGACGGGGGCGTCCTCCTTCGTACGGCAGCTGGGAATGAACGCGCAGGCCGACAGGATCGCCGCGCTGGCTGCATAGGATCGAGCCAATGGACGAATGGCTCAGTCGAGCGCGATCGACGTCCTGACGCATCCGGCGCTCGCGCGCCTGCATCCGACGTTCGGCCATCCCGAGTCCCCGGAGCGGCTTGCGTCTTTGCTCGCCGCGTTTCCCGTCTGGACCGAAGGGAGGCCGGCGACGATGGACGAGGTGCTTCGGTGTCACACGCGTGAACATGTAGAGCGCGTGCTCGCGATCGACGGCATGGGTTGGCTCGATGCCGACACGATCGTCAGCGAGACGACACCGACCGCGGCGTTGCTCGCTGCCGGAACTGCGATCGAAGCCGCGCGGAGAGGCGGCTTCGCGCTCGTCCGTCCGCCCGGGCATCACGCACTCAGCACTCGAGCAATGGGCTTCTGTGTCTTCAACAACGTCGCGATCGCGGCGCGGGCGGCGCAGGCCGACGGCGACAAGGTCGCGATCGTCGACTACGACGTCCATCACGGCAACGGAACGCAGGAAATCTTCTGGGAAGACGACACGGTCCTGTTCGTGTCGCTTCACCAGTGGCCGTTCTACCCGGGAAGCGGTGGCCCCGACGAGCAAAGCGAGACGACCGTGAACATCCCGCTCGACGCAGGCTCAGGCGATGCGGAGTACCTGCGCGCCTTCGCTGAGATCGTCACGCCGGCCGTCGAACGCTTCGCGCCCGATCTCGTGCTCGTGTCGGCGGGCTTCGATGCCCATGAGGCGGACCCGCTCGCTCAGATGCGTGTCACTACGGAAGGGTTCCGCGAGTTGAGCAAGCGCTCGGCGGCACTTGCTCCAAGGTTCGCGGCCGTGCTCGAGGGCGGCTACAACATCGCGACTCTGCCGGGGCTCGTCGAGGCGGCGCTCGAAGGTTTCTCCTCAGGAAACACGACGACCGGCTGAAAGCCGGCCGCCGAAGCCACAGTCGTATTCGTTCGCCACTTCGCTCCAGCCAGGAGCTCCATCAAAACCTCCTCGGAGTATCGGCGCTCCCTGGTGGCCGGGCATCGCCCGGGCGTGGGGAAGGGAGTCACCCAAAATGAGTGAGTCAGCCTCGAGCTGTCGACAGGGCTTCCAGCGCCTCCCGGCGGGACGAGACTCCCAGCTTCCGCAAGAGGCTCTTCACGTGTGAGCGCACGGTGTGCTCGGAGATAAAGAGCCGCTTCGCGATCTCGTCCGTGGCGAGATGCTCGTCAAGGAGCAGGAGCACTTCGAGCTCACGCGCAGAGAGCGCGGCGGCAATCGAGTCGGGCACCCCGCCGCCCCGTCCGCCGCCGGCGCGCACCTGCTCGAGCAGACGGCGGGCAACCGGTCCGGAGAGCGCAGCCTCCCCCTGTGCGACGCCACGCAGGAACTCGACGATCCGCTCGGGAGGCTCGCTCTTCAACAGATAGCCCGCTGCGCCGGCGCGGATCGCGCCGAGCAGGTTCTCCTCCGTCCCGGAGGCCGTGAGGACCACGACCTCGCAGTCGGGGGCCGCCTCGCGCAGTCGGGGCAGGGCGCTCAGCCCGTCGAGACCCGGCATCGAGAGGTCGAGCAGGATCAGATTCGGGCTGAGCTCGCCGGCGTAGACGATCGCCTCTTCCCCATCACTGGCCTCGCCCACCACGTCGAAGCCGTGCTGGCTCAAGAGGCCCGACAAGGCGGAGCGGGTCAGAGGGTGGTCGTCGACGAGGAGGATTCGCTCAGCCATCACGGTTACTACGCTTATCGGCGGACGAGGTTCTGCCGAAAGAGTGAACGTGAGGCAAGACGGCAGAGACGATTTCCAGGCCTGGCTCTGGGGAGAGATCCTCCTTTTCGGCCTGCTCGGCTCCTCGTTGGCGCTCTTCGTAACGAACCACGAGCTCCAGACAAAGATCTCCCTGCCACAGCTCGGGCTGGTGCTGAGCACGGTAATGGCCTTTGCAGCGGCGATCATCGCGCTGCTCGCAGGGATCCGCTTCGCCGTCGAGGGTCGCCGCCTCGATCTCTTCCTCTGCACAGGCTTCCTGATCTCTGCAGCGACGAGCGCCATATTCGTAATCGCACCCCTCGTCGCCGGGCACGCGCCTCATCGGGCCGAAGCCTGGTCGGCTGTCGTCGGGCGCTTGCTCGCGTGGAGCCTCATCGCCGTCGCGCCGTTCGTGCACGGCCGGTCGGGTCCCCGCGCTCTCGCCAACACGGTGTCGGCCGCGTGCCTCGCGCTCGCGCTCGCGTGGTTCGCGCTGCGCTCGTCGGTCCACGTCCTGCCGGCAATCGGCACGCACAACGCCACTCCGGGACTGCTCACCGGCGCGCTCGCCGCGCAGGCACTCCTGAACCTGCTCGCCGTCGTCGGCTTTGGCAAGCGCTTCTACGAACGTCGCGAGGACCTCGACCGCTGGCTCGCACTCGCCTCCACGCTCATGCTCTTCGCTTCGCTCCACTACGTCTTCACGCCCGTGCTCGCCGCCGGGTCGGTCTCGCGCGGCGACGCGTTGCGGCTGCTCGCGTACGGCCTGCTCCTGGCGGGCGCCTGGCGGGCGATCAGCTTCGCGGAGTTCGGGCGCGCCGTCGCAGAGGAACGCGCCCGGGTCGCGCGGGAGATTCACGACGGTCTCGCGCAGTACCTCTTTGCGGTCTCGACGCATGCGGCGATGCTGCAGCAGGGCGCACCGCAGCAGGAAACGCTCGCCAAGCTGAAGGAGGCGGCCGACGCAGCGCAGCAGGAAGCGCGCTTCGCGATCCTCGCGCTCTCCACCGCCGCGGGCAGTGCACCGTTCGACGCTGCCCTTACTCGCTATATCGAGTTCCTGACCGCCGACGGACAGCTCGAAGTGGATCTCGAGATCGATCCCGACGTTCGGCTCGCACCTGACGAGCAGATCGAGGTTTTCCGAATCGTCCAGGAAGGATTGGCGAACGTTCGCAAGCACGCGAACGCCACGCGGGCCGAGGTCAGGATCGGAAGTCGGTTCTACGAGCGCTTCGTGTCGATTAGCGACAACGGCGAAGGCTTCGACGGCGATTCCACCGCGGCCGGACAGGGTCTCAAAAACATTCGTGCGCGCGCGAAAACGATCGAGGGCGGCTTCACGCTGACGTCGAGACCGGGACGCGGTACAGCGCTCGAAGTCGTCCTCCGCACCTAGCGCATACGCTCTAGCGCGTGCACGATCCCGTCAGTTTGTGCGCCGAAGCGGTGGCCGGCTGGCACAGCGCCTGGCTGACGTCACTCGGCCTTCGATCCGAGTTCGACGCCGACGCGTGGCGCGCGGTGGACGCGCCGCCGATCATCTATTTCGGTGGCATCACTCTTCGGCGTGAGGCGACCGAAGAAGCGGTTCTGGATGCACCGGCGAGCATCTGCGATCCGTGGCAAACGCTGAACCTCGAGCCTGCGGGGCTTCGAGTGTGGCGCCGCGAACCATGGCTGATGCGCGCAGGCGCATCGTTTCCTCCGGCGGAAGACCCCGACGAGCTCGAACTCCTCCAAGTGTCGACCGCCGCCGAGGTCGAAGAGTTGGAAGCGGTGAGCGTCCGCGGCTTCGGGAACGAGGACGCGACGATCGAGCCCGGCACGTGGCATCCGCCGACAATCCTCGACGACCCGCGAATGGTGCTCTGGCTGGCGCGGGTCGACGGCAAGTCGGTGGGCGCGGCGATGAGCTACCGAACCGAGAATGCCGTGGGTGTCTTCGGGGTGAACACGATCGCGTCCGCTCGGCGCCACGGTTACGGCGGCGCCCTGACAAGGGCGGCTGTCCTACCCGAGACGGGGTTGCCCGCCGTCCTCGCATCCAGCGCCGAAGGAAGAAGCCTCTACGAGTCGCTCGGCTTCGAGGAGGTCGGCCAACTCGGCATCTGGGCGCGGCCGCACGGAGTTACTTAGAGACGGAAACGAGCCGCTCTTCCTCAGAGCCGCCCTTGACCATGATCGTCCTGACGTTCCCGACGCCACGCACGTAGTACTTGTGCTCGACCACACCCTTCTCGAGCGGCGTCCATTCGCTCGTCACGAGGGCACGGGCGAAGGTTCCGTAGGGCACTGTGACTGAGGCCTTCGTTGCGATCACCTTCGCCATATCTTCCGCATGACCGGCGTAGTACTCCTGCCGATAAGCCTTGCCGATAGCCGGAGCCGCCTTCATGACGATGCCGGCCTTTGCACCGTCGACCCCGGTTTCCCAGGAGCCGTCGCTGCGGACCCACCTGCCTTTCACGTAGTCGGACGAATTCTCACCGAGGTACCAGACATTTCCCCGCCTGTCCTGCGCGTACCAGTCGAAAGTCTTCTCCTCGGGCTTGCCCCCGACGAACACCTGGTCGAGCACGACCGTCGCGCGGATGCCGGCGATCAGCTTCGTCCTGTGCGTGATCGTGACGCTGACGATCCTGGGCTTGCCGTCCTGCTGTCCGCGATAGCGGAACGTCGTGCCCGGTTCGAGCGGGAAGAACTTGTTGTCGACGCGGCTGACGAAAGCCGCCGGAGCCGGAAGAGCCGGGAGAGGGATCGCCCGCTTGGCGCTTGGCGACGACGAGCCGGGCGAGGCCGACACGACGAGAGCGGCGACGACAGTCGCCAGGACGCCGACTGCGACTCCGATGCATTTGGTCATGGTCGAGACCCTAGGAGGCGCACTTGAGACCTGCATGAGAGCGACTCGGACAAATCTCACCCGACTCTCATGGAACGCCGGGTCCCGTGACCCTGCGATCACCGCCCGGCGTCTTGACGAACACCTGCCAGTTGTAGAGGCCGAAGAATCGCATGCGGTCGGCGCCGATTCGTCGCGCATACCTGAGCACCGCATCGACGTACGAGCTCGACGGGTTGTAGTGATGAAGTGCCAGACGCAGATCTCGCGGTGCGCCCGATGCGTGCAAGTAGTTCGCCGCGCCGAGGATGGCGTCGTGCGCGTCGTGCACGTTTCCGCCGAGCCCGTAGCGCCGCCACGTCGCCGGCATGAACTGCATCGGTCCCTGAGCACCGGCCGCACTCGAGCTGCGCAGCTTTCCGAACTTCGTCTCGACGAAGTTGACCGCAGCGAGGACGTTCCAGGGAACGCTGAACCTGTGCTCCGCAGAGCGGTAGTCGTCAAGCAACTCGGCGGCCGGCCGCGCGGGACCGACTTTGATCGCGCGTGCGCGAATCGGCGGCGTCAGGCGGTGCAGCTCACGCTGCGCCGTCAGAAAATCGGCTGCGACTCGCCGGAGCTCGTTCGGCAGTCGGTTGAGCGTCGCGCGCGACAGGCGCCTGTCTTCTGCGAGGAGCCGGTAGATCCGCTGCTCGTACAGAGCGAGGAGAACGACGTCCGTGGGTGCGGCGCTCGACTTAGGGCGCCAGTGAGTGATCGCCTCGGTCAGGTCGTTCGTCGTCGTCTCGAGCGCGAGCGCGAGAGCGGCGGGCTCGCGCGGGACCGGCGCGTCCGGCGACGGCGCGGCAGCGGTGGCTGTTGCGCAAGGAAAGAGTGCAGCAGCGAGTAGAGAAGCCCGCGCGATGCGCGGGCTTCTCGTTAGCAGGCCCGTAAGCCGGATTCTGTTTACGGTGACCATCCCTCTGTGCAGCAACCCGGTCCCTCGGCGGGCCGCCTGATGGCGGGACCTGTTTGCCTTGCACCGGACGGGGTTTGGCTAGCCGCCGTGTCGCCACGACGCTGGTGGGCTCTTACCCCACCTTTTCACCCTTACCTTCAGCGTCTCCGGAGAATCGCTGCCGGCGGTCTCCTTTCTGTGCCACTTTCCGTCGGCTTTCGCCGCCTGGGTCGCCCCAGCGTC
>Ga0207648_10004599_pt1 | contig 14147 bp, 12 predicted proteins | sample KBSMisM32_FD_184310 | JGI IMG/M metagenome (GOLD analysis project Ga0207648, IMG submission 184310) | Miscanthus rhizosphere microbial communities from Kellogg Biological Station, Michigan, USA - KBS Miscanthus M3-2 (SPAdes) (version 2) | ecosystem: Host-associated > Plants > Roots >...
CTCGCCCGTGTGCCAAAAGCAAAACCCCCGGCGGTTGACCGCCGGGGGCTTGCAGCTTGCCAGGATCGCTCAGGCGATCATGGATAGAAGTTGCGCTGCCAGCGGAACATCGCGGACCAGACGTTCTGGTCGTCGATGACCCCGTTGATGACGGCGGGACGCGAGCCGTTCGCCGCCAACGTCGCCGGGCCTTTGTAGGCGGTGTTGTTGTGCTGATAGAGCACTTCCATACCGATATCGAGCTGCGGCACCGGGTTCCACTGGGTGCGGGTATAGGCTTCCCAGAAGCTGTAGTCGGGACTGCAGCTGTTGCCGGCCAACGGCGTGAAGGCGGCGATCTGAGCACCGGCTGCCACCACACCGCAGTTCGCCGGGCCTGCACCGGGGAGCCGCGCGTTGATGAGGTTGGTCGCGGTCCCGTTGTAGTTGACGTTGACGTAGCCACCGCCGATGGCGGTCCGCCATTTCGGGTTCCAGATGTGCTCGTACGCGGCAAGAGCACTCCACACCTTGGTCAGCTCGATTTGGGTGCCGGTATTGAAGACACCGTCGGCAATCCAGGCCATGCCTACGCTGTTGCTGTTCTGGTAGAGCTGGAACGTCGTCTGGTTGGTGCACATGCCGGCCGCGCCTTCGGAGTAGCAGACGTTGAAGCCGACCATGTCGCCGCCCGAGAGGTTGAACCTGGCACCGCCAGCCATCGCCCAGCCGTACCGATCTTCCGGATGGCCGTTGTTGACCACGTTCGGCGTCGCATAGTAGGCCGCGCTGGCATCGTGCAGAGCGGCGCTGATGCCGACGAAGCCCCAAGCCTGATCGAGCCGCAGGTTGGCGATGATGTCCGGCACCCGGAAGCCGAAGTTAGCGTTATTGATCGTCAGGCCGTTGTCGTTGACGATCGAGCCGTTCGAACCGAAGAACGCCGCGTTGGTCACGTCGACCGTGCCGCCGCCCTTGCGGGTTGCGGGGTCTTCCAGCGAGAGCGTGCCGGAGAAGCCGTTGCCGAACTGGGCGGTATAGGCCCAGAGGTTCTGGCCGGACGCGCCGGTGTCACCCGAGACCCGCACGTTGTGGTAGCTGTAGGCGCCGCCGTAGGTGAAGAGGTCGAAGAACGACTGCGACCGGCCCACCGTGAAGCCCGCAAACTGGATGAACGCGCGATCCCAGAACGGGTTGAAGGTCGTGCCGCCGCCGGTGTTCGCCGGCGTGGTGTTCTCCGCGCCGAAGCGGATGTAGCTGCGCAGCGTGCCGTATTCGGTCTGCTGGCGCACGTCCCACGAGATCGCTCCGCGGACGCGGTAGTTGATGTCGTTACTCAGGTCGCGCGTGAACCTCCCCTGTGGGGCCATCTGAGTGCCCGAACCGGTAATGATGCCACCGGCGCCTGCATTGTATTCGGCCTGGACGCGCAGATACCCGCCCATCTTCAGGCAGGTGTCGGTGCCGGGAATGTAGTAGAACCCATCCCCGTACAGGCTGCAGATTTTCACGTATTGAACCGGCGCTGCCTTTACAGGCATGTCGGCTGCTTGCGCCCCAGCGACCGCGACGAGACCCGCGGCGGTACCGAGCAGAAGAGTTTTCACGGTGTTCATGTTAGCCCCCCAAATCCCCATTTGAGCTGTCCCGATAATAGGACGTTCTGGGCGGGCCACAACGGGAAACCGCTGTCCACACAGGTGTAGAGCGTTGTTTCCAGCCGACTGTTGCAAGAATGTTTCACAAATCGGGCTCGAACGGGGGTGTCATGCCACGCTCCACGCGCCGACGGTGTGCAATCGGCCAGGTTTCGAGAACCAGGCCCGGCGGCGGCAGGATTTGGCCCCGGATCAGGGAGCAGCCGGTAAGGCGAGAGTCGCTTCGCGAATCGCAGCGCTCACCTGATCGACAGAAATGTCCCGCATGCACAGATGGTGGCCGAGGCGGCAGACCGGCTTGTGACATGGCCGGCACGGCAGCTCGCTGGTGGTCTCGATCACCGCGGCGATCGGATTAAGCGGAGCCCAGTGCCAAGGGCTCGTTGGGCCGAAAATGCCCACCGCCGGGGTTCCAAGCGCCGCCGCGACATGCAGGAGCCCGGAATCGTTGGACACGGCGGCATTTGCGGCGGCGAGCGCAAAGATGGCATTGCGCAGGTCCGGCCCGGTGAGATCCCGGATGCCGCCCTGGTGGGTCCGCACGATTTGCGCCGCAATCTCCTTCTCTCCCGGTCCCCCAATGATCCAGACCCATGCCCCCTCGGCCGCAAGACGCTGCGCTAGATCGGCGTAATAAGCGGTGGGCCAGCGCTTGGATGGCCCGACCGCCCCCGGCGCGAGTGCCACCACCGGACGACGGCCATCGGATGCGAGTCCCAGCCTTTCGCGCCACGCCGCCAGTTCCGGCCCCGGGACCTTGAGTTCCGGCAGCGGCAAGCGCGCAGGCGCATCCGCATCCCTGGGCAAAGCAAGGGCCACGCAACGGTCGACCATGCGCGCCAGTCGGCGCTCGCCAAAGCGCAGGTCGTTGACCAAGCCGAAGCGAGCTTCTCCCATGAACCCGATGCGCTCGGGAACACCGGCGAGGGCGGGCGCCAGCGCGGATTTCCAGGTCCGCGGCATGATAAGCGCCCGTCCATAACCCTCCGCTCGCAGCCGCCGGGCGAGCGCGCGGTGCTGGCCTAGGGCCAGGCGCGTTCGCGGCAGGTCAACCACAATCCCCTTGCGCACGCCCGGCATATAGTCGAGGAGCGGCGCGACCATTGAGGTCGTCAATACGTCGACGGGCTGCTCCGGAAATCGCTGATTCAGTAGCCTGACGACCGTGTGGCAGCGAACGAAGTCGCCGATCCACATGTAAGGCACGAGCAGAATTGGCGATTCGGGCATGACTTCGCTACATAGTCGGCTCGCGGTCCACCGAGCTCCACTCGTTTTGCGTTGCAGCCCGATGTGCCGATCGGGCTCCAAAGCGGTTAGCTCGCCCCTTTATGCCTGTCCAGTGCGCGACGCGTGCCGGCGGCCGCCTCGCGGATGGGGTGAGAAGGGCAGCACCGGAAAGTTGCACGTCCGGGCGCTCTCGGGCAAAGGAGGCGCGGGCAGGCGCGGTGGGTACGGATGCTATTGGTCACCGGCGGGGCCGGTTTCATCGGCTCCAATCTGGTCGCTGGCCTCAATGAGGCCGGTCGGACCGATATCGTGGTTAACGACGCGCTCGGCAGCGCCGGCAAATGGCGCAATCTCGGCAAGCGCCAGCTCGCGGACGTGGTGCCGCCCGAGGAACTGATCGGCTGGCTCGATCGCCGCAAACTCGATGCGGTCATCCATCTCGGTGCCATCTCGGACACCACCGCCACCGACGGCGATCTCGTCCTCGCCACCAATTTCCGCCTCTCGCTCAAGCTGCTGGACTGGTGCACGGCGACGCGCACCCCGTTCCTCTATGCGTCATCGGCGGCGACATATGGCGACGGCGCCGAAGGCTTCGATGACGAATGGACGCCGGCGGCGTTGCGGCGGCTGAAGCCGATGAATCTCTACGGCTTCAGCAAACATCTGTTCGATCTGGCGATCGTCGACCGTTTCGCAAAGGGGCTGAAGCTCCCGCCGCAATGGGTGGGCCTCAAGTTCTTCAACGTGTTCGGCCCGAACGAATATCACAAAGGCGAAATGATCAGCTTGGTCGGCAAGCGTTTCGAGGACGCGAAGGACGGCAAAACGGTGCGTCTGTTCAAGTCCCACCGCGACGGCATCGGCGACGGCGAGCAGCGGCGCGACTTCATCTATGTCGATGACGCGGTTGCAGTCATGCGCTGGCTGCTCGACACCCCCTCGGTGTCGGGCATCTTCAATGTCGGCACGGGGCGCGCGCGTAGCTTCCGCGACCTGATCTCCGCGATGTTTCGCGCACTCGGCCGCCCGCCAGACATCGAATATGTCGACATGCCGCCGACGATCCGCCATCAGTATCAATATTTCACGGAAGCGAAGGTCGAAAACCTGCGCAAGGCAGGCTACAACGCCGACTTCACCTCGCTCGAGGAGGGGGTGAATCGGTATGTCACGTTCCTGAACCAGCCCGACCGATATCGTTGACGGCACGGTCCGGCAGCATCAAGCGATCGCGCGATGTTCGACTTCGAAGAAATGATCAAGCTCGTTTCCGAGCAGACCATCGTCTGCATCGGAGACTTGATGCTTGATGATTTCGTCTACGGCGAAGTCTCGCGCATTTCTCCCGAAGCGCCGGCTCCGATTCTGGCGGTGACGCGCAATGATCTGACCGTCGGCGGCGCGGGCAACGTCGCGCGCAACATTGCCGGCCTCGGAGCGCGCTGCGTTTTCATCGGCGTCGTCGGCGAGGATGAAGCCAGCCGCACCTTGATGCGGGCGCTTGCCGCCGAGCCCCTGATCGAGCCCCATCTCGTTGTCGATCCGGCGCGTCCGACCACGCGCAAGGTCCGTTTCGTCTCCGAGCATCATTCGACCCATCTGCTCCGTGCCGACTGGGAATTGCCGGAAGTGCTCAACGCCCGGACCGAGAAGGCGCTGATCGATCGCGCACTGGCGGCGCTGCCGCGGGCCTCGAGCGTCGTGTTGTCCGACTATGCCAAAGGCGCGCTGACGCCACGTGCGATCCGGGAAATCATCGACGCGGCGAAAAAGGCGGGCATCCCGATCATCGTCGACCCCAAGGCCGCCGACTATTCGATCTATCGCGGTGCGACCGTCATCAAGCCGAACCGCAAGGAGCTCTCGGACGCAACACGCCGGCGCGTGGACACCGACGACGACGTGATTGCGGCGGCATCCGAACTGAATCGTCTGCTCGGGACCGACGCCGTCGTGGTTTCGCTCAGCGACGCCGGTCTGATCCTGGTGCCGAGCGCGGGTGCGGCGCTGCACGTGCCTGCCTATCCGGTCAAGGTGAGGGATACGTCGGGTGCGGGGGATACCGTGGTTGCCACCCTGGCGGTGATGCTCGCGATCGAGGTCGATCATGAGACCGCCGTGCGCGCGGCCAACGCGGCGGCCGCCGTCGTGGTCGGCAAGCGGGGCACCGCCACGGTCTCGTCCGCGGAGTTGCGCTCCCGCGTTCTGCCCGCTGCCTCGCTAGCGCCAGAGGAGAAGATCGTCTTCGACTGGGCGGTCCTCGACGAACGGCTCGCCGAATGGCGGGGATTGCGCATCGGCTTCACCAACGGGTGCTTCGATCTTCTTCATCCCGGCCATATCAAGCTATTGTCGGAGACTCGCGCCAAGTGCGACCGCCTCATCGTCGGCCTCAACAGCGATGCGTCCGTGCGGCGATTGAAAGGCGAGGGGAGACCGGTGCAGCAGACCCATGCGCGCGCCGAGGTGCTGGCGGCGCTGCAGGCGGTAGACCTTGTCGTCATATTCGATCAAGACACGCCGCTCGAATTGATCCGCCGCGTGCGGCCGAAGATCCTGGCCAAAGGTGGCGACTACCGACGCGAGGACGTCGTGGGTCATGCGTTGGTCGAGGAGGACGGCGGCCAAGTGATCCTCATCGACCTCGTACCCGGCTTCAGCACCACCAGGATCGTCCGTCAATCGCGTGCGCCCCGATCGAATTAGTGCCGGCAGACCGCGCGGAGAATGGCTATACGAATGACCGTGCTCGAGGGACGCGAGCAGGAGCTCGTGCGGGCGTTTTTCGAAGGCGCGCAATCCGGCTTCTTCGTCGAGGTCGGGGCCAACCGGCCGCGGCAGGAATCACAGACCTGGCACCTCGAGCAGCTCGGCTGGAGCGGCATCCTTATCGAGCCGCAGCCCGACCTTGCCGAAGAACTGCGCCGCGACCGCTCGGCCAAGGTGGTCGCGGTCGCCTGTTCATCACCTGCGAACGCCGGCCGGCTGATGCGTCTCCACGTCGCCGGGGCATTGTCGTCGCTCGATCGCGATCGGATGGCGCCCGGGGCGCAACCCGAACGGATCATCGAGGTGCCCATCAGGACGCTCGACGACATCCTCGTTGCAGCCGAGGCGCCTGCGCAGTTTGATTTTCTGTCGATCGACGTCGAAGGTCACGAGCTGGAAGTGCTCAGTGGCTTCGATCTCAGGCGCTGGCGTCCGAGCCTCATTCTGCTCGAAGATCACGTCGGCAGTCTCGACAAGCACCGATTCTTGAAGAGCGCGGGGTATCGCCTGATCCGTCGCTTCGAAAACAACGGCTGGTATGTTCCAGACGGCGCGCAGGTCGGGGTCGGACTACGCGAGCGCTGGGATATCGTTCGCAAGTACTATCTGGGGCTGCCGTTCCGGATCGCACGCAATGCGTCTCGCGCGTTGCGCCGGCGCTGGCGGGAGCGGATGCCGGGGTGAACTGCGGCTGGCGGATCAGACCGCGTCTCGCGCGAGACGCCCGTGTTAATCTTTGTCCGCTGTCTGCGCAGGTCCCGCGGGCGCGGCATGTGAAACATCCGGCCGGCGCAACGGGGGGCTCGCCGGCGGCGCCCATGCCTGCATGGCCTCGTAGTGTTTGGCGTAGCGGTAAAATGTACCTTCGAAGTTTCCCAGTGCGATGACGAAACCAGCCCACCCGTCGCGATAGCCGTGCTTGAGCACGTAGTGCTTGATGAATGCCCAGATGCCGTGCCCGACCGCGCCCGCCATCGATACGCGCTTGCCGGAGAGTTTTCGTACCCCGAGCGAGGAATAGCGGTTCATCTTGTTGATGATTTCCTCGAGGTTGCGAAATGGGATCTGCCAGATGGCGCCCTGCAATCGTCCGAGCGGCCGTTGCGTCAAGAGTGCATAGCCTTCGTGGACAGGGTCGTTGTCGTAGCGCATCGCGCCCTTGCGGAAGAGTTGCGGCTGGCGAAAATTCGGATACCAACCCGAGCCTTTGATCCAGCGTCCCATCATGTAATTGCGGCGAGGCACGAGATACGCGTCGTGCGGCGGCATGGACGACAGGATGGAAAGAATCTCGTCGCGAACCTCAGGCGTGCAGCGCTCGTCGGAATCGAGGCTGAAGATCCATTCGTGCTGGCACTCCGCGATGGCGCGGTTGCGCAGGTCGCCGAACCCATGGAAAGGAATTTGTACGATCCGCGCTCCAAGGCCTCGGGCGATCTCAGCGGTGCGGTCGGTGCTGCCGGAATCCGCCACCAGGATCTCGTCGGCCCACAGCACGCTCGACACCGCGTCCGCGATCTTTTCGGCCTCGTTGAAAGCGAGGATGTAGGCAGATATTCGGTGCATATTTCCCCGTTGTTGAGCCGCGGCGCGGCGCACGCTATCACAGCGCTGCAGGGCGTGCAGAATGAAAGTCCGGAGCGGCAGCGACGTGCCTGATCTGATCTCCGTCATCATCACGACATATGAACGCGAGGATGCGCTCGATGCGGTCCTGGCGGCATTGTCACGCCAGGGCGACCGCGGCTTCGAGGTCGTGATCGCGGATGACGGGTCCGGTCCCGGAACCGCGGATCTGGTGGAGCGGTGGCGATCTCGGCTCGGCGTTGCGCTCCGCCACGTCTGGCAGAAGAATTGCGGGTTTCGCGCGGCCGAAATCCGCAACCGCGCCTTGCTCGCCTGCCAGGGCGACTATTGCGTTTTTCTCGACGGCGACTGCCTCGCGCCGCCCGACTTCATTGCGACACATCGCAAGCTGGCCGAGCCGGGATGGTTCGTCACGGGCAACCGCGTGCTCCTTTCTCCGGCATTGACCGCTGCCGTGCTGCGCGACGGGTTGCACCCGGAAGCGTGGAATCTCTCCCGCTGGCTGGGGCACCGCAAGCGTGGCGGCGTCAACCGGCTTGCGGGCGTGTTGCGGCTGCCGCTCGGACCCCTGCGAAAGCTCCTCGCCCGACATTGGCGGGGCGCGCGTTCCTGCAATCTTGCGGTCTGGCGCTCCGATCTCGATCGGGTCGATGGTTTCGACGCCAGTTTCAGCGGATGGGGCCGCGAGGACTCGGATTTGCTGGTTCGCCTGCTGCATTGCGGACTACGCCGCAAGGACGGGCGCTTTGCCACCGGCGTCATTCACCTGTGGCATGCCCAGGCCGACCGTGCGCAACTGACCGCCAACGACGCGCGTCTTGACGCCGTGCTGCACAGCGACCACACCCGCGCGCAACGCGGCCTATCGGTGCTGCGCGCCACGGCCGGTGAAAATGACCGCGAAGACGACCATCATGCCGCCACGCAATCTTGAATCGAACGCCATGGCGGCGGCCATTCGCGCGCCCCGACTCGGGCAGATCGCCGACGGGCTTGCTGCGGCAGTCGCGGTATCGCTGCCGTGGTCGACCTCCGCAACCAGCATCCTGATCGTGCTCTGGATCATTGCGGTCGTCCCGACCCTCGACGTCGCCTCCGTGCGACGTGAAGTGATGTCGCCTGCCGGTGGCCTGCCGGTCCTGCTGTGGGCGCTCGGCGCGTTCGGCATGCTGTGGGCCGACGTGAGCTGGAGCGAGCGCATCGCCGGGCTGAGCGGATTTCATAAATTGCTCGTCATTCCATTGCTGCTGGCGCAGTTTCGCCGCTCCCCGCATGCGAACTGGGTGATCCTGGGCTTCCTGGCTTCGTCGGTGGTCCTGCTGGTGGTCTCGTGGGCGCTGATGCTGACGCCTGGCCTGTCGTGGCGCGGCAGGGAGCTCGGCGTGCCGGTCAAGAACTACATCCTGCAGAGCGCCATCTTTGCGATTTGCGCGTTCGGGCTATTCGGGCGAGCCGCCGAACTGTGGCGCTCGCGCCCCCGCCACGCTGTGATGCTCCTTGTTCTTGCGGCGGCGTTCATCGCCAATATCGGTTATGTGGCGACGGCGCGTACCACCCTCGTGGTCCTGGGAGTGATGGCGGTACTGTTCGGACTGCGGCAGTTCGGCTGGAAAGGCGCAGTTGGTGCCTGCCTGGTCGGAGCCGTGCTGACCGGGGCGGTGTGGGCATCCTCGCCTTATCTGCGTGCGCGCGTTTCGGTGGCGGTCGAGCAGGTGCGAAACTATGGCACCAGCGACGTCGACACCCCGGTCGGCTTGCGGTTCGAATACTGGAAGAAATCGCTTGCCTTCGTCGCCGAAGCACCTGTTATCGGGCATGGGACAGGAACAATTCCTGCACTGTTCCGGCGCGATGCGACCGCCGAGACGATCCCGTCGCTGATGACGACCAACCCGCACAGCCAGATCCTGACGGTGGCCGTCCAACTCGGGATCCTCGGCACCGCCGCGCTGATCGCGATGTGGATTGCCCATCTGGCGTTGTTTCGCGATGGCACGCAGGTGGCGTGGCTCGGACTCGTCCTGGTGACCTATAACGTCGTGTCGTCATTGTTCAATTCGCACTTGTTCGACTTCGGTCAAGGCTGGCTCTACGTATTCGGGGTCGGTCTCACTGGCGGGATGGTGCTGCGCCGCGCGTCGATAGAGACTTGGGATAAGCCATGAGCGCGTCTGCAAATATCCCGCCTCAGGACATTCTCGTACCGATCTCGGTCGGCGAACTGATCGATAAGATCGTTATCCTCGAGATAAAGTCCGAGCGCATCAAGAATGCGAACCAGCTGGCGAATATCGCCAATGAACTCCGCGCTTTGCGGGCGGTGCGCCTCGGGGCCATCGACCGAACGCGACTGGACGCGCTCACCGCCGACCTCAAGCGGGTGAACGCAAAGCTATGGGATGTCGAGGATGCAATCCGCGAATGCGATGCGCGTGGCGATTTCGGCGATAGCTTCATCGAGCTTGCGCGAGCCGTCTATCGATTCAATGACGAGCGCGCCCGGTTGAAGAAGGCAATCAACGTCGAATCGGGTTCGCGTCTCGTCGAAGAGAAGTCATACAAATCGTTTCAGCGCGAAGACCTCGACCAAAGCTGCTGACCGGATGGATCCGCGCCGCCGAAGGTCGCCATGACGAGCATCGATCTGCCCGAGCGCCCACGCATCCTGGTCGTCACGTTACGGCGACTCGGCGACGTGCTGCTCACCACGCCGCTTGTGCGCACTATCCGGCGAGGATTCCCGCAGGGCAGGCTGGACATCCTCCTGTTCCGCGGCAGCGAGCGCATCCTGAAGGGCAATCCGGATGTCGATAATGTCATCACCATCCCGGAGCGGCCCTCGGCCGGGGAAACGCTCGCGTTGGTTCGTCAACTGTGGCGGCGCTACGATCTCGCGGTGACCACGCAGGCCGGCGACCGGCCGACCTTCTACGCGCTTGTGGCGGGGCGGCGACGAGTTGGACTGATACCCCAAGCGGGGGACACCGGAGCGTGGTGGAAGCGTCATGCGCATCATATTGCCGTTGCAGCCGAGCCGGACCGCCACCGGGTCACCCAGCTTCTGACGCTCGCGAGCGCGCTCGGTCTCGATCACGCGCCGGACATCGTCTGTCCCCAGGGCTCATCGGCCACCGAGGTCGCTCCGCCGGGGCCCTACGCTGTCGTGCATGCCAACCCGTTCTATCGCTACAAGCGCTGGAACGATCTTGGCTGGCGTGGCCTGGCCCGCGGGCTCGCCCAGCGCGGGCTTGCGGTGGTCGCAACCGAAGGACGTGACCCGGCAGAGCGCGCCTATGTCGACGGTCTCTGGGGAGGCGCCGACCCGCCGGTCGTGCGCGAGCGCGGGCGCCTGGATTGGGCCGGCCTGACAGCGCTCCTGCGGGGTGCCGCGGTCTACGTCGGACCCGATACATCCATGACCCATCTTGCGGCCGGCAGCGGCTGTCCGACCATTGCGCTTTACGGGCCGACGAGCCCGCGGCTGATCGGGCCCTGGCCCGTTGGTGGCCTCGTCGAGCCATGGGATCACGCCGGCACGATCCAGCGGCGCGGCAATGTCTGGGTGGTGCAGAACCCGCTACCTTGCCTGCCGTGCGAAAAGCTCGGTTGCGAAGGCCATCTCGACAGCTACAGCCGCTGCCTCGACGAACTCTCGGCCGCCGCGGTCTTAACCGCGGTCGATCGGGCGCTGGGACGCATCGCCGAACCCGCATCCATGTGATTGGACGCGCCCCTCAGGTGCCGGGTTTTTTCGCCGCGGTGGCAGTTTCGAGCGGCGTGTAGGTCTCCTTGTGACATTGGTCGATCACGATGCCGCCGCGCCAGTCGATGACCTTGTCGCCCTGAATAAAAACAGCGAAGTGCTGCGGGGTATCGCGTACGACGACCTTGAGACACGTCACCCAGGCGGGGCCCTTGAGGTGATCGACCGGCCGTACGCCCGAGATTTCGACATCGCCGAGCGAGGTCTGGGCCGGAAAAATGACCTTGATGTTGTCAGCGACGATGCGGCGATAGTTTGGCGGCGCCAATTCCGGCGCAGCGGCGGGCGCCAAGTTCTGAACAATCTCGCTACCCGAGCACCCGCCCACGGCCAAGACAACCGCCAATACATACGCGCGCGCCAAAGATCTATTCCTATTGCTGACCGCATCGTTCTGCGGATCGCTTGCGATCGTAGGATTGCCTCCCGCCCGGGCAGGCGGAAGCCGGTCACGCCCGAGTGGGGCCTCAAGTTAGCTCATGAGCACAGCGGGGCAGGCCTGCTGCCACATTTGACCTTAAGATTCAGAATACGGCTATTGATTGGTGCCAGACCCCTCGGCTCGGGGCGCTCGCAGGTAGCGCGTGCGCTCAAACGCCGGTATTGATGGCGTTGATGCCGCGTTGGGCGGCGATATCGGGACGATGATTCGCCTTTCGACCTTCACGCCGCGAATGTGGCTCATCCTCGCGCATGATCTGCTCGCCACGGCGGCGGCGGTGATCGCGAGCTTTTTCATTCGGTTCGAGGAAGCCGGTCTCGCCCAGCGTTGGCGCCTGCTGGTAATCCTGCTGCCCGGTTTTCTTGTCTATGCCGGTCTCGTTTACGTCTTTTCCGGCCTCTACAAGGCGAAGTGGCGTTTTACCTCGCTGCCCGACCTCTACAACATCGTGCGTGCCGCGACCGTGCTGGCCGTGACGCTGCTGGCGCTCGACTACGTTCTCCTGGCGCCAAATTTCTACGCTACGTTTTTCTTCGGCAAGATCACGATCATTCTCTACTGGATGCTGCAGATCGCATTTCTGTCCGGTCCCCGCATCACTTACCGCTATTTCCGCTACACCCGCACCTTGCAGCGCGCCAAGGAGGCCGACTCCGCGCCGATACTGGTGGTCGGGCGCACCGCCGACGCGGATGTACTGCTGCGCGCGATCGAGAGCGGTGCGGTCACCAAGATACGGCCCGTGGGCATCCTGTCGCCATCGTTGTCCGATCGCGGCCAAGCCATACGCGGCATTTCGGTGCTCGGCGATCCCGACGACATCGAGAGTGTCGTCGCCGACCTCGCTGGTCGTGGCACAAATGTGAAACGGCTCGTCCTTACGCCGAGCGCACTCGCGCCCGAGGCCAAGCCGGAAACAATACTGATGCGGGCACGGCGCCTGGGGTTGGTCACCAGCCGGTTGCCTGCGCTCGACGAAGGCGGCGAGGCATTGCGGCTGGCACCCGTCAATGTCGAGGACTTGCTGCTCCGTCCACGGGTGAGAATCGACTACGGGCGTCTCGAAGGATTCGTGCGGGACAAGTCCATCATTGTGACCGGGGGCGGCGGCTCCATCGGCGCGGAAATCTGCGACCGCATCGTGACCTTCGGCGTAGGCCGCCTGCTGGTGATCGAGAACTCGGAGCCGGCCCTGCATGCGGTATTGGAGATGCTCGCGGCCAAATCGTCGCCGGCAAAGATCGAGGGTCGCCTTGCTGACGTGCGCGATCGCGCCCGCATCTTCCGTCTGATGAGTGACTTTCGGCCCGATATCGTGTTTCACGCCGCGGCGCTTAAGCATGTGCCGCTGCTGGAGCGCGATTGGGGTGAGGGGGTCAAGACCAACGTCTTCGGTTCGGTCAATGTCGCCGACGCCGCTGTCGCAGCCGGCGCCAGTGCCATGGTGGTGATCTCGACCGACAAGGCGATAGAGCCGGTTTCCGTGCTCGGCGCCTCGAAGCGCTTTGCCGAGATGTATTGCCAGGCGATCGACAGCGATTTGGCGCGCCGGAGCGATGGGCAGAAGCGGGCGATGCGGTTGATTGCGGTGCGCTTCGGCAACGTGCTCGCCTCCAACGGTTCCGTGGTGCCGAAATTCAAGGCGCAGATCGAGGCTGGCGGTCCACTCACGGTCACGCACCCCGACATGGTGCGGTACTTCATGACCATTCGGGAGGCGTGCGATCTCGTCGTCACCGCCGCAAGCCACGCGTTGGGGCCGGGGCAGGCGGGCGTCGCGGTCTATGTCCTCAATATGGGTCAGCCGGTGAAGATCGTCGATCTCGCCGAGCGGATGATCCGGCTGTCCGGGCTCGAGCCCGGCCGGGACATCGATATCATCTTCACCGGCATCCGGCCGGGAGAGCGGTTGCACGAGATTTTGTTTGCGCGCGAGGAGCCTACGGCGCCCGTCGGAGTCGAAGGGATCGTCGCCGCCAAGCCGCTCAGTCCGTCGCTCGAGGCGATGCGCGGCTGGCTGGCCGCGCTGGAGCAGGGTCTCGCGCGCGAGGACCGCTCGGTGATCTTCGGCGTACTGCACGATGCAGTGCCGGATTTCGGGGGCGAAGCGGCTTGAACTTCACCGCGCGGCGCGTGCAAAAGTCGCAAGCAGCCAGACGACCGCCGCCATAGCCATTGCCAACGCAGCCAGTGACACGGCAGTCTCCTCCGCCGCGACCGTGATGGCCGCCAACGCCGCCAATGCAACATTGACCAGAGCGACGCGTCGAACAATTTCGGGAACGGCAAAACCGTTGTCGGTCGCACGCTGGTAGAAATGCTGGCGATGCGCCTGCCAGAACGGCTCGCGTCGGACGATGCGGCGGATGAGCGTGATCGTCGCATCGGCGAGATAATAGAGCGGCAGGATGACGGCCGCCGCCAAATAGCCGTGCGCGGCAAGTCGCAGCAGGAGCCAGCCGAGCACGAGGCCGATCGGCAGGCTGCCCACGTCGCCAAGAAACACGCGTGCGACCGGCTTGTTGAAGGGCGCAAAGCCAAGGACCGCTCCCAGGAGCGCGGCCGCCACCACCGCAGGCCAGGTCTCGATCGTGCCGGCGAGGCCGAGCAGGACGATTGCACCGGTCACCGGTACAAATTCGGCAACGGTCATCCAGTCGATGCCGTCCATGAAATTGACGAGGTTGACCAGCCATACCCCGCCGAGAAAAAGGCC
>Ga0207648_10004603_pt1 | contig 14142 bp, 12 predicted proteins | sample KBSMisM32_FD_184310 | JGI IMG/M metagenome (GOLD analysis project Ga0207648, IMG submission 184310) | Miscanthus rhizosphere microbial communities from Kellogg Biological Station, Michigan, USA - KBS Miscanthus M3-2 (SPAdes) (version 2) | ecosystem: Host-associated > Plants > Roots >...
GGCCTGCCGATTACGTCTTTATCATTCTGTAACCATCCTTCTGCAAACGGTTCATATTTTGTCACCTTACCATTGCTGGTGGTTGCCATCATTACCCGGTAACCAAACGGTATTTTTCGGTTCCAGCTTCCGTGCTGCGCAATAATCAACCTGCCTTTATATTCTGCAGGAAATTCACTGCCTTCATAAAAGCGCAGGCCCAACGGCGCCACATGAGGTCCCATTTTTTCTGCAGGTGCAGTATAGTCGCTGCATTTTTTTCCTTTTCCGTATTCAGGATCGAGTATATCGCCCTGGTGACAGAAGGGATAACCGAAATGCATACCCGCTTTTGGTGCATAATTCAATTCGCAGTTGGGGGTATCATCGCCCAGGTAGTCGCGCCCATTATCAGTAAACCATAAACCTTTTGTTTGCGGGTCCCATGTAAAGCCGACAGTATTACGTATACCTCTTGCGAATACTTCGAAACCTGTTCCATCGGGGTTCATCCGTGCGATGCAGGCATGTATGGAATCGGGCAGGCACATATTGCAGGGTGCACCGATCGGTATATATAATTTGCCATCGGGCCCGAAAGCGATAAACTTCCAGCCATGATGCTTTTCTGTGGGCAGTTTATCATATACCACAACCGGTTTGGGCGGCGTTGCCAGATTACTTTCTATATTATCAAAACGGATGATCCTGCTTACTTCAGCAACATACAAACTGCCATTGCGGAGAGCAACGCCATTCGGCATGTTTAATTTGGAGGCAATAACGTACACTTTATCAGCACGGCCATCATTATTATTATCTACTACTGCGTATACTTTATCCTTGTCGTGATTGCCCACGAATAATGTTCCTTTCTCACCCCAGCACATACTTCTTGCATCGGGCACCTGCGCAAATACGGAGATATGAAACCCCGACGGCAGCTTGATTTTATCCAGGTCATATTTTTTGAACAGTTCATCCTCACTGAGGTTCGATTGCGGCTCTGTATTATCATTGGTGGTTACGGCTGCAGAATCTTTCGCGGCATCATTGGTTTTAGACGTCTCGTTAGAATCGCTTCCGCAACTGGTGATACAGAATAAAATCGTTGCCAGCAAGATAGTGCTGCTTAGGAACGAGCCGGAGTTCAAACGTGTCATAATTAGAAATTTTACGATTGTGAATTTAGTGATAACAAGTGGTCTCACGGTCCGGGTGATGGTATTTATACACCATTATTATTAAGCTTATAATAGTATAAATACGGGTGTTACACAGTCATTTTTTTAATAAAGTTATTAACATTTACTAGTTTTTAATCACGAGCCATGGAATAAGTTATTGATAAATAATTTCGTAACTCTTGAAAAACTACTAAGTAAAACATTGAAATTTTTACGTATAAATGCTTGCATAATTTGAAATCGCCTATTAGTTTTGTTCCGTGAGATAAATGCGACAGTAGTTCTGAAGAAATACGAAGTAGGCCGGAAGAAATACCAAGCAAATCTCACACATTACCCTAAAAACTGACATTTAATCCGTGGTTTATGAAAAAACTCTACACAACCCTCGTTATTTGTTTTGCTCTTTTGTCAATCAATTCAGAAGCAACAACAATTACCCTCGTTACTAACAATGGTGACTGGACGTCAAATTCAAGCTGGGATTTAAACCGGGCACCACAGGCTGGCGATACAATTATTGTACCGACAGCAATGACCGTAAACATCTACACCAATGTAACCATTTCAGGTTATGTATATGTACATGTATATGGTACGCTGGCCTTTAACCATTCTTCGAAACTTGACCTGGGCTCTACAAGTAAAATATTCGTTCATGCAGGTGGTAAGATCACCAGCTCTGACGGCAGTGCATCAGACCAGGTAAGGATTGGTGGTACTACTGTTTATAAAGGAAACTCAGGTACATTAAACGGACCGGTTCTTTTAACCAGCGGTGGTCAAAGCCCGATTTCTGAAATACCGTTGCCCGTAAAATTCGTTTCGTTTACGGTTGCCCGTAAGCAGGACAAAGTATTGGTTGAATGGTCAACTGCGCAGGAAAGCAACAGCAGCAATTTTATCGTGGAAAGAAGTGAGAACGGAACAAGCTGGACGGCGATTGCTTCTGTAAAAGCTGCAGGTGAATCTTCAACGCTTGTTAACTACAGTTATACTGATAAAAGTATTAATGCTCCTGTTGTATACTATCGTGTGAAGCAGGTTGATATTGATGGTAGCTCTACCTACACTACCGTCAGAACAATTAAAGCCGATAGCACAACGACCGAAGTAAGTATCGCAACCGCTTCTTCGAAAGCAGTATTGGTAAGTTTTTCACAAGAGGTGAAATCAAACGTAACCATCCGCCTTGTATCAATGTCTGGCCAGGTTATTGCTCAAAAAAATGTTTCAAATCCGGCGGGACAGGTTTTGTTCTCTGTAGCAAATATGAACACAGGCGTATATGTTGTGAATGTTACCGACGGAAAAGAATTGAAAACTTCAAAACAGGTTTTACTCTAAAATATTACCATGGACGGTTTCAGGTTGCCCTCTCCGGAGGGCTTTTTTATTTGATGGATTGACAGATTTCGATAAGCACCGCATTGGTAGATTTAGGATGTAGAAAACATACCAGTTTATTATCTGCACCTTTTTTCGGTTCATCGTTTAACAAAGCAAAACCCTCTTTTTTTAACCGATCCATTTCTTTATGAATATCGTTTACCTCAAAGGCAATATGATGAATACCTTCCCCCTTCTTTTCTATAAACCGGGAAATAACACCATCTTCTTCGGTACTCTCCAGCAACTCTATTTTTGTTTCACCGGTTTGAAAGAAAGCGGTATTCACCTTTTCGGATTCTACCGGCTCGGTTTTATAACAAGTGGTATTGAGCAGTTTTTCAAATAATGGCACGGAGGCCGACAAACTCTTAACAGCGATACCGATATGCTCTACCTTTTCCATAAATGCACCGTTTTTTCTTTGATTATCAAAAGTCTGCACCGGCCCGAACTGCTACTGTCCTGTTTTGGTAAAATTAGCCGATACATTCCATTCCCTCTTCCATAATAGAACCTTTTGGGTAATTTTGTGTTTATTAAAGCGACGACGAACCGGTATGCTGAACCTTCCCGTATATCTTGATCACAATGCTACAACTCCCTGCGACCCGCGTGTGGTAGAAGCCATGCTGCCTTATTTTACAAAATCGTTTGGCAACGCGGCAAGCCGTAACCATTCGTTTGGCTGGCAGGCAGAAGAAGCGGTGGACTATGCCAGGGAGCAGGTGGCAAAACTGATCGGCGCAGAACCCAAAGAAATCATCTTTACATCAGGCGCTACAGAATCAGGTAACCTGGCAATAAAGGGTGTGTTTGAAACCTATGCGGCCAAAGGCAGGCATATCATCACCTGTAATATAGAACATAAGGCCGTTTTGGATACTTGCAGTCATCTGGAAAAAGAAGGCGCGGAGATTACGTATTTAAAAGTAAAAAAGGGCGGGATCATTGATCTTGCAGAACTGGAAGCGGCTATAAAACCGGAAACCATTCTTATTGCGATCATGTATGCCAATAATGAAATCGGTACGTTGATGCCGGTAAGAGAGATCGGTGCTATCGCAAAAAAGAAAGGGGTCTTATTTTTTTGCGACGCTACACAGGCCGTTGGAAAAATTCCAGTCGATGTAAATAAAGATGGTATTGACCTGATGGCATTTTCTGCGCATAAACTGTACGGACCAAAGGGAATCGGGGCACTGTATGTTCGCAGAAAGAACCCACGGGTACGGTTAACCGCACAAATGGATGGTGGCGGACATGAGCGGGGAATGAGAAGTGGTACATTGAATGTGCCGGGTATTGTTGGTTTTGGCAAAGCCTGCGACATCTGTTTGCAGGAAATGCAGGATGAATCGGAAAGAACAAAGACGTTAAGAAATAAACTGGAGCAGGCATTATTGAAACTCGAAGAAGCGTATCTGAATGGCGATAAAGAACATCGTTTGCCCAACGTGACAAACATTTCTTTCAAATATGTAGAAGGTGAAGGTTTATTAATGGGCTTTAATAAAAATATTGCAGTGTCATCCGGCTCGGCTTGTACGTCTGCATCCATAGAACCTTCGTATGTATTAAAAGCGCTGGGATTAGGTGATGATTTAGCCCATAGTTCTATACGTTTTGGCATCGGGCGGTTTACAACAGACGAAGAAATTGATTATACGATAGAACAGGTTACAACTACAGTAAATAAGTTGAGAGAGAATAACCAGTTGTGGGAAATGTATAAAAACGGGGAAGAAGTAAACCTGGAAGAATGGGCACATCAATAAAAGAAAAAAAATAAAAGATATAATATGAATGCAGTGTTGGAAAACGGGATTTATATAAGTGATAAGGCCAAGGCAAAGATTCAGCAATTGATGGCTGATGCCGGCCATGGGAATGATCCATCTTATTTTCTTCGGGTAGGCGTGGTAGGTGGCGGTTGTTCGGGTCTCAGTTATAAAATGGATTTTGATAACCAGCAAAAACCTACTGACCAGATATTTGAGAACAATGGTTTGAAAGTGGTAACCGATCTGAAGAGTTTTTTGTATCTGGTAAATACCACGCTTGAATTTTCCGATGGATTAAACGGCAAAGGATTTTATTTCAATAATCCGAATGCCAGCCGCACCTGCGGATGTGGTGAAAGCTTTGCTGTTTGATCAACTAATCACTATTAAAATAATTACAGGTCGGCTAAAAGCCGACTTTTTTATTTATAGAAAGAAATAAAGTGCCCATGTAGAATAATAGAGTATTTTCCAAGATGATTCCGACCTTGCGTATATTGAAAATGATTTCAATGATCATCATTTCCTGACAAAGCGAAACTGGCTTATGGTTACTGCCGATCCCCGGAACTATATCAGCAAAGCAACAATTCTTGTTTCTTTAATAATAAATTTATTTTTCGCCGATTGTATTGCTCAACCATTGTCGTGGACGCAGGTAATGCCGGGTGTGTGGAAGGCAATCGCCGGCAAACCGGAAAGCTATGACTTATTAAAGGCTGCCGCAGTTTCGCCAAATAAACTGGCATTGACTGCTCTTCCGAAAGCCGGTTTTCCTTTTATGCCGTCTGATATATCGGCAAAAATAGCCGGTAGCAAAACGTTTCTGCGTTTTGGCCTCCATAAAGCAGAACAGCTTTATGGGTTCGGCCTGAATTTTCAAACGGTCAATCAACGGGGAAGAATTTTGTATTTGCATGTGGACCATTACGGAGGCAGTGATAACGGGCGTACACATGCGCCGGTGCCGTTTTATGTTTCGTCAAAAGGGTATGGTGTGTTTATTAATACGGCAAGGTATATAACCGTATATGCAGGTACGGGTGTACGAAAGGAAAGTAAAGATGCGCCATCGGAACAGAACCGTAATACCGATAAAGACTGGAACGCTCAACCATATTCCGATGCGGTGGAAATTTTAGTGCCTTCTTCTGGTGTGGAGATATACATTTTCGGCGGTCCCACGGCGTTAGATGCTGTGCAGCGATTTAATTTATTCAACGGCGGCGGTTGTTTGCCGCCACGCTGGGGATTAGGATTCACGCAACGTGTAAGATCGCTCTCTACGGATAAGGAGGTGGAACAGGAAGCAGATGAATTTTCATCGAAGGGTTACCCGCTTGACTTTATAGGACTGGAGCCTGGCTGGCAAACCCGTTCTTATCCCTGTACCTACCAATGGGATTCAACAAGATTTCCGCAGCCGGCAAGGTTTATCGGTGATATGCTTGAGCGGGGTATAAAACTTAATTTATGGATCAACCCATATGTGTCAAAACATGCACCTTTCTATAAAAGTATTCTTCCCTATACGGCTTCGCATAAAGTGTGGAACGGGGTGATACCCGATCTTACGTTACCGCCCGCACGAAAATTATTTTTCGGACAATTAAATAAAGACCAGGTAGAACCGGGCGTGAGTGGTTATAAGATAGACGAAGTGGATGGCTATGATAATTGGTTATGGCCGGATGTCGCAACATTCCCCGGCGGCGTTTCTGCCGAGCAAATAAGGCAAACTTATGGACTGTTGTGCCAGAAGTACAGCACGCAGATTTTTTATAATAAAAATAAAAGAACATATGGACTGGTGAGAGGCTCAAATGCAGGCGGCGTTTCTTTTCCGTATGTTATCTATAATGACTATTACAAACACGAAGATTTTATTACGGCGCTTATCAACAGCGGATTTTGCGGCGTTTTATGGACGCCGGAGGTAAGAGAATCTGCTACAGCTGCGGAATGGTTGCGACGAATGCAAACAGTTGTTTTTTCTCCAATGGCGATGATCAATGCATGGTCGAGCGGAACCAAACCATGGACCTATCCGGAAGTAGCGGAGCAGGTAAAAGAGTTGGCTTTATTGCGCATGCAGATGATGCCGTATTGGTATACTGCTTTTGCCCGTTATCATTTTGAAGGCATTCCTCCTTTCCGTGCCGTGAATCTTGAAGAAGGTTTTTCCGAAATAAATTTCAAGGACAAAAGCGGTAATGTTAATCAGGATGGTCCTTACCCGGTTGCTATGTTAAAAGACATCAAAGACGAATACATGGCAGGCGACTATCTATTGGTAGCGCCTTTATTTGGAAACGACAGCAGTCGTAACGTGATCTTGCCGAAAGGCAATTGGTACGATTTCTACACCGGTGCGTATGCGGGCAACGGTGAGATTATTACGGTCTCACCGGGTCTGGATAAAATACCGGTGTTTGTAAAAGATGGTGCAATCATCCCCATGCAGCCACCCATGCTTCATGCACCGAAGCCGGGAGAAAAAACAGATATTCAATTCAGGCATTACGGGGAAAAAGAAAGTAGTTATAAATTTTATGATGATGATGGTGAAAGTTTTGACTATGAAAAAGGAGTTTACAGCTGGCGCCTCGTTACCATGAAAAAAAATAAAACCGAATGGGTAGGTACGATTTCAGAACCGGAAAAAGATAAACCGAATACAATTGGAAAAGTGACCTGGAAACAAATGGGTGAATGATGAAGTGGTGATGATCGGGATTTTAATTTTGAGAGACATTTAAATAGCGATAGGAAGATATTTCGACTTTTATTTTATTATCAGCGTTCGCTGCAACCTAACAAACGATTATGCAACAGGCCATAGGAAGATACAGGTGGACGATTTGTACGTTGGTGTTTTTTGCAACGACTATAAATTACCTCGATCGCCAGGTAATCAGTCTTGTAAAAGATACACTCGATACGGAGTTTAACTGGACAAAAACTGATTATGCAAATATCACTGCTGCATTCCAGCTTGCCTATGCTATTGGTCTTTTTGGCGCCGGAAGGTTGATCGACAAATTAGGATCCAAAATTGGTTATGCATTATCGTTAGTATTGTGGAGTATTGCTGCTATGTGTCATGGGTTTATTAAAACCACGACCGGTTTTTTTGCGGCAAGGGCTGCATTAGGTATTACCGAGGCAGGCAATTTTCCCTCCGCAATAAAAGCAACGGCTGAGTGGTTTCCCAAAAAAGAAAGAGCCTTTGCCACCGGAATTTTCAATTCAGGTACCAATATCGGCGCAATCATCGCACCGTTAAGTGTGCCTTTTATTGCCGAGAGCGTAGGTTGGCGGACGACCTTTGTACTAACAGGACTCACTGGTTTTATCTGGCTGATCTTCTGGTTTTGGCTATACGAGATACCGGCAAGGAGTAAGCGCATAAAAAAAGAAGAATTTGATTACATAAATAGCGATAAAGACGAAGCGGCAATTTCAGCAACAGTGAATAAAAGCAAAATAACATGGGGCCGCCTGCTTCAATTCCGTCAAACATGGGCTTTTGCTGTGGGTAAATTTTTAACGGATGGCGTGTGGTGGTTTTATCTTTTCTGGCTGCCTGATTTTTTAAAGGAGCAATATGGATTGGTGAAGACAGCGATTGCATTTCCGATTGCCCTTGTGTATACAATTGCCGCAGTGGGCAGTGTATTTGGTGGCTGGCTGCCGATGTATTTAATAAAAAATGGCTGGTCTGTATTTAGGGCACGTAAAACATCTATGCTGATTTATGCATTGTGCGCCTTACCGGTAGTGCTGGCACAGGTATCCGGTACATATAGTATGTGGTTTGCTGTTTCGATCATCGGTTTTGCAGCAGCGGCTCACCAGGGATGGAGTGCCAATATTTTTACTACAGTGTCCGATATGTTTCCACGGGCTGCAGTTGGAACGGTGACCGGTATTGGTGGTATGGCAGGCGGTCTTGGAAGCATTCTAATTTCAAAAAGCGCCGGCTATCTTTTTGATTATTATAAATCGCTTGGCCATATTGAAACGGGTTACTTTATAATGTTTATCTGTTGCGGCATTGCTTACATCGCCGGTTGGTTTATCATGCAATGGTTGGTGCCAAGGAGTAAGATGGTTATGTTGTAAGCGGTAAGCTGTAGGCTATAAGCTTTAAGCGATAAGCTGTAAGCTTTACGGTAAACCCTTTATGTTATATCTCTTACGTTAACCTATAGCCTATGGCCTAAAGCCTACAGCTTATAGCCTAGCGCCTATCTTCTAAACCACATTATTCAACTTTTCTCCTGCTGAAATACCATTTCTCGGCATTTTTAAAATAGATCTTGTCAATTACATCTTTGGGAAGCTGAAGTCCTTTGAATTTTTTATTAACGTATGGCGATTGCAGGCTATCGCCTGAAGTAAGGTATATCCAATCTCTCATCCAGCCCTCATGAGCAGTTTTTTTTACAGTGTCAGGATTATCCGGTCTCATTGCCGACAGGTCAGTTCCATACATTATCCTGTCCTGGTACTTCATAAAAAAATCGTGTACTTTTTGCCAGTTCGTTAGCGATTGAAATTGCAATTGACCCATTCGTGCGGCTGGTTCTACGGCCATGTTTGGAAACTTATCCAATCGTTTGGCGATTTCATCTACATCCCATTCCAGGCTTGCCAGGTGCGCACCGATAAATTTCAGGTTTGGATGTTTTTCAAGCAGATGATCTCTTGAGCGGATAATGGCATCGTATGAAGGATACTCCGGATGGAGATACATGTGATATTGTGGATGTTCTTTAAAATAATTCCGGTCATTAATGGTAGTCATTTGATCAAGGGGCAGCCAGCAATTTTTAGGTTCTCCCAGGTGACCAAGAACTGGTATATTATTTTTTTCCAGGTAATCGAATATGGGATCGAAAACAGCATTATCGATCATGATAAAATTGCTGTCCTTGTCCTTAATCACCATTCCGATATTTTTCCAGACTTTAATACCGAGAGCGCCGCTGTCAAATGAATTTTTTAAATAGGAAAGCTGCCTGTCAGCCCATCCCGGCTGGTTGATCGTCGCGGTTTCAAACGTGCTGACATAGTATATATCATCCGGAAATTTATGCCGATGCAGTAATACATAATATTGCTGACTATCGACAGGAGGCAGATCGGGCACTTCCACATTTACACTGATCAGTACAACATTGTCTTTCTTTGCCTGTTCGATCATTGCAGGATCATCCGTTTCTACATGGGCATGAACATCTATCTTTTTTACTTTTGAAAAATCATCATTATTGTAATATTCATTTTTATTATAGCCAGCGGAGTTGCAAGCTGCTATTGTGATGAAAAGTATTGGTATCACAATACAGTTCATTTTTATTGCAGTAATAAGTGAGCTCATGTTGTTTAAGTTAAGCGATACGTTGCTACTAAACAAATGATAAGAAAAGATGCACTTATTTCAATGGAAAAAAATGTTTTTGAGCTGTCTAAATTCTCATACAGATATAACATCCTGTAAGGTGCCGATGTTAAATAACTTTTTTCGGTGGTGGAGGCGGTGGAGGTGGCGGAAATGCAGGTGGATCACCTTCGTACTTTTCACTATAGGCCCGGTACTGATCGCTACTGTCAAGATCATACAATTCCTGCTTACCATTTTTTAAGTCAATAATAAGCTCACCTTTCTTCTGATAATAAACTTTGGATACCGAAGGATTTTTTGCATAAAACCTATCGAGTTCGGCAGCAGGAGGAACAATGACGTATTTAATTATCTGTGCTGGTGGTGGCGGCGGAGGCGGAGGTGGTTTTTTTTCCTGTGCAAACACGGTTGGTCCACACACTGTAATACAGAAAAAAATGGCTATACTTCTTTTCATAACACAGTTTTAGTACTGAGATTCAGCACTGCGGTGATTCCATATTTTAACCGGGAACTTTTTTGAAAAATGCAGGGAAAGGCATTAAACAAAAAACCTTCCGGGCGGGGAAGGCTTCTTTCTATGCAATTAGTTATGATTTTGGAGCGCCAAGATATGATTTTGCGCTATTGTACCAAAAAATTTTGCTTATAAAATTCGTTTTTGGTCATTAATACCAGCCAATATATCCCCCGGCCTGCAACCGGTGGTAAAGGAATGGTTATATAACCGTCTTTTCCATCATGATCTATGACCCGTTGGGCAATTTTTACTCCTGACACAGAAAATACAGCTGCAAGGTATCGCCCCTTTGTCAACGCGGCCATTTGAAAACGAAGAGTTTTATATGCCGGGTTTGGATACACGGTAACCAGGTTGTCTATTACACCAACATAGGCCCGCCTGCTGAAACTGTACAATGATCCGTCTGAACCTGATGCTTTAATCCTGTAATAATTGACACCTGTTGTGGGAAGGCTGTCAACATAATTGTAATAAGCGTTTGAATTTTTAAAAATGGTATCCAGTGTTCTCCATTGTACGCCATTATAACTCTTCTCAACGGTAAAATACTTCACTTCGTCCGTACTGTCTTTCACCTGCCATTGTATATACACGTATTCATTATCACTTCGTGTAAGAAAACCAGTGAACTGTACATTTGACGGCGTTGACTGACAATGCATCGTATAGTAACAAAGCATACCCGTTATAAACATTCCAAAACGTCTCAGCATCGCTTTCAACTTTACAATTTAAATTAATTCCCGGATTATTGATTCCGGTTTATGTCAGCATTGATGAACAAGAGGTGGTTTAACAGAAGGAGATTAACTTTCAGCCTTACCAAATATAATGACTTTACCTTATTTTGCAGCATCTTGAGGTAAACTTTATGTGGTCAGTTTGTAAAAAAGAACTTCGCCAGTTTTTCAGCAGCCTTACCGGTTATATCGCTATCGTAGTTTTTCTGCTCGTCAATGGATTAGTATTATTTGTTTTTGAAAATAACATTCTCGATTTTGGATATGCCACCTTAGAACGTTTCTTTCAATTGTCGCCCTGGATATTGTTATTGCTTATACCTGCCATTACCATGCGCAGTTTTTCAGATGAGTTTAAATCCGGCACGTACGAAATTCTCCAGACAAAACCGCTTACACATTGGCAGATCGTCTCGGGTAAGTATACAGGCAGTCTTATCGTTGTATTTATTTCCCTTTTGCCTACAATTATCTATATATTTTCCATTCAACAGCTTTCTTCAGGTGAAGGCATCGACTGGGGTGCTGCGATCGGTTCTTATATAGGGTTGTTTTTTCTTGCTGCAGTGTTTACAGCGATTGGTGTTTGTGCAAGCAGCTTTACAGGCAATGCAGTAGCGGCGTTTATTGTAAGCCTTATTGCCTGTGCACTTATTTATTATGGGTTCAATGCGATCAGCCGGTTACCCGGTTTAAACAGCGGACCGGATTATTATGTAGAAATGGCGGGAATTGACTTTCACTATCGCAGTGTGAGCCGCGGTGTTATAGATACAAGAGATCTGGTCTATTTTTTAAGCATTATTTTTTTGTTTCTTTTTATCACCAACCGTAACCTGTTAAAGCGCTAACCTTATAATGAAAAAATTATTTGCCTCGAAATACTGGTGGCTGTTTTTATTAATTCTTTTCTTCGGGGTAAATTTCGTTGCTTCTGTTTTCCATTCACGCTTTGATCTTACCAAAGAAAAAAGATATACACTCAGCCGGGCAACCAAACAAATGCTCGGCAATCTTGAATCACCGGTTACCATTGATGTGTTTTTAAAAGGAGATTTCCCCGCAGGGTTTAAAAAACTGGCCGGCAGTGTGCAGGAGTTTTTACAGGAATGCAAAGAATATGGAAAAGATAATCTCCGGTTCCGGTTTATCGATCCGTTTAAAAAAGCCAATGATTCAGCAGAAAATTTTTTAAAAGAAACAAGAGCGCTTATTCTTCGCGATTCAGTGCAGATACTGAGAGATACAACGCAATCTTTTTTAAGCCAGGTAAGACTCGCTATTTTAAACAGTAAAGACGAAAAAACAGATAAAGAGATCGTACAGGAGTTTGCATTGTTGCTGATGGATTCACTCAGAACAATGTATGATATCACTGCCCTTACATTGCAGGCGCCGGCCAAAGTTGGTGATGAACAGGTTGAAAAAAAGGTGCTGCCGGGCGCACTTATCCGGTATGGTGATAAGGCTGTCGGCGTAAACTTATTAAAGGGCCAGAAAAATTACGGCAACTCTCCCGAAGAACTGGCTGCGTTGTATAACGACGTAGAAGCTACGCTGGAGTATAAGTTTGCCAGTTCAATAGAAAAAATTACCTCAACACGCAAACCAAGAATAGGATATGTTTTAGGAAATGGAGAAGCATGGGGGCCACAGGTGGATGATGCGGTACGCACATTGATTCGCAATTATCGTTTTGATACGGTAAATGTCCGCAGTGTACCTTATATTGATACTGCGTTCAATGCGCTGGTGATTATAAAACCCACGATTCCTTTTACCGATGGCGATAAATTTAAGATTGATCAATATGTAATGCACGGCGGTAAACTGTTCTGGATGATCGACAATATGTACGCTGAGTTGGATAGTCTTGCAAAATCAGGCGGTTTTATTGCTTATGATCGTGCGTTAAACCTCGAGGATATTCTTTTCCGTTATGGTGTGCGGCTCAACCAGAATTTATTGCAGGATATGCAGAGCGATAAATTACCGAAGATGAGCGGCGATCCCAATAACAAACCCACGCTTGTTGACTGGCCGTATTTCCCGATATTGAACGGCACGGATCATCCCATCAGTAAAAACCTGGACGGCGTGAGGGCTATATTCCCGAATACATTGGATACAGTAAAAGCGGACGGCATTAAAAAGACTTTTCTTCTTCGTTCATCCGTCAACGCAAGAGTATTGCCTGCGCCGGCCCGCGTAGATTTTGAATACATGCAGATCGCGCCGGATATTAAACAGTTCTCCATTCGTGATACAACAGTGGCTGCTTTGCTGGAAGGGAAATTTAAATCATTGTATACCGGTCGTGTTCCTTCTTCACTCGCCGATTCGATGAAAGCATTTGGCGTTCCGGTTAAAACGATTGCAGATACCGATACAAAAATGATTGTTGTGGCAGACGGTGATGTGGCCACGAATTTTATCAGCCAGCAGTATGGTCCGTTACCGATGGGCTTCAATCTGTATACCCGTTATTCATTTGCCAACAAAGAATTTTTTGATAACAGTCTTGAATACCTCGTTAATCCTTCTGATATTTTGCAGACAAGAGCAAAGGATTTTACGTTGCGGTTATTAAATCCAAGAAAAGTAAAAGAGCAAAAACCAATCTGGCAATTTGTAAATATCGGTTTACCAATCCTGCTTATCATTATTGTTGCTCTTATTTACCAGCAGACGAGGAAGAGAAAATACAGCAGTTAGCAGTTGACAATCGGCAGTCCGTAAGTGGCAACTGTCAAAACGTTCGCTGTGAACTTGAAATTTTAAAGTAACAACTACTAACTGCCAACTGCTGACTGCCAATTGCCAACTCAGTATCTTTGCCCATCAATAACCCTTAGGAATGTCACCTACCCAGATCAGTTATCTTGTATTCGGCATTGTATTACTTGTGGCGATTGCGTTGGATCTCGGATTGCTCAGTAAAAAATCGGCGACTATCAGTTTGCGTAAAGCGCTTATGCAAACCATATTCTGGGTAGTGCTTGCCTTAGCGTTTGGCGTATTTGTATTCTTTGAAAAAGGCCGCACCGAAGCATTTGAATACATAAGCGCCTATATGATGGAGTGGAGCCTGAGCATCGATAATATTTTTGTATTCATCCTGATTTTTAGT
>Ga0207648_10004607_pt1 | contig 14136 bp, 5 predicted proteins | sample KBSMisM32_FD_184310 | JGI IMG/M metagenome (GOLD analysis project Ga0207648, IMG submission 184310) | Miscanthus rhizosphere microbial communities from Kellogg Biological Station, Michigan, USA - KBS Miscanthus M3-2 (SPAdes) (version 2) | ecosystem: Host-associated > Plants > Roots > Rhizosphere...
CCGCGCCTACGGCGCGGAGCGACTGGTCGGCCGTCGGCAGTCGGAGTCGGATTGTCGGTAGGACCGTCGAATCGGTACGGGTAGCGACTGGCCAACAGCCTCGCTCCCGTATACGATCGACGACATGGCGTCCAAGAAAGCAGCGCCGGAGGGCCCCGTCGAGGTCCCCGAGATCATCTCGATCCTCCCGCTGCGAAACTCAGTGCTGTTCCCAGGGTCGATCATCCCGATCGACGTCGGTCGCAAGAAGTCGGTGAAGCTGGTCGAGGAGGCGATCTCCAAAGAGCGCCCCGTGATCGGCATAGTCACCCAGCGCGACGCGCGCACCGAGGATCCCGGACCCGGCGACCTCTACATGGTCGGGTGCGCGGCGCGCATCCTGAAGGTCATCAAGCTCGCCAAGGACAACTTCTCGGTGATCTTGCAGGGGGTGTCCCGCATCCGCCTGCTCGAGATCGGGGGCAGTGATCCGTTCATGACGGCGCGCGTGCAGGCGCTGCCGGATTCGTCGGTGACGGACGTCGAGCTGGACGCGCTGGTGATGAACGTCAAGGACGTCGCCAAGCGGGTCATCAAGCTGATGCCCGAGCTACCCAAGGAGGCGAGCGCGCTGGTCGACAGCGTGGTCGAGCCGGGCCAGCTGTCCGACGTGATCATCTCTCACCTGGACGTGCAGGTGGACGAGAAGCAGGACGTGCTGGAGACGTTCGACCTCAAGGCCCGCCTGCGCAAGGTGCTGGGGTTCCTGTCGCGGCAGCACGAGGTGCTGAAGGTCCGCGAGAAGATCAACAGCCAGGTGCAGGAGGAGATGGGGCGGAACCAGCGCGAGTACGTCCTGCGCCAGCAGCTGAAGGCGATCAAGGAAGAGCTGGGCGAGATCGACGAGACGGGCGGCGACCTGGACGACTTCCGCGAGAAGATCGTCGCCGCCAAGATGCCGGGCGAGACCGAGAAGGTCGCCATGAAGCAGCTCGAGCGGCTGAAGGTGATGCAGCCGTCGTCGGCCGAGTACACGGTGACGCGCACGTACCTCGAATGGCTGGTCGAGTTGCCCTGGTCGACGTCGACGGAGGACAAGCTCGACATCCAGGAAGCGCGCAACATCCTGAACACCGACCACTACGACCTCGAGAAGGTGAAGAAGCGCATCCTCGAGTACCTGGCCGTGCGCAAGCTGAAGAGCGACAAGAAGGGTCCGATCCTCTGCCTTGTCGGCCCGCCCGGCGTCGGCAAGACGTCGCTGGGGCGTTCGATCGCGCGCTCGCTGGGGCGCAAGTTCATCCGCATCTCGCTGGGCGGCGTGCGCGATGAGGCGGAGATCCGCGGCCACCGGCGCACCTACGTCGGGTCGCTGCCGGGACGCCTGATCCAGGGCATGAAGAAGGCGGGGTCGAACAACCCGGTCTTCATGCTCGACGAGATCGACAAGCTGGGGCACGACTTCCGCGGCGATCCGGCGGCGGCGCTGCTGGAGGTGCTGGACCCCGAGCAGAACTACACCTTCTCGGACCACTACCTGGAGGTGCCGTTCGACCTGTCCAAGGTCATGTTCGTCGCGACGGCGAACATCATGGACCCGGTGCCGCCGGCGCTGCGCGACCGCCTCGAGGTGCTGGAGCTGCCCGGCTACACGCGCGAGGAGAAGCTGTCGATCTCGAAGCAGTTTCTAGTTCCGAAGCAGCTCGAGGAGCACGGGTTGACGATGGATCGCCTGGCGTTCGACGACTCGGCCATCGCCGAGGTGATCGACAGCTACACGCGCGAGGCGGGCGTCCGCAACTTGGAACGCGAGATCGCGAACGTGATCCGCGCGGTTGCCGTGCTGGTCGCCGAGGGGAAGGCACAGCCTGCCGAGCGCGTCACACACGAGCGGATCGCCGAGTTTCTGGGACCGGCGAAGCACATCTCCGAGGTGGCGGAGCGGACGGCGGAGCCGGGCGTCGCGACGGGCCTCGCCTGGACGCCGGTGGGCGGCGACATCCTGTTCATCGAGGCGACCAAGATGAACGGCAAGGGGCAGCTGGTGCTGACCGGCCAGCTGGGCGACGTCATGAAGGAATCGGCGCAAGCCGCGCTGTCGTTCATCCGGGCGCGCGCCAAGTGGCTCGGCCTCGAGGAGAACTTCCTCGAGAAGACCGACATCCACGTGCACATCCCCGCCGGCGCGATCCCGAAGGACGGGCCCTCCGCGGGCGTCACCATGTTCGTGGCGATGGCGTCGCTGCTGACAAACAAGCCGATCCGCAACGACGTCGCGATGACCGGCGAGATCACGCTGCGCGGCCTGGTGCTGCCGGTCGGCGGCATCAAGGAGAAGTTCCTCGCGGCTCACCGCGCCGGTATCAAGCGCGTCGTGCTGCCGGAACGAAACCGCAAGGACGTCATCGAGATCCCGGAGCAGCCGAAGAACGAGATCGAGATCCAGTTCGTCAAGCGGATGGACGAGCTGCTTCCGCTGGTGCTGACGGAAATGCCCAAGCTGGGTGTGATGTCGGCGCCAGTGCTGCCGCCGCCGCCCGCACCCCCGCCCCCCGCAGCGGCGTAGACCGCCCGTCGCTATCGATCAGCGGCGGCCGGTTCGGCGACGTGAAGCCGCCGCCGGAAGACCGCGTGGATGGCGTAGATGACCGGCGTCAACAGTACCGCCATGATCAGCTTGCCGACGTAATTGTTGGCGGCGTTGCCGGTGATGAATCCCAGCGACTTGGTGCCGGCGAGGAACACGAAGCTGACCGTGAAGCTGTCGATCATCTGCGACAGCACGGTCGATCCCGTTGCCCGCAGCCACAGCAAGCGGTGCCCGGTCGTCTTGCGCAGGGCGCGGAAGATGCTGATGTCCAGCAGCTGGCCGATGACGTACGCGCACAGCGACGCGATGTAGAGGCGGGCCGCGGTACCGAAGGCGGCGTGGAAGACCTCGTCGGAGATCGGGGACGTCGGGCTGGGGGGCAGGTGCAGCGCCAGCTGGATGACGATCCACACGAAGATGGCCGCGCCCAGGCCCAGGAACGTCAGCCGGCGTGCGCCGCTGGGGCCGTAGAACTCGTTGACGACGTCTGTGAGCACGAACGTCAGCGGGAACGGGATGATCCCCGCCGAGAACGTGAAACCGAACAGGACGAAGAACCGGCCGCCGATGAAGTCGCCGGTGACCAGCGCGGCGACGAAGATGGCGGTCAGCCAGAGATAGAACTGCTGTTTGCGGTCCACGGTATCGTCGAGTTACCGCGGGGCGCTTGGGCGTGTCAATTCCCCGATTCCGGACTGTCGCGGCGCGCGGCACTGGCTAGCTTCGTGAGGGTGGGGCAGCAGCTCGGCCGCGCTCGTAGGGCGATCACGCACGCGCTTGCGGTCCTCGGTGTCGTGATCGTCGCCGCCAGCGCGGCGCTCGGGGTCGTTCGGCGCGGGCTGTTCGACAGTGACATGTTCGCAAGCAGGCTCGGCGACAGCCTCGACGACGACCGGGTGTCAGCGTACGTCGCCGACGCGATCACCACCGCGATCGTTCGCGAGAAGCCCGACCTCGTCGGCGTTCGGCCCATCCTGCTGTCCACCGCGCGTGGCGTGGTCGCCTCGGACGCGTTTCGCGGCGTCGTCCGAGTCACCGCGCGGCAGGCGCACGCGGCCGCTCTCTCGAAGGGGGGCCGCAACCTGCTGCTCTCCGTTCCCGACGTCGGCGTGGTCGTGCGCGGCGCCCTCGCCAACGCCAGCCCGGCGCTGGTCTCCCGCGTGCCGCCCCGAATCTCCACCGCGATCGCCAGCCTGGGCGATTCGCAGGCCGGCCGGGTGATCGTCGACATGTGGCAACTCGGCCGCGATCTTGCCTGGGCGGCGTGGATCGGGATGGGCGCGGGGCTGATGATGCTCATCGCGGGGATCGCCTTCGCGCGCCGCCCGGTGCGGGCGCTGCGCCGCGCGTCCCTCGATCTCGCGCTGATCGGCCTCATCCTGCTCTTGCTGATTCCAGCCGTGCGCGTGCTGGTGAGCGCGCTTCCTTCGGCGCCGCTCGCACAGCAAGCCGCCGCGGGCGTGTTCGACGTATACACGCGCGGACTGCGCCAGCTCGCGCTGGGTCTGGGAGGCGTGGGCCTGATCTTCTCGGCGGCTGCACACTCGCTGCTGGAAAGAACGCGGTTTCCCGAGGCAGTACGATCGGCCTGGACGTGGTTCGTGCGTCCGCCCGCCAGGACAAGGGACCAACTCGCGCGCGGCGCGCTGTCCCTCGTCGCGGGCGCCGGTCTGATCCTGCGCCCGATGACGGCGCTGGGCGTATTGGCGGTCGCCGCCGGTGCGGTGCTGGCGTTCGTCGGATTGCAGGCGCTGTTCCGCCTCGTCTTGCGCGCGCCCACCGCCGAGACGGATGAAGAGCTGGGCGGGATGGACCGCTTCGCGCGGCGGCGCGCGCTGGTGACGCTGGCCGTCGCGGGCGTGCTGGGTGCGGCGATCGTGCTCATCACCAGACCCAGGGACCTGGCGATCGTGCGGATGTCCGGCTGCAACGGGGACGCCCGGCTGTGTGGGCGGCCCCTCGACGAGGTCGTGTTCGCCGGGACGCACAACGCGATGTCGGCCGCGGATCGCGCCGGCTGGATGTTCGCGCAGCAGGAGCGGGACGTCGCCGACCAGCTTCGGGACGGCATTCGCGCCTTCCTCATCGACGTGCACGCGGGCGTCCCGGTCTCGGGCCGCATCAAGACCCAGCTCGGCGGCGAGCCCGGATTCATGAGCGACGTCGAGAAGGCGCTGGGCAAGGAGGGTGTCGCGGCGGCAGAACGCACGCGCGCGCGCCTGGTGGGGCCGCCCGACGGGCCGCGCGGCCTCTACCTCTGCCACGGTTTCTGCGAGATCGGCGCGCAACCCCTGGTGCCGTGGCTGCGTACGGTGCGCGGATATCTGGATGCGAACCCGCATGAGGTCGTCATCCTCGTCGTTGAGGACTACGTCGATCCCGGCGAGCTGGCGGCTGCATTCACCGAAAGCAGTCTCGTTGATCTCGTGTATCGCGGCGCACCGCGCTCGCCGTGGCCGACGCTGGAACAGATGGCGGCCTCGAACCAGCGCGTCGTGACGTTTCTGGAATCGGGCCACGGGGGCGTGGACTGGCTGTTCCCGGCGTTCGACTCGATCCAGGAGACGCCGTACCGCTTCCGTCAGGTATCGCAGCTGTCCTGCGGCGCCAACCGAGGCGGGACGACCGGCTCGCTGTTCCAGATCAACCACTGGATCGAGACGCCGCCCGCGCCGAGGCCGTCCAATGCCGCGCTGGTCAACGCGTATGACTTCCTGCTGCACCGGGCGGAAGAATGCGCGCACGCTCGATCGCACCTCCCCAACATCATCGCCGTCGATTTCTATCGGACCGGCGACGTCATGCAGGTGGTCAGACACCTCAACGGGCTCGATACGGGCGGTTGAGGGAACGGTTTGCCCGCGGCGCGCAGCCTGCTAGCGTGCGCGCGATGACCGGTCCGAACCGCGTGACCTTCACCGTCGGCGACGGCGACGTGGGGCGCCGGCTCGACCAGGTGCTGGCGGCGCGGGTGGCGGGCCTGTCGCGGCGCCAGGCGCGCGTCCTGCTGGACATTGGCGGCGTGTTCGTCGACGGACGGCGAGTCAAGGTCGCCGGCCGCCCGATGCACGCGGGCGAGGAAGTGGTCGCGGTGATGGGCGGCGCGCTGGCCCGCGCCATGAAGTAGATCGGCCACGCTGCGAGCGACGCCTACGAGCGCCAGCTGCCACCGTTCACGGTCGTGTTCGAAGACGATGACATCGTCGTGGTGGAAAAGCCCGCGGGCCTGCTGACCGCGCCGACGCCCGAGAGCGATCGCAACAACCTGGCCGATCTCCTCAAGCGCCGCCCCGGCGCGACGCCCGTGTTCGTCGTGCACCGCATCGACCTCGAGACCAGCGGTCTGGTGGTGTTCGCGAAGACCGCCCACGCCAACCGCGAGCTATCGAATCGGTTCCGCGAGCACGACCTGGAACGCGCGTATCTGGCCGTCGTGGCGGGCGCATTTCCCGCCGACCTGAAGGTGATCGATCGCCCCGTCGGTGGGCGGCGCGCCGTCACGCACGTGGAGGTCCGGGAACGATTTGGCGATCGTGCGACGTCGGTCGCCTGCCGGCTGGAGACGGGCCGTACGCATCAGATTCGCTTGCACATGGTAGAGGTCGGAACACCGGTTATCGGCGACGCACGCTACGGGCGCCCGTTCGCGCCGGCGCCGCCCCGGATGGCGCTGCACGCGACGCGGCTCGGCTTCGTGCACCCGGCGACGGGCGCTCCGCTTGCATTCGAGAGCGCGTGGCCACCCGATCTCGAAAAGTGGCTCACCGAAACAATGTGGCGCAACAGCGCTACTCAGTAGCGCGACTGTCACGCTTTTACGGTTCGAGCGCGGTTCGAACGTCTTTGTGATCGAGGCGCAGCACTTCGGGCATTACGATCAGAGCATGGCATGGACGTTGCTGAATTCCGCAAACGAGGCGCGGACATGAACGACCCCCAGGTGAAAATCGTGACAGCGGCTGAGGCACGACGAGCCCTGACGAAGGGCGACATTCGCGACGAGGTCGCCTTTCAGAACGACATCAACACGCTGCTCGCTCGTCTCGAGGAGACGCGGGTGCCGCTTCAAGCGCTGTCGGGACCTCAGCCGGGCATGCGCCGCGGCTAGTCGCGCCGCGCCGTTTTCCTAGGCTGCGGCGGCCTTCGCGATCGCCGTGCCGACCTTCTCGCGCAGCAGGAAGTGGTCCTCGCTGACGGCGAAGCGCAATAGCTCCCGCAGCGGTTCGTAGCTGGTCGCCAGCTTGCGCACGTCCTCGGAGCTTGGGACGTCGCCGTTCGTGAACGCGGCGCTCTCCTTGACCACGATGGCGGCGGCCGTCTTGAGATCGCCGCACAGCACCAGACCGGTGCGGTTCCCGACGTGGTGAACGACCGCTCGCCAGCGCAGCGAGCTCCACGACGTCGTGCCCAGCGCGCCAAACAGCTCGACCAGCTGCTTGGAGACCTTGTACGGCACGTTCTTCTTCAGCCGTGCGGCCTGCTCGGCGGCGGCGTCGCCCGCGCTGGCACGCCGGCGCGCGTGGCGCGGGTGGAAAGCGCGCAGAACGCTGCCGAACAACGTGGTGAACTGCTTGGGGCGAACGCCGGCGGCCAGGATGTATTCGGGGCGCGACAGCTCGATCCCACGGCCCAGCTGGAACCGGACCTCCGCGCCCTTGGCGGTGGCGGCCAGCGCGGGCCCGACCACCAGGGCGGGCGGCGCCTGTACGACGATGTTCACGTCGCTGGGGCCGCCGTCCGGGCGGACGTAGAGCGCGGTCTTGCGGTTGCCCAGCGCCTTCGCGACCTGGCCGTAGATCTTCCCCAGATCCAGATCCGACATCGGCGACACCTTGTCGTTCGATGACACGCCGAAGTCTTCCAGGCGCTGGCCGATCAGCCCGGGCGCCCCCTCCCACAGACACGAGAAGATCTCGGACATCAACGTCGCCTCGGGCAGCGCGAGATGCGCGCGGCGGTCCTGTTCCTCGACGGCGGCGGCGTAGGGGTCGTCCGGCTTCAGATCCTGCGAGGGGTGCGCGTCCAGGAACGCCTCTTCGTCCTTGGTCGCGAGGCCCAGCACCGACAGCACCTCGTGGCAGCAGCGCGCGCGATCGAGCAGCCCGCGCTTCGCGTACGCCGCCGCCAGCGCGCGCAGCGAATCCGCGCGCGTCACGTCCAGCGCCAGCAGCCTGCGGTGATTCTCGACCGCGGCGTCCTCGTACCCGGCGCGATCCTTGTAAAGCGTGGCCAGGTGTTCGCGCGCCTCCAGCTGCTCGGGATCCAGCGCGACCACCTGCTCGAAGGCTTCGATGGCGGTGACGGGCGCCTTCTTGCGCGCCAGCGCCAGCTCGCCGTGGCGCTGCCACAGCTCGGCGCGCCGGCGGCGCGACGCCGCGTCCGCCGCGGGGGGCGCCAGCCCGGCGAGCGCGCGGGCCAGCTTGTCGGACAGCCCGAATCCCTTGGGCAGCTTGTCGCCCAGGCCGCACAGCGCGACCAGCGCCGCCTCGTCCTGCGGATCCTCGACCAGCGCCTGTTCCAGCAGTTCGGCGGCACCGCGGACGTCGCCGCGTTCGGCCAGCAACAGCGCACCTTCGCGCCGGCGCTCCGAGCGCTCCTTCGGATCCTTCACCAGGTCGACGAGTAGCGCCGACGTCTGGGCGGCCGCCTCCGTCGCGCCCGTCGACCGCTGCAGCTTCAGTACCTTCTCGAGCAGCGACACCTGCTCTTCGCCCGGAACGTTGTAGGCCTTGACCGCCTCGCTGTAGGCGCTCAGCGCCTGCCGCTCGTCGTTCAGCTCGAGGCACAGATCGCCCAGCCGCTCGAACATCTGCGCGCGCTCCATGCGGTCGCTCGAATCCTCGGCGATGCGGCGCAGGAAGTTGGCGGCCTGCTGCTTCTCGCCGCGCTCGAGCGCCAGCTCCGCCAGCGCCCGCAGCGTCGGGCGGTGGTTTCCGCGCAGCTTCAGCGCCGATTCGTACAGCTCGATCGCGCGCTCCGGGTGGCGCAGTTTGATCTCCGCCTGCGCGGCGTGCGCCAGCGCGTCCGCCAGCTCTTCGGGGTAGAGCGCGGCGTCGGGGTGATCGGCCAGGCTGCCCAGGTGCATCGCGGCCTCGCGCCAGCGCCCCGCGCGGAAGCGGTTCTCACCCAGCGACAGCTTCGTCAGCAGCTGGCCCGGACCCATGCGGTCCGCCTCGACGAGCTGGCGGTACGCCTCGTCCAGCTTGCCCAGCTTCTCGTGCACCTCGGCGAGCCGCTGGAACAGCTTGGCGGCCTGCTGCGGCTGGCCGCGCAGGCGGCGCACCGCCTCGGTCAGGCGCTTCTCGGCCTGTTCCCACTGGCCTTCCTTGTAGTGGATGTCGGCGACCGCGAGGATCGCGGGCAGGTGATTCGGCACCAGCGTCAGCGCCTCGTCGAGATAGCGCTGCGCCTCCGCGCCGTCGCTGAACCCTTCCCACGCCGTGCGCGCCAGGTCGGTGAACACGGCGGCCCGGTCGGTGGGCTCCTCGGTCATTTCCAGCTGGCGTTCCAGCACGCGGCGCGCCTGATCCCAGTTCGCCTGCGCCGACAGCAGCGACGCCAGCGCGCGCAGCGCCTCACCGTTGCTGGGATCCGCCTCCAGGGCCTCCTCGAAGCACGCGCGCGCTTTGTCGGGCGCCTGCACCTGCTCGCGGTAGACGCGGCCCGCGTCGAGCAGCGCCTCGATCGCGTCCGCGCGCCCGCGCAGGGCGCGCGCCTCGCGGACCCGGGTCGCCGCGTAAGCGGCGAAGTCGTTCTGCTTCAGATGCAGCTGGGCCAGCGCGGCGAGCGCCGCGGGATTCTCGGGCGCGGCCTCCAGCGCGGCCTCGACCTCCTTGCGGGCGGCCGCCGGGTCGTGCAGGTCGTCGAGCTTGAGCAGCGACAGCTCGAGGTTCAGCTCGGCGACGCGACGCAGGCTGTCGGCGCCGCCGCGGGCGCGCTCGATGTCGATGCGCTGCTGCAGCGCGCGCGCCGCCTCGTGCGCCAGCCCGGCGCGCCGCAGGTTGCGCAGCAGGGCGGACAGCATCTCGTCGTCGGAGATGGCGTCGACGCCCAGGTCGCGCAGCGCGCTCGCCGCCGCCTCGGGGTTGTTCAGCTTGTCTTCAAGCAGCTTGGCCCGGCGCCGGACCAGGTCGATGCGCTCCTTGCCCGTCGCGTGCGCCGCCCGCTTCTCCAGGATCTCCTGCAGGTCCTCGAAGCGGCTGTGCACCTCGTTCAGGCGATCGAGGGCGGCCAGCGCCTCCTCGTCGTCGGGATCGGACGCCAGGATCGCCTCGTACGACTCGGTGGCGCGCTCGGGGACCGCCAGCTCTTTCTCGTAGACCCCGGCGACTTGCAGACGCAGGGCCCGCGCCCGCTGCTTGTCGGTTGTCAGCTCCGCCTGGCGCTTCAGGCTGTCGACGACCTTGCCCCACAGGCCGACCCGCGAATAAAGACGCGCCAGCGCCTCGTGCGCGTCGACCATCTCGACGTTCTCTTCGGGCGTCGCCGCGTCGCCGTGGCTGCGCTCCTCGTCGGCCACCTCGACGAGCAGGCGCTCCAGCGTGTCGATCGCCTCGTAGGGGCGTTCCAGGCGATCTTCGTACAGCAGCGCCAGCTCGCGCAGGCGCTTGCGCCGATCTACTCCCAGCGGCAGCGCGTCGGTCGGCGCGCTGGTCCGCTTCTCGAGGACGTTCGCCAGGTCTTCCCAGCGCTGCTGAGTCCGGAAGATGTCCTCGACGCGCGCCAGCGCCACCTCGTCGTCGGACTTGAGGCGCAGGATCTCGTCGTACAGCGCTTCGGCCTTTTCGACCTGGCCAAGCCGCTCGCGCAGCTTGGCGGCCTCGTGATGCAGCGCCACGGCCGTGTCGATCGGACCGAACTCGTCGATCGCGCCGAGGAAGATCTCGACGACGCGATCCCACTTCTCGTACTGGCCGCCGAAGCGCTCCAGCTCGTCGCGGATTTCCTTCTCCTTGATGTCGAGGCGGAAGGCGCGCTCCAGCGTGTTCAGCGCGCGGTCGATGTCCTTCTGTCCCTTCTCCCAGACCTCGACGATCTTCCGCAGGTAGACGCGGCGGGTCTCGGCGTCCTCGGCGGGCAGGGCGTCGTACGCGTCGGCGAGCTCTTCCCACGGCGTCTCGAACGGCTGGTCCTCGTCCTCCGGCTCGGGCTCGGCGGCGCGCGAGAGCGGCGGCGGGGCAGGGGGGCGCGCCACCACCGGCGGCGGCGTGACCTCCAGCAGCTCGGCGTCCAGCTCCTCGATGACGTCGGCGTCGGCGTCCTCTTCCTCGACGACGGCGTCGTCGGCGCGGATGGCGCCGCTGGTGCTGACGGAGGCATCGACCGACTCGAGGCTGACCGGCGGCGGCGTGGCCTGATCGTCGTCGCCGCCGACGCGAATGGTCTTCTCGACGTCGACATCGCCAGCGTCGGCGTGGCGGGCCTCGCCGTTGGCCGACGCTGGCGCCGCCGCGGGCTCGATCTCATCGACCTCGTCGTCGACGTCGACCGAGATGTCCTCGTCCTCGTCGCTCGTGGCGCCCGCGGCCGTATCCGCTTCCGCTTCCGCCGCGGTTTCCGCCTCCGCCGGCGCGCTGGCAGCTGCGGTTGCCGCCGCCCTGGCCGCCGCGGCGGCGCGGTACGTGCCGATGCTGGCGGCCAGCCGCCACAGGTGGCCGACGATCTCGGAGTCGTCGGGCGCCAGCCGGAAGGCGTTCAGGTAGGCGCGGAACGCGCGCACGAGATCCTTGACCTCGTGCTCGACCAGGTAGGCGGCGTTGCGAGCGATCTCCAGCTTCTCGGGCAGCGTCGCAGCCAGCGCGAACAGGTGCCCCTCGACGCGGATCGCCTCTTCCCAGCGCCCGGTCGCGCGGGCCAGACGCAGGATCTCTTCCTGCGTCGACGGGTTGTCGGGCGCCAGCGCGAAGCTGCGCAGCATCTCGTCCAGCGCGCCGGACGGATCGGACATCTTTCGCTCGCGGACCTCCGCGCGCAGGCGCAGCAACTCGACGCGCTCGCCCGCTTCCGTTCGCGCGCGCGCCACCCGCGCGTAGACGTCCAGCAGCCCGCGCCAGTCCTTGGTCTGGTCGGCCAGGCGTTCCAGGTTCGGGAGCAGCTCGCGCCCGGCCGGATCGGCGGGCAGCGCGTCGCACAGCGTGGTGAACGCGCGCCCCGGGTCGCGCAGCTTCTCCTCGCAGATGAGCGCGATCTTCAGCGACGCCGCCAGCTGTTCCATCGGCTCGTTCGCCCGCGCCCGCGCCCCCTCGTAGATCTGGATCAGCTCCTCGAACAGCCCGTGGCGTTCGGCGGCCTGGTCGACCAGCTGCAACCCCTCGGCGTCCGGCGTCTCCAGGTACGCGCGCCGGTACCACTCGAAGCCGCGGGCGGCGTCGTCCAGGTGATTCTCGTACAGCCCCGCGATCTGCAGCATCAGCACGCGGCGCTCGTCCGGATCGGATTCGCGTTCCAGCAGCTTCTCGTCGGCGAAGGCGAGGCGCTGGTGGTCGCCGATCTTGACGTACAGATCGGCCGCCGCGTGCAGCGCCTCCATGTTGTCGGCGTCCATCTCCAGCACGCGCTCGAAGATCGTGATCGCCTTCTTGTCGTCGCCCAGCCGATCGCGGACCAGGCTGCCCAGCTCCATCGCCGCCGGAACGCGCAGGGCCGGTTCCTCGGTCAGGAACAGCTGGCGCTCGGCCACCTTGACGACGCGCGGCCAGTCCTCATCGGCCTCGTAGTAGCTGCGCAGCCGCTGGTAAGCGACGATGTTTCGCGGGTCGATCTCCGCGACCAGCTGCTCCAGCGCCAGCGCCGCCTGGTCGGTGTCGTGCAGCTTCTCGTCGAAGATCTGCGCGCGCTGCAGGCCGATGTCCGCGGCGCGGCCCGGCTCGGCGGCCAGCGGCATCTGCCGCTCCATGATCCGCACCAGCGCCTGCCAGTCGGCCTGGCTGTTGAAGATGCGCGCCAGCGAGTCCAGCGCCTCGTTGTCGTTGGGGAGCAGATCCAGCATCTGGTCCCAGGTGTGCCGGGCCCGGCCCAGATCGCCCAGCTGGCCTTCCACCAGGCGCGCGAGCTGCCGCAGGTACTCGGCCTGCTGCGCCGGATCGGCGACCACGCGCTCGACCTGCAGGTCCAGGATGCGCGCCAGGTCCTCGTAGCGATTGAGGCCGGCGTAGATCTCGACCAGCATCCCCAGCGCCTTGCCGTCGTCGGGATCCATCCGCACGACCTCTTCGAGGCGCGCGGCGGCGCCCGGCGCATCCTGCAGCGGGCCGCGCATGATGTCGGCGACGCGGCGGAGGAGCGCCAGCTTCTCGTCCGGGTTGGCGGCGTGCTTGGCGTGCTGATCCAGCACGAGCACCAGCTCGGCCGGCTTGCCGGCACGTTCCAGGATCCGTTCCAGGCGCGTCAGCGTGTCGCGGTCGCCCGGAACCGCCTGCAGGATCTCGTTGGCGGCCCACTGTCCCTGCACCAGGTCCCCGGTCCGCTCGTCGTGAATCACCAGCACGCGCCGCAACAACCCGACGCGTTCTTGCTTGGTGCCCGCGCGATCGATCTGCTCGCGCAACAGGGCGGCCAGGCTGACGAAGTCGCCCTCGCGCTCGTACGTCTCGACGACGGCGCGCATCGAGACGGCGTCGGTCGGGTCGGACTTGAGGATGTCCCTGTAGATCTCGATCGCGCGCGCGGCCTTCCCCAGCTTCTCGCGGTAGATCTGGGCGGCCCGGCGCAGGATCTCGGCGCGCGTTCCCGGATCGGGCTGCGCGGCGGCCTCTCGTTCCAGCAGGGCGGCCAGGCGATCCCAGCTCTTGCCCTTCAGCAGCAGGCGCCGCTGCGCCTCGCGCGCCCGGCCGTAGGTCGGGGCGATCTCCTCGGCGCGCTGCCACGCCGCGATCGCGCGCTCGGCATCGCCCAGCTGCTTCTCGCTGACGATGGCGATCTCCTCCAGCCGCGGCAGGAGCTCCTCGGCGCTGATTCCCGCCAGCCGCGCGCGCTCGAACGAGAACTCCAGCAGGTCCGCCAGCGCCGCCCAGTCCCCCTTCTCGCGGAAATGCTCGGCGTAGGCGCCCAGCGCCATCTGGTTCTCGGGCTCGATCTCCAGCACCGCGTGCAGGTAGACGGCCGCCTGATCGCGATCGCCCAGGCGATCCCGGTACAGCGCCGCCAGCTCCAGCATCGTGCGGGCGCGCTGCGCCGGATCCGCGATCGCGCCCAGCTGGCGCTCGCGCAGCTCGGCGAGCTTCGCGTATTCCTGACCGTTCAGGTAAAGCTCGACGAGCTTCTCGGACGCGGGGCCGCCCGCCGGCTCCAGCAGCGAGATCTCGTTGTAGACCCGCTGCGCCTCCGCGACGTCCTCCAGCTCGCCTTCGGACAGCTGGGCGCGCTTGTAGAGGAAGTCGATGCGCTCGGTCTCGGCGGTCGCCGTCTGGACCCGCTCCCGGTAGAAGCGATCCAGCTCCTGGAACCGGCGCGCCTCGTAGTACACGCGTTCCAGCAGCTCGGACGACTCCGCGTGGACCGGGACGGCCGTCAGCGCCCGCCGCAGCGCCGCGATGGCGTTCTCGACGTCGCCCACCTCCTGGCGCCGG
>Ga0207648_10004608_pt1 | contig 14135 bp, 14 predicted proteins | sample KBSMisM32_FD_184310 | JGI IMG/M metagenome (GOLD analysis project Ga0207648, IMG submission 184310) | Miscanthus rhizosphere microbial communities from Kellogg Biological Station, Michigan, USA - KBS Miscanthus M3-2 (SPAdes) (version 2) | ecosystem: Host-associated > Plants > Roots >...
CGGAACGAGAGCCGCGCCGAGGTGCTGAGGGTCGACCGCCTGACCCCCCAGAGCGTCACCTTGACACTACGTCCAAACCGCGTCTGGCAGGGATTCCAGGCGGGGCAGTTCGTCCGGATCTCGGTCGAGATCGACGGGGTCAGGCACGAGCGCTGCTACTCGCCGGCCTCGACGGAGGGGCGAGGCGAGCTCGAGATCACCGTCAAGCGCCACCCTGAGGGGCTGGTGTCCAACTTCCTCGTCGATCGGGCGGGGCTGGGGATGGTGCTCGGCCTCTCTGCGGCGGAGGGCGACTTCCGGCTGCCGCGCACACGGCCCGGGGCGGTTCTGCTGATCGGCGGCGGCAGCGGGATGACCCCGTTGACGGCGATCCTCCGCACGCTTCTCGCCGAGGGCTATGGCGGCCCACTCGCCCTCCTGCACTACGCACCCGATCCCGAGCGCGCGATCTACCGTGAGGAGCTTGCTCGTCTGGCCGCCGAGCACTCGAACTTCAAGCTGCTTCGCTCCTACACCAGGATTCCCGGACTGGGGGAGCTCGACGGCCACTTCAGCCCCGACCACCTGCCCCAGGCCGCCCCTTGCTTCGCGGAGGCCGAGACGTTCGCCTGCGGGCCGCGGTCCCTGCTCGACGCGGTTCGCGGCGCCTGGGCCAACGGGCTCGAGCACCGCCTCCACGTCGAGAGCTTCCTGCCGCCCGACCTCCTGCCCCTCGGCCAGGCGGGAGAAGGCGCGATCCGCTTCGAGGAGTCCGGCGTCGAGGTGGAAAACAGCGGCGCCTCGCTGCTGGAGCAGGCTGAGGCCGCGGGCCTGAGCCCGGCCTACGGCTGCCGGATGGGGATCTGCCACACCTGCAGCTGCCGCAAGCTTGCGGGGACCCACAAGAACCTGATCACCGGCGAGGTCTCCTCGGCCCCCGACGAGGAGATCCAGCTCTGCGTCTCGGCCGCCCTCGGGGATATCGCCGTCGAGCTTTGAACGCGAAAGGACTCCGATGACCACGATGACCCACACGAGCGCCGCCGCCGCACCGTCTCCCGCCCCCTCGTCCTCTTCCCTGCCGCTGAGCGACGAGCAGCTCGAGCGCTTCGGCGAGGAGATCGACGCGATCCGCCAGCGCCTCCTGGCCCAGCGCGGGCAGAGCGACGTCGACTACATCCGCGGCGTGATCCGGGCCCAGCGCGGCCTCGAGGTCGCCGGCCGCGCGCTGCTCTGGGCAGGCGTCTTCCCGCCCGCCTGGCTCGCCGGCACCGCCGCCCTCTCGCTGTCGAAGATCCTCGACAACATGGAGATCGGCCACAACGTGATGCACGGCCAGTACGAGTGGACGAACGACCCCAAGCTCTCGGGCAAGCGGTTCGAGTGGGACACCGCCTGCCCCGCCGACCAGTGGCGCCACTCGCACAACTACATGCACCACACCCACACCAACGTCGTCGGCAAGGACCGCGACATCGGCTACGGCGTCCTGCGGATGTCGGAGGACCAGCCCTGGCGCCCCTACTACCTCGGCAACCCGCTCTGGGCCGCGCTGCTGGCCCTCCTCTTCGAGTACGGCGTCGCCCTCCACGATCTCGAAGTCGAGCGGCTGGTCGCGGGCGAGATCGAGCTGTCCGAGAAGCGCGACCTGCTGAAGGGCATCTGGCGCAAGGTCCGCCGCCAGGGGCTCAAGGACTACGTCTTCTTCCCGGCGCTCTCGGGGCCGTTCTTCGTCTTTCCCCTGACCGGGAACGCGGCGGCGAACGTCGTTCGCAATGTTTGGGCCTTCATGATCATCTTCTGCGGCCACTTCCCTGAAGGGACCCATGAGTTCAGCGAGGAGGAGACCGAGGACGAGACCCGCGCTCAGTGGTACTACCGCCAGCTGCTCGGGTCGGCGAACCTCACCGGCGGGCGGCTCTTTCACATCCTCTCCGGCAACCTCGGCTTCCAGATCGAGCATCACCTCTTCCCCGACCTGCCCGCCAACCGCTATGCGGAGATCTCGGTCGAGGTGCGGGAGATCTGCGAACGCTATGGCCTGCCCTACAACGTCGGACCGCTTCACCGCCAGTTCGGCAGCGTCGTCCGGAAGATCTGTCGCCTGGCGCTGCCCAAGGTGGGAACGGGCTCGCCGGCGGGGCTCGCTGTTCGCCTGGCGGACAGGCTCTCGCCGGAAAGGTAGCCCGACAAGTCGCTCCGGCAAGCCTCGGCCTCAGGTCGGGTTGATGTACGCGATCATGATTCCCATCGCGTTGTCGATCGCTCCGTGGCCAGCCGGCACGTTGTAGATCGTGTGCAGGCGCAGCGTCTGGTTTTTGCCGATCGTCGCGATTGGGTTGCCGGTGCAGGTCGTCATAGACGAGATGTGTTTGCGGCCGTCGAACGTTTCGTAGCCCGGCCCGCCGTAACCGGCGACCGAGTTGCACAGCAGCGTCCCGCCGGTGCTCTCGTTGGTCAGTTCGTCGTTGACGCCGTGGTCGTGGATGTGCCCGGCCGCGGCGATCAGCTTGCCGGAGATCGTCGCTTTCCAGTCGTAATGGAAGTCGCTGAAGCCCTCCGGCACGGTGATCAGCGAGTCGAGCGTGCACTGGGCCTGGTCGAGCCATACCGGACGCAGCGGCGCGCGGCTGGTCGCGTCGGAGCCGGTTGCGTACTTCCAGGCGATCTTGATCTTGACCGTCTTCGCGACGGTTTCCCAGTTCATCAGGTCGTAGACCATGTTCCAGGTCTCCGAGCTGTTGATCTTGTAGCCGTAGGGCAGCGATTCCAGGTCAAGCGCGGTGCGCTCGTCGCCCGAGGCGAAGAATCGTTCGCCCAGCAGGCCCGGACCTTTGCCGGCGCAGGGGACGTCCGACTTGCCGGTCGCTTCGGCCGCGAACATCGCATGGTGCAGCATCGGGCCGCCGCTGATCGTCGCCCGCGTCCCGTCGGTGTAGACGAGATCGGGGGTTGCGCCGATCAGCGTGCAGCCGGTGCACGGCTTGGCTAGCGCTCGCAGCCTTTGATCGAATCCCTGCCACCGCCTCCAAGGCAGCGGTCGATGTCACGTCCGCCGCGCAGCCGATCGGCGCCGCGGCCACCCTTGAGAACATCGTTGCCATTGGAGCCCTTGAGAAGGTCGGGACCGCCACGACCGAGCAGGCGATCCCGTCCCGCTCCGGCGAAGACGCGATCCGCGTCGCTTCCAGCACCGACGTAGTCGTTGCCGGCTCCGGCGCAGATCAGGTCACGACCTTGCCTGGAGACGATCCGGTCGTTGCCGCCGAGCGCCACGATCACGTCCCGGCCGGCCGTCCCAAGCAGAGTGTCGCCGTCCGGCGTTCCGCTGATCGTCGCGGTTGCGCCCCGGCAGGTCGGAGCACCGAGGACGCGAGTGCTGGCGCTCGCTTTGTTGTTGGCGCCGACCGGATCCTTCTGATCGCCCTTGACGGTCGCCGCGTTGCGGATCGTGCCCGTGTTGTGGGGAACGACCACGACGGTGACGCTGGCCGGGCTTCCGCCATAGTCGACGCCGACAGGCGCCAGGGTGCCGATGGCGCAGCTGAGCTTTCCCCCCTGCGTTGTGCAGGAGCCGGCGGGGCCTGAGGCGAAGACGAGGCCAACTCCGCTGGGGAGGTTGTCGGTAACCGTGACGCCCGTGGCGGGGGCGGGGCCGAGGTTTTCGACCCCGATCGCGTAGGTCAGCTGCCCCCCGACGCGGACTGGGTCGGGACTGTCTGACTTCGTGATCTTCAGGTTCGAGGAGTCAGGCTGGGCGGCCGAGCCCACGTTTGCCAGGGCGAGGGCGACCATCGGCAAAGCGATAACCGGCAAAACGGGCAAGACGTGCTTCGCTGGCTTACGGAACCTCAAATGGCGGAATCGGCCTTTCATCCAGTGCCTAATACCCGCATAACCGGGCCGTCCACCTGCTTAGAGCGAAGGTCCCGTTAAGAGGCGGCTTCGAGGAGCCGCCGATGCCCAGCTAGCCGTGCTCGATCGTGATCTTTTCGATCAGGACGGGTTCTTTGGGCACTTCGGCCCGAGTGCCCAGTTTGTTGATCCGGTCGACCACGCCGTAGCCTTCGTTCACGGAGCCGAGCAGCGCGTATTCGGGCGGGTAGCCGGTATCGCGGCTGGTGACTACGAAGAACTGACTGCCGGCGCTGCCGGACGGTGCTTCCAGGCTCTTTGCCATCGCCACGACGCCCCGCGTGTATTTCGTGCTCGGCGGCGGCGGTTCGACGATCGTGTAGCCGGGGCCGCTGGCGCCGTTGCGCTGGGGGTCGCCGCCCTGGACCACAAAGCCGGAGACGACGTGATTGAAGTCGAGGCCGTCGTAGAAGCCCTGGCCTGCGAGGTAGACGAAGGAGTTGACGATCTTCGGCGCTCGCTTGCTGTCGAGCGCGATCGTGAACTTGCCGCAGCTGGTCTGCACGACGGCTGTCAGGCTTTCGCCCGCCTGCACGGTCTGCTTGGGCGCCGAGAGGTCGACTTCCTTCGGTTCGGGAGCGTCGACCTCCTTGCAGCCGGCAGCGCTTATCGCCGTGGTCGAATCGCCGCCGCCGCAGCCGGCCGCGACCGTCGCGAGGGCGGTGATCGCCAGCGCCGCGAGCGTCGCCGCGGCAACCAGTGCCCCTTTTCGCCGCTCCTCCATCGGCGGACAGGCTAGAACATCGCCCCCGAAGCGGGAGGTCCTCGCTCGGCCCAGCCGCGACTTTGGGCCGGATTCGGGTTGACTCTGGGCATGCGCAAAGCGCTCCTCACCCTGCTGGCCGTCGCCCTGCTCGGGGCGCCGCGCGCGGCGGCGCAGGGGATCGCACCAGCCGGCTTCTTCGGCATCTCGCCGCAGGGGGCGGGGACGGCGACCGACTTCGAGCTGATGCGGCTGGCCGGCATCGAGAGTGTGCGGCTGCCGATCTACTGGTCGCAGATCGAGCCGCACCCGGCCGACCTGTACGAACCGGACTGGTCGCCGCTCGACCGCGACGTGGCGCTCGCCGCCGAGCGGGAAATGAGGATTTTCCCCTTCGTCATCGGCACGCCGGACTGGGTAGCGCCGTTCCCAACCGCCGAACCGGTGGAAAGCGGCTGGCAGAGCCACGCCTGGGCTCGCTTCCTGGGCGACGCGGTGCGCCGCTATGGGCCCGGGGGCGAATTCTGGCTCGAAAACCCCGACCTGCCGCGCCTGCCGATGCGCAGGTGGGAGATCTGGAACGAGGAGAACATCGTCACCTTCTCCCACCATCCCAGCCCCGAGCGCTTTGCTCGCCTGATTCGCATCTCCGGTCGCATCCTGCATCGCGAAGACCCGGGTTCGCAGGTCATCGTCGGCGGCTTCTTCGGCAGACCGCTTCAGGTCCCGCCCAACATCCGCTCCGGCGATTTCCTCTCGCGGGTGTACCGGGCGGGGAGGGTGAAGCCGTTCTTCGACGGGATCGCGCTCCATCCATACGTCGCGCAGGCAAGCGCGATGCGCGCCCAGATCCTCAACCTGCGACGCGTGATGCGCGTGCACCGCGACGCCTCGACACCGCTCTACGTGACGGAGCTGGGTTGGGGCTCGGACAGCTTCGAGTCGCGCTGGGAGCGGGGCTGGCTGGGGCAGGCGCGGGAACTGAACCGTGCTTTCGAGATGCTGACCGCCAACCGCCGTCGCTGGCGCATCGGCGGCGCCTGGTGGTTCTCCTGGGTGGACGAGTACAACGCCTGCCAGTTCTGCGACTCCGCGGGCCTGCTCACGGTCGATCGCGAAGCGAAGCCCTCCTGGTACGCCTTCAATTCCTGGACCGGGGGGGACGCGGATACCGTGCCGCGAGCGTCGGCTGCCGGTTCGGGCCTCGTGCCGTAAGCGGCTCCTGCCCCTTCCGTCTTCGCGTCCAGGGTTATGGACTTATTAATCGGTCGGATATACGTTGAGTCGGTAGACGTCTAACGCTTGAGCGCGCGGGCCTTTTGGGCGCCGCAACGCCCGGACGACGGAGGCCGATGGGCTGGATCGCCATATCCACGATGGCAGTCGCGCTGGCTGCGGCCTGCGGCTGGCTTGTCGTCCTGCTCCGCCGCGCGCGGACCGTACGCCGGCGCTTCGACATCCTCGGCGAGATCGCGGCGGTCTCCGATGGCGCCAGCTCGCTTGACGAGAGCCTCGAGGCGATATGCGGGGTTCTCGTCCCGGCCTTCGCTGACATCTGCGCCATCGACGTCATCGAAGGTGACGTGCCGCGCCGCGCCGCACTGCGCGTCGCTCCGGGGGGACCGCCCGGAGTCGAGGAGGGCCTGCTCCGGCGCCAGCCATCGATCCCCGAGCGAATGCTGGATGGCGAGGGCGAAGCCGCCATGCGCCCCCGTTTCTTCGAGCGCCTCGCGGAGTCCGACCTGCTCAGGTACGCCGAAGACGACGCCGACTTTGCCTTTCTCCGCCGGCTCGCCGTGCGCTCGGTGATCACTGTCGGCCTCAAGGCGCGAGGCCGGGTGATGGGAGTGCTGACCGTAAGCGTCGGCTGGTCGGGTCGGCGCTACGACGAGGAGGACGTCCGCTTCGCGCGGGTCCTCTCGGGCCGCGTGGCGCTGGCGCTCGACAACAGCGGCCTCTTCGTCGATCTCGAGCGCTCGGAGGCGGCACGGGCGAAGATCGCGGAGACGCTGCAGCACGGCTTGCTGCCGCCGCCCCTGCCCCATATTCCCGGTTGGTCGCTGGCCGCCTTCTACCGGCCGGCCGGCGCCGAGAACGAAGTCGGCGGCGACTTCTACGACGCCTTCCCCGTCTCCGACGGTTGGTTCGTCATCGTCGGCGACGTCGCCGGCCGCGGCGCACGCGCCGCCTCGGTGACGGCGCTCGCCCGCTACACGCTGCGCACGGCCGCCATTCTCACCAACGACGTGCTCGTGGCTCTGGCCACGCTCAACCGAGCGCTCCTTGCCAGGCAGGACGCCTCGCTGTGCAGCATCGCCGCGCTGGCTCTCCCCGACGATCCGACCCGGCCGGTGCAGATCGCGGTGGCCGGACACCCTCCCCCTCTGCTCGTCGACGGCACGTCGGTCGGCGAGGCGGTCGGCGTCGATCCGGTCCTGGGCGCTTTCGGCGACGCCGAGTGGAAGGTGGGGGAGATTCGGATCGAGGTGGGCCAGCAGCTGGTCGTCGTAACCGACGGCGTAACCGACGCAAGTGGAGAGGTGGAACGCTTCGGCGAGGACCGCCTGCGGGACAGACTGGCCGGAGCGGGAAATCCCGCCGACGCCGTACAGCGCATCGAAAGGGCGCTGCTCGAATTCACGGCGGGGTCGCTGGACGACGACGCCGCGATCCTGGCCCTCGCCCGTGCCGAGGACGTGGGACCGGAGCCCCTCGGGCTCGCCGTCGGCGGGGGGGCGGCGCGGTGACCGAGATGCACGAGGCGCTGGTCGGCCGCCTCTATAACGCCTTCAACCGACGAGACACGGAAGGGATCGTCGCCCTCTGCTCCACCGATATGGAGTTCGTCGCGGTAACCGGCGAGGAAGTGGGGCGCGGCGACCCTTACCGGGGCGTCGACGGGCTGCGCGAATACATCCGCGACGTCGAACGCATATGGGAAGAGCTGCTGATCACGCCGAGTCGCGTCGAACAGAGCGGCGACCGCCTGCTCGTCGTCGGCAGGGTCTACGTGCGCAGTCGCGAGCTGGGCATTCGCGACATGCCCGTCGCCTGGATCTGGCGCCTCGAGGGCGGCCTGTTCGTTCGCGGCGAGGTCTTTGCCGACCCAGCGATGGCGATTGCCCGCTTCGCCCAAATTGCGCCGGCCTGAGGGCCGGCACACCGCGTCGCGGTAATCGTTGGACGGCCCACCCGTTTTGCCGAACCGCACCCGGGGTAGGGGACTAGCTACTCACGGCGGAACCCCTCCGCGCTTCCCCCCGCCGGCGGTTCCGGCGAGAATTGCAGCATGGCAAAAGGCTCCACTATCAGCGAGAAGCCAATCGGCCTTCAAATGCGACTTCCCGCCCGGGCTGAGAACGTGGCCGTCGTGCGGCACGCCCTGGCGGGTCTGGCCGAGCAGGTCGGGATGGATCCGAACCGAGTCGCGGATCTGAAGACGGTCGTCACCGAGGCCTGCATGAACGTCGTCGTTCACGCCTACCCCGACGGCAAGGGGGAGCTTACGGTCGAAGCAGAAGCCGACACCATGTGCCTGACGGTGACGGTGAGGGACAGAGGGGCAGGGATCGCGCCGCGGGCGGATTCCGAGCGCGCCAGCCTCAAACTCGGCCTCTCGCTGATCGCCGCTCTCTCGACCAGCTTCAGCATCTCCGGGGGGTTCGGGCGGGGTACCGAGGTGATGATGCGCCTTCCGTTGAACGCCGACGAGGCCGACGGCGGGGAGATCGCGGACGGCCTCTCCAGCGAGACGGGTGGCACCGAGATAGCCGTGGGGAAATCCGAGCTCCTCGCTCCGGTCCTCGCCAGGGTGGTGGGGGCTCTGGCCGCTCGCCGCGACCTCTCGATCGACCGGGTGTCGGATGCGGTGCTCGTCACCGACGCGATCGCGGTGGCGGCGCCCGGGCGCTTCGAGAACGGTTGCGTGAGGATGGGTCTCGACGAGAGCGACCATTGCCTGGAGCTGCGGCTCGGCCCGATGGAATCCGGCGGCGCCGCCGAAATCCAAGACGAGCTGCAGGTTCCCGAGATCGGCGGCACGCTCGAGGCGTTGGTGGACGAGCTCTCGATCGAGGCAGGCGGCGACGGCGAGTACCTCGTGATCCGCTTCGAACGGGTCGCCCCCGGTTAGCTCCCGCCGAGCTCTCGATCGTCTTCGATCCGCGCGCGGATCTTCGCCAGCGCCCGGCGCAGGATCCGCGAGACGTGCATCTGCGAGTGGCCGATTCGCTCGGCGATCTGCGACTGGGTCATGTCCTCGACGAAGCGCAGGCGCAGCACGGTTCGCTCGCGCTCCTCGAGGAAGGGGAGCGCCGCGTCGAGCGCGATCCGTCCCTCGACCAGCTCGAAGCGCTCGTCCTCCTCGCCGACCCACTCCGCGGGCGACGTCTCGTCCGAATCCTCGCCGCCGGCCGGGCGGTCGAGCGACAGCGGCCGGCGGTTGTGATTGGCCTCCAGCACCTCCAGCACGTCGGTCTGCTCGAGCTCCAGTCGCTCGGCGATCTCTCCCACCGAGGGCGAGCGCTGCAGGAGCTTGGTCAGCTCAGTTATCGCCTTGTCGACTTCGGCCATCCGGTCATGCAGGCCGCGCGGTACGCGGACGGTCCACACCCGGTCGCGGAAGTGGCGCTTGAGCTCTCCCAGGATCGTCGGCGAGGCGAAGGCGGTGAAGGGGATGCCGCGCTCCGGCTCGAAGCGGTCGACGGCGTTGAGCAGGCCGAGGTTGGCGACCTGCAGCAGGTCGTCGAAGGACTCGCTGGCTCCGCGGTAGCGAAGGGCGAGGCGCTTGGCGAAAGCCATGTTGCGCCTGACCAGCTCCTCGCGGATCGCCGGGTCCCGGTCGCGGGCGAAGCGTCGCCAGAGCCGGTCTTCGTCGGCGAGCTGCTCGTCGGCGCCAGGGGCGCGGACGGTCTCCTCCTCGTGTGCCTCCGGCTTGTCGATCATCGTCATCGGGATTTTGCGTGCCGTTCGCAGGCCACGTCTACCCATCCTGGCGCGTCTCGCAACTCTCCTCGCAGCCGACTACCCGTAAGGACCCCAGTTCATGCAGCGCTGGCGGCACGGCGACTCTCACGGTATCGCCGGCGGCGCGGCGTTAGTCTCCCAGCGACTCGAATTTTCGACAAAGGAGACGCCAGATGGCCTTTTCGGTTCCCGATCTTCCCTACGCGTACGACGCGCTCGAGCCCCACATCGACGAGGCGACGATGCGGGTCCATCACGACAAGCACCACCAGGCCTACGTCGACAAGGCGAACGCGGCACTGGAGGGGACCGAGTGGGCCGATCGCGACGTCGAGGACGTCCTGCGCAACCTCTCGAGCCTGCCGGGCGACAAGCAGGGCCCCGTGCGCAACAACGCCGGCGGCCACTGCAACCACACGCTCTTCTGGCAGATGCTGAGTCCCGACGGCGGCGGCGAGCCGGGCGGCGACCTGGGCGCCGCGATCGCCGACGCCTTCGGCTCCTTCGACTCCTTCAAGGACGAGTTCAAGAACGCCGGGATCGCCCGCTTCGGCTCCGGCTGGGCCTGGCTGGTCAAGGACAGCTCCGGCCTTGCCGTCGTCTCCACTCCCAACCAGGACTCGCCGATCTCCGACGGCAGCACGCCGCTGCTCGGCTGCGACGTCTGGGAGCACGCCTACTACCTCAAGTACCAGAACCGCCGCCCCGACTACATCGACGCCTTCTGGAACGTCGTCAACTGGGACTACGTCGGCCAGCGCCTCGCCGAGGCGAGCTGAGCTAGCCGATCGCGGAAGCGGTCTTCGCCGGTCGCGCGGCCTGGGGCAGGTCGCGCGGCTCGGCCCCGTCCTTGGCCGGGATCAGGCTCATCGCGTGCTCGGCCTTGGCGGTGATCGTCAGGCTCGGGTTGACCCCTGGATTGGCCGGGATAGCCGCGCCGTCGCAGACGAGCAGGTTCTCGTAGCCGAAGACGCGATTGCCGCTGTCGACAACCCCGGTGTCCGGGTTGGAGCCGACCACGGCGCCGCCGAGGATGTGCGCGGTCGAGGGGATGTTGCGAACCGACTCGGTGACGGCGCTCTGGGCGACCCCGCCGGTGCGCTTCTCGAACCATCGCGTCACCTGCTCCGCGGCCGGGATATAGGTCGGGTTCGGCCGATTCGGGTCCTGTTCGGTGGTGAGCCGGACGCCGCCTCCGAAGATCTTCCGCTTCGGCTGGAAGTGCATCGCCGCGTCGACGGTCTGCATCACCAGCAGGATCACCGTGCGGCGCGACCAGCGGTGGGGGACGAGCATCCGCAGCGTTCGCAGCGGGTGGCGCGCCATCGCCGCCAGCCACTTCAACGGCCGGGTCAGTTTCGTCCCCGGTCCCGTCATCGCCGTGAACGTGCTCGCCATCGCGTCGCCGGCCTCGCCGTAGGTGACGACCTCGATGTGGGTGTCCGGATCTGGGTAGATGCTGGAGGTGATCGCCACCGAACGGCTGAAGTCGCGCTCGTCGCCGCGCGCGGTGACCGCCTGGATCGACTCCGAGTTGGTGCGGACCAGGTCGCCGAGCCGCTGCGAGAGCCGCGGCAGGGAGCCGTTATGGCGGCAGTTGGCGAGCAGGTTGTTGGTGCCCAGGGCCCCGGCGGCGACGATCACGCCGCGCGCCGTCTGACGACGACGCTGCTTGCGCAGCCAGGAACCGGAGCGCTCGCTGATCACCTCGTAGCCGTCGGAGCCGTCCGCGGCGCCAAGCGGGCGGATCTCGATCGCTTTCCGTTCCGGTTCGATCTCGACGCCGAGCTTCTCGGCGAACCAGAGGTAGTTCTTCATCAGCGTGTTCTTGGCCCCGTGGCGGCAGCCGACCATGCAGCTGCCGCAGCGCATGCAACCGGCGCGGCGCGGTCCCTCCCCTTCGAAGAACGGGTCCTCCACCTCGACGCCCGGCTGGTCGAAGAAGACGCCGACGCGGGTGTTGGTGAAGGTCTCGCCGACGCCGATCTCCTCGCCGTATTCCCGCAACAGCTTGTCGGCCGGCCCGATGCCCTCGTACTCGACCACGCCCAGCATCCTTTCGGCGGTGTCGTAGTGGGGGGCCAGCTGACTTTCCCAGTCGCCAAGCTCGCCCCATTGCGGGTCCTCGAAGAAAGCCGGCCGGGCGCGGTAGAGGGTGTTGGCGTAGCCGAGGCTGCCGCCGCCTACGCCGCAGCCGGAGACCACGAAGACGTCCTTGAAGAACGTCATGCGCAGGACCCCGCGCATGCCGAGCTTCGGCATCCAGAAGTAGCGCCTCGGATGGCGCATCGTCGACTCGGCGAAGTCCTCGTCGCGGAAGCGGCTGCCGCACTCGAGCACGGCGACGTCGTAGCCCTTTTCAGCGAGCCGCAGGGCGGAAACCGAGCCGCCGAAGCCCGACCCAACAACGATCCAATCGAAGTCGTGGGTCACAGCTTTGCGCCGGCTCTAAGCCTCGCCCGGCTCGAGGGGGCGGAAGTCAGAAGTGCGGGCGCCGCAGACGGGGCAGAACCAGTCGGTCGGAATGTCCTCGAAGGCGGTTCCGGGCGGGATGCCGCCGTCGGGATCGCCAACCGCGGGGTCGTAGATGAAGCCGCAGCTTTCACAGATCCAGAGCTTCGCCTCGGTTGCGGTGGTCATCGGAAACTCGGGAAATCAGTCTTTGCCGAAGTCGACCGCGACCGGCTCGCGCTGCGATGCGTCTTCGATCTCGAAGTACTCGCGCGCGGTGAAACCGCCCTGGTTGGCGATGATCGAGCCGGGGAACTGCTGGATCGTCGTGTTGTAGGACTGCACGTTCGAGTTGTAGATCCGCCGCGATGCCTGGATTTCGTCCTCGAGCTGCGAGAGGTTGCGGCTCAGCTGCTGGAAGTTCTCGGTCGCCCGCAGCGTGGGGTAATTCTCGGCGACGGCGCGCAGGTCGGTCAGCGCCCCGGTCAGCTTTTCCTCTGCTTTGGCGGTGTCGCCGACGCCCTGCGCCGACATCGCGTCCGAGCGGGCGGCCGTGACTTTCTCGAAGACCTGACTCTCGTGCTCGGCATAGCCCTTGACCGTCTCGACCAGGTTGGGCACGAGGTCGTGACGGCGCTTGAGCTGCACGTCGATGCCGCTCCAGGACTCGTCCACGCGGTTGCGCGAGGCGATGATCGAGTTGCGCTTGGCGATGTAGTAGAGGACCGCGACGACGACGATCGCGACGATCACGATGAGGACTACGACCATTGCCCCATCCTACTTGGCCGCCCGGCCAACTGCATAGGATCGAGCGATGGGCGCCAAGCAGGAAGCCGTGCAGTGGGCGGAGGCCGTGCGCCGTTACGGCGAACGGCACGAGCTGAAATACGAGCCGGTCGGGGGGATCAATCCCAAGGACGGGCCGGTCGCGCTCTGCGTCGGCGGCAGCAACCGGCTGACCGGAGAGCTCGCCGAAGGCTTCTGGGGCTCGTCCTGCGATGCCGACGAGAAGGAGATCGGCGGTCTCTTCAGCAAGGCCGTCGTGCCGACCGCTCTGCTCGCCAAGGCGCACATGCCCGACCTGGCGAAGGTCGTGCCGGCCTTCAACGTCGAGTCGATCGAGGGCCACGAGGTCGTCACCCAGCGCTTTGCCCGCAAGGTCGAGTTCGAGTCGATCGAGTTCAACAAGCGCTTCCTCGCCACGGTGCCGAGCGAGTACGACCCGGTCAGGCTGCGGGAGCTGTTCGGCCCCGGCTTCCTCGCCTGGACGACGACGATGACCGGCGAGGTCGACTTCGGAGTCAACGACCGCCAGCTCTGGTTTCTCTGGCGCCTGCGCGAGCGCAGCGACGACGAGCTGAAAGCGGCGCTGAAAAACGCCGGTCAGCTCTTCGAACGGCTGCAGGCCGAGATGGACGAGAGCGGCATCCACGCGTATCCCCCCGGGCCGTGGCATGCCGGACTCGAGCCATTCCCTGACGAGTAGTTGGCGGGCGGGTCCTGTCGCCGCAGGGGACCCACCACCCCCTGCGGTCGCTGAAGTGTCCTCGGGGGGCGGTGCCCCCCTACGGCGCCACCCGCCCGAGATACGCGGTCAGGGAGTGGGATAGTCCGGGTCGCCCGGGAGGACTACGCGGTGTTCTTCAGTTGTGCCGATGACTTTGGGGAGGATTGGTTCTACTTGGCGGTCTCGGTGGGCGGCGAGGGCCTCCTCGGCGGTGGCGAAGGGACGCAGCGCTTCGAGTTGCTTCAGGGTCGGGAAGGCGAAGACCATCTCGCCGGCGGCATGCGCTCCGAGCGCGCGGGCCGGCTCGAACCAGCCGGCCTCCACGGTCTCGCTCCCGTCCGGCCGCGGCGGCGAATGCGGCGGCGCCAGGGCGAGGAAGAAATGGGCGTCGAAACGTCGCGAGATCACCTCGGGGGTGATCCAGCGCGAGAAGAGGATCAGCTCCGCGCCGGCGCCGAGCGCGATCCCCGCCTCCTCCTGCAGCTCGCGCACCGCGCAGGCCTTGAAGCGCGCCTCGTCCTCGCCGTCGTCGACGTCGACGGAGCCGCCGGGAAAGACCCAGACCCCGGGCATGAACTTGGCCTGCTCGGTGCGCTTCAGCAGCAGCACCTC
>Ga0207648_10004610_pt1 | contig 14130 bp, 14 predicted proteins | sample KBSMisM32_FD_184310 | JGI IMG/M metagenome (GOLD analysis project Ga0207648, IMG submission 184310) | Miscanthus rhizosphere microbial communities from Kellogg Biological Station, Michigan, USA - KBS Miscanthus M3-2 (SPAdes) (version 2) | ecosystem: Host-associated > Plants > Roots >...
CAGGCCGAGCAGCATCAGCGCGAAGGTTTCCGGCGGCCCGAACGCGAGCGACCAGCGCGCCAGCGCCGGCGAGACCAGCATCAGCAGCACGACCCCGAACGTGCCGGCGATGAACGAGCCGAACGCGGCGATGCCGAGCGCCGGACCGGCGCGCCCCTGCAGCGCCATCTGGTGGCCGTCGAGGCAGGTCACGACCGACGCCGATTCGCCCGGCGTGTTGATCAGCACCGAGGTGATCGTGCCGCCGTACATCGTGCCGGCGTAGAGCGCCGCCAGCATGATGATCCCGGAGGTCGGGTCCATCCCGAACGTCAGCGGCAGCAGCAGCGCGACGCCCGACGGCGGGCCGACCCCGGGCAGCGCGCCGATCACGACGCCGAGCAGCACGCCGCAGACCGCCATCAGCAGGTTGAACGGGGTCAGCGCGACCGAGAAGCCGAGCGCGAGGTTCGACAGGAAGTCCATGTCAGTGGCGCACGGGCGCCCGAGGCCGCTGACGCGCCCCCTCGGGGGGCAGCGCATGGAATGAGCGTGGGGGCTGCTTCATTTCAGAAGCCGAGCAGCCCGACCGGCAGCGGCACGCGCAGCCACTGCGTGAAGACCAGGAAGATGAAGCCGGCCGTCGCCAGCGCGACGCCGACCGTGACCGGCCACGACTGGCGGTCGAGCAAGCGCAGCAGGACGATCAGGAAAAAAGCGGTGCCGACGATCATGCCGACGACTTCGAGCAGCCCGACCAGCACGATCGTCACGCCGAGCACCAGCCCCAGGCGGCGCAGCCCCTCGCCGCGCGGCAGCCAGGCGTCGCCGGGGTCGGTCGAACGCAGCGCGCCGACCAGCAGCAGCAGCGCGAGCACCGCCATCACGACGCCGAGCCAGAACGGCAGGAACGCCGGGCCCGGGCCGTTCTCGCCCCAGTAGGCGTACGACTTCAGCGCACCGACCGCGAACGCCACGGCCAGCGCGAGCAAAGCCGCGCCGGTGATCCGGTCTGCGCTGCGCATGGCGAGCCGCCGTCGCGCCGGCCTACTTCTTCAGGCCGCCCAATGCGGCGAGCGCGCGCTCGTAGTCGCCGGTGATGCCGTCGAGGTACTTGTTGGCCTCCTCGCCGACCCACTGGGTCGGCGTCAGCAGGTTGGCCTTGATGTACTCGTCCTGCCACTTCTTCGTCGATGTCACCTTCTTCAGCGTGTCCTGCCACCAGGCCACCGCCTCGGGCGCCATCCCGGCCGGCCCGACGACGCCGCGCATCTGCTCCCAGTAGAACGGATAGCCCTTCTCGGCGAAGGTCGGAACGTCCTTCGCGTCGGCGATGCGCTTGTGCGCGGCGACCGCGAGGTTCTTCGCCTTGCCGGCCTCGACCTGCGCGGTGATCTCGTTCGGGTTCATCACGCCGGCATCGATGTGGCCGCCGAGCAGCGCCGCGGTCACCTCGCCGCCCGAGTTGAACGGCACGTACTTCAGCTTGATCTTCGCGGACTCCTCGAACAGGTGCGCGAAGATGTGGTCCTCGTTGTGGACGCCGGTCCCGCCGACCGTCAGCTGGCCGGGCTTCGCACGCGCGGCGCTGACGAAGTCCTCGATCGTCTTGTACGGCGATTCGCTGCGCACCGAGAGCATCAGCTCGTCGATCGCGACGATCATCAGGACCGTGATCGCGTCGCGGTGATTGCCGGGCAGGCGGCCCTGCAGCTTGCCCGACACGATCATCGGCGTCGCGCCCGCGACCACATGCGGGTCGCCCTTCTTGTTGATCAGGTAGCTGTAGCCGATCGTGCCGCTGCCGCCGGGACGGTTGTTGACGTTGAGCGGCACCGGCGACCATTTGTTCTCGTCGATGATCCCGGTGATCATGCGCATCAGGTTGTCGGTGCCGCCGCCGGGCGCGAACGGCACGACGACCTCGATGCCCTTCGACGGATATTTGGCCTGGGCCGCCGCGGTGGCGGGCAGTCCGGCGAGCAGCGCGACCGACGCTGCCGTCGCGACGAGATGTTGCATCAAGCCCATCAGATGTCGTCTCCTGGTTCTGTGCGATCTGAATGCGAAGCACCCTTGAACGAGGCCTTCGCAAAATCACTCTAGCAGCGGGAACTTCGCCGTCTGCTTGGTGTTGGCCCTAGCAACCGCATGGGCAGCAGCGGGCCGCGCAACCATCGCCCGCACCCCGCCGCGCGGCGCCCGCTCGGCTACGATCGAGCGACCCCGACCCGCTCTCTCGCCGCCCTCCGATGGACCCCACGACCTTGACCGATCACGTCCTCGTCGCACGCGACGGCCCGATCCTCACGTTGACGTTCAACCGTCCCGAAGCGCGTAACGCGATGACGTGGGACATGTACCAGCGGCTCTACGACACCTGCGAGGAAGTCGATGCCGACGATGCGATCCGCGTGCTGGTGCTGAAGGGCGCCGGCGGCAAGGCATTCGTGGCCGGCACCGACATCGCCCAGTTCAGCGCCTTCAAGAGCGGCGCCGACGGGGTCGAATACGAACGCAACGGCGACCAGCGCTCGGGCCGCCTCGCGCGTGTCAGGAAACCCGTCATCGCGCAGATCGAGGGCTATGCGGTCGGCGGCGGATTCGGCATCGCGGCCGGCGCCGACCTGCGCATCGCGACCCCCGACGCGCGCTTCGGCGCGCCGATCGCACGCACGCTCGGCAACTGCCTGTCGATGCAGGCGTATGCGCGCTATCTCGACCTGCTCGGCCCGTCGCGCCTGAAGGAGCTGATCTTCACCGCGCGCCTGATGCCGGCCGACGAGGCGCTCGGCGCCGGCTTCGTCCATGAGATCGTCGCGCCCGACGCGATCGAGGCCCGCGTCCGCGCGCTCGCCGAGACGGTCGCCTCGCATGCGCCGATCACGTTGTGGGTGACCAAGGAAGCGATCCGCCGGATCCAGGCAGCGCGCGCGCTGCCGGACGGCGACGACCTGATCGCGACGACCTACGGCAGCGCCGACTTCAAGGAAGGCGTCGGCGCCTTCCTCGAGAAACGGCCGCCGCGCTGGTCCGGCAAGTAGGCTCCGTCCACGCAAAGGAATCGACATGGACTCGCTCGTCAAGGTGCTTGCGCAATGCGACGTGATGAACGTGACGCTGTCCGATCCGAACGGGCCGCGCCATGCGATCGACCTCCAGTTCCAGAGCTGGGATCCGCCGGACGATCACGAGCTCGAGGAATCGCCGGTCTATCGACTGCTGCCGGAGACGGCCCGGCTGCTGGTCCTCGAGCTGACCAATGCGATCGAGCGACTCGGCGCGGAACCGATGAGCGCGCGCGGAACGTCCGCCGACGTCTGGGCACGCGATGTGCCGGTTGACGGTCGGACCCCAGGAGGCTCCGACATGGACATGGTCATCTCCGCTTTTAGCGATGCGTCGGCCGCGCAGCGTGCCGCCACCCGGCTGGTCGATTCGGGCTTCGCCGCGCAGTCGGTGCACCTGCACCGGCATGGCGTGCCGGCCGAGAACGCGGCCGGCCTCAAGGTCGACGAGTACGCGACGGGCGGGCTGGTCAGCAACGTGCTGAGCCTGCTCGACGGCATCTTCGACACCGCGAAGCCGCCGCAGGAGGCGCAGAGCTACGACGACGCGGTGCGGCGCGAGGAAGGCATCGGCGTCTCGGTCAGCGTCGACAGCGAGGCCGATGCCGCGCGCGCCGAAACGATCCTCAGCGAAGCCGGGGCGACGAAGGTCTCGCGCCTGCCGTCGGACACGCCGGTTGTCGGCACCTGACGACGAATCGGCTCGGCGGCCGCCGATACGGCCCGTTCCCGCGCGACGTCACGCGCCGGCCGAGCGCGCGTGCCACGGGATCTTGCCGCCGTCGAGCCACATGCGGGCCGTCGCCCAGCCGACATTCATCGCCTCCGCACTGCTCTTGCGGTAGCACTCCGGACCGCACGGCACGACGAACGGAAGTGCCTTGCCGTCGAGACGCGAGACCGTGACGTGCGGTTCCCAGTACTGGACGTCGGGCAGGTAGCGGACCCCGCCGCTGATCGAGAACGCCCCGATCACTTCGGTTCGACCTTCGAGGGGCTCACCTTCCGTGCTCATTGCGTTTCGATCAGGAGGACGACGGGAGGACTAGGAGACGGTGCCGGCACGGTCACTGCGGGGCTGTCCGGCGCGGATGTTCGAGGAGATCGCCGCACCACCGTCTGCGTCGATGCTACGGCGACCGCGTCGCGATTGAAATCCCTTGCCTGGGGGGCAACGCGCTGGCATCGTCGCACGCAGCGCGAGCTTTCCGAAGGCCGGTGCGCATGTACAGTCGACGAACGTATTTCCACTGATGGCGAAAGCACCTGCAGCGTCGCAGATCGGCCTGCGCCGAAGCGCCGCGCTGGCACTCTCGCTCGCGCTCGTCGGCTGCCAGTCGGTACCGCCTTCGCGCGCCGGCGCCGCAGCGCCGCTCGACCCGATTGTCGTCACGGTCGTGGCCGAGATCTCCGCGGCGCGCGTTGAACGCAGCATCCGCACGCTCGCCGCGTTCGGGACTCGTCACACGTTGTCGGAGACCGAATCCGAGAGCCGCGGCATCGGCGCCGCACGGCGCTGGATCAAGGGCGAGCTCGACGCCTGCTCGCAAGCCGCCGGCGGCCGGCTGAAGGTCGCGCTCGAGGAGCATCTCGAGCCGGTCGGACCGCGTGTGCCGCGGCCCACCGCGCTGGTCAACGTCGTCGCGACGTTGCCGGGCAGCGATGCGATATCGCGCGATCGCCTGTATGTCGTCAGCGGCCATTACGACTCGATGCCGAGCGACGTGCTCGACCCGCTCTCGGCAGCGCCCGGCGCCAACGACGACGCATCGGGCGTCGCGGCGGTGATCGAGATGGCCTGCGTGATGGCGCGGCATCGCTTCGATGCGACCTTGATCTTCCTGGCGGTCGCCGGCGAGGAGCAAGGCCTGCTCGGGTCGACCCATTGGGCCGAGCAGGCGCGCCGGCGCGGTCTGCGCGTCGACGCGATGATCACGAACGACATCATCGGCAGCCCGGTCGGCGATGCCGGCCAGCGCGACGCGCGCCAGGTTCGCCTGTTCGCCGACGGCCTGACGCCGCTGCTGCGGCTCGCGTTGCGCGCGCCGAACGCACGCTCGAGCGACGACGCGGCCGCTGCCGAAGCGGCGCGCGCGCTGCTCGAAACACAGACCCGTGCCGGCGGCAATGCCGATCTGCCGACCCACCAGCTCGGCCGTCACCTGAAGGAGGCGGGCGAGCGCTACGTGCCCGGCTTCCACGTCAACCTGATCCAGCGTCCCGACCGCTACTTGCGCGGCGGCGACCACCTGCCGTTCCTGGAGCGCGGCTATGCGGCGGTGCGCTTCACCGAGCCGTTCGAGAACTTCGCGCACCAGCACCAGAACGTGCGGGTCGAGAACGGCAGGCAGTACGGCGACCTGCCGGAGTTCGTCGATGCAGCGTATGTCGCCGATGTCGCGCGCATCAATGCCGCCGGCCTCGCGACGCTCGCGCTGGCGCCGGCGGCACCGCGCAATGTGCGCATCGAAGTGCTCCGGCTCGGCAACGACACGACGCTGCGATGGGATCCGAACGTCGAAGCGGATCTCGCCGGCTATCGCGTCGTCTGGCGGGACACCGGCTCGCTGGTCTGGCAGCACCGCCGCGACGTCGGCAACGTGGTCGAGACGACACTGTCGAACCTGTCGAAGGACAACGTGCTGTTCGGCGTGCAGGCGATCGATCGCGACGGCAACGCCAGCCCCGCCAGCTTCCCGCTGCCGTTGACCCGTTGACTCGATCCGACTGCTAATCCATCGGGAGGAAACTGCGATGACCATCGTCGTCCGGCGCGATCGAACGCGCAGCATGATGCACACCGTGGCCGTGCGCCAGCACGCCTTCACGGTCGACGAGCCGCCGGCGAACGGCGGCGAAGACGCCGGCGTGACGCCGCATGAGCTCTACGACAGCGCGCTCGGCGCCTGCAAGGCGCTGACGGTGCTGTGGTACGCGAAGCGGCGGAAGATTCCGCTCGACGACGTCGAGGTCACGGTCGAGCGCGACGACAGCGCGGAGCGCCAGGGCGTCTACCGGCTGCGCGTCGCGCTGGCGCTCGGCGGGCCGCTGAGCGCCGAGCAGCGCCAGGAGCTGCTGAACGTCGCCGCGAAGTGCCCGGTCCACAAGCTGATGACGCAGGTCACGACGGAGATCGAGACGGCGCTGGTTCCGATCGCCGGCTGAAGCGGCCATGCGAGCCACCATCGTCTTCCAAGGACAGATCCTCGAGCCGGATGCGTTCGAGCGGCGCGTCCTGCGCTCGGCGGCGGTGCTGCGCTCGGTCGGCATCGGCGAAGGCGATGTCGTCGCGATGCTGATGCGCAACTCGCCCGAGGCGATCGAGGTCATGGTCGCGACACGCCACCTGGGCGCCCAGTGGTGCCCGGTGAACTGGCACTTCAAGACCGACGAAGTGCAGTTCATCCTCGCCGATTCCGGCGCCAAGGTGCTGATCGCCGATGCCGCGTTGCTGTCCGCGCTCGGCGGCCTGCAGACCGGTGACGCGAAGCTCTGGACGGTGCGCGGCAGCGTGCCGGAGGCGGCGGCATGGGAGCCGGTTCGCGACGCGATGCCGCCGCTCGACGCATTGCCGGCCGCCCCGCGCGGCGCGATGTTCTACACCTCCGGCACCACCGGCCGGCCGAAAGGCATCGTGCGCGAGCCGATGACGCCGGCGCAAGCTGAGGCGTCGGTCGCGATGCGGCGCGCCGCCTACGGCATCGAGTCGCCGCTGCGCGCACTGCTCACTGCGCCCTGGTACCACAGCGCTCCGAACGGCTTTGCGCTCGGCGTCGTGCTGGACGGCGGCACGCTCTACATCGAAGAGCGCTTCGATGCCGAGCGCACGCTCCGGCTGATCGACGAGCACCGTCTGACGCATGCGTACCTGGTGCCGACGATGTACGTTCGGATGCTCGCCTTGCCGGCGCCGGTGCGAGCCCGATACGACCTCGGCTCGATGCGCTTCGTCTCGTCGACCGGCAGCCCGTGCCCGCCCGACGTGAAGCGCGCGATGATCGACTGGTGGGGGCCGGTGATCAACGAGTGCTACGGCGCCAGCGAGCTCGGCTATATGACCTTGCTGACCAGCGCGCAGGCGTTGCAGAAACCCGGTTCGGCCGGCGCACCGCTGCCGGGTGTCGTGTTGAAGATCCTCGACGACGACGGTCGCGAACTGCCGGCCGGCACGCCGGGGTTGATCTACATCCATCAGCCGGCCACGCCCGACTTCAGCTATGTCGGCAATGCGGAGGCGCGGGCGCGCATGGAAGTCGGCGGCCTGAAGACGATGGGCGACATCGGCTACCTCGACGACGACGGCTTCCTCTTCATCGTCGATCGCAAGGCCGACATGGTGATCAGCGGCGGCGTCAACATCTACCCGGTCGAGATCGAGATCGCGTTGCAGGGAATGCCCGGCGTCGCCGATTGCGCGGTGTTCGGCATTCCCGACGACGAGTTCGGCGAGGCGCTGGCCGCCGCCGTGCAGCCCGCAGCGGGCGCCGTGCTGACCGCCGACGCTGTGCGGGCCTGGCTGAGCGAGCGCATCGCCGGCTACAAGGTACCGCGGATCGTGAGCCTGCATGCGGAACTGCCGCGCGAGGACACCGGCAAGATCTTCAAGCGCAAGCTGCGCGAACCCTATTGGGCGGGGCGCGCGCGCAACGTCTGAGCCGATCCGCGGCGTCGGTCACGGACGGCCCTTCGAGACGATGCTGAAGTAGATCAGGCCGACGATCACGGCGACCGCGATCGCGGCGAGCGCGATCGCGATCCAGATGCAGCCGCGCGGACGCTTCATGCGGCCCGATCGGATTCGGGTGCCGCTCGACCGGCGCCGGCGGCGAGCTCGCGCCAGACGGCCACCGTGACTGCCATCAACGTCGGGCCGACGAACAGTCCGAGCAGACCGAGCGTCTCCAGACCGCCGACGATGCCGAGCAGCACCAGCACGAACGGCAGCTTCGACGGGCCCGCGATGAGCAGCGGACGGAGGAAGTGATCGACGACGAAGATAAGCGCCGCGCCACCGACGAGCAGCACGAGGGCCGCGGTCGTGCTCTGCGCGACAAACAGCGACGCGGCGGCGCCGGCCAACGCGAGGCCGGCGCCGAACGGGACGATGCCGAGCAGGCCCGTCAGCAGGCCCCAGAACGCCGGATGCGGCAGGCCCGCGAGCCGGTAGCTCGCCGACATCGCAACCGCCAGGCCGAGGCCGACCAGCAGCAGTCCGTTCACCGTCTGCCGAACCATCACGACCGCCATCCGCGTCGTCACGAGACCCTGCGGTCCAAGATAGCGCGCGATGACGGCCTCGAGCTGCGCCGCGAGGCCGGCTCCGCGCCAGTAGACGAAGAACAGCACGAGCACGCAGAAGAACACCGCCATCGCGCGATGGGCGATCTGCGTGACGATGCCGCGTCCGGCCTCGAGCCGGATGTGGGCGACCAGGCCGTGGAGCAATTCACCGAGCGCGCCTGGCTCGGCGATCCGGGCCGCCCATTGACCTTCGAGCCAGCGGCCGATGACCGGCAGATGGGCCAGCCACGCGGGTGCCGGCACGCCGGTGTCCCGGCTGCTTTCCCAGAAGCGCAGCAGCGCCGGCACTTCGCGCAGCGCGTAGTGCGTCAGGATCACGACCGGCAACAGCAGCAGCAGCGCGGCCGCGAAGGTCAGCAGCGCGGCACTGATGCGCTCGGGATGGCGGCCGCCGATCGACCGTTGCAGTCGCCGGTGCAGCGGCCAGGTGCTGATCGCGATCAGCACCGACCACGCGATCGCGATCAGCGAGCCTCTGAGCAGATAGCCGGCCGCCACGAAGACGGCCAGCGCGGCAGTGGTGCGGATGGTGACGGATTTCAAATCAGCCGGTCGGACACTGGAACCGAGCGCACTGTAGGCCATGCGTCCAGTCCGCCGGGCTCGGATCGACCACCCCCGACCCGTCGCGCGCTTGGCCGCGGCATGAACCCGCGGTCGGACTCGCGCGGCTCCCGCAGCCGGTCACCTGCCTGTCGACAACGTCGCCTCGAGGCTCTGCTTGCCGTCGAATACGGCGGACCATGGGTCGCCGCGCTTCCGGTCCACGTTGACGGTCGCGATGCGGAACTGCACCGGCTGCGCGTCCTCGAGTTCGCGCCAGGAGAGCGGCATCGAGACCGGTGCGCCGGGCAGGCCGCGCGGGCCATACGGCGCGCTGATCGACTTGCCGCGCACGTTCATGTTGAAGTCGATGAAGACCTTGCCGATGCGTTCAGCGGTGCTCCATTCGGTCGTGATCGCCGCGGCGTGCTCGCTCATCACGTGCTTGCTGATCATCGCGGCCATCCGCCGCACGACATCGAAGGAAAGCGTCCGCTCGATCGGCACCACCACATGCAGGCCGGTCTTGCCGGAGGTCTTGACCGACGACTCGAGCGCCATGCCGTGCAGGACGTCCCGGAGCCAGAACGCGACCCGCTTCGCCTGCTCGAAGCCCTCCCGATTCGGCTCCGGCTCGGCGCCGCTGCGCTCGCTTCCCGAGTAGATGTACGGATCGAGGTCGAACAGCATGTAGTCGGGGAAGTTGACTGCCGACTGCGCCAGCTCGGCTGCCGATCCACTGCTCACCGAACGCACGGCCGGCGCGTCGTCCGCGCTGACCCTCGAATGCCAGGTGTGGACTTCGAGGACGCCGCGCTCGGCGAGCCAGACCAGCGTCGCCAGGTTGTTGCAGAGCAGGTACGCGTCGTCGACGCCTTTGGTTTCGGAAAAGACCGTCGCCGTCTCGACATACGCCGGCAACGCCGACTCCGGATGCTTCTGCAGCATGCGCCGCCCGCCGATGCCGCCCGGCCAGCGGAACAATGTCAGCGGACGGTCGCGCAGATGCGGCAGCATCAGCGGTGCCATCCTGATCAGGTAGCGGATCAGGTCGAGCTTCGAGGTCGCCGCCTGTCCGAGCTCCGGCACCTCGGGCCAGTAGACCCGCTGGAGGTTGCTGAGCCGGATCGAGTGTCCCCCGACCTCCAGCGTCGACAGCGGCTGCTCGAGCGCGGCGAGCAGACGACGCAGTTCGGTCGCATCGGGCAGGTTCGGATGCTGCGTTCGACTCGCGGGTCTGCTGTCGGTCGTGGCGCGCTGCGAGGCGGTCGCAGCGACGGCTCTCGGCGGCGCGACGGCGTCGGCCGGCAGGTTGCCGCCGCGCCGGATGGAGCGCGGATCGACGTCACCGCGCATCCGCACGAAGACCGGGGCGCGGAGGCGCGCGTCCGGGGTCCAGTCGGCGTAGGCGACCTCGGCGACGAGTTCGGGCCTGAGCCACGTCGTGCCGGCGCGCACCGGCACCTTCTCGGCGAACGGCGACCGTGGCACGACCAGCGGCGCGACACGGGCCAGCAGGTCCGCGATCGTGCCTTCGTCGTAGCCGGACCCGACGTTGCCCGCGTAGCGCAGCGTGTCGGCATCGTCCCAGTAGCCGACCACCAGCGAGCCGAACCGTTCGCGCTCACCCTTGCCCTTGCTGAAGCCGCCGATCACGAACTCGCCGGTGTGCGTGTGCTTGACCTTGAGCCAGTCGGGCGACCGCTGTCCGGCCTGATAGAGGGAGAGCTTGCGCTTCGCCACGACCCCTTCGAAGCCGGTGTCGAGCGCCGCGGCATAGAGCGCGACGCCGTCGTCGTGCGCGTCGACCAGCTTCACGTGAGCGGTCGGTCGGACCCGCGCGTGCAGCAGGCGGCGCCGCTCCACGTACGGCAGCCCGCGCAGGTTGCGGCCCGCTTCGTGCAGCAGGTCGAAGCAGAAGAACAGCGCGGGCGCGCGCCGTTCGGCAGCCGCGATCTCGCCATCGGTCGACAGGCCCGCCCGGTTCTGCAGCGCGTTGAACGACGGCCTGCCGTCGGAACCGAGCGCGATGATCTCACCGTCGAAGATGCAGTCGGCGTCGCTGACGGATTGCAGCTCGGCGGCGATCGAAGGGAACATGCGCGTGTAGGCGAGTCCGCGCCTCGACACGAGGCTCACCGCGCCGCGCTGCAGGAAGGCGAGGATCCGGTAGCCGTCGAGCTTCGGCTCGAAGAGCCAGGCCGGGTCGCGGAACGGCGCTTTCGCCGACTGCGCCGCCATCGGCACGAGCTTCGTGGGGAACGCTTCAGGGGTGCCCTTCCCCATCGCGCCTCACGCCGCCTTGCGCGCGGTCTTCTTCGAAGCCGTCCCCTTGGTTGGTGTCGATGTCGACGCCGATCGCCTGGCGGCCGGCTTCGCAGTCGCCGGACCCTTGCGCGCTGCGGCGTCCTTCTTCGGCGCCCGATTCGGCGCGCTCCGTTGGGCCGACGGTTTCGCCGCCGCGGTCTTTGCGGCGTTCGCGTTCCGCACCGGCGTCGCCTTCTTCGCAGCATGCGCGCGCGCGGCTTCTTTCGCCTCGGCCGGCTCGGTCCTCGCGCCGAGCGATTTGCGCAGGACCTGCATCAGGTCGATCACCTCGGCGCCTCCCGCGGAGTCGTCGTCGACGTCCTCGAGCGTCTCCATCGCGATCACGCCCTTGCCGGATTTCGCCTTGCGCTGCGCGAACTCGCGCAGCGCCTGCGCCTCGATGTCTTCCATCTCGGCCATGTCCAGATCGTCCTCGCTGAGCGCATCGATCGCCTTGCCCAGCGCGCGGACTTGTCCGGCATCCGCCTTGCCGGGCCGGGGCAGGCCGATGGTCTCGGGCGTGCGCAGCTCGTTCGCATAGCGCAGCACTTCGGCGCGCAGCATGCCGTTCTCGGACAGGATCGCCACCAGGTACTCATGGTCGCGCATCACGAAGCTGCCGATCCCGGCCTTGCCGCTCTTCGCCATCGTCTGGGCCAGCAAGGTGTACGCCTTGCCGGCACGCTCGTCCGGCGCGAGGAAGTAGGGCCGCTCGTAGAAAGACGGCGGGATCGCAGCGACCGGCACGAAGCTCTTCAGGTCGATGTCGCGCGATTTCTCCGGGGCGACCGATTCGAACTCCTCGTCCGTGATCACGACCATCTTTCCGGATTCGGTCTCGTAGCCGCGCACCAGGTCGTCGTTGTCGAGAACCTTGTCGTCCTTCGGGCAGTAGTAGCGCCGGCCGAGCGCATGACCCTCGTCGTCGACCAGCTTCATCGACTTCTGGCGGGCTCGCGCCGCGGCCAGCAGATCGACCGGAATGCTGACCAGCCCGAACGTGATCGTGCCCGACCAGAACGAGCGGACCGGAGCCGACGGCGCCTTGTCGTCAGGCAACCTTCTTCCCCTTGGACGCCGCGAGGCTGGCACGCAGGCTCTCGGCGAGATCGCCGGTCGGCTCCTTGCGCTCGGGCTTCACGAGGCGCAGCTTGCTGCCCTTCGCCTTCGCGTCGATCAGCTTGGCAAGGCGCTCGCGGTGCTCGTTCTGCCATTGCTCGGGCTCGAACGCGCCGGTGATCGAATCGATCAACTGCTCGGCCAGCTTGACCTCCGCATCGGAAGGCGTGCGCGCCTTGTCCGGCCGGATCGCCGGCAGGTCCAGCACCTGCTCGGCACGGCGCAGCGTCGTCATCCGCAGATAGCCGTCGGCGACCGACAGCGCGCCGAGATAGCGCTTGTCGCGCATCACCCAGCGCGCGATCCCGATCCGGTCTTTCGCGTCGACGGCCTGGGCCAGCGCGAAATACGCGCCGTCGTCATCGTCGGGACCGAGCACATAAGGGCGGTCGAACCATTGGTCGCCGAGCGCGCCGCGCGGCACGAAGCGCAGCAGCTCGATCGTGCGATCGGCGGCCGGCTCGAGCTTGTCGAGCTCATCCGGCTCGAGGATCACCGCGCGCTCGGCGTCGAGCGGGAAGGCCTTGCGCTGCGCCTCTTTCGGCACCTCGCGACCGTTGTCCTTGCGGACGATGCGCTGCTCGACCGGGGTCAGGTCCTTGTCGTGCAGCAGGTGGAAGTGCACGACCTGATCCTGGACCGCCGAATACAGCTTCACCGGCACTTGGTGCTGGCCCAGCACCAGCGCGCCCTTCCAGATCGCACGCGCACTCATCGTGTCGGCCGCGGCGTTGCTCGCAAGGTTCGATCGGGGCGCATCGCCTTGTATTGGCAATCGATGCGCCCGACACCGCATCGATCCGGACCTGTACGCGCCGGTGCGCGGGCGCGGTGACCGCTAGGCCGGCGAGCCGTCGTCGGCTGCGCGCCGATCGAATTCGACCTGCGCCTTGTCGATCGAATCGAGATGGGCGAACGCCCAGCTGCCGAGTTCCTCGACCGGTTCGCGCAGCGAGTGGCCGAGCGCGGTCAGCTCGTAGTCGACGCGGGGCGGAACCGTCGGATAGACGGTGCGCGTGACGAGCCCGTCGCGCTCGAGGCCGCGCAAGGTCAAGGTCAGCATGCGCTGCGAAACGCCGCCGATCTGTCGCTTCAGCTCGCTGAACCGACGCGGGCCTTCGGCCAGTTGCATCACGACCAGGACGGACCACTTGTCGCCGATGCGGGCCAGCACGCGGCTGACCCGCGAGCACTCGCTCGCGAGCGAATGTCCGGCCTTGCCGACGCCGTTCGGAGCCGGGGCCGGTGCTTTGCGCCGGTCGGTTCCCTGCGTGTGCCTGCGTATCAAAGTTGTGCCGTCTTGACGTGCCATCCCTGGTCACCAATTATGCCTAGGTATCCATTTTATACCTTGTGAAAGGCTGATCATGTCCAAACGTCTTCTTCATCTCGATTCGAGCATCCTCGGCGGCAACTCCGTCAGCCGGGCGCTCTCCGCCTCGGTCGTCGCCCGTCTGCAGAAGGCCGACCCCGGCCTGCAAGTGACCTATCGCGACCTCGCCGGAACGCCGATCGCGCACCTGACCGGCGCTTACCTCGCCGCCGGCCAGACCGACAAGAGCGGCCTCGACCCTGCGCTGCAGGCCGACCTCGCAGTCGGCAGCGCGGTCCTCGACGAGTTCCTCGGCGCCGACATCGTCGTCGTCGGCGTCGGCTTCTACAACTTCGGCATCCCGAGCCAGCTGAAGGCCTGGGTCGACCGCCTGGCCATCGCCGGCAAGACGTTTCGCTACACCGAGAAAGGACCGCAAGGGCTGGCGGGCGGCAAGCGCGTGATCCTCGCGATCGCCCGCGGCGGCTACTACGGCGCCGG
>Ga0207648_10004613_pt1 | contig 14128 bp, 13 predicted proteins | sample KBSMisM32_FD_184310 | JGI IMG/M metagenome (GOLD analysis project Ga0207648, IMG submission 184310) | Miscanthus rhizosphere microbial communities from Kellogg Biological Station, Michigan, USA - KBS Miscanthus M3-2 (SPAdes) (version 2) | ecosystem: Host-associated > Plants > Roots >...
CTCGCAACCGACTTCGATCAGTTGTATGGCGTGGCGACGGGGCCGGGCGACACTGTCGTATTCGCCGAACTCGGCACCGGTCGCGTGCTTGCCCTTCGATCGGGCAGCGTCGAGACCCTGGCGTCCTCGTTGTGTGATCCGGTCGGCGTGGCGTTCGACCCCGATGGCAATCCGTTGGTCGCGGAGTCCGGTGCGGGACGAGTGGTGCGGCTGTCGGGGTCGTCCGCAGAGACCGTGGCGGACGGATTGCGGCGGCCGCAAGGCATCCTCGTCGTCGACAGTCAGCTCTATGTCGTCGATGCCGGCGCCAAGGAAGTGATCGCGTTCGACCTCAACAGCAAGGAGCGTCATACGATCGCGTCCGGCCTTCCCGTAGGAGCTCCGCCCGGCGTGGAACCCAAACCACTGAAGGGAATGCCACCGTTCTCCGGGCCGCAGGGGCCCTTCGCGGGCATCGCCGCGGGCCGCGATGGCACTCTTTACGTTTCGGCGGACGGTGACGGCAGCGTGCTTGCGCTGCGACGGGTCGGCACGTGACGGTCACGCCGGCCGACCACCGCTACCTTCAGGTCGCACGCACCCTTCGCAAGGAGATCGTCGACGGCGTCTACCCCGTGGGCTCACAGTTGCCGACCGAACACGAGCTGTGCGAGCGATTCGCGGTGAGCCGCTACACGATCCGCGAGGCCCTGCGCCGGCTTCGCGAGGACAACCTGGTCGCGTCGCGGCCCAGGGCAGGCACCCTCGTCATCCCGCGCTCGGCGACGAATTCCTATGCGCAGGACGTGATGTCGATCAACGACCTGCTCGCGTTCGCAACCGGCGCACCGTTCACGATCGAGTCGAACGCGATGGTGACTGTCGACGACGACCTCGCCGCGCGGACCGGTCTCGACGTCGGATCGCAGTGGCTCGCGGTGCGCGGCTACCGGCAGGCCGACGAGAGCCAGGCGCCGGTGTGCAAGACCGAGTACTACATCAACCGCGCCTTCGCCGCGGTGGGCAGGCTGTTGCAAAGGCACTCAGGCCCGATCTTCCCGCTGATCGAAGACCTCTTCGGGGTGAGCGTCGTCGAGGTGCATCAAGAAATCTCTGCGATCGCGACGTCTCGTGAACTGGCAACGTTGCTAGGAGTCGAAACGGGCAGTGCCGCACTCGAAATGCAACGGACCTATACGACGTCGGACGGTGAGGTCGCCCAGGTGACCGTCAACACGCATCCCTCGGCGCGGTATCGCCATTCCATGACCATGCGCAGGATCAAGGGTTAGGTTCGGGTCCGTGAGGGTCGACGACGATCGCACAGCCGAGACGTATCGCCGCGGGCTGTGGGTTCGCTCCACCCTCGCCGATTCATTGCGCGATGCCGCGCGCCGCACACCTGACCGAACGGTTCTGGTCGACGGCGACATCCGACTCGACTGCCGAACGTTACATGAGCGGGCGAGCACGCTGGCGCACAGTCTCATGGCGCGGATGCCGCCGGGCAGCGTGGTGTCCTTCATGCTGCCGAACTGGCATGAGGCGGCGGTCATCTACCTTGCGGCGACGCTTGCCGGGATGGTCGTGAATCCCGTTCTGCCTTCGCTGCGGGACCACGAACTGCAGTTCATCCTGTCCGACGCCGACAGCCGCGCGATCTTCATCCCGGCCGACTTCGCCAAGCACAACTACGTCGCGATGCTGGATCGCGTCACCTCAGCGATGGCCTCACCGCCCGAGGTAGTGGTGTTGCGAGGCGACGCGGGACGCCACACGCCGTATCCGTCGCTGTTCACCGGAACCGGCGCGACGGGCCTGCCGGTGCTGAACCCCGACGGCGTCCGCATGATCCTCTACACGTCGGGCACCACGGGCCGGCCGAAGGGCGTTCTGCACACCCACAATTCGATCCACGCCCTGATCGCGCAGATCGGCGACCACTGGCAGGTTGATGACGGCGACGTGTTCCTGGTCCCGTCGCCGATCGCACACATCGGTGGATCCATCTACGCCTTCGAATGCCCGCTGCTGCTGGGCACCACTGCGGTTCTGATGGAGCGGTGGGACCCGGATGCCGCTGTGGCGCTGATCAAGGACGAGCTCGCGCGCAACCCCACGCTGCTCGGGCTCGACCGGCTGCTCGAGGCACAGCTCCTTGCCGCCCCCGCGGACCGCCGCCACGACCTGGAGCTCGTCAAGGGCCTCGTGGCGCAACATATCAAGCGCCTCGGCATGTACAAATGCGACCATTGCGGCTTTCGCGCCAAGCAGTACTACTGGCGCTGCCCGGGGTGCCTGCGCTGGGAGACGTATTCGCCGCGCCGCACGGAGACGCCGGATGGCTATGCTTGAGCCAGCGATCAGAGGTCAGGAATCAGGGATCAGGAAAAGCGTCATGAACTCGTCAGATCCGAAAGTTATCGTCGCGCTTGATTTCCCCGAACCGGTGGCGGCCTTGGCGCTCGCCGATCGGCTCGATCCGAAGGAATGCGCGCTGAAGGTCGGCAAGGAGCTCTTCGTGAGCGGCGGGCCGGAGCCCGTGCGGCGGATGGTCGACCGGGGCTTCAACGTGTTCCTCGATCTCAAGTTCCACGACATTCCCAATACCGTGGCGAGTGCGTGCGCGGCGGCGGTGAAGCTTGGCGTTTGGATGATGAACGTGCACGCGAGTGGCGGACGCGCGATGCTGCGCGCGGCACGCGAGGCGGTCGACACCACCGCGTTGGCGACGAGTCGCAGGACGCCTCTGCTGATCGGAGTGACGGTATTGACGAGCCTGACCGACGACGATTTGCGCGAGGTCGGACACGCGAGCACCGTCATGGGCGAAGTTTCGGTGCTCGCGCAATTGGCCAGGGCATGCGGACTCGACGGCGTCGTTTGTTCGGCGCAGGAGGCCTCCTCGCTGCGGGCGCAATATGACCGAAGCTTCACGCTCGTCACGCCGGGCATCCGACTTGCGGGCGCCGAGCGGAATGACCAGGCTCGGACCGTGACACCGGAAGTCGCGATTGGCGCCGGCGCCGATTACCTGGTGATCGGACGGCCGATTACGCAGGCCGCCGATCCGCCGGCGACGCTGCGCGCGATCAACGTATCGCTTGCCAACGTGGGAGCGCCGGTCGCATGAAGGTCACGATGATCGGCACCGGCTACGTGGGACTCGTCACCGGCGCCTGCTTCGCCGAGGTCGGCAACGACGTCCTGTGCGTCGATGTCGATGCGCGCAAGATCGCGATTCTCAATGAAGGCGGCGTTCCGATCCACGAGCCCGGCCTCGAAGCGATGGTTCATCGGAACGTGGCGTCCGGCCGGCTGCGCTTTACCACCGACGTCGATGCTTCGGTCGCGCACGGCATGCTGCAGTTCATCGCGGTCGGCACGCCGCCCGACGAGGACGGCAGCGCCGACATGCAATACGTGATCCAGGCCGCACGGAGTATCGGCCGGCTCATGCAGGGGCCGAAGATCGTCGTCGACAAGTCGACGGTGCCGGTCGGCACCGCTGACCGCGTGCGTGCAGCCATCGCCGAGGAGCTCTCGAATCGCGGCGTCGACTTCGCATTTTCCGTGGCCTCCAATCCGGAGTTCCTGAAAGAGGGCGCCGCGGTCGAGGATTTCATGCGGCCGGACCGCGTCGTCGTCGGCGCCAGCGACGAACGCGCCATCGCCGTGCTGCGCGCGATCTACGCGCCGTTCATGCGCAACCACGAGCGCTTCCTGGTCATGGACGTGCGGTCGGCGGAGCTCACGAAGTACGCGGCCAATGCAATGCTCGCGACGCGCATCTCGTTCATGAACGAGGTCGCCAATCTTGCGGACTTGCTGGGTGCCGACATCGAAATGGTTCGCCAGGGCATTGGCTCGGATCCGCGCATTGGCTATCACTTCCTCTATCCGGGCGTGGGCTACGGCGGCAGCTGCTTTCCGAAGGACGTCAAGGCGCTGCAGTACACGGCCACGCAGTTCAGCCACCCGCTCAAGCTGCTCGCGGCGGTCGAAACCGTCAACGACAACCAGAAGCGCGTGCTCGTCGACAAGATCGCCGCGCGCCTCGGCGCCGACCTCACCGGCCGGACGTTTGCGCTGTGGGGACTCGCGTTCAAGCCGAACACCGATGACATGCGCGAGGCGCCGTCGCGCGTGATCGTCGATGCGCTGACGGCCCGTGGCGCGCGCATCGTTGCGTACGATCCGGTGGCGATGAGCGAAGCGAAGCGGGTGTTCGGCGGCGCCCCGCTCCTGTCGTATGCGGCATCGCCGCTGGCGGCATGCGAGGGTGCCGACGCGCTGGTCGTCGTGACCGAATGGAAGGAGTTCCGCAGCCCGGACTTCGAGGCGCTCAAGCTGCGCCTGCGCACGCCGCTGATTTTCGACGGACGCAACCTGTACAACCCCGTCGATGTGCGCGGCGCCGGCATCGAATACATCGGCATTGGCCGCCGGTGACTCGCGCGATCATGAGCCCCAAGCGGTTCGCCTCGTTTCAAGACGCCATTGCGCGCGCCCGCGTGCTGATCGTCGGCGACGTGATGCTCGACCGCTACTGGTTCGGCGAAGTGGAGCGCATCTCGCCGGAGGCGCCGGTGCCGGTCGTGAAGATCGCGCGCACCGAGGAGCGCCCCGGTGGCGCCGCGAACGTGGCGCGTAACGCAGCGGCGCTGGGCGCCCAGACTTCGTTGCTGTCCGTCGTCGGCGACGATGAACCGGGGAAGGCGCTCGCGCGTCTGCTCGCCAGCGACCGCGTGAAAACGTCGTTGCTGCGCGATGCGACGCTGCCGACGACGGTCAAGCTCCGCGTGATCGGCCGCCAGCAGCAGCTGTTGCGCATCGACTTCGAGACCCCGCCATCGCACGAGGTTCTGGCGGCGAAGCTGGCCGATTACGATCGTCTGGTGCCGGACGCCGATCTCGTCATTCTCTCCGACTACGGCAAGGGCGGTCTCGCGCACATCACAACGATGATCGAACGCGCACGGACCGCGGGCAAGCGCGTGCTGGTCGATCCCAAGGGCGACGATTTCACCCGCTACCGCGGCGCGTCGTTGCTCACGCCCAACCGCGGCGAATTCCGGCAGGTCGCGGGACCGTGGAAAGACGAGGCCGAGCTGACGGCGAAGGCGCAAGCGCTGCGGAGAGATTTGGCGCTCGACGCGTTGCTCATCACACGCTCGGAGGAGGGGATGAGCCTCTACTCGGACGATGGCGCCTTGACGATCCCGGCACAGGCGCGCGAGGTTTTCGATGTTTCCGGCGCGGGCGACACCGTCATCGCTACGCTGGGTGTCCTGCTTGCCGCGGGCGCGTCGTTGCCCGATGCCGTCCGTATCGCCAACCAGGCGGCGGGCGTCGTCGTCGGCAAGCTCGGCACCGCCGTCGTCCAGCCGCACGAGCTTCAGTAGCGCAACGCGATGGCCGGGTCGGATCGCCCACTGGACACGTACGCCGATGCTGCGAGTGTGCGCAAGGCGATCGTGGCCCGCTACGCCTGCCGCCTGCACGTCGCGCTGATCCTCGGCGCCTGCTTCATCGTCGGGCTGCTCGTCACGAAAGCGCTGCTGATCGCGGGCGTCCACGCGATGTGGATTCGCTATTCGCTGGCGCTGGTCGCCGCGTACCTGATCTTCTTGCTCGGCGTGCGCATCTGGTTGCGGCTGGCCGGATTCGATCGGCCGGTACTGCCATCGCGGCGGCGCAGTTACCTGCCGGATGTCGATATCGGCAATGTCGGCGGCAGCGGCGGCGGCAACAGTATCCGGGTGCCGATTTTCCGCGGCGGTGGAGGCGGCTCGGGCGGCGGCGGCGCCACGGCGAACTTCGGCGGATCGTCGCTTGCCTCGGGCCCGACGCCGGACTCTCCTGCACTCGCGCTCGGTTCCGGCGGTCGCTCGTCATCGTCAGGCGGCGGGGGCGGCGGCTTCGGCATCGACTTCGGCGACGACGGGTGGGTATTGCTCGCACTGATCGCCCTCGTCGCCGCGATCTTCGGCGGTGTGGTGTTCCTCATCTATGCTGCACCAACCATCCTCGCGGATGCCGCATTCGCCGGATTGCTTTCGGCGGGGCTCGTCCGCTCCACCCGGCACATCACGTCGGGTGGTTGGATCAGCAGCGTGGTGGGCCATACCTGGTTTGCGTTCGCGATCGTCCTTGTGCTGGCGCTGATATTCGCGATCGTCGCGCAACACCGATTTCCGGACGCGCATTCGCTGGTCGACGTGCTCCGTCGACTGTAGGCAGGCATGGCCAAGGCGAAGACTGTTTACACCTGCACCGAATGCGGCGGCGCCGCGCCCAAGTGGCAGGGCCAGTGTCCGCAGTGCGGCGCGTGGAACACGCTGGTCGAGAGTCTGGTCGCGACCACGGCGGTGCGCTTCGAAAGCGTGGCCGGAACCCGTTCGGTGATCACCTCGCTTGCGTCGGTTTCGCCGCAGCAAAACGAACGGATCCCGACGGGCCTCGAGGAGTTCGACCGGGTGCTGGGCGGCGGGCTCGTCGCGGGCGGCGTGGTGCTGCTGGGCGGCGATCCCGGGATCGGCAAGTCGACGCTGCTGCTGCAGGCGGCGGCCGCGTTAGGCGGCGTGCGCCGTACCCTTTACGTCACCGGCGAAGAATCGGTCGAGCAGATCGCGTTGCGCGCGCAACGGCTGGGCCTCGTCAACGCGCCGGTGGAACTGCTGGCGGAAGTGCAACTCGAGGCTATCGTCGCCGCCATCACCGCGACCCAGCCCGAGATCGTGGTCATCGATTCGATACAGACCGTCTACACCGAAGCGCTGCAGTCGGCGCCGGGCAGCGTTGCGCAAGTCCGCGAATGCGCGGCGCAGCTGACGCGGCTTGCCAAGCAGCGAGGCGTGGTGGTGATCTTCGTTGGCCATGTCACCAAGGAAGGCGCCATCGCGGGTCCGCGCGTGCTCGAGCACATCGTCGACGCGGTGCTCTATTTCGAGGGTGACCCGCATTCGAGCTTCCGGCTGGTAAGGGCGATCAAGAACCGGTTCGGCGCCGCCAACGAGCTTGGTGTGTTTGCCATGACCGAACGCGGGCTCAAGGGCGTGTCGAATCCGTCGGCGCTGTTCCTGTCGCAGCACCGCGAGGCCGTGCCCGGATCGGCGATCGTCGCCACCGTGGAAGGCTCGCGCCCACTGCTGGTCGAGATCCAGGCGCTGGTCGATCCGGTGCAGGGCGGCATGCCGCGCCGCCTAGCGGTGGGGCTGGACGCGCAGCGCCTCGCGCTGCTGCTCGCGGTGTTGCATCGGCATGGTGGGGTGGATACCGGCGGCTACGATGTCTTTATCAACGCGGTCGGGGGTGTGCGTATCCTGGAGCCGGCTGTGGACTTACCTGTATTGCTTGCTATCAATTCTTCGTTGAAAAACAGTGCATTGCCTGATAAATCTATAGTGTTTGGTGAGGTTGGATTGGCGGGGGAAATCCGCCCGGTGCAGCGGGGCCAGGAGCGCATCCGGGAAGCCGCGAAGCTCGGGTTCAGGACGGTCTTCATCCCCAGCGCCAACAAGCCGAAGCAGGGAGTCGACGGCGTGCGGATCGTGACGGTGGATCGCGTGGACCAGGCGCTCGCGGCGTTGCGGGAGTTCTAAGGCCATGCGTCCGCGCACATGAATTGCCGCCGACTACCGGCGGCTCTGCTGCTGGCCATCGGCATCCCATGCTCGTCGTACGCTGGCGCAGCCGATCTTTCGCTCGAAGCCCGGCGTGCCGACTTCGAAACGCTCGCGAATGCCATCGCGGAAGACTACGTCTACCTGGACGGCAAGCGTCGCTCGTGGTCAACGGTGCGCGAGCGTTACCTGTCCCGCGTCGAGGCTGCGTCCACCGCGGATGCCTGGGCAGCGGTAATCGAAGATGCATTGAGCGAGCTACACGATTTCCACATCGGCGTACGGCCGGGCAGTGCGCACCGCTGGCTTCCGGTTCCGACGGATGCCGACCTGTGGGCGGTCCCCGAGGGGGGGATCGCCCGGATCACCGCCGTCAGGGCGGGAAGCGATGCCGCGCGGGCGGGAATCGCGGTCGGCGACCGCATCGAAAGCATCGGTGGTATCGCTGTAGCCTCGGCCATCGATGCGCGGTTGGGGCCGGCGGTGAGCTCTAACGATCCGAGCAATCGCCAATGGGCGTTACTGTCGCTCGTCACCGGTCGCCGCGAAGAATCCCGCGGGTTCACGGTGAGTCGCGCAGGCGGGGCGCCGCGTGCGATCAAGCTTCCGGTGCTGCGTCGTTTCGAACGTCCAGGCGGTCCGCTAACTTCGTCGCGGACGCCGGAAGGCTTTGGCCTCGTCCGGTTGAACAATTCGCTGGGCGATATGGAAACCATTGCGGCTTTCGACGCAGCGTTGACTTCGCTGCGCGACACGCGTGCGCTGATTCTCGATCTGCGCGACACGCCGAGCGGCGGCAACAGCGCGGTCGCGCTCGGCATTCTCGGCCGCTTTGCCGCGAGCCGCGTTCCCTACCAGCGGCATCGCATTCCACGCTATGGCCGGCCGGACGTCGAGCGTAACTGGCAGGAGGAAGTCGCGCCACGTGGCCCGTTTACCTATCGAGGCCGCCTTGTCGTCCTCGTCGATCATTGGACCGGGAGCATGGGCGAAGGGATGGCCATCGGCCTGGACGCAATGCGCCGGGCCACCGTGATCGGTACGACGATGGGACAGTTGGCTGGTGCGACTGCAGACGTGGCGTTGCCGCGCACGGGACTCACCGTGGCGCTGCCCATGGAAGAGCTGTTCCACGTGAACGGCACGCCACGCCATCGGTGGGCGCCGCCGATCATCGTTGCGCCGGCCCCCGGTGACGGCGACCCGATCCTCGCCCGCGCCCGCACGTTGCTCAACGCGGCGCCGATTGCGCGCTAGAAACCTCGCGCCGGGAATCCGCTCGCCCCGGGGGTATCGCCGGGTTGCGCGTTGAACGATCCGAATGGGGCCGTTGCGTCCGGAAGACCGGGTCATTGCGTTTTGCGTGGGGGACCGCTATCGTTCGGCGCGGAGTGCCGCCCCTACGGACGCCAGATCCGCGGCGGTAAATACCAGGAGGAGACGCAACATGAAGATTCGCAATTGTGTGCGCAGCGCGCTGCTTGGGGTCATGGTCGCCATTGCGGCAAGTGGGTGGTTCACGGCCGCCACCGCGCAGAACCGCACGTTCAGCTTCGCGTACGACCAGCCGAACACGACCGCCTACGGCATCGCCGCCAACATCTTCGATGCCAAGCTCAAGGAGTTGAGCAACGGCACGATGAGCATCAATCAATTTCCCGGCGCGCAGCTCGGCCAGGAACCTCAGATGCTGCAGAAGATGCGCGCAGGTGACATCGACTTCGTCATCACGTCGACGGCGAACGCATCGACGCTGGCGCCGCAGGCCGGCGTGCTCTCGCTGCATTTCATCTTCCGCGACCAGGCGCACCTTGCGAAGGCGCTCGCCGATCCGGCGATCACGCAGGCATTCCGCGACATGGTCAAGGACCAGGTGCAGGGCGCGCAGGTGCTCGGCCTGCTTACGATGGGCATGCGCAACATGTACAGCAAGAAAGAAGTGAAATCGATCGACGACGTGAAAGGCCAGAAGGTGCGCGTGCAGGCGACCAAGACCGAGGACACGCTGTTCCCGGCCTATGGCGCGCAGACTGTGCATATGCCGTTTGGCGAGGTGTACACGTCGCTGCAGACCGGCGTGGTGAACGTGGCCGAGAATGGCGTCAACGTCTACCTCGCCAACAAGCATTACGAGGTGGCGCCGGTCCTGTCGATGACCGAGCATGAGGCCAACAACAACTGCATCTGGGTCAGCGACAAGACCTGGAACAGCCTGACGCCGCAGCAGCAGCAGTGGGTGCAGGCCGCGGCGGCCGAAGTGGGGAAGACCGAGCCGGCGCTGGCGCTGAAGCTCGAGAAAGATTCGGCCGACAAGTTGAAGTCCCTCGGCGTGAAGGTGGTGGAAAACGTCGACAAGACCGGGTTCATGAAGGCCGCCGGGCCGATCCAGGATCAACTGGCCGTCGAGCTCGGACCGCATGCCGTCAAGATCCTGAAGCTCGTCCGCGAAGTGAAGTAGCAGGACCCGCGTGGTCCGCAGGGCGGCGATATTCGGGCCGTCCTGCGGAAAACCATAACGTTCCCCCGCCGGCAATCCCGAAGCAAGGGTTTCCCTAGATGGCCGATTTCCGCGCCTTGATCCTCCAACGCCATCGCCACCTCAAATGGAAGGTGTTCGACAAACTGGAAGCGGTGCTGATGGTCCTCTGCGGCGTGTGCATTTTCATGTTCACGCTTTCGGTACTGTGCGACGTGATCACGCGCACGCTGGGCGCGCCGTGGCTGTGGTTGCAACAGCTGACGACCGCGTTCTTCACCTGGGGTGTATTCCTGGGCATGGCGGCGGCCACGCGGCGCAACGATCACTTCTATCTGACCGAGATCACCAAGCGAATGACCGGCGCACCGCGCAGTGCGATCGAGATCACCAATCGCGTGATCGTGCTGATCGTGTCGCTGATGCTGATCTGGTTCGGCTGGAAGAATGCGCTCCTTGACCTCGGCAGCTATCGGATGCCGTCGCTGATCCCGCTCACGTTCTATACAGGCATTGTTCCCTTCGCTGGCGTGCTGATCTTCCTGTTCACGATCGAGCAGCTCGTCAACGGGTGGAAGCACGGATTCGAAGGACCCGAGGACCGCGACAATCTGCCCCAGTTCGTCGTCGAGGAAATTGCGAAATGAGCGATCGCCGGGCCGCCCCAAGATCGCTCGCTCCCCCTCGGGGGGAAGGCGCGGAACGCGCCAAGGGGGTCCACCTATGACGCCGGGGGTCATCCTGATCCTGATGGCCGTCATGTTCCTGGGATTCGGCTACATGGGCGTCCCGGTGTCGTTCGCGTTGATGGCCGGCGTGTTCGTCGCGACCGCGTTTACGCAGGTCAGCCTGCAATCGATGGTCGGCCAGCTCTTCCACGGCATCGATTCCGAGACCTTGCTCGCGGTGCCGTTCTTCCTGCTGGTCGGCGAGCTGATGGCCTCCTCCGACGTGGTCCACCGGATGATCCGGTTGTCGCAGACGCTGGTCGGACATTTGCGCGGCGGGCTCGCGCAGGTGGTGACGCTGTTCAGCATGTTCTTCGCCGGCATCTCGGGCTCGTCGGTGGCCGACGTCGCCGTGCTGAGCCGTAGCGTGGCGCCGGAGATGGACAAGGAGGGCTACGACCGCTCCTTTACCGCCGCGCTCATCGCTTCGGCGTCGACGATGGCGAACCTGATTCCGCCTTCGATCATGGCCGTGGTTTACGGCGCCACCGGCAACGTCTCGATCGGTGGACTGTTTCTCGCCGGCGTCGTGCCCGGTGTACTGATCGGCATCGGCCTCATGGTGTACAGCTACTTCTGGGGACCCGTCGGCATCATGAAGCCGCGTGCAAAGTTCACCGAAGTGGCGGTCGCCGCGCGCGGCGCCGCGTTGCCGCTGGTGATTCCAGTCATCATCATGGGTGGAATCCTGAGCGGCTGGTTCACGCCGACGGAGGCGGGGATGGTCGCCGCCATCTACATCCTCGTCGTGCTGATCCCGGTGCTGCGCCCGACGCACATCAAGGAGCTGCCGCGCGATTTCATGTACGCCGGCCTCCTGTATTCGCTGCCGCTGGCGGCGGTCGCGGGTGCTTCGGCATTCGGCTGGATGGTCGCGTACTTGCGCGGCCCCGACATCGTGGCCAACTACATCACCGGATTTGCCGGCACCGACCCGGCGATGATCATGTTCCTGCTGGTCGTGCTGTTCGTGATCGTCGGCGACTTCATCGACGCGGTTCCGGCGATCATCATCTTCATGCCGATCATCACCAAGCTGGCCGAGGTTGGCCACATCAATACGCTGCACATGGGCGTGGTGATCATCACGACGCTGGTCTTCGGGTTGATCACGCCGCCTTATGGATTGTCGCTGCTGGTGGCATCGAAATATGTCGGCGTCGGCTTCGGAAGGGCGGTCGTACGGTCGCTGCCGCTTTACGTCGTGTTCTTCCTGACGATTGCCTTCTGCGTGGTCTTTCCTGACATCGTCCTGTGGCTGCCGAAAATGCTGTTGCCGGAATCGGTCGGGTGCTTCAAGAGTCCGAGCGGAAGCGGGTATATTTGTCCGTGACGAGATGGAAGCCCACGCCATGAACTCCACCGCTGAACTTCGCTGGCCGTTCGCCGTGCGCCCGCTGACGCCCAATCTCGGCGCCGAAATCCGCGGCGTGAACCTGGCCGAAAGCGTTACCGACGACCTGTTTCGCGCGATCTACCAGGCTTTTCTCCGTTATCAGGTGCTGCTGTTCCCGCCGCGGTTCCTTCCTCCCGGACGGCAGGTGGCGTTCGCCCGGCAGTTCGGCGAAGTGCAGATTCACGTGATGAACCAGTATCACGCCGATGGCTTCCCCGAGCTCTATCGACTATCGAACCTCGACGAGCACGGCAACCCCAACGGCAAGCATCCCGACCGGGGCACCTTGGCCTGGCACACCGATGGCTCCTGGTCGCGCGTCACCGGCCAGGCAACGCTCATCTACGGTGAAGTGGTGTCGGAGCACGGCGGCGAGACGCATTTTTGCGACATGTATGGTGCTTATGACCGACTCGATCCCGCGTGGAAGGCCCGCATCGCAAAGCTGCGCGCCGTGCATAACCTCGATTTTTCGCGCACGCGCCGCCATGGCGAGGATCCGATGACCGAGGCGCAGCGGCTGGCCAAGCCGCCGGTCGATCACCCCGTCGTCCGCACGCATCCGGAAACCGGGCGCAAGTGCCTGTACCTGGGTGATCACGCCGAATACATCGTCGGGATGGGCTACGACGAGGGCCGTGCGCTGATCGAGGAATTGAATGCGCTCGCGATTCACCCGGATCTCACGTACGAGCATCGCTGGCGGCCCGACGAGCTGATCGTCTGGGACAACCGCTGCCTCATGCATCGCGCCACCGGCTATGACCCGTTCGTGGACCGGCGGGTGGTGCGCCGCTGCACGGTGCTCGGCGAAATTCCAGTTTAGGGGCCTCCGCCCGCCTCGGTGGGGAGTTCCGTCGCGGAGCCATGCGGCGACGGAAATGGGGGACAATCGTTCCTCGCTTCCATCGGATCCGTCCAAAGTGTCGGATGGGTTTACATTTTGGCGCCCCCGGACAAATCCGGTTTTGCGATCCGGCGGGGAAGCCCTTGATCATAGGCGGCGGAATCAGCGCATATCACCACGGCCCCGTTTTTGCTTATACTCGGTAAATTCCTGAAGCAAGGAGGTGGCGGCATGACTGATGCTACCAAAGCTCGCGACTCGATCAAGGACCCTCCTGAGAACGTGGCCTCAGGTGCACCGGGCCCGCAAACGGCGCGGCGGCGCCTGATGCTGGGCGCTGCGGCCGCACTTCCCAGCGTTTTCACGCTCACCAGCGGCGCTCAGACCGCTGTCGCGAGCAATGCGCGTTGCTGGGAGAACGATTTCCGGAATTCGAGGGCAATGCCCGCCGTCACAATGGATCACGACGAATGGCTGCGGAAAGAGGTCTACTACGGCCGCATCAATGGCGTGGTCGCCTTTTGCGCAATGAAGGACCAGGCGGACTGTATCGATCCAGCGAACCCGGCCAAGCCTGCGCTAGGCAGCATCTGGATGGTCGATGGCGACCGCATTACCGTCAGTGATCCGGATTCGGTCAAACAAATCAGCGCCGGGCCCCAGGCTTACGCGCTTGTGTACGTGGATCGGGACGGCACGATCGCCACGCTGGACCCCAGAAATTCTGGATCTGGACCGGTGGTAGATGTACAGCCGGTCAAGGAGTCCTGCTGGACCTCCATCCTTGGCGGCCGGCCATCGTTGTTGGGCTGACGGCGTCCAGCCTGTCTCCGCGCCGTCCCCGGCGGGCCGGGTCGTTGCTCTGGCCGCGGCCTTGTAACGACCTGCCTCAATCGATCATACCTGGGTGGTGACGACCAAGTCGGCCATCGGCTGGCGCCTCCCGGCCGGCCAGCGCCTGCTGTTCGAAGACTTCGACGATGGCATCGTCATGTTCGACGCGCTGGTTGGTGCCACGCATCTGCTGAATGCGAGCGCCGCCGAGACGCTGGCGATCGTCGAGGACGCGCCTGGTTT